>BNJU01003562.1_pt1 | contig 154952 bp, 173 predicted proteins | sample 8539281 | NCBI WGS metagenome assembly BNJU01 (sample SAMD00202456, study PRJDB9452) | human saliva metagenome | isolation source: human saliva | place: Japan
AACAATCAAAACCTATTAGGGTTTATATCTATCAAAGGAATTACTACGGTCGTTACCGTGACAGGTCTGTCTATGGTGGGTGTTGTTGGGTGTCAACCGTCGTATCTTTCAGTTCCTCTTGCCATGGCATTTAAGTATGCAATGGCATCTTCCTCGTATCACAGAGCAGCCTCAGAGAACAGCACCTCTGTCGGGTGTGAAAGGATGACAGATCGCGACACAATGCGGTGAAAAGTGCTAAATGAAGAGTTCCGACTTGAGACTAGAAGATGGACGTATGTTTCCCTATGCACGCTGAGAATGGACTTGCAACAGTGGCGGTCGTTGGCGAAAACTGCGAGGCTGAAACGCCAGGTATCAGCAGTGACGCTCTTTGGGGTTCTTGGTATCGTTCTGGTATTAGATGTTATTGCTCTTGCTGCCGGGTGCATCTGAGATGAGATATCTCTGTTTCGTTGTAAAGGCTCTGACCTGAGGAAAGCACTGAATAGCTACATCCGCGTTACTTTTCTTATCGGAATATAAAAGTACTGAATCTTTATTTGCGGCATTGGTGCAGTGGGCGGGAAGCTCATTGAACAGATTAGAGCCAGTATGAAGAAGTTGAAGCAAAATTCTAACTTGAAACTAAAGGTAATTAGAATTGCCTCATCTAAGAATGCTATTGCAATCACGGCTTAAATCTTGATAATTATCGTAGGAACTAAAGAGAGTGAGCCTTCAAGTCGAGCACTTGCGTGTTATCCCCTCAAATGAATATCTTTAACTCGGTATTTGTGGATTGTACAGCTTCAAAAGTGGCTGCCTCTACCAGTCTTTATTGGAAAACAATATTTCTGTGATTGCGTAACAAGATTGCAGCATACGGAACATGCAAGATTATTACCATTTGGAAACAGACTGTAAAATTGAACGTGGTGTCGAAATTCCGCTTTGAAACAAATATGGGTGCAGGTCTGCCCTGTGGTACAATCAATGACTTACATAATTCGGGTGACAAGATACTCTAAATTGAGCTGTGTTGTAAAGGTACACTGGTTTCTTTAACGAGATTAGACAGACGTTCCTTTCTCTGAGACCAGTGAAGCATTAACTAACACAAAACAAGGCTATGAGCGGATCCGTAGTATTGTAATTAGACAGATGTCGTTCGTAAGTTGATTATCCTTACGTGAGGAGGCTGGATACAAGGTGGAACAAGAGGGATGAAAGCACCTCTTTGTACGATTATTTCAGGGCTCAGTAGAAGACTCACAGGAACGTCTTCCGGAACTTGAAACGCCAACTTTGAAGCGTCGTGAAGCGACAGAAGAGGAAAACGGCGTTTCGTTGCTACAATGGAACATGTGGCAAGACTAATGTGCTTTAAGGGAAATTAAGGTTCTGCATCCTCTATAACCTTGAGGGTTCTAACAACATAGTTCTGCGACAGCCGATCGTTGCCAAGAATATCCTATACGAATTCAAGGCTATGGTGCAGGTGCATCTGTTACTGCCGCAGGCGTTTGCCAATAATATGAGTGTGCAAACATATAATGTCTATATAGATCTACGTGAAAAGGGCATTCGGTGTGCCCTTTTCATTAATATAATAAAACTACAACAAATTCCATTCAACGTCTCTGTTTCATATCACCCGTTCTTCATTCAACAACCTTGCAGCTTTGTCTTCACCTTATTTCAACGACGGTCCATAGTATTACCTTTTAACACTAACTGTTTACTCTCTTGTTCAACTGTTCCATCATCTTTTGTCCATATTATCTTCTATATCGTTGATTGATATCCATCTTGACACGCTTTTTGAAGTATTAAAGAGTAAAATAGAACTATTATCCATAACTTCATATCCTTTGTTAAAGAGAACCGCCATCAATATAATTAGCTACCAGTTACCTTCCTCTGGGTATCACGCTGAAATGAAGTCCGAACACTGCTCTCTTCATATCAACCGTCGGTTCCTTCTTTGTCTTTCGGACTGAAATCTGTAATAGTACCATATAGTTTCACAAGGCCTTGGTTAGAATAATGCGCCCATCATAACAACATCTCACCTTTCGTTAAACTTCTCAGATTTTCATCTTTTAGCTTCTAAAGGTATTTGTTCTTTTGTTCCTTATTTGTTCCGTGTAAAGGGCTAGATATTCTCCTTCATTTGGGCAAGAAGTTTTTCGTGCCTTCCTCACTATCAAGCATTCTACTTTATAAAAGATTCTCTACGTTCATCTTTCATTGCTATCTTTGAAAGGCTGGTAAACAAACCGCATAGGCATACATAGAATAGCTCGTCGTCGATTAGGTTTCTTCTCGTAGACATTGACAGCGCAAAACTTTGTTTCTGTTTTCGTCACGAACAGCTCTGCTGAGCGCTGCAGCTTCGCCTCCATCGTCCTCTATCTGGTTTCAACACGCTAACTCCTTAGGACGTATACGCACAACTCTGGTCAACTTATTCTGTACATTGTTTGCCTTTCTATCACGTCATCATTGCTCTCTAATGCGGAGCTTTTCATGAGCGCAAACAAAAATAAAGCTCAATAAAATGCAACCCATGTTGCTTGTTTCTTCATATTAGTAAATATTTAAGTTGTGTTATTACGTATCATTCGGCCCAATCACTCGTGGGATCACAGATACTAGATCTGCAGAAAAGACTTTCTTTAGATAATTGCTCAAAGGCCAGTTTCAGAATGATTGTAACTCAACCCTTGCTCATTCCTCAATGCATTGCTATCTGGCCTCGACCACCTAACAATTTGGAAAGAAGGTAGAAAATGCAATATTCTTTTACTAAAGGTTTGATATATGTTTTCATGTTTTACTTCTTAATGATTAAATAACTATCCTGGTTTCAAAGCACACAGTTAGAAAAGTGTTATCTATTAAAATACTTCTTACCATTCACTATTATAATCTTATAATCTTTGTCCACTATTTTGCCTGCAAGATTATAAATAGGACCAGTTAGCCATTTCTTTCTCACTTACTGTAGGGCTCTGCATTCCTAATGAAACATCAAAGCCAAGGAAACTCTGCATTTGGGCCATTGGGGGCGAATAAAGCAAGATAAGCTTTATGTTAGCTCTTCGGTATGAAAGGCTTCCCAGCCCTAGCTGCTTTTCCAATAAAAAGCCTGCCTCCATTGCTACCATTACCTAAGATATAGTAGAGCTTTCCACACTCCGTCAAAGTCCTAACATCTGAACCACGCAGGGGGCATTGTCAGGGTCAACAATTCCTTCCTCACTTGTTTCTTCAGTATTGACCTTCCTTGCCTCTAAAACAACAGCTGTGCTCTTTCGGAAGAATATCTCCCTCTTTATATTCTCGGCTGAGAGAACGTACCTGTAATCTTATAAGTGCGCGCAACAACATTCTTAGGAATTATAAACGACTTATTACCATAATATAGCGTTCTTTTATTAACAGAAGGAATAAGAATAGGAGTAGACGCAGTTATACGTTACTATCTATTGAAGGTTTATACAAACACCTCGTGAAGCCCACAGCCGCAAAAGACACTCTATCGCTTTCTCCGTCCATTCTTGTTTGTAGAAAGTGTCATGACCATATTTTACACAAGGCACCTTGCTGTCATCATTATAAATCTTTTAATATGCGACTTTGTATCCACGAGGATGTGATAACAATTGATGTTGTGTGGCTTTCTCCTTCTAACGTCAGTATACCATCACTATCAAGTTTCAAAATGATTCTCTACAATATATTTGGGTGAAGGTTCCTTCTGACTTAGAACTCAACTTCAGAGTTGTACCATCCTGTTCCATCACTCTCATTACAACATCATCTAGAAGACTTTGAAAAATCAAATGTAACCGAATTTTTGTGCCCATATCGTTATAGGCAACAATAGCATTGAGACACAATACAACAAACTTTTTGGTCATAGTTATTAAGTTTTATAATTTTGTCAATCAAGTTTGTAGCCGACTTTGCTTATATCTCATTAAAAAGAAAATAGGTATTGTAGACTACTCTTTCACAATAAAATGTTAGTTCTTATTGATGCGAAAGATAAATAAAAATCAACAAAAAGCAAATAAATCAGAACCAAGAATATACAAAACAAGGATTAAACTCTTTAAAAAATAAGATTTACACTCTATGGTTCTTTTCTATTCACCACCCTCTTTACACTTAAAAAGAACTCAGTGTAAAAACTCAAAATTACCAGCAGTAAAACGGTAATAATCCTTATCTATCGAGTTCTTTTCACGAAAAGAAATATTTATTTACGTGAATACTAGTGATGCAATATTTTAAATTAAACTTCATATATCCTTTATTAATAAGGGTTTCAGAGCGTTCTTTGATTTTTGATTTGAAAATGACGTAACTTTTGCAGCAAAACTGCATTGTTATGAACGTCGGTCGATATGTTTTCCACAAGTTGTGAAGTACATACCTCGTTATCCAGTTCGACAAGTGCGTGAAGGTACCGTGGCGACTGGCATGTCAAAAAAGATTTGACTTGTTGTCAGCTTCTGCACCTTTTTGTTTGGACAGCTGACGAGTTGTGATTCCTACAGGACATCTGCCTGTGTCTTGGTGCCCCAAGGACATTCTCTACCATCTTGGATTTGTACGGTCAATAGTCCATCCTTTCCAGCTAACGACAATCAGGATTACGCATCTATGATTTGGCATCTATATGATAAATCGGTAAGGGCCTTACACAAGTACCTCATTGATTATCACTATAGACAGCATGCTTTCTCCTCGATTCATTACATCTCCTGAAGTGTCAAACTTGCGACATGGAGGCTTTAAAGGAAAAGAAATATCACAACAAGGGGCGGTGAAGATGCACACTCTCTTGACTTGCGGGAGCATTCCAGCAAACATCCACATCTTGGATGGCAGATGGCATGACAACAACAACTTGAACTGACTGCCAGGAGCCTCTTGCCTTCTATATGATGATGGACAAAATATGTTGACTTCGATGATTCTTTCAACTTCCTGTTGGCTGGAGCCTATTGAGTTTACCGAGACAAAGGACAACATAAAAATACGAGATTGTGTGGCCATGAAAAGACTTCTCCCGAGGATGGTATTCGAGGCTTTTGCATTCGCCTGACTCAATGAGAACTCATGCACTTTACCTGAGCCTTTCGGGCAGTCTGCCACTATGATGAGGAGACATGTGAAGAAATAGTGTTCATCACCTAACAACTTCGAGATGGCGCAGTGGAAGTGTCCGTCCTGTATGAGCACAGATGGGACATAGAGGTGTTCTTCAAGTGGATAAAATAGAATATTGTCGTGGGATACCTTGTGGGGCTATTCCGAGAATGCAGTCCGAATCATCTACGGGTTGCAGTCATCGCCTGTCTCCCAGCATTTGCAGAATAAAGGCGGACAACAAGCCTCTTACCATTACGGAAGTAGCAACGCTGATAAGGTTTCTGCTGGAAAGCTCACCTCAGAGATTTAATCACTAAGCCGAGAACCTCTGCATTTCAATCAATATGTCAAGAATAGTAATATTAGCCGCCTTTGCGTGGTCTTCCAGCTTTACTACCTTTGCCCGAAAAACTTATGTTTGTCTCAACGAAACAAATGTTTTCGGGTTTTGTTCCCACTCCTGTGGACATGCGTCAGGGGCCTCCTTCGCCTGTCCCAAGTGGTCCCCCAGCCATAGCTTTCAACGCCCTTCTGATGGAGTAGTCTATGTCTTCTACAGCCGCTCCGTAACCAGATCAAGTTGCTGCACTGGGAACGCTGCTGGTTTGTCGTCTATCATAAACAGATGGCACAGGGTTGCCTGAGTTCTAAATCATACGGGCAGTACCGGCTTCTATGACCTTCGCTGGGACGAACTGGTACTCTATATTGAAGGTATAAATCCTAATTGCTACCGAAGAAAAAGATATAATAAATCTTAGTATTTTTGGTAATGTCAGATATATCTTTACATCATATAAAGAACTGATAATATGATGGATACGTCTCGCTGCACAATGATGTCTGACTACCATTCTCTAACTCGAGGAAAGCTGTTATTAAACTTCTTGAGCAAAAAGGATGCTGAACTAGAGATAGGATGCTGAACTTAAAGGATAAGGATGCTGAACTTAAGGATAAGGATGCTGAACTTAAGGATAAGGATGCTGAACTTAAGGATAAGGATGCAGAACTTAAGGATAAGGATGCAGAACTGGAACGAAAGTCCCGTCGCATTCTTGAAGCTGAGCGCATGGTGTATGGTAGGCGCAGCGAGAAACGCCTACCTGGTGCATGCGACTGGACAGGTACGCTGAGGAACAGTGGGCCAAGGGCTCCTGGCTCGGGTGGAAGCCCTTCCCATCATCAAGGAGATGAAAACAACAGGCCGGACAACGCAGAGCATCACGCCGCACGAGCCGTCCTTCGAGAAAGGGAACGGCCTAGCCTCCTATGTTCGAGAACATAGAGCGACAGGTGACGGAGATATATCCGGAGGTTATGACGCTGAGCGCATGGTTATCATCGGACATGACGAAGTGAGCATCTGTGCCTGCGTCCCCTCATCCTTTTATGTCGGGGGTAGAAGATCGCGTCATCGCCGCCTGAAGAAGCCCGACCAACGGATGCGAAGGTCGACATCCTAGAAGCCCCCTTGACAGGCGGTGGATTGTTTTGCCGACGCTTCCCTGCTCACTGAAATCATCACCGCCAGAGTTTGCTATCACCAGCGGTACAGACAATGTGCCGGTGGAAGGAACTGGGCGTGAACATCCACCTCAACCCGTCAGCAGCTGGGTTCACGATGCCGCCGATGCACTTTATCCAGCACAAGATCGGGCAAACAATTGCTGCAAAGTCCTTACCTTCAGGTTGACGAAACCAGCGTACGGGTTGCCGACCGCAAAGAAAGCGCAACAAGGGATACCTGTGGGGCGTGCGTGACGCCATGCACTCCCAGGGGCGTGTTCTTTCCGTGGAAGGACGGTTCGCGCTCGAGCTCTGTGGCAGATGAGTTGTTCAAGGGCTGCAGGTGCCATACAGTCGACGGGTATAGAAGGGCCTACTACGGTTTGAGAACGTTGGGGCATAGTGCTACTGGGATGCATGGCACATGTGAGACGCAGTTCGAACGTCGGCGGATGACGACAGAAATGCGGCTCACATCATCGAAACGATAGCCACGCTGTATGGGTTGGAGGAAAACCTCAGACACAGGAAGCGCCACCCGAGTGGGCCGAGCGGAGGCCAGGCCTACCCCCATACTGAGGTATCTTGAGGACCTACTATGCTGGATGTACACAAACGGTACACCCCAGGCGAAGCTATGGAAAGGCACTGCGTTATGCGCTTCGCCGTATGGATACGCATTAGCAGGTATGTGCAGGACGGACGCTTCAACATGAACAACAATCTCATGGAACTAGGCCATCAGACCCATCACGCTTGGAAGAAAACTATCTGTTCTGCGGCAACAATGAGGAGCGGAGACAATACCATCTTCTATACCTTCATGGCGTGTTGCAGGAAACGAACGTAGACCCATATGAATGGATGAAATTTCCTTTCAAAACCATTTGCTCGACATGACGAGAGGAGAACTCACGAAAATACTACCTTCAAACTGCAAATAACAAACCCTTGTTTATGGACATAAGTTAATTTGTTAGTGGAAAGACAGCTAATATTGGATGCCCACTACTCCATCAGAAGGGTTGAAATCATGGCTGCGGACCACTTGGGACGAGCGAAGGATGCCCTGGCACTGTGTCCATGGGAATTCTGGCAAACCCGAAAAACATTTGTTGTTTCGTTGGTACGACATAAGTTTTTCGGGCAAAATAATAAAGCTGGAAGACCACGCAAAGACATTTAACGGATCACTTACAAAGAAATTAGAGGGTAGTATTTTATTAAGATCAGTCTTTTTACAACAGCCTTAAGCTCATATCAAGACCTTTGACACTGTATGTGTTAGTGCGCGAAAAGATATAAAATCTACACCAGCTGTGAGCGTAAAGAATCATCGTATCAGTAATTCCTCCACTGAGTTCGTCTCACAGCGTCACTAGCTACCATTTCAACTGCCTTGCAGCAGTATCCTCAAATTGTGAAATTATCAAACATAATACGGTCGCAACCTTCATTCAAAACTTCTTCAAGCTCGGCAAAGTTTCTAACCTCACATTCTATTTTGAGATCGTCACTTGCCATGGTCGTCTATACTGCTTTGCCATAGAAATAGCGTATGTACACCGTCACGAAAGTCAACATGATTGTCTTTCAAAAGAATCCATATCAAAGAGACCTAATGCGATGATTCGTACTACCACCAATCTTACAGCCCTCTTTTCCAACATTCTCATACGCGGGTTGTCGTACGTGTCTAAAACACGTGTCTTCGTCCCAGCATCCAATGAGGTGCTTGCTGATACTTGTGCGGTGCATCGTTGCAGCCACCACTCATACGCTGCATAATATTGAGCATAAGGCGTTCTGTCTGGAGGCTCTGCGTTCATACCCTCATACCTCATGATCACTGTGAAAGCTTCACGCGCACCATCTTCATAGACTTCTGCCTGCAGTTGCTGGATCAAAATGATGGAAACACTCTTTTGGCAACTTCTACTCCTGCCAAGACGCCCTCTTCGCTAATTAGTAATCTACTTTTCACCCCTTAAGCGCATCAGCAGGGATGCATGCAAAGCGTGTGTGTGGTCACCATCACCTATCCTCACTAGCTTCTGAAAGCGAGTTCGATAAGTTTATCGTTTAATTCTTCTACTGACAACATGAGTATTTGATTAAATTATAAACCTAAACTGTATTGAAATATCTAACATTCTATGAATTGATTTGACTGCCTTCTTCGCATCTCTACGGCTCAACTTCTCAATAGCAGAGCCACTCATACTTCTAAAGCAATTGTACAGCTTCCTCAAAAGTAATGTATTTCACTTCTCTCACTCGTTACAAGGACTATCGCTGTCATTAGGAGGGCAGGGATGAAGAGGTCTTTTTGTGGAGCCAATCGCTGCGCATTTTCAACAAGAATACCACTCTCTGTCACCACTATAAACTCCTGAGCATCATTCTCAACTCTATACTTCAATACGAGCGGATGTACTTCCGATCTTATCCGCTAAAACAGAGGACAGTGGGTGGACATTCTGGATGAGCCAGTACTCTTTGCGGCTGGATGTTCGCGTTTAACTGCTGGATCTTCTCCAACAGAGAATCTGTCGTGAACTTCACATACACCATCCCAAAAGCAACTCTCACGCTGTTTGCTCGCTAATATAGTGTCCTAAGTTCTTATCTGGACCAAAATAATAGGAGTATCCTTTGGTAAAGACTCAACAATCTGCTTTGCATTACTGCTCGTTACTACAACATCGTCACAGCCTTGGTTGCTGTCTGTTGTATTGACATAGCTACCACAGTATGATTGGGGTGTGCTCACCGACTTCTCAAACTCATCAACAAGGACAACTCTCTGCTAATGAACAAGAGGCGTTAAGGTCAGGAACAGTACTGTCTACTCAGGACATGGAGATTTTGTCGTCTCACCACTGAAATGTACACCGCACATAACAATAATGCTCGGCGTCTGTGGTAGCTGCTTTTTGTGCCTAAAAGCGGAGACTATCACCTACAAAATCTGCAACTCTTAGATCGCCTTCCTGTGTATGTGTGTGTGCCATGACAAGTGCATTCTTCTCGCCCACACATTCGACAAAATTTCAGCCTTCCTCTGTTCCTCGAGATAGGTTCATCTATGAAAACCCTGTTTCCAGCACATTTTTCAATCATTCTATTTTGTATTATAAGCTGAGGTACAATGGTTGTTGTGCTTCTCTCAGTATCTATCTATACTCTTTTACTACTTTCTTGTCGTATGCATGCTTCGGATAATCTACCGTGTGAGTGCAGTCCTCGACTTTCACTTACGTTCTGTGGCTTGTCTTGTTGTCAGATAGCAACATTTGTCATATTGCCAAAGTTCACATATATCCTGGTGCCGTAACACGCTGAGGAGCTTTCTGTCTCCTCTTTTCAATAGGTCAAGCCGTGCCCAAACTGACACGTTTCAAACAGCATCACTCCGCCCTTTAATACCATACATTGCTCATAGAGTTTCCTTAACCTCGCCATGCTGCATGTGCAATTAAAACTATGTTCTTCATTGGTCATTGTGCCTTCATCGATTCCACTCTACGGAATATTTGTGTTAAAATCATAGGTATCTATCATCCATGAGTATGTTCTGAGTGCGGACTTGGCTGGAACAACTGCTTCTATCAGCAGTGCTGGCAAGTCGGTTTCCTCAAGTACGCAATCGTACATGAACATTCACTGGCAGCATAGAGCCTATGAATAGAGCTTTCTGCATTCAAATCGACCTTTATACCCCACAGATATAGTGAGCACTTGGACAAACTGGGAATATATTCTTTTGTTATATCGATCCCAAATGCTCAAACACTTTCTCATAAATATGTGGGAAAATGACGCTTTCGTTTCTTCAACATCTTTATATGTTACATCAAGGCAAACATGGTTTAGTCCGTGAATCTTCATCTCATGATCAATAAGCTCGAGCAACAATATATCACGTGGAGCAAAGAAAGGCGTTTATCATACTTCTGCATAAACTCCTGTCCATCAGGAAGCCGCAACACTCCCACCATATTACACGCTAAACTCGGTAATCAGAAATGCTGGATAACGCAGTACTCAGAAGGATTATAAAGAGTACGGTGGGATGGAACTGTGCACGACTCCATATCGCTGAGCTGTCCCCTTAGCACGATAAACCATTGCGATGCCATCGCCGAGTAGCTATCTCGTGGATTGGATGTCATTGCGTGAGACCCAGCACCCACACCACCAGTTGCCATAGTGTTACCTTACTCAAAAATGTATCAACCTTCTGGGTTTCAGGAGTGAGAATGTCGCACTGCCCTCAACATTTCAATATCTGGGAGTTTCTTCGCGTCGCTCATATCCCAGGTGATGTTGTGTGATAATCTCAACAGCATCAGTGATTTTCGAAGACAGTAATATTTCGTTTAGCTCTCTGAGCCTCCATTAGTCCACGCTGTCTCAAAGCCTGTGTCATCAGCATGATGAAGAATACGAAAATCGCTATGACCTCGCGCCACGATGTGGGTCGTATGTGCCATCCTTATTCTTATCAAAGTTCACCCCCATTTGACCAAGTAGCTTTACGTAGCTTCTGGCGCGTACACACGACTTGCTTTCACAGCCAAAGGGTCGGAAATATAATCACCAGCGACCATAGTATCGTTGATGTGCTTTTTCAAAATTATCAATGGCAAAGGTTCGTTACCGCTGCTATTCCTCCTTATTAACTAGCCGTATTGGCTTCATCCAAAGATGTTTTGCAAACAAAGGGCAGCCTTTTCCTTTACCACTGTGCCATACACTCAGTGCATAAGTCATTCCTGCGATACCGCTACCGATAACCAGGAAATCAAATTTGTGTCATAAAGATGATTTCGTCTGATATCAAAAATTAGTCCGGTACAAAAAGTAATAAAAGTACCATAACATTGATGAAAGAGGATATATATTTATACGTGCATGAGAAAAGTTTTCTACTATCGATACAAGTAACTTCCTTTCTGAATCAAGTATAGTAAACACTATTCTGTCCCTTTTCAACCCCTTGTGGTAATGCTTTTCCTATACTGTACAAATACTACGCATCTTGTGCGGAGCTTAACACATCTTTGTGCGGAGGCTTAGCATCATTAGTGCGGAGTACTAACACATAATAAGGTTTCCTATAACTTGTGATATACTAATGAGGGTTTTCATCTTTATTTTATACTAAATCCTTATCCTTCTACTTCCATATTAAACAAGAAAAACGCTATTCAATCCTCTTAAAGAGGAAAGAATAGCGTTAATATTTAGTGGTTCTGTAATCAAAACATTACAGAATAAAGCTTTTACTGCTCGTGCGGAACAATGAGTTTATAACCTTTACCATGAATATTGATAATCTCAATCTGTGGGTGGTTTCAAATGCTTACGCAACTTTAGTGATATAAACGTCCATTGAACGTGCATTGAAATAGTTATCATCAATCCAAATGGTCTTCAAAGCATAGTCACGCTGAAGAATCTCATTAGAGTGTGCGCAAAGTAAAGCGAGCAACTCATTCTCCTTTGTTGTAAGCTTAGTAGCCTTCTCTGGATTGTTATCCAGTGTAAGCAACTGCTTCTGTGTATCGAAAGTAAAGCGACCAATGGTGTACATTGTTGATTCCTTGGTCTTCTTTCCTCTTACACGACGGAGGATAGCCTCAATACAGAATCTGAGCTCCTCCATAGAGAATGGCTTAGTGATATAATCATCAGCACCAATCTTGAAACCTTCCAAGATATCCTCTTTCAACTGCTTTGCAGTAAGGAAAGATAATGAACTTCTGCATTTGACTGACGAATCTCCTGTGCAAGGGTAAAACCATCCTTCTTTGGCATCATAACATCAAGCACACAGATATCATACTTGCTCTTCAAGAAGGCTCTGTAACCAGCCTCACCATCAGGGCAGAGGTCAGCCTGGAAGCCTTTTGCCTGCAAATATTCACTCAACAGTGTTCCGAGATTCTCATCGATCTTCACACAAGAATTTTCCAATTTATCATCCAGTAACATACGTATTAAATTGTTTATACTCTTAATTATCTTTTATTCTTCATCTTCTCATCCCGAATCACAGGAGTTTAATAACGAATTTTGTTCCTTTTACCATATTCGCTCAACACCTTAATCTCACCTTCATGAAGATTAACCATCTTCTCTACGTATGCAAGCCTAATCCAAAACCTTTAACATCATGAAGGTTTCCTGTGAACGTTTGATAGGAATTTATCAAACATCTTCTTTAAGTTCTCCTTCTTTGTTCTTGACCAGTGTCACGAACTGAGAGATAGAGATTCTCATTCGTATTCCATGTCTTCAGATAGACATCTAATGGTTGATCGGGTTTCGCATATTTAACAGCGTTATCCAAGAGGTTGAAAATGACATTTTGAAATGCATTTCATCAACATACATGAGTGAATCTACCGCTTCTATCTCTGTATACACCTTACCACCAGTATGCTCTACACGCAAAGACTTAAAAGGTGAGCAATCGTTTCTACCATCTCGTTAAGATCATGTGTATTTCTTCTTTCAACACAGCCTTCTTGCGGTCGTACATACTCATCTAGTACCTTCTCAACAAGGGAAACGCAGACGTTTTGACTCATCATTGATTACGCCTCCTAAGTGTTCTATCATCTTTGGACTCTTTTGTCAACGTCTTATCATTCATCATCTGAGCTGCCAAAGAAATACTTGCGATAGGCGTCTTAAGCTCGTGCGTCGTGTTATTGATAAAGTCATTCTTTATTTCACTGTATCGTTTCTGTCGAAGATAGTCACGATTGTGAAGATAAAGGTAACTAACAGCACGAAGGTGAAGATGAGATAGACGGAATCATAAACCGTACACTGGAGAAGATATAGTTGTTCATCTGTGGAAATGAACCTTTACAACACCCATTCTGTTTACAGGGTCATTGCGGAAACAATACCCGAGAACAAAGTATTCTCCTCACCATCACTTACATAATCAGGACATTTATGAAACCTCGACCATCTTGTGTCGTCACCGTGAAATGATAAGGAATATTGATTCCATTGTTCATCATCTCCGCCTTTAAGTCCTGATCCAATAGCCAGAAGTTGATTCTATTGCGCAATGGTTTGCATCTGAGGCGGAATAAAAGGATATTATATCTACCTCTTCCAACATCGCCTTCCCCGATGAGACGTAGCGATTGCGAACAATCTCCTGCATATTGCGCTGTTGCAGACAACGTACTACTATCATTGCGCAGAATCATAGCCTTTGGTGTCAAAAGATGGCTTTGCTTGCAAGCGACTTTGCCTCAAAAAGAGGTATAGGGTTCACCCTGATCATCACGTAACAGGAGCCTGATGTGCGGCAGTAGATGTATCTTTATCTGTATTCTGCTCTTCGCCTTGTGAACGTTCTCTTCTTGTTTATATCATCCTCCAAATAACGAAGAGTCTCATTCAACTCCATATTGCGAGAAGCTTGATAGAGGGCACGGTTGACAGATTCGTCAAACTGTTCCTTCTTCATCTCAGCCATCTCTTCAATATAGTTGAGCTGGAGCAGAAAGCAAACCAAGGAATGAAATTCCCATGATTATAGCTATTGTCCAAATTGTTTTCTTCTCATTACTCTCTGTTTATATTCATACTGTTCATAGAAAAAATCCACTCAGCATCATATATTTATTTTTCGATTGCAAAGATGAGATTTCCTTAAACAATTAACATCTAAAAAGTTAAGAAATAACTTATAATTAAACTTCGTTAACTAAATATCCTTTTAGATTAATAATTATCAATATAAAGATCGCAATACTACAGTATTCATCTGAGGGCAATAAACAAAACGGCAATAGATGTGAGAATATATGGATGTTCCTTACAAGACGAAGTAAGGAAATTGTTAAGTGTCAAAAAGGTATGTACAACTTTCGTTGCTCGAAGAAAGAATAAACTCAAATGAAGTTGCAAAACAAAAGGTATAATAATAAGACAAAACACCTTATATTATTATTACAAAATCTCTATTCGCATGACAAGAAACTGCTCTGTAGGGGTCAACTTAAAACGGTCATTGATACGAAGACCGAGCACCCAAAGGATAGTACCAGTAGCATCAAGGAGGACCAACTGGTTACGTTTCTCAAAGCAGTTACGTTTGAGATTGGTAAGAAAATCACTCACCGGTTGAGTACACGCATTCCAAGAGGGTAAAACGGTCACCTTCTGCAACACGCTGTAATGTCAATGGGAAACGAATAGAAGCTGCATCAAGGTCGACAATCATAGGATTCTTTGAGATAGAAACGTTTGCAGATGGCGATAACGCTCGTTGTGTTAGTCGAAGATAATTACTCATCATAGACATAACGCCCTAGTTTCCGGGATAACAAGCTGACGTGGTACAGCTTTCCTCACGGTAAAACCATGAAAAACGCCACGATCGTGTGTAAGTTTCAGTGCGATGGAGAACGCCACAGCTGCCCTGTCTGTCCCATCAAGATGTAAACCATCTCTGCAATCTGAGATGATGACCAAGCGGTTTTTAGTATATAAAAGAGGACATAAGAAGGGAGAAGGAAACGCACGAACAACAGATAAATCGAGTTGAGAAAGGCTCATTACTAAAACTATTTGAACTAACCTGGGTCGCAGGATTGACAAAAGCTAACAGCCTTTCCCAAAAGCCGATTTTAAGCGACTCTGCACAATAGCATCTACCTCAGAGAGATGATTGGCAGTAGTAAGAATAGCATCCGTAACCGAAGGATTAATCTCAGACAACTGTGGAAGAACATTCAAGCGAATCTTATTCCGCATGACATCATCTACAAGATTAGTGCTATCAGTAACAAAGGAAACAGCGTGTTGACGAAGATAATCTTCAATTTCTTGGCGTGTACACATAGCAAAAGGGCGAATAACATCATTATTGCGAGGACGAATACCCATCAAACCACTAAGACCTGTTCCACGAACAAGGTTAATAAGAATCGTTTCGACAGAGTCTTCTTTATGATGCCCCACGCAAATACCATCAGCACTCAGCGCCTCTTTCAACTGAAAGAAATAACGATAACGCAACTCACGTGCAGCCATCTCAATACTCACCTTATGCAAGTCGAGCATAAGCCTGCGTATCGAAAATGGACTTTATGGAGTGGGATATTCTCACGTTGACAAAGGTCCTCACAAAACTGTTCATCCCTCAGACTCTCCTCTCCACGCAAATTGAAAATTGCAGTGAACAGCCTCAACACAATAGCCCAACTCCTTGAGACATAGCAAAAGGGCAACACTATCTGCACCACCAGACAGCGCTACTAAATAAAAGAGCATCTACCCGTAGCAGATGCTCAGAAAGCTATGAATCGTTTGATTTTTATTCAACATAAGGACTAATCCCTTCAAATATTCGCCTTCTGGATGATAAATATTAATTGGGATGATCAGCAGGCTGATGAATCTGATGCAGGATGCGCACTGCCACGTCCAGCTTGTGCAGCAGCGGTGAAAGACAGCCTGTCTGAAAGTTATCTTGGTGACTACCTGCGAACAACTGAAAGTAAACAAGATTCCGCCTGGCTTAATCTTTTCAAATCCCTTTGACGTTCAATCGGGTATAACCACGCAAACCATTCTTCAATGCACTACGATGCTTTGCAAAAGGCAGGGTGGGTCGAGAATGATAAGATCATACTTACCATCGTTATCATCAAGATACTTAAAAGCATCCTCACAGATAGCCTCATGACGTGAATCATTAGGGAAGTTGAGTTCGATATTCTTATTAGTCAGTTCGATAGCCTTAGCCGAACTATCCACAGAATGTACCACTTCTGCCCCACCACGCATAGCATAAACAGAGAAACCACCCGTGTAACAGAACATATTCAGTACACTTCTTCCCTTTGCATAATACTCAAGAGAGGCGGTTCTCGCGCTGATCGATGAAGAAACCCGTCTTCTGACCCTTCAACCAATCAATATGGAACTTTAAGCCATTCTCAATCGCTATGTTATTGTCAGTATCTCCATAGATAAAACCATTCTCTTGACCAAGGTCAGCCTTGGAAAAGGCGTTGTCTCGCTCTTATAATAGATGCTATCCAACTTATCGCCCATCACTTTAACAAAGGGCTTTTCGCAATTACCTCACGGCATACGTGCATACCAACAGAATGGGCTTGCATAACGGCAGTCTTGCCATATATGTCAATAATCAATCCTGGAAGATTGTCGCCCTCACCATGAACAAGACGGTAAGTTGTGTTTGGGAACAGTCCTGTTCCTGTTGATTCTTCTCGAATTACACCAATCGCCTGACGCACTTGAAAGAGCCGCTTTCAAACGACTTTCCCAAAACTTATCATCTATCTTTACGTCGTGGAAATGAGAGCACACGGATAGCAATAGAACCTATTTGGAAATGACCAACAGCAATAAACTTCTTGTCATGCGTCATAACACGCACATATCACGCTTCCTCAAGTCCTTCTTCTATCTTGTTGATAGCACCAGAGAAGATCCATGGATGGAAAGCGAAAGAAGACTCTCTTCTTTGCCCCTTTTCAAATATACTTGCTTATACATAAAGTTCCTTTTTAGAGTTTATTGGTTTCCGCTTCTTGCCAATTTGCGAATTATTTTCATGAAAGATAATATTTATTTACGTGAAAAGAAATCTTTTTCTTCATGATATTTATCTTCACGATAATAATTTACATAGAGACGTTATTCTGATGTCACTTCTGGTGTATTCTCCACTTCTTCTGATGTAGGTTTTCACCTTTGGAGGGACTACAACGAGTTCGTAATTACCACTATGTTTTCAATTCATGCGAACGCTCATAGAGTTTGATACACGTCCAAGCATCTGTAGAAGCATATATTTTCTGCTTATCACTTAATATCTCATTCTCCCAGTTAGATAACTGTTCACGCTTTTGTGATACGCTCATGAAAGACATTTAGCATAGAGTTTCTGAAGACTCATATCTTCAATACCTAAACGACTTAACATAGTCTTGAAGGTCTATAAAATAACCTGGTTTGAAGTCGAGACGCTGATGTAACATCAACATATCATCGCCTAAAGAGAGTCCCACTTTAGGCACTGTGGTGTCTTCAAGAAAACGTTTAATACAATCTGGTACGCCTATGAGATTCAATCGAAAAGGAAACACACTTCATGGTCGCAGGCTTGCAAAGAGTGCAACCTTGCGACGTTGCCCTTTCTTAAAGACGGGGCGAGTCTCTGTATCAATGCCGATAATGTCCTTGAAAGCAGATAATTAACCGCTTTCTCAGCCTCAGCTTCGTTCAAGACAACGACAATCTTCCCTGGGAAAGTAACCCTTGGCAACTGTGATATTTTACTCTTTATCAGAATCTATTGTATAATACTGTACTCATTTCGGATTGCATACTAACTTGCAAAATTAAAAAGTTTGAAAAACGGCACTTATGTGGCACTAATTTATTACTTTTTGCAAGTATAAAAGAATAGCGATAAATGGCAAAAGAAGAAAACAGAACATAAAAGAAAGACTTTCACCGAGGCGATCGGACTAAATAACATTATTAACGACAAGACGGGTTTGTTGCCGGACTTATCCTTTTATGCGTTGCCATCTATATCTGTGTAGCTTTTTAGCTATTTCAGTACAGGTGCAGCAGACCAAAGTTTAGTAACAGACCTTCGTCCTGGAGAGGTGGAAAACACAAGTAGAGTTTTTCCAAAATGTCTGCAGTTCACTCAGTGCAATCATCTCATACGGACTTATTTCCCGCTGTTTTGGTATTCCAGCCTTTATCATTCCAGCCTTCATTGCACTTTGTGGTCTCCGCATGATGGGAGCCTACAAAAGCTGAAACCTAACGAAAATGGTTCATGGGAATGGCTGGTAATGATATGGTCGTCTATTACTTTTGCTAAAAGCCTTACCCCACTGATGGGCGACCAAGTCTATAATCCAGGAGAGACCATGGCGCTTTCTGTGTGCAATACATGGAAAACATGGTTGGTACACCGGGATTAATCACTATATTGGTGATTATCATGTTGGCTTATCTCACTTATCTTACTTCGAAACGATTACTGTCGTACGCAAGATGATTAACCCATTTTGGTTATATTCGTGACAAAGTGAAGTTTACGGTGGTACATGATAATAAAGGGAGACAACACAGAGAACCTCTATGATGAAGAGGTTGTTATTGAGGATGAACCAGTTGAACCAATAGAATATGTTGACCTACCCTTGCTGAACCTATCGACTTGCCAACAGAGCCAGCAATCGTTCCACAAGAGCCAGACTCGCTCTATTCACCTAATAGTGGTGACAAGACTAAGAAAGTACAGCAGAAAAAGAAGGTCCAGGGCTTTGAAGTTGAGGAGGAGAAAGTTGAGGAGAAAAGCAAATAGCAAGACGCTTGCAAACAACAATCTTCACTGACCCTATCAATCCTCGTGAGCCATTTACAAAGTGGAAGTTTCCCTTCACTCGACCTATTAAAGGAATATACTTCTGATTCTAAGACCAACTACGTTAGTCAAGAGGAGTTAGAAGCAAACAAAGACCGTATTATCAAAGGTGTTGAACGACTTTGGTGTACAGATTCGTAGTATTCGTGCAACAGTCGGTCCAACAATTACTCTCTACGAGATTACACCTGCCCAGGGTGTTCGTATCTCTAAGATTAAGAACCTTGAAAGATGATATTGCACTGAGTTTGGCGGCTATCGGTATCCGTATCATTGCTCCTATGCCGAGGCAAGGTACGATTGGTATTGAGGTACCAAATGCTAAGCCAAACATTGTGTCAATGTTCTCTATTCTGAACTCACGCAAGTTCCAGAGTCAACAATGGAGTTGCCGATTGCATTAGGGTAAGACTATCACCAATGAGGTGTACATGGTTGACCTTGCCAAGATTCCTCACCTGCTCGTTGCAGGGTGCTACTGGTCAGGGTAAGTCAGTCGGGTCTAAAACGCCATTATCATCCTCCCTACTCTACAAGAAGCACCCTAACGAGTTGAAGATTGTTCTTGTTGACCCTAAGAAGGTGGAGTTCAGTGTTTACTCTCCAATTGCCAAAGCCATTTCATGGCAGCTGTTGAGGAGAATGAAGATGAACCAATCATCACAGACGTTCAGAAGGTTGTAAAGACACTCAAAAGGTCTTTGTGTACTATGGACGAAAGCGTTACTGACCTGCTGAAAAGCTGCTCGTGTTAGAAATATAAAGGAATATAACCAGAGTATCTCAGACATGAACTGAACCCAGAAGAGGGTCATGAGTTTCATGCCATACATCGTTGTCATCATTGATGAGTTTGGTGACTTTGATTCTTACTGCGGTAAGGAAGTGGAGATGCCTATCACACGTATCGCACGAGTTAGCACGTGCTATCGGTATTCACATGATTATTGCAACACAACGACCAACGACAACGATTATCACAGGTAACATCAAAAGCAAACTTCCCAGGACGTATCGCTTTCCGTGTTGGAGCGATGATGGACTCACGTATCATCCTCGACCGACCAGGTGCACAACAGCTTGTTGGACGTGGTGATATGCTTTATCTCAATGGTGCTGATCCTGTTCGTGTACAGTGTGCCTTTGTTGATACACCAGAAGTAGAGAACATTACAAAGTTCATTGCCAACCAACCAGGACCTGTTCGCCCATTGGAAATCCCAGAACCATTGTCAGAAGACGAAGCTGGAGGAGGTGGAGCATTGGACACTCACAACCTTGATCCATTGTTTGAAGAGGCTGCACGTGCTATTGTTGTCAGCCAACAAGGCTCAACAAGTATGATCCAGCGTCGTTTGTCTAGTGGCTACAACCGTGCTGGTCGACTGATGGATCAAATGGAGAAAAGCTGGCATCGTTGGTGCAGCAAAGGGTTCAAAACCACGTGAGGTGCTGATTAGCGACGAGGTAAGTCTTGATAATATGCTTACTATCCTCCGTGGATAACAAAGAATAAGAGTATAAGAAATCTGAATAAAAACAATAAAACTATGAAACAGATTAAATATCTACTATTGTTCTAGCCATCTTTATGGCAAATAGTGTTGTTGCACAGAATACTAATCAAGCTAAGGCTTGTATGGATAAAGCTACTAACAATATTTCTAAATTGGGTGGCTTTATTGCTCACTTTGAACTTTCCAGACCTGGTGCTGTAGGTAGAACAGCAGGAACAATTTCTGTGAAAGGTATTAAATTTGTTGCCACAACTCGCAGACAACCGTATGGTTTAACGGTACAACACAATGGTCATACATGAAGTCTACCGACGAAGTGAATGTTTCTACACCTACCGAAGCACAGCGTCTTTCAATGAACCCATACGCATTGATGACATTGTATCGTCAGGGCTACAATCTCTCTATGACCAATGAAGGTGGTTCTTACGTGGTACACATGAAGGCAACCAATCCTAAACGCAATATTCCAGAGGCGTATGTAACGGTTAATAAAAGCCTATCAGCTACAAAGATTAAGATTAAGCAGGCTAATAAGTGGACTACTATCACCGTCTCTGATATTCAGCGCAAAGAATCTTTCAGATATATCTTTACTTTCAACAAGAAGAACTATCCTTCTGCTGAGGTAATAGACTTGAGATAAATGACTTATTGGGAAGCTATACAAACATTGCATAAGCACTTCTACCTATCGGGTAGGAGAAATAAAAATATGCAAAAGCCAACAACAGTAGCAAAAGTACCTTTTACTACGTGTTGGCTATTTTTTCTTTGCGCTTATTTTTGTATGGATAGGGATGTGAATTGGCTGACCTCACCATTAAGGATAATCTTGGTGGTTATCGTTTCATTTATGCCTTAATACCCAATATTTCTGTTCATTGATTATCTTTTCAGATATACAACAGACCACCGATTGCTGATGCATATTCGTCCTTACCTACTCTTACCACTTCCCAAACACAGCTATACAGACTATCTAATTCTCCGTCAGTTGATAGTTTTTAAGAACGTAAACCTCCTCTTTATCTGCATTCCTTTTGGTCTTAAAACCGTCATTCCAGAATTGGGTGCAACGGCTATGATTGGCTACACAGCAGGCCTCTACCTCCTCTTTCTTATCAACGGACAGTTTTTCAGTTTACACAAGTACTGACAGCACGTGGGCTGCGCTACTGGCTCATACCTATTCTTACCTATTTATCTATCGCTATAATAACAATCTTCTTCCCTTCCCCACAGAGTTACCTCCACCGTTGGGCAGAGATTGGTAATGCAATGATAAGAGGAGAGATATGGATATATGCAGTAATGATTCTGCTTCTGATAGGAATGATATTGCTAAATCGCAATGTTCTTGAACATCGCATTCTCCAAGAGCAATACACAGCAGCACCAGATAAGCATGACAAGAATAGCATAAACCTCACTATCTTCGACCGTTTCAACCAAATCGGAGAGTTTCTTAAAACTTGAAAGTATGGAGTATCTTCCGCAATAAAAGGATACGCCTCATCTTCATTTTCAACACTTTGGGTATATTTCTCTTTAGTTTAATCACTGCTATTGACCCCGAGAGTGACATGGTTAAGAGTAATGGTTTCACTCTACCTGCTTCATCACCTATGGACTAAGTTCACTCTCAAAGAATCATGTGTTATGAAGGTAATTATGAGATGCCTACTAATGCACCGCAATAGCATCCAAAATCTTCTGTTGGCTAAATATTACTCTATACCACCTTACTATTAATTCCACTCCTCCTTTCTTCCTATCGCACTTATTGGGAAGATAAGTTTTTGGACAATACTATCCTATGCCCCTCTTTTGCAGCTGGTGTCGCCTATCGAATTCTATTTCAGATGGCTATATATAATAAGGTGACTCTCTCTATGCAAGCTACCCCACAGGTAGAGAATGCAAATACTAACTATATGCAACTTATCGTTACGCTCGTTACCATCATCAGTCCTTTCCCAATCACCGCATTAGGTACATGGTGGCTCAACCAACCTTTCCTCACCAATACGCTCCTTTCCTCCTCGGTATTATCTTCATCGCCACGCACCGCCGTTGGATTATTGGAATAAGTATGAAGATGAAAGGCAACTCAATACGAACAACTTGAAGGGTTTCAGAAGAGTAGATAAAGAATACAACTATCCGTTAAAAACAAGATTAAAAATGGGTTATTAAATATCAGTTCTTATCTGTCGTTCCCCTTTTCTACTCACAATTCACATATTCTCTCCCATCCTTTTTACATGGTACTAACATTAACACAATGTGTGTTAGGTGTTAACACCATATGTGCGCAACCTCAACACAACAATAAAAGCACTAATAATAAGATAGACTCAAGGGTAAAACAGGATCATCAAATAACGATGAATAAGATGACAAGAGGAGTACTTATAAATCAAGCATAGTCAATATTATCAAAAGAACTCTTCTCTTAACAGAAAAACAACTTCTAGTCATTAGAAAAACAACCATAGTTGATTCAACTCAATACAGAACAAAATAAAGTAATATAAATGTTTTTGACTTATAGAAGTTTTTTTCGTAACTTTGCTCTCAGAAACAAATTAAAATAAAGATTAGAACGTTATGCTTACATTAAAAGCTCATCAGTGAAGAAACTGAACGCGTCATCAAAGGACTGGAGAAGAAACACTTCAAGGGTGCACGTGAAGCAGTTGAGAAAATATTGGAATATGACCGTTTGCGTCGTGAGACTCAGCAGAAGCTTGACACAAACAAGCAGCAGCAGAATCAGCTCTCGAAGCAGATTGGTGGACTGATGAAAGAAGGAAGAAAGACGAAGCTGACAAGATAAAGGAAGAGGTAGCACTATTAAAGTCTTCCGACAAGGCTCTCAAGAGATAATGGATATGGCACAGAAGGATATGACAGACGTGTTGCTAACCATTCCTAATATCCCTAACGATCAGGTACCAGAAGGTAAGGACGCCGAAGACAATGTTGTTGTGAAAGGAAGGGTGGCGAAAAGCCTAATCTACCTACTGACGCATTGTGCCACTGGGACTTGCTAGAAAGTTTAACTTGTGAACTTCGACCTTGGTGTGAAGATTACTGGTGCTGGTTTCCCTCTACATCGGTAAGATGGCTCGCTTCCAACGCGCCTTAGAGGCATTCTTCCTCGACGAAGCCCCGTAGAGCGGATACTTAAGTACAGCCACCATTGAGTAGTAAATCAAGACTCTGGACTTTGCACGGGTCAGTTACCTGACAAAGAAGGACAGATGTATCATGCAAATCTTGATGACCTCTATCTCATTCCTACAGCTGAGGTTCCCTGTAACAAATATCTTCCGTGACGAGATTCTCAACGAGCAGGACTTGCCTATCAAGCGTTGTGCTTACTCTGCTTGTTTCCGTCGTGAGGGCTGGTAGCTATGGTAAGGATGTACGTGGTCTGAACCGTTTACATCAGTTTGACAAGGTTGAGATTGTACGTATGAGACAAACCAGAGCACTCTTACAAGTCATTAGATGAAATGTTAGACCACGTTGAGGGTCTTTTGAAGAAGCTTGAACTACCTTATCACATCCTCCGTCTTTGTGGTGGTGATATGAGTTTTACATCAGCAATCTGTTATGACTTCGAGGTATGGAGTGCTGCACAAGAGCGTTGGTTGGAGGTTTCAAGCGTATCAAACTTCGAAAGCTATCAAGCAAATCGTCTGCATTGTCGCTTCCGTCATGCCGAAGATAAGAAGATTGAACTCTGCCACATTGAATGGTTCAGCCCTTGCTCTACCACGTATCGTCGCAGCTATCATTGAAAATAACCAAACCCCAGAGGGTATTCGTGTACCAAAAGTACTCGTACCATACTGTGGTTTCGAGATGCTTGACGACAAGATGGACTAATACAGCCCTCCCTTAAAAAGGAGGGGCATGATTCTACCATCAATAATTAAAAACAACTAAGTCTCTTCATCCCTACTAGTCTTTCATACACCTCTTCACAATTGGATAATACCCATTGTAAAAGGGGATTTAGGATGAGAACTTTTTAATATCTATTACCACTCCATGAACAAGATTATCCACAAACAACAGTTTTTCCGAGAAGGTGTTCTGCTTGGAAGTAGAAACACCCGCTTGTGCCGAAAACTGCCGTCCTGGTAACTTATCATCGTGCGTGTCGACAACCACAGCGAACGTGTACCTTACACCATTGCGAAATCGGACCCAACAAAGGGAACAATCACTATGAGTTATTCAGAGGTAGGCCGCTCATCAACAAAGCTTTTGCCAGCTAAATGAAGGCGGTGAAGTTGTTGATATTGTCAGACCGCTATCACGCACCCCATCCACATTGAAAATTATGGTACAGTTATCTGTGCGGGTGGTGGTATTGGTATCGCTGCCATTCTCCTATCCTACAGCACTGAAGGCGTGGCTAACAGGTATATCTCCGTCCTCGCCGGTCGTACTAAGGAGTTAGTTATCATGGTAGACGACGTAAAGAAATACTCTGATGAGGTTATCATCATGACCGATGATGATGGTTCTACGGAGAGAAAGGTGTCATCACCGTGGGCGTTGAGAAAGGTGATACAGCGCGAACACGTAGACAAGGTGTTAGGCTATCGGACCTCTATCATGATGATTCACCTCTCTTTAGCTAAAATACGGCATTTCTAACGATGTTTCACTCCAATACGATTATGGTGGACGGAACTGGAATGTGGTGCTTGCCGCCTTACAATTGGTGGTAGACCCGCTTTGTCTGCATTGATGGTCCAGAGTTCAATGGCGACCTTGTAGACTGGGACGAGATGTTCAAGCGAATGGGGACATTTAAGGATATTGAGACCTCCCCAACCCTCCGAGGAGAGAGTGCCTAGAGGAAATAAGTCAGGAGCAGGGCTTAGGAAAGCGGGAAAATGCTACATGAAAGTTGCCAGAAAGAAAATGCTTGCTGCACGCCTACAACCCACCTATCAGAAGATATGGCAGACGACGCTTGGCGTACTACATTACGCAAGGCACTTAAACCAAAGGAGCGCACTGCTATTGAGCGCGTGAAGATGCCAGAGTTGGATGCCGACTATCGTGCAAAGACACGTTTAGAGGAAGTAAATATCGGACTAACCCCAGAAATGGCTATGCAAGAGGCTAAGCGCTGTCTTGACTGTCCAAAAACCTTCTTGTGTAGAAGGCTGTCCCTGTAAACATTCCATCCTGACTTCATCAAGAATATTGAGCGTGGCGACTTCACTCAAGCAGCTAAGATACTTAAAGAAACATCTGCTCTGCCCTGCCGTATGTGGTCGCGTTTGTCCACAAGAGAAGCAATGTGAGAGCCGTTGCATCCACCTCAAAATGAACTCACCAGCCGTGGCTATCGGTTATCTTGAGCGTTTCGCTGCTGACTACGAGCGAGAAAGTGGACACATGGCATTGCCGAAGTTGCACCATCCAATGGCATCAAAGGTAGCCGTTGATTGGTTACTGGTCCTGCAGAGTTGAGCTTTGCTGGTGATATGGCTAAGCGTGGATTCAGTTTATGTATTTGAGGCATTGCACGAGATTGGCGGCGTCTTGAAATATGGTATCCCTGAGTTCCGTCTTCCAAACAAGATTGTAGACGTCGAAATAGATAATCTTCGTCGCATGAGGTGTACACTTCAGACTGATACTATTGTCGGTAAGACCATCAGCATAGAAAGATTTGAAAAGAAAGGAGTTCAAAGGTATCTTCGTTGGTTCAGGTGCAGGATACCTAACTCTATGGGTATCCTAGCTGAGAACGCTATCAACATCCTTTCAAGTAACGAGTATCTGACACGTGTAAACCTCATGGACGCAGCCAATCCAGAGACCGACACACCAATCATTATGGGTAAGAAAGTCTTGGTAATCGGTGGTGGTAACACAGCTATGGACTCTTGTCGTACAGCCAAAACGATTAGGCGCAGACGTGACACTTGTTTATCGTCGATCAGAAGCTGAGATGCCTGCACGTCTTGAAGAGGTGAAACATGCAAAAGGAAGAGGGTATTAACTTCCTCACTCTCCGCAATCCACAGGAATACAAAGCGGATGAGAAGGGACGTGTATGCGCTGGTCTTAGACGTAATGAGCTCGGAGAACCAGACGCAGTGGACGATGCCGTCCAGAATTGACAGGCGAGACCGTCACTGTTGAATGTGATCAGGTTATCGTCATGCGCAGTGTATCTCTACCCATTGGTACCTAAGTCTGTGAGGGACTTGAATTGGTCGCAAAGACACGATCGTTGTTAACGAGCAGATGAGTTCAGCCAGAAATCTTTGCTGGTGGTAGGATATTGTAGCGCGGTGGTGCAACGGTTATCCTTGCCATGGGAGACGGAAGAAGAGCTGCTGAAACATGGCAGAACAATTGCTGGCTTAAAGCTTATCGTTCATAATTAACAAAACGAGGTGTGTCAAATTGATACCCCCTCTTTTTATCCTTTATTTCGTCTGTCACATAATTCGTTACTTTACTGCAACTATGCTGCTAATTTCAAAATAAAATTGTTTGTTGGGCTTCAAATGGTTTATGCGAACTTCTATATAGCATCTAAAGTTGACTAAAAGTACCTCCATAAGGCTTTTTAGTTCTCATGAAATAGGTTTTTTTGCACATTTTTCCTATGTTAAACGCAATGGCAAAGAAGGCAAAGTCCATATTGACCTTGTCTTTTCCAAAATGTCTAAACCTCTTGTAGGCTTTGTTATATTTTGTTTGTCCAAAAACAGCTTCTGGTTCCATGCACCTTTGTCCTCGATGCTTGATACCTTCTTTAGAGGTCAGTAGTTCTCGTGCCTTTTGTTTATATTGCTGTAGCTGGTGGTTTACTTCTATAATTCTGTTTCCTCTTGCCTTGAAGCATGAGCCTCTCAGCGGACAGCCCTCACAGCGTTCTGCCTGATAACGTACGCTGTGAGTAACGAACCATTGGAGGTGATGGAACGCTTCATACCAATACGCCTCATGATGCTGTCCCATCGGACAGACGTGAAAATCCTGTTCCTGTTATCATCAAGACTTTGCAGGACTAAAAAGGATTAGGTGTATAACGTGGACGCTGCTCTTTATGGAAGTAATTGTATTTTACGTAAGCTTTCAATATCATGTGTCCATGAACAGATAGTTCTCCTCGGAACCATACCCCGAATCGGCTACGACTGTCTTGGCATAACGATGGTAACGTGAGTTAAAAGACTCTAAGAATGAAGGAAGTGTGAGTGTATCGGTACGATTGGCATAGAGTGCAAAGTCGGTGATGAACTGGTTCTCCGTTGCTATCTGCAGATTATATCCGGCTTGGTTTGTCCGTTCGCATAGCATCCTCCTTCATGTGCATAAACGTGGCATCAGAGTCAGTCTTGCTGTAAGAATTTCTCTCGCCCATAATCTCAAGGTGCTGGTCATACTCTTGGAGTTTATTACGTTTCTTCTCAAAGCTCCTTAAAGCTGTTTTTCTTGGTTCTTATAGTCTACTTTTTCTTCTTTGTCTTAGAGCTCTGGGACTGATTCCAAAGACTTGTTCAACTCCTCGGATATCTCACTGAGCAGATCTGCGGTGAACTCAACACCTTCTTTCTTTGCTGCATTGTCCTGCGCTATAACATCGTCAACCTGAAGCAGGAGTGTGCGTATTTGTTCCTGCAACTTGGCACGGTTCTTCTCTACGGTTCTTCTCCAAACGAAAGTATACTTGTTGGCTTTCGATTCTATCTTTGTGCCATCAATATATTCAACGTCAAGACTTATCAAACCTTTGGCTGAAAGTATCAATACGACCTGTGTGAAGATATTGTTGATTTCCTTTTTTACACGGTTGCGAAAACGGTTGATAGTTATGAAGTCGGGCTGTTCATATCCTGCCAGATAGATGAAATGAATATCTCGCTTGAGAAGCGACTCTATGCGGCGGCAGGAATAGATGTTGTTCATATAGGGCATAAAGAATGACCCTAAGCATCATTTGTGGATGATGGTTTACGACCACTGGGCTTGTGAGAGCTGTAAAACATTATCCAACATGAGATTATCCACCAAGGCATCAGAAAGACGAACAGGGTCATCTTCTGCAATATCCTTATCAATTCTTTTGAGGAAAAAGAATCATTTTCTTGTGTATGTAAGAACGAAAGTGTACCTTTTGTCATAATGAGATTTTTGTATGCCTAAAAGTGTACAAAAACTACAAAAATAACAAAGCCCTGAAGCCTTGAGAAAGTCAGGGCTTTTGTGCATAAAAGAGAGTGTATCAATTTTGACACACACTCGTTTTAGCTGACAATCAAAAACAAGCAATAATAGAACAATCCTATCATTCCTTGTTATAAATCGTTGGGTCTTTTACACCTGCAGCTTTCAAAAGGCTTCCTTACGTTCAACGCATGTTCCACACTTACCACAGTGAATATCAGCACCTTTATAACAGCTCCAAGTCTTAGAATAGTCTATTCCCAACGCAGCACCACGCGCCACAATCTCAGCCTTAGTAATCTCCGTATAAGGAGCCTCCACACGCACCTTCACAAAGGTTCCAGCCTCCGTAGCACCATTCATCGCATGGATAAACTCTGGACGGCAGTCAGGATAAATCGTATGGTCACCACCATGGTTTGCAATATACACACGCTTCAACTCATGACTCTCAGCAATCCCCGTTGCAATCGCAAGCATAATGCCATTACGGAAAGGAACAACCGTCGACTTCATATTCTCTTCCTCATAATGCCCCTCTGGGATAGCATCAGCCCCATCAAGCAACGAACTCTTAAAATACTGGTGCATAAAACGACAGCGGAATCGTTATATGAGGAATCCCCAACTTCTCACAATGATACTGAGCATAAGGCAGTTCCTTAGCCCCATGGTTCTGACCATAGTCGAAAGAGATTGCTAAAGCGATCGTCTCCGCCTTATCATAAAGCAACGTGATAGAATCAAGTCCACCACTGACAATAATAACCGAATCTTTCATTACAATCTTATTTTTCTGCAAATTTACAAAAAAGATAGTGTTTGATTTCACCAATCCATCAAAAATTAGTATTTTTGCGGATAGGAATATTATAACGTTACAAATAATAAAGAACAAATGAAAATTAACGATTTTAACTTCGCTGGACATAAGGCTATCGTCCGCGTAGACTTCAATGTGCCTTTGGATGAGAATGGTCATGTAACTGACGAGACACGTATCCGTGGTGCTTTGCCAACACTGAAGAAGGTATTGGCTGACGGTGGTGCTCTTATCATGATGAGCCACATGGGTAAGCCAAAGGGCAAAGTGAAGCCAGAGCTTTCATTGAGCCAGATTGTTAAGAACGTAAGCAATGCCCTCGGCGTTGAGGTTAAGTTCGCTAAGGACGCTGGTAACGCTGAAGCTGAGGCTGCTGCATTGAAACCAGGCGAGGCTCTCTTGCTTTGAAAACCCCGTTACTATCCTGAGGAGGAAGGCAAGCCAGTAGGTGTTGAGAAGGGAACTCCAGAGTATCGACGCTGCAAAGGCAGAGATGAAGGAACGTCAGAAGGACTTCGCTAAGAAGCTCGCTTCATACGCTGACGTATATGTAAACGATGCATTCGGTACAGCTCACCGCAAGCACGCATCTACAGCAGTTATCGCTGACTACTTCGATGCTGACCACAAGATGTTGGGTTACCTCATGGAGAAAGAGGTTACAGCTATCGACAACGTATTGAAGAACGCTCAGCATCCTTTCACCGCTATCATCGGTGGTTCAAAGGTTAGCTCTAAGCTCGGTGTAATCAAGAACCTCCTCGACAAGGTTGACAACCTTATCATCGGTGGTGGTATGGGTTATACCTTCATCAAGGCACAGGGGTGGTAAGATTGGTAAGTCACTCCACGAGGACGATTTGATGCCAGAGGCATTGAACGTAATTGCTGCAGCTAAGGAGAAGGGTGTAAACCTTTCACTCTCTGTTGCTACTGTTTGTGGTAAGGACTTCTCTAACGATACCGAGCGCAAGGTATTCCCTATCGACCAGATTCCTGATGAGTGGGAAGGTATGGACGCATCAGAGGAGAGCATCGAGGAGTGGAAGAAGATTATCCTCGCTTCTAAGACAATCCTTTGGAACGGTCCTGTAGGCGTATTCGAGTTGGAGAACTTCGCTAAGGGTACTGGTGAGATTGCTAAGGCTGTTGCACAGGCTACTCAGGAGAATGGTGCTTACTCACTCGTTGGTGGTGGTGACTCTGTTGCAGCTGTTAACAAGTTCGGTCTTGCTGACAAGGTTTCTTACGTATCTACCGGTGGTGGTGCTATGCTCGAGGCTATCGAGGGTAAGGTACTCCCAGGTGTAGCTGCTATCGAGAAGTAAGAGATTTATCTATCTCTCAAATATACAAAAGCCGTTGCTTCATCATGAAGTGACGGCTTTTCTTATATAATAACTCATAAATGCCACAAAACTTATGTTAAACTCGAAAGCCAACCTTTCACGAAAAAACCAATGAAAGACTAACTAAGTAATAAAAGATTAAAACACCATTACAAAACTTCATTTTGTAATAAAATATTCACAACCCTAAATTTCAATAGATGCCTAATTAGAGTTGAATTAACGCCTAATTGACTTCTAAAAAGATGCCCTTTTGCGGTCTAACTAACGCCCTTTTGAACCCTAACTAAGCACCTTTTTAAAACACACCCTCACAACAACCTGATAACAAAACATTTACAAGAACGATTGAAACACGTATTTTTTTGAGGGTTTTTCTTGCCTTATCTCCCATTATTTTGTAAAGATAATTGACGCCTAAAACTTAAAACTTTGAACTTTTGAACTTTGACATTTGAACTGTCCCCCAATCAGTAATCATAATTATGAATTTTTGAATTATGGATTATGAATTTTGAGTTAATAACTCGCAGTTTCATACACCCTCAGTACTATTTCATCAGCAGGTGGACAAAAAGATAAGAGTAGATAAGAGATAAACATTAACTTTGCATCGAGATAATTAAAAGACCCTATCAAAACTATCGCACTTACACGCGCAAAACTTTGATACACATAAAGAAAATAAAGCAGATGAAAAGAAACAAACAAAGGAAAAAGCAAATCATTCTTTCCACCTACCGCTATCATTGCCCATACTCGGAACGATAATCTTATTGTGCAATATTATTGTTGATAAGAATGCAAAAGGTAGAACATTCAATGATATCCATGATGTTCCCACTATGCAGACAGCCTTACTGCTCGGCACTAACCCAAAGGCAAGGGGAGGTAAAAGACCGAGTTCCTTCTATATGGCACGTATCAAGGCGACGGCAGAACTTTACAAACATGGGAAGTTCAAACAACTTATTATCAGTGGAGACAAGCGCGAAGGCTATGACGAACCGCAAACAATGCGCCACGACCTTATAAAAAGAGGTGTCCCTGATAGTATCATCACAATGGACGGACAGGGTTATCGTACCCTACTGTCTATGAGAAATATCAAACAACACTTTCGGGTTAACGATATGATTATCATCTCACAGAAGTGGCACAATGAGCGGAGCATCTTCTTGGCAGACAAGATGAATATTAAAGCAGTAGGATATAATGCTGATGACGTACGACATCCAAGGGCTATATGGACACATATAAGGGAGTTATTGGCAAGAGTTAAACTCTTTATTGACTTGTATGTTACACATCGAAAAGACTTCTGCGAGTAGCCATCCTAAACCATTGAATAAATGACAGAAATAGATTTTCTATACAAAGCAACAAGAGTATAGCTTTTTATTACTAAATTTGCAGTACTATAACAATTTGTTGACAATAAGTAGTGAAACAGCTGTTAATCATACAAAACGGAAGCACAGAAATGATGCGATTGGCGTTTGACGAGATTCTTTATATCCGATCAGACGGCAACTACTGTGTGATGACGCTTTCAAATGGTGAGGAGATACAGTTATGGATGAACCTCAAAGCCATTACAGAACTCATTGATCAACAGATGAGACAGCAAGAAATTGTATTCGTAAGGGTGGGTAAACAATACGTTCTCAACCTTCACTATATCAGTAGAATTGACACGAAGAAGGACCAGCTGAGCCTGTGGAGAAAAGAACTATCACAAAAGATAGTACTCGACTCTATCTCACACAAAGCGTTGCAGCTCCTTGAAGAGGGTATAAAACAAAAGCAGAATGAGTTATAGTGACGACGATATTCAGTTCTTAGGAGGTGCGGAATTCAAACCTTCTCAGCTAACAGACAAGCAGCAACCAGCATCCCGCAGATGGTGGATAGGAGTTGTTGCACTTGCTTTTATCGCCCTTTCTGTTGCAACCTTCTACTTCTGGCAGAAAGCAAATAGCCGTACCCTCGCTTTTGATTACCCATTAAGTCGTACATCAACAGAAATCATTCGCGACTTGGAGAAGATGCCAACAGACTCTTTACAAGGGGTAACGATGAAGGTAGATTCGCTCTATGGCGTGAGTATGAGACTATACGAACTGCATGGACTCACACCTACCCTATCTCGCACTGCCCCTTCTGACAGCGACTCTACCGTCTGCCTTGTCACACATGGTTGGGACTTCTATTGGGACGAAAACCATCAGTACAAATACATTGGCGACTTTATCTATCATGGTAAGGAGTATGCCAGCAACCATAACAAGGCTGGTTTTGTAGCTATTGTTGGCGACAAGTGGCAAATAGGTATCGGTCAAGATGATTCCATAAAGGAGTATGTCAAAGCACACAATGGCAGTATGTTCCGCCAGTTTGCCCTCGTATCGGCAGGACAAATATGTGAGGAACAGTTTGCCTTAAAGGGAAAAGTGACACGCTGTGCATTGGCACGTAAAGCCGGCTCTACTATGATTTGGTATGTTGAGACTATCCATAAAGAGTCCCTCTACGACTTTGCACAAGCCCTTGCCGACTATGGCTTTACTGATGCCATCTATCTGACAGGTGGAAACAATGGTAACACCTTCTATCGCACCCATCCGATAGCATCTGTGGAGTGGCTGATTGGAAGGGTATACAGATAACCTATTGATATTTAAGAAACAATAAACCAATAAAATACTGATTGAGAGATAGAGACTTACAAACAAACCATTCACGCTTTTATTAAATTAAACAGATAAACTCATAAACTTAAAAACTATGGAACTAAACGAGATTTCAAGATGTATTAATAAAGGTTTTTCACAGAAGAAGTGAAACATTACATTGGATTAGGTAACTTAAATGCCAAAAATACTAATCATTAGTGAGGAATGTGCCTACGAAGAAGGAAGTACCTCAGGCAGCAGAATGTTCTAATAACTATAATCAATGGATAAATTAGTGGAAAAAGGGCATGGATTAATTAATGAGAGGAAATCACTGTGGGATGGAGTTGAGAAACATTTTTGTCCATTTGCTCCATATAATAAACCTCAACGATTCACTATTGAGAGGAAGAAAGGCGATAAGATTATTTTGGTGCTGAGTGGAACATCTGCAACAGGTCTAATTATCAGAAACTCATCAATTATATCAGAGAACTTGGGAAACTTGATAATCTGTCAACACCTCTACAATTGACTTTTATAAAGAACTGTTTTATCACAGAATTGAATGAAAAATGTAGAGTAAATAATCAAGGATTAACTGCAATAGAAAGAGACAAAGAAAATATCCAAAAACGTTTTGACCTTATGAAAGAAACAAAATCATTTTTGGTCACATTTTCAGAAACAGTTATCCTCGCCTGTGGACCATGCGCTAATAAATTGCGCAATAACCGAAAACTGATACAAGGAAGTTTTGGCAATGCTAAAAGTTATTTCTACTATAAACAACCGAAATGTTCACAACTCTCTATGGCCGTAGCAATGAACTATTGAAAAGAGATTGCAAAGCGGGTCGAAATCAAAAATCAACATACTTTTGAGATAAACAAAGACTGATATTGTAATAAGGATAAGTATTGTTATATATTGTTAGCCATTAAGATGTTTGCATTATGTGAGTCTTCGTCTCGTGTAAGAAATATGTGATTATACCTATAACACAATCTGCCACTTTAACTATGAGAGACTTATTTACCACTATATTTATGAAAAACATGTTCGTCTCCATTATCTTGATTTATATAGATAAAAACACTGTGAGGTATCTCTTCCTTAAAGTTTAATAAATTGAGGACCCCAAGAACAGGCTGCCCATTCAGTCTTCTTCCATCACGTCCTTTATGTGTGAAAATATTATCTTCAACTTTCACCTTAGAAAGTTGAGTATGTTGTCTTATTCTGTTTTATACACAATATTTCTTGAAGAATGAGGACTTTCTTTTTAGTCCAAATGTATCTTCTAAAAAGGATATAGTGTCAATATTTGAATTGAGAATACTCCCCACAAAAGAATCTCTGACTTACAGATATTATTTCTGTCTTTTGCTATTATAACAACCTTTTTGTTTTATATAGATTAACAATTGTATTTTCATATCTCACAACGGTCCTATCATATTTTTCAAAGGTTGTATAGATTGTATCTCTAACAAAGCCCTGACTATATTGTGAGATAAGCCTTTTTGAATTATAAACAACTGCTGATGCAGCTTATAAAAACAGAAATAATGAAAAAGTCTGTACATATACTTATCTTTTTATAATCAGAACCATAAAAGCTATAGCTCTGATTAACTTTTACTATCATATGGCTTATGTGCTGTATCCACTTTTGGTAGATAACTTATTGTAATAAGCCTAGAAAAATAGCCTAATCTCTTAATCGATACAAACCAATCTCAGAGATAGCAGGTACGGCACGCACCTCACTGATGATAAGGCGTACTTCATAGCAGTCTCAACAGGAAACTTAAGCAAACGCTTATGACCAACGGTCGTACCTCTGTAACTTTCTTCCAGTTGCCCTTAGCATCCTTTTACTTCAGTGAGAACTTCTCTACACGCTGTCCTTACGGATATCCTCTTGCACAGAAAGGACATTGAAAGTAGCAGGTTTTATTCAGTTTGAATGAGAAGACAGCCTTACCATCCTTCATCTTTGGACGTACAGAAGTGTCACAATTATCGTCAATAACATTGCGACCCTTACCCTCTGAAAGCGCACTAAAAGTAACCTTTGCTTTTGCCAAGAGATTATCAGTAGAAGGTATTTACATACAACTGACGGAAACCACGAAGACTTTATATCTGCCTCAGAGTTTACCTTCTTATTAGGAGGGAGATTCAAGAGGAGTACACCATTCATTCCGACAGAAGTGAAATAGATGTCCATCAGTTCCTTTGGTGACTTCACCTTGCTATCCTGATCCTCATGATAGAACCATCCTGGACGGATAGACACATCAATCTCAGCAGGATGCCAAATAAGTGACTTTGCCTTTTTCAGATCTCTCTTACGACTACCAAGGTCTTGCCCATCATATCACCAACAGGTGCAGTCAGTACTTCCTGCTGTGAGTTCTTTGCAATAGCATCCTGATCAAGATTATCACTAGGAACAACACTCCACTCCATCTCACGACCACGACCAGTCTCTGTACCAACCCAACGAACATCAGGTCCCATGACAGCAATCACTGCCTCTGGCTGTAACTTACGGATAAGCTCATACCAACGTACAAAGTCATATACCTGTCTTCTTACCATTTGGACCCTCTCCACAAGCACCATCAGAACCAGACTTCACTTACCTTACCATATTGTGTAAGCAATTCAGTCAACTTCGTTTAACAGAAGTCGTTATAAAGCTTCTGTCCCCTCAAAGTTCCGAATTACGATCCCAGGGAGAAAGGTAGACGCAAAAGTCCATACCATACTTCACGAGCATCGCTCACCTCACGGACCACATCACCCCTTACCATTCTTCCAGGAAATGAGTGTTTAACACTATGTTCAGTATAAGCCGATGGTACAAACAGAAACCATCATGATGCTTACAAGTAGAATTGCACACTTAAAACCTGCCTGCTCAACTCACGTATCCACTGGTCTGCATCGAGGTCAGTAGGATTGAATATCGCTGGTGACTCCTTGCCATCGCCTCTCTCTACCAGTATAGGTGTTAACACCATAATGCAAGAAAAAGCTGTAAGCTCCTGACGCTGCCAATTAAACTGACGAGCAGATGGGACAACATTTGCAGCCTTACGAACAATTTCCTCAGGAGAATCTGTCGGATTGATTATTACAACGTTTTGCTCCTGAGCATGAAGCGTTGGAAGAAACTACGGCGAGAATAACAAGCATGTACAGCTATCGTTGCCTTAAAAATGGAATAAAATTCAGCCACATAAATTATATAGGTAATGATTTTATAAATGTAATTTTAATATTCTACGGCAAATTTAATTATTTTCGTCAGACTAAATACGTACACACAATAAAACGCATTTTATAAGCGTTATATATACAATCGTCTGAATTCAAAGAGTGCAGTTTTCAAAACAAGAGATCTATCGCATTGGTAAAATTAAGTTAAATAAAACCTTTTGTAATAAGTAAAAGCGTCTCTTTAACTGTTGCTTTCTTTTGAAAATCTTATATAAAAATGAGTCTAAATCCTAAGAACCTAAAAGAGGAGAACAAGATGCTGCATAGTCCAGCAACATGGGTTCCTCACACTTTATTTTTAGCCATGGTGTACCTTTTCGTCGTACTCAATATGGTTTGTACCTTAATGTATAAAAGGAATGGGAGTATCTGATAAACAGATAGCCTTTTGGACCTCCCTCATCATGCTTCCTTGGACCTTAAAGCCCATATGGGTCCGTTCTTAGAGATTTATAAGACAAAGATTCTTTGTTGTATTAACGCAACTGCTACAGGTGTGCTTTTTGCCTTAGTAGCTTTTTGCTCTTCATCTCCCTTTCTTCTTTCCAGTCACGATTGCAATACTTGCAGTTAGTTTGCGCTAGTGGTGCTACGCATGATATTGCTGCAGACGGAACTATATGTCTGTACTCTCAAATGAAGAACAGGCACGCTGGATTGGTTGGCAGGGGAGCCTTCTATAACATTGCTAAGATTGCTGCAACAGGTGGATTGGTCTGCCTTTGCGGGTATATTCATTGAGCATTTTGGTGTAACAAAGGCATGGATGTTTATCATGTTTATTATTGCTACAATTATGATAGCGATAGGCTGTTACCATCATCTTTATCGCTTCCAAACCCAAAGAAGGCAACAACAGATTGCTAAAAGTCATTAAAAGAATCATTAAACGAACTTATAGAGGTATTCATTGACTTCTTCAAGAGAAAACATATTTGTATATTATATCTTCTTCATCATCCTTTATCGCTTTGCAGAAGGGTTTGTAATGAAGATTGTTCCTCTCTTCCTCAAGGCTTTCACGTGCCACCAAGGTTTAGGATTGAGCGAACAAGAGATTGGACTTTGCTATGGTAGCCTTTTGGTGCTGCAAGCCTTTGTGTTATTGGGTCTATCCTTGCAGGCTATTACATTGCATGGAGAGGACTGCAGCCTCTTCTCACTTGGCATTGGTGTTCAACATCCTATTCATAGCCTATACATTCTTAGTAATCTATCAACCAGAAAGCGCTTTGGTTGATTGGCGGTGCAATCGTAATGGAATACTTTTGTGCTAGGCTTCGGCTATGGGACTATCACTCTTTATGATGCAACAGATTGCACCTGTAAAGCACCAAATGGCGCATTACGCTTTCGCAAGTGGCATCATGAACTTGAGGTGTCATGTTGCCAGGTATGTTGAGTGGTGTTTTTCAGCGATATGCTCGGTTATAGACAGTTCTTTATTTTTCGTATTGCTATGTACCATTCCAGCCCTGCTGGTTACATGGTTCGTTCCTTTCACCTATCCTGATAAGACAAAGAAAGAACAGGTTGAAGCATAAAGAAAAGAATAGATTTTTATAACATAAACCAAAAACATAATAATTAAAACCAAAGATTGTGAGATTAATCATAGAACCTAACTACGAAAAGTTATCTAAATGGGCAGCAAACTACGTTATTGAGCGTATCAATGCAGCCAAGAATCAAGACAAACCATTTGTACCTGGCTTGCCAACTGGATCTTCACCAGAAGGTATGTATGCTGAGTTAGTAGGAGGCTTATAAAGAAGGTGAGAGTAAGTTTCAAAAATGTTGTTACATTCAACATGGACGAGTATGTTGGTTTGAGAGAGCCATCCACAGAGCTATCATGAGCTTGATGGCTAGAGAACCTTCTTTTAACCACATCGACTGCCAGGGAGAACATTCATCTTGAATGGTAATGCAGAGAACCTCGAAGCAGAGTGTCAGCATTATGAGGAGATGATTCGTGAGGCAGGTGGTATCGACCTCTTCCTTGGGTGGTATCGGTCCTGATGGTCACATTGCCTTCAACGAACCAGGTTCATCTCTCCGTTCACGTACTCGTGTTAAGACGTTGACATCAGATACACGCATTGCAAACTCCGTTCTTTGACAATGATCCTAACAAGGTTCCTGTACACGCTTTTGACAGTAGGTGTTGGTACTGTAATGGACGCAAAGAGTATTGATTCTTGTAAATGGTCACAATAAGGCAGAAGCTTTTGGTACTGTTGTAGAAGGTCCGCTCACACAGAAGTGGACAATCAGTGCTTTACAGATGCACGAGCACGGTATCATCGTTTGTGATGAAAGTGCAACAGACAAGCTAACAGTAGAAACATACAAATACTTTAAAGACATAGAAAAGGAGAACTTGTAATGAAACTGAATTTAAGTTCACAGATTGTGCTCAATCAAATACCTGAGGAGTTTTATCGTCCTGCAACAGCTATTGAACGCTCTGAGATAACACGTCTGAGAAGGTTCCAACTGATATCTTCCCAACGATTGAAGAGGGCGAGCGTAGAGATTGCAAAATCAACTTGCAGACATCAAGGAGAGGCAGGAAGGAAGAAAAGTATGTTATAGGGCGTTGGCTCTGGTTCCTTCCCTCATTCCTATCTTCCAGGAACTTATCAAAGCTATCAGGCTGGTGTTGAGTTTCAAGAACGTTGTCTTCAATACGAGTATTTCCACTGAGGCGAGGAAAACGTAAAATCGTGCGTCATCAACCAGCTCAAAGAGCAGTCTCTTGAATCATATTGATATTGATGTAGAGAACATCTTTACGCCAGATGGTACTATTACTCAGAATGATGTACAAGAGCATTGCCGTCAGTACGAGCAGCATATTAAGGAATTAGGTGGTCTTGATGTTATCCTTTTGGGTATTGGCCGTCTGGGAAACATCGTACTAATGAGCTCTGGTTCAAGCATAACTCTGCTTCACGTCTCATCTTGATTGACGAGACTACGTGAGAGAGGAAAATGAGCTCGGTTCTCTAGGAGTCCTGTACCTCCATGTTCTATCACCATGGGCGTCAGCACTATCCTCTCTGCACGTAAGATTTACCTTACAGCATGGGGCGAAGAGAAGGCAGACATTATTAAGAAGACTGTTGAAGGTAAGGTTAGTGACGCTGTCCCAGCTTCTTTCTTGCAGACACATAACGATGCACATGTTGTTATAGACCTCTGCTGCAGCTAAACTAACACGTATTCAGCACCTTGGCTCGTAGCATCATGCAAATGGACAGTGACAAGTTGGTACGCTCTGCACTTGTTTGGCTCTGCTAGATTACAGGTAAAGCCACTTCTCAAGTTGACCAACAAGGACTACAATGAGAATGGTCTTTAGCGAACTCCCTGCATCTGCTATGGTTCTGCATACAATGCAAATATCAAGATCTTCAATGATCTCCAACATACAATTACAGGTTGGCCAGGTGGTAAGCCAGATGCTGACGACACCTATCGCCCAGAACGTGCTAAACCATTCCCAAAGAGAGTGATTGTATTCTCTCCACACCCTGACGACGATGTTATCTCAATGGGTGGTACCCTTCGCCGTTTAGTACAGCAGGGACACGATGTTCCACGTAGCTTACGAGACATCTGGTAACATTGCAGTAGGTGATGAGGAGGTAGTACGTTTCATGCACTTCATCAATGGTTTCAATCAGCTCTTTATTAATGACCAGGATGATGTCATCAAGTCTAAGTACAAGGAAATTAAGAAGTTCCTAAAAGAGTAAGAGGGAGGAGATATCGACTCACAGGATATCCGGTACCATCAAGGACTTATCCGCCGTGGCGAGGCACGTACAGCTTCTACCTTCAACCAGATTCCACTCGACCATGTTCACTTCCTCGATCTTCCTTTCTATGAGTCTGGTAAGATTGAGAAACTCCCAATGGGCGAAGCTGATGTGAACATCGTAAGAGAACTCATCACTAAGGTAAAACCTCATCAGATTTATGTAGCAGGCGACTTGGCGGACCACAATGGTACTCACCGTGAAAGTGTACAGATGCTGTACTTGCTGCTATCGACGCTGAGGAAGGAAGCTAAGGCAGAGTGGTTAGAGGACTGTCGTGTATGGATGTATCGTGGTGCATGGGCAGAATGGGAAATTGAGAACATCGAGATGGTAGTACCTATCAGCCCAGAGGAGCTGCTGCAAAAGCGTAACTCTATCCTCAAACACCAGAGTCAGATGGAAAGTGCTCCCATTCCTGGCAGACGACGAACGTCTTTCTGGCAGCGTTCAGAGGACCGCAACCGTGGTACCGCTAGCTTTATGATGACTTTAGATTGGCTTGCTGCGAGGGCTATCGGGAAGCATTTGTTGAATACAAGTTTTAGTATTTATCCGACAAACAAGAATTAATGTAGCAAAAGATTTTATTAACTGTGTCCCTCTGCGCTTCACTCTACAAGTTGGCGCAGTAGGAACGAGACAAGAGCAACAATATCAAGAACGATGATGGTTTTACCACCATCGTTTTGATAAACGAGCAACCAGTTCCTATCGTATCCCTGCAAATGACCGAGACACATAAGGGGACACTGTGGTAGCTGCTTCGCGACTTCCGTCTCAGTCACACTGACGTGGGATGGAATAACAGAAATGGTCTGGTGGCAGATTCAATATTGTTATGCGAACAAGTAACGACTTTGGTAAGACATGGTCAGACACCGTTTGTGTGGCACGTGGTAACGAACATGCAGCTGACCCAATCCGTTATTTGCTTTCGGCGACCTAAGTATCATTGCTGACCGTACGTCAGACAATGTGTGCTCCATTGTAGTGCAGGTAAGGTGCATGATCAGACTGCAACCCGTCAGAACCCACAGCACGCTTACTTCTTCCAGTACTGATGGTGGTAGACATGGGACATCGAGCAGACCTGCGATGATGATTCACAGTCTCTACGATGGAAAGCTGCCTAATGGTGCAACCCTAGACGGTATCTTCCTCACATCAGGTAAGATTATGCAGAGCCGTTACATCCGCAAAGGCAAGTTCTATCGCCTTTACATTTGCACATCCCTATTCGTCAAAGACGTTGATCGTTGTGGTACCTCTGTATATCTATTCCGATGACTTCGGTCGCACATGAATGTCTTAGAACTCCTTCAAAAGCACCTTCTACGTACAGCAGGATGGGTCAGAGTTGAGAAATGCCAGATGGTAGCGTATTCTGAGCTGCCGTGATGTTTACGGAGTGTAGATCGTCAACATCTTACTACTAAAGATGCAGCGAAAAGCAACAGGTAGCTGGGGCGAGGAGTATGCCACAGAATATGATCTGGCAAGCAGGTAAAATGCCTGCAATGGTGGTATTCTAATCGTTCCTGCAAAAGAGAGTTGCTGATGGCAAGAAACTTTTGCTGCCCTTCAATCAGTGCACACTTAGCGCACGTCGTGACGGTGTCGGTTTCTTCATAAGGAGTTGGCGACCACGCTGACTATTCTATAGCAAAATGCATTGGTAGCAACTGGAAGAAAGGTCTGCGTAACAGACGAGTCTTCTGCTGTTCAACAATGGTTCTTATGAAGAATCAGCGCATCGGCTTCCTCTATGAGGTACGCGGACAGAATGACAGCTATGACATTGAGTTCGAGAGTCGTCATTGAATGCGATTACTAATGGAGAATATGACATTCTTCCTTACGTTGATCGGATCTACAGTACGTGGTTGATGCAGCCAAGGCACACCAGACTCAAAAAGCACCACTTGCCGTAGCAAGTGAAAAGAAAGAAATAACAGCCTGGAAAGGCGAACGTATCGGACTTGAGTTCCACTACCAGAATCGGTAGGGCAACTTAAATTAATCATGAGCTATAGCATCGACTCCTGTCGACTGCGCAGCTCATTTTCTTCTGCCGTTATCACTGATGACTCGCAAAACTGTGGTAATCACCCTGACTCCTTGCAGACGTGGCCATGCCCCGACATCATCTGGCGATGATGCAGCATAAAGGCATGACGACCCGATGTGTGGCAAATCTGCATGGTGCACAATTGAGATACCTCAAAACATTAAGGCAGGGTAGCTACAAATTAAACTTACTACTTCAACAAGACGGTAAGACAGTCAAGCACCATCATTCACTATAAAAGTGCTCAATCGCAAGCTTACCCTCTGACAACTTCCATCTCAACTTCTGGCAACAACCCTATGCTACAAGCAGATACTACGGTGTAGCCCCTTGGAGCCAAGCACATCTTGACATCCTCTACGTCCTTATATGCAGCTCTTGCACGTGCGACAGCGCAAACGCCTCAGCCATCCTCTTCTACGAGCCTTGCACAGAGCAATGACAAGTTCGATGCGATGATCTGAAACGACACGAAAAGGCAGATGGCACATGGTCGTATGACTATACAGCTTTCGATCGTTGGATTTTCTTCCTCGACTCTTGTGGAATCAATGGGGACATCAACTGCTTTTCAATGGTGCCATGGGACATGACTTTCACCTATTATGATGAAGCCTCGAAAAGCTATAAAGACCTCAAAACAACCACCAACAGCAAAGAATACAGCGGCTTATGGATCTCTTTGCCCTACGCTCCTTTGCTGCACCGATGCGAGAAAGGTTGGTTTTGACAGAACGGTCATAGTAATGGACGAACGCGCCCTTGATGCTATGCAAGATGCTTACCGAATTGCACAAGAGGCAGCACCAGTATCAAGATGTCGTGGCAGGAAAACTATCACAAAGAACTTGTCGATAAAAATCTATGACTATTGTATTGCTTGAGCAGCAGTTCACGCCAGAGGACCTTGCTTATGAGAACTCAAAAGGTTGGATTAGTACCTCCTATACCGCCTGTCCCGATGCATGCCAAATGGTGACAGCAACAACGAGCCGATAGAAGCAACCTCATCTCCCACTCTATTGCTATTGCTAATGGCTCAATGGTTTCCTCCGCTGGGCATGGATGAATTGGACTGATAACCCAATGTATGACAGTCCGCTTGGTTGTTCACACCAGGTGATACTTATATTGTGTATCCAGGAAACCACTCAAATGCCATCGTTTTGAGACATAATAAGAGTGTACAAAACGTTGCCAAGATTGGAAACATGCAAGGAGTACAAACAAAAAGAAATCAGAAAAGCCTTAGCTGTTAGAAGATGCCCTCTCTCAGTTCAAAAATCCAACACCAAACGAGGCTGAACTGAGAGAAAGTATATACAAGATTGAGTCACCACCAATAAATAAACTACTTGTTAGTATTCCTTCTTTTTACAATAGAGGTATTCACCTATGAATATAAATCTCACGAGCGTAGACATCTGCGCTCGTATCAAAAAGCCTATAACCAACTAACAGAAGGCCTACAAAGAAACATACACTTAGAAAAGGAAGCACAGACATGCTAATGGTAAACAAAAAGTTCAATGCTCACAATACAAAATCTTCAGTTAAATCTATTTTATTAAAGTCTTTCTCTCTTTCAATGTCACCAATGATATTGGTAATCATTGTCTCGAGCAACATCTATTGCAAATCGTCCTCGCTTTAGTATTTGCAATTTTCCTATTGTTTTTTTGTCCTTGCACCATCAACAAGCAAGGAGATAGCTGCCGCAAAAATACCTTTCAAAAAGCCGAAGTTCACCAAATGAACATGGCGAAAAAGCTGTTTATAATCCATATCTCAAAAATCCAGTTGAAATAAAATTAGCCTTCCGTTAAATGAGTGGACGCTTTTTATATTGCTTTAACGGAAGAACTGAGTAGTTACTCATTAAAATAAAAACTTAGCTAAGACTGTCAACTATCTATTCTATTATTATCCTCTGACATTGAATATCATTTATTTTTAGACCGAAAATATGTGAGACAAGGATTTGAAAAATAATTACATAATTTCAATGAAAACATCTACAATTAACGGTAAAAACCCATATACAAAGCAGCTTTGTAACCAACAGCAAATCAATTAGTTATAATGTAGTAAAGTAAAAGGTGCTTAATTGAACTTCAAAAGGCGTTAGTTAGATCTCAAAAGGGCACCTTTTGTAAGCTAATTAGGCGTCTTTAGAAGCCAAAGAGCATGTATTGGGTTTGACTTTGCACGAAAAATAATTTACAAGTTTCAAGTAATAGGAAAATAAGTTGTTTATAAAAAGACAGATAGATATCGCTCCCCAATTACATTTATCATGTAGTTTATCACCCTTCATAAAACCGTCTTATTGTAGGTGTCATACCATGCATGTGGATTTATCTCATTCTATTAACAATCTACGCATTTAACGGAAGAGCTACGAACTTTACTCAGGCGGACGCAACAAATATATAAAGCGTGAAGTTGTCCGTCTCATGGAATGTAATACTGGTGCAGCACCATTGATATAAACACCTTCCATCGTACCTCGTAGCTCTTCATGATACGCTCACCGGCAACATTGTAAGTATAACGACCTCGTCTGCCATTGTCAGAGAATACCATCAAGCGATTGTCTTCATCCCTAATATATCTCGCGGGTAGTGTCTGCAGAGTCGTTTGTTACCAGTGTAGGATTACCGTTGGCATCTTTGATATAATGGTCTTAAAAATAGTTTATCCATAATTTATTTTTCATAAAAGCATGATTCTCGATACATAAAAGACGTTAGATATGGCTCTTTCAAGTATAATTTAATTCTCATATTTATCATAACTATCTAAGTCCGTATAGTCTGTAGGGTGTATAATATTTCTGAAAAGAGTATCCATTAAACTTAAAAAGATCTTGTCTATATTTGAGCGTGAGTACCTCTCAGATGAACTATATAGACTTTTATCAGGTAGATAATAAGATCTGCAAAATAAAACAATCCCTAACTATTATATAACAAATTAATATCTCTTCAATTATTATTTCACCTATTTTTAACCTGAGTATTTTTGTTATATAGAAACACAATGATTGCAATAATTATTATAAAAATAATTCATATACAGGTGGAATTATTATAAATTTATAATGAAAAACTATAACAAAATTCTCCAAAAACAAATAAAAAGTTTTGTAATTTATAAGATTTTATATAATTCATTTTTCTTTGGATTTGTTTATTCTGAAACTGTTTCAATGCTCTGCTGCTTATAGTATGCCTCTTTTCTGTTTCTGTATCTGATTCATGCGTTCAGCATAATCCTGCTGACCAGCTGTTACGTATGAGCCGTTACGCCCATAGCCATTATTGAACAGACCTGTTCCTATCCTTGAAGCAACTCGTTTGTCACCAAGGAAGTAATACTTTTGTAAAGCGATTCTCGTTTCACAGAGAGGATACTTGCAGGATAAAGCGTGAAGTTGTCCGTCTCGTGGAGTGAAATGCCTCGTGGTGCACCATTGATATACACACCTTCCATTGTGCCCGCACTTTCATCACACGTTCGCCTGCTGCATTGTAGGTATAGGGTTGATGCCGTTGTTGTCTTTCAACACCATCAGGCGGTTCTCCTCATCCCAGTATAGCATATGATCATAAGATAAACATCTTTCAACAGATTACATGTTATATTTATTTTTAATTTATCGATTAAATTCCGATGAAAATTTCTTACAAAAAGTTTTTATATCTTATATTTTTACTCTTCTTTTATCATTACATAAAAGTAATTAATGTAATGTGCGTTATTTTAATTTTGAATTAAAAATCTCAATATAGATGTGAGTACTCAAAAGCATACAACTCGCCTTTTTCAAACCACAATTCAAATCCATTCCCATTTTCTTTAAGATTTTCGTTCCCATCAATATAACCATAAACGTCATTAGATATAACATTATCAAATCTATAAAAGTGAGAATCACGCTTAATCAAAAAGAATCTATTTTCCCTTTATCAACGTATTTTTCATAACCGTCAGCTGTCATACTATAAGGGCTACAATATAGCTATTTGGGTATTCTGTCCATTTAAGGTAAGGCTATCAACACAATATACTCTTGTGGAATTAAAATATCCTGCATATCTCTTTTGAACTTTCCCATTTATACTAGGAGCTGAAAAATAAGAATGAATAAAATAAGAATAAACTTTTTCATATAAAAATTATTTTTACGCCAGAATATAGTTCTACCAAAATGTACCTGTCGCTATTAGAGAGAATTTTGCTGTACTTTGCCATCATGAATAAAAATTCCATTCCTCTCAAAAACGGGTGACACCCGTATCTTTGATTTTATCCTCTGTAAATAGCTTTCATTTCAATAAAATATAATCTTTTCTGATATTATCTGGTATTGTTATTTTATTACACTGTCTAAATTTTGGATGGCTAAGCCTTTTAGCTGCAAAAATCTGTTCCGTCCACAACGTTGCGACCATGAGTTGGATCAATATCTGATTGTAATGCATCTATTATACCTGCTCTTGCAGTAGTTCTTGTAGAACTTGTAAGATAATCTTTATCATAAGCAACTCTGCTGATGCAGGAGAGTCGAACAATTTTGATCATTCAGTTGTTCATATAAGAATGGTTTCTTTACTCTAGGCCTCCCTTTACCTTACATGTGCGTAATTACATCTTTATCATCAACTGCATTATTAGCTGCATGTGCAATCACAAGCTTTCATTTGGGGCATCACCGATCTCTACATCTACAATATGAATTGTCTTCATCCCAGTACAGTTCTCTCGTCTCATTCGTCGAGTCATTCACCACTCGAATAGTGTATTTTTAATCACTTTTACTTTTTAAAGTTCAAAAATTTCTTTTAGTACAAACCATATATGTAGAATCATTTTTAAGATTATATAATAGTTTAATTTTTTCATTTCTTTTTGCATTCTTTTTAAAAATCACAGAATATTTACCATTTAGAATACTTTTAGATACTTTCTATCTGAATGGAATCTGGATTAACACTAATTATTTTTCCAGATTCCTTTAGCTCTTTTTCTAGTCTATCTAATTTTTTATAATTTCCTTTTACATTATCATTGGCTGTTACTATAACAGGAAGACTAATCTTTTGTTTAGTAATGAAAATATTGTTTTAAAGGACGAAAAAGTCCGTTTGACGATAGAAACATGATTTGCTAAAAATCTATATTACATACACCTTGCAAATTATCATACAGAGGAGTATACTTTTTTGATCATAGTAAAAATACAAAAAGATTGCTATTATAACAATCACTGTTAAGAAAGCACGCTTTTTACCTTTTTAATAAAAGGTTTGTAAGTCTTATTTGTCCTATCATATCTCCCAGATTTTGATAAAATATTTTGTCCTATTTTTGTCGATGCTTTTTATCTTTTGTTGTATTTTTCTCTTGAAAGACATAATTTAGAATTTCGCCCATCTTATTAGTGTCCTTCTGTAATTATCGGGATTACCCCTTTATCATCGGTAATATAAGACGTGCTACTGAGGTGGTCGTTGTGATAGAGAAGGTTTCTCCTTCTGTAGTATCGTTTGGAATGTAACCATAACCAGCCTGCGGGTCATCAGGGCTTGTTGGGTCGTTCCAGCTTACAGGTGGACCGGGGTTGGTATTCGGTGTGGTGTTCGGCTTCGGAGTCTGAATCCACCCCTGTGACACATCACTTGGTTACCGAGTGTATCAATGAGTAGAGTTATATCCTCGTTTGTATTCTCGGGATCACCATACGCGCCTTCATTGTAGGTACACCAGGTGCAATGCCCTGCTGTTTACCATAACCCTCATGCAGAATCTCGTTCTCATGAAACATTTATAATAGATAATTTCAAATTTTATTTGTATGGTGTTTACACATGTTTGATGCTTTTCCTCTTGATCATTCTTCCTTTGTAATCTACATAAACATGAATTGTATCAGGCGGAATCCTACTAGAAGTGATACTTATTATGTCATAATTTTTATTTGGTTTCAAAATAATCTTGTGTACGAACTGTATCACCTTCTAACAGACATCCACTTCAACACGAAATAGTCATCTGAAATATCTTTAATGTTTATATAATAAGCACCTTGTTTTGTTTCTTTTTCTTTCTATTGAATAACACTCATCACCATCCTGACTATAAATTAGAATGTTTTTCTATTTGATCATGGGTAACTGAGTAAACATACTGCCTCTGCTCACTAAGGTCTATTTTTATTAACTTGATCTTTACAAGCATATATAATACAAAGCGCAAGAAGACTTATTATTTTAATAAATCTACATTTCCTTATTTTATGTACCATATAAATATTTTTACTATTTTCAATTGAGGATAAATTCTTTAACAAAAGAGCTGTCCAAATCTTTTAGTATCCATTTTAACCCTAATATATTTCATTTTATGCTTTTTTCTCGGAAATTATCAAATAGCAGTTCACATGAATTCAAGGAATTGATAACTCCGATTGTTATACGATTATCTATATCTCTTAGACATAATGTATCATTTATTATTTTATATCTAAAATATATAACCGTATCTATTTTGATTATCAACTATTGCTGTTGGAGTCCTTATAGAATGTTAGTTGATTATAACATAAGGCACCACTCTCATCTTCTAAAATGCCAATATCCCACTATTTGGTTAGAATCAATATAAGATTTAACACGATTACTGCAAAGAATAAGCCAAGAAAAATATCCTGATAATAATGCTATCAAAAATTTAAGTGGCGTGACTGAGATATGCTTTCTCCATCCTTAAATGTAATTTATTAATTTTTAAATTGTCAATATCTTCTTGCGTAACTTTTCTCTTTGCTGGATTCAGAGTTCCTCCGTTACGTGAACCAGGTTTTGCTTTTCGGATTATACTGGTATTTAGGACTACAAGAGTACCTCTTGGAGACATTATTCCAGGTTGCCCTTTCTTTCGAAGATTCCTACCGGGATGTTTCAACTCTAATCCACGACCAAATTCATGCGCTTCCTGTTGTTGTACCAGAGCCTTGAATATTATTATACTGAAATTCACCTCGGTTTCCTCCTATGTCGAAATTAGAAATACCCGAATACCACTTTTTGCAGCATACTTAACAACTTCTATGTAATTTATTTCAGGATCAGTATTCATCGCCATTTCCAACTTAAGTCCAGCTCGCTTTAATCCTAACCAGCCTGTGGGTCATCAGGGATGCTTGGAGTCATTCCAAGAGATTGAGTAACTAGAATTCTTAATAGAGAGTTATATAGACATTTGTGAGAAAACTACCTTCTTTATATTGCCAACAAAAACTGTGCAACATCTCTGAAAGATTTTTGCGAAAAATAGTCTTCTGAAATCTCTATTCTATTTTTGATAGAATAATAAAAGGAGGAGTCCATTTGTCTATCATGCTTAACTTTAATCGTTTTGGGATGACTTTTTCCTCTTATTTTTTAAAGAAAAAGCCAATGTATATAAATTCGTTATATTCTTCTACTTTTAATAAATTTCGCATATATATCGAGGATTGAAAAAGAAACTTTCAACCAATCTCTTCTTTGTATTTCATTACAAAAATCAGTTATATGACAATCTGTATAAATATCGTCAGAAAGTGAAAAATCTCTTTAATCCACCTATGTAATTTCTTTTCTACAATTTGTATCCATATTAAATTAAACTTTATATCCTCCAGCTCAAGCCTTTTTCGAGTTTTTCATTTAACTTTTGATTTACCTTTCTTTAATAGTGCCATCTATATTCACAGCACCACCATTTTTCAAATGAACATGTTCTTGTCCTGTTTTTGAGTCATGAGGCTTGTCAACTCTATCTACATCTCACGGGTAGTATTTGTAGAGTCGTTCGTTACTAATGTAGGATTACCATTGGCATCATACGTGTATTGGTCATGACCAATCTGTGTTGGAGCCGTCGGGTGGTTGCTGTCCTCATACTTATAAGTAAAGTTATAAGACATAGCAGTTGTTGTTGAGTCCACTTTCTGAACTTTTTGTCAGCGGTTCACCTCATCCGCCCGAACGACATCACCATATCATACGATGCACGCTTTGCTTTTACCGCTTGCATGAATAAGGCGGTTCAGCTCGTCATACTCATACGTATGCGAACTCCTTCCTCCTAACTTCGCCCTATTGAGTTTTGTAAGCGACGTTGGGTTGGCAGCATTCGTAATACCGAGGATATTATCCACAGCATCATAACGATATCTGTTTTCCATCACAGCCTGACCATCCGCTGTAAGGTTCATCACCTGCAGACGGTCACGCTGCTTGTCATAGGTATAGGTAGTCTCCGTACCATTACCGAGTTTCGTATAGACCGTATGACCCTCCTTGTCGTAACCTATCCTATCAACAATAACGCTCTGACGTCCCTGTTTATTGCTCGTCATGCTCTCCACCTGTCCTGCAGCATTGTAGTGATAGGTCACCACTTCACCGTCAGGATAAGTCATCGTCTGCACACGGTTCCAGCTATCATACGTAGCACCATAGACATAAGTCCTAATATCCGCCACGCTCGCCATGACTGTACGGACGGTCTTTGTCACCTCACCCTGTCGACCGTAGTAGTAGGCTTCACCGCCACTCGCATCCTCAACGAGGGCAAGACGACCAGCGCGGTTATACTTATCGCCAGCTTTACCATAGGTATAAGTAACACGATTAAAGAGATTTTCTGGATAAAGTACCTCATGGAGTCGCTCGAAGTCGTAGGTGTAAGAGATGTAACCCTTGTCAGATATCGACTTCCTAAGCTCTGCCGTGAGTTTCGTCAGGAGGTTGCCTGCCGCATCATAGGTCATATTCGTTTCACCTGCATCAGGATGGTTCACCATCGCTTCCTGACCAAGCAAGTCGTAGGCATACCAACTGCAAATATACAACTTTATTTTTGTAAAATGAATCTTTTAGATCATGGGAAAACGGGGAAGGATAGGGTGCGTTGTGCGTAAATGTAACCAAGAAAAAGCATCAAACCCCTAATTAAGTTTAATTTTTTTAGTTGTTGTCACTTTTTAACACTTCGTGTAATAGGTTTATATTCAGATGATTAAAGGCGATAACGGAGTGACAGAAATGACAGCAAAATCAAAAAAATAGTATACGGTAGGCTTTTTGTCGTTGAAGGAAAGGGAGACTGATAGTTATAAAGATACACCTGTTTGCGATAAAACTATCCAGGCAGGTCCTTGTAAACTTATCCATTCCTTCATACCACCGCACTCATTACGGAATAATCAGAAATATGTTTACAGTAATTTGAATTCTGCAACTCCACAAATTCAGGAAGTATGCAAAAGCATTCGGACTTGTATGCCATTCTCTATCAAAGACTTACAAAAGCCCTTCTAAAAGGTGCTCTTTTACGCTGCAAAAGGGCGTCTTTTACGCTGCAAAAGGGCGTCTTTTACACCTCAAAAGAGTATCTTTTACCTTGTGAAAGGGCATCTTTTGCCGTGTCAAAGCTCACCTGCTATTTTCAATGTATGAATCTTTATTACATCCCTTCTAATGCCCTTTGTTCCTTCCATATCAAGCAGTATCTCTCTCCTTGCATTATTATAACAACACCATAAAAACGACCATCTTTCAATTTTCCTGTCACCCTATCACTCTCCCTATTATCGCAATCCATTGATAACAAGCCGTTTACACGAAATATTAAAAGTGACAGCAACTAAAAACAGAAACTATGTTAGGAGTTTAGAGTAACGATAAACCATGTAATGACAAAGACCGCATCCAAGAAAATGAGTATTGTTCCTTATAGTTATAAGTATTCATTATGCTGAGGAAAAGGGTGTACTAAAATTAATACCGAATACACTTTATTATATGTTCCCTCTGGGATAGCCTCTATTAAAGTTTATCATTCTTAAAAACATAGATTTCCTTTATTTGTTCTTTTTCTAATGAATCCATATCCTATTCTCCTTAATATTGAAAGCTCATATGTTTAAAAATTCTAGGAGACTAATTCTATTGAAATAGAATCTTTAAATAAAATCAATAGAGATCTTGCAAAATCCTGGTTTTCCACTCTCATCCTTAAATCAATGTAATCTGGATTATTCTTTAAGAAATAACCAATATCTTCTCCTACAAAATGCTGATATGTAGAATCTTTATTTTGGCAAGAGAATAATATTACAGTTATCACAAGGCTAGATATATACTTTTCATTTTCCTTTTTGAAATTCCTTTTGGCCTGTGTCATTTGCCACAAAACACAGTGACACCAGAGAAGAACTACCATCTCCAAAGGTCGCAAACATAGCTTTCTAATCTGTAACGGGCCAGATCCTTTGATTGAAAATTATATCAGCTTTTTCCTGTTATGTCCTGTCGAGAGAATGTTTGGAAAAATTTCTTAGCTTTATCAGGATCAGATATTATAGCTGCGTATCCTCGAAGATCCCGCCTCACCATCATTGTATACATAGGAATCCCCTGCAAATTCACGTAATTTATCCATATCAATTCCCTGAGAATCCAAGACCTTGGATAGCCCCTGTCCTTTTTAGAATAGGGGTGTGTATGGACGTCACCTATCAAGGTTTCTGTTCGAGGAATATTCATATTAGGTCTCACATCACCACCCTCTAGTCCGTCTGTCTTTCAGATTCCTTCCTATCACCCATTTTTATCTTTACTCATGGTTACATACGAAAGTACTCATTCTTTTACTTTATTAGTACCGTGACCTGATTTTTCCAAGCGTTATTAAAAAGTAGGAGCTTCGTTACAATTTTTAATCTATTAATTAAGTATCTATATGGAATACCTTCTTTCCATCTTTACTCAAGAAAGGTAATAGGGTTACTGAAACAATATACATATGTCCCATATTGTGATATTTCTCTGCCAACGGATCCACCCCATACCAAATACTTCTGCCATAGGATTCATATACCTTGCACTCATAATAGTACAAAACCAGTCTCTCATCGAACCTGTTTGCCGTTGAACTTGTAGGGTAGGTCTCAGAGTCTACTATGCTCATCCACCAACAGTTCACCGTACTGGTGTAGGCATCACACTGTGATGTTGGCTTTATCATCTGTGATGTAAGATGCTGCCGAGGTGGTCACTGTGATAGAAGAAGGTTTCCTCTTTCGTTGTGTCATTAGGGATGTAGCCACAACCAGCCTGTAGGTCATCAGGGTTGCTTGGGTCATTCCAGCTACAGGACCGGTTTGGTATTCGGTGTGGTATTAGGCGTGGAGTCTGAATCCAACCCTGTGGCACATCATGGTTACTGAGTTCAGTGTGAGGACGGCATTATAACCAAAACCCTGTGTTCTCCGGATCACCATACGCATCCTTCATTGTAGGTACACCAGGTGCCATACCCTGCTGCTTGTATCACGCCTCCTTCTGACGTTGGATTTGATTCATACACGTAGCATAGTAAAATGGAAAAGCTTAAAAACCATTTGTAGTTTTGGAAAGAACTTACTTATAAGTTATTAGCATACTATCTATATAATATACGTGAGGAAAAGGTTCCTTTAGCAAGTATCGTACTACGATATGATTGATGACCGAGTCTCCGTAAATCTGATATAGGTTGTCGGATTCTTTGAGTTGTTGAGATTTTATGCTGATTTCCTCATTCTCATTTCAATTCCACTACTGGACCACCTCCTCCAGAAACCTGTTGGAATATAAAATAATACACGGGAGTTGTTTGTGAGATAATCCTTTCAAACTTCTGCTTTTCAAATCGCATATACTATAAAAAGATTAAACCAAACTACAAAAACGCATCAGCCTACAAAATATAAGAGTAGTGCAGTTTATTCTTTATTTTAAGTATTATATAAGAAAATCAAAAATCAAAGTTTAATGATATCACATAGAAATATATCTATAATGACATCTCGCTCTATATAAAGTAGTATCCACAGCCCTGCTAAGGCCAAGAAATACCAAGTTGCTTCTTCCTTTAATATTTTTCTCTAGATCTCATCGTCTACAGCATATTTATAAATTCACACTTCCTTCCATGCTCTGTCAGCAGTGATACCAGACACCTCTACTAACAGCTGTATTTACCAAGATCCTGCAGGATTAGATTTCAATTTCAATAGTTGAACGTTTATTTACTAATTTTTATTGTAGATGCACCAGAGACAACGAGGGACATAACATCCCAGTAACAAGTGCATTCTTTCCAGCACCATCCTAATCAATTCATGGGCTATAGGCTCATTATACATTTCCGCCATTATTTAATACTCATGATGCACTGACACCTGTGTTATAGGTGCAGCAGCTGTTCCTTGTACACCAAATGTAGGCATGTGGTTTCTTCTCTATCTGCGTATTTATTTTTATATTAGCTTTAGATACCATTGATTAGATTTACAACTATTATATCCTTTTTATGTGAAAACGCCAATATGGCTATCCGAAAACGATAAAATTAACACTCCACAAACTGCTTTTTCCCAAAGTCAATAATTAAAGGATCCCTTCGATTAGTAAAAAGTTATTTTTTACATATAGCCCCAAAATTGGTGTTGAACAAAAATATGTGCGATATTTCCTTCCATGCAAATCTTTTATCTTTCCTTCCTTTTCTGTAATTAGTAAGCCCAACTCATTTATGACTATTTTCTATTGCGGGTTTTTACTAATCCATAAACAAGAATGATAATTATAAATACTGAAATCAAAAAGAAGTATTTTCATATTGCTTTTGATCATTACTCATAATATCACCTACTGATAATGCGAATGGTATTAGCATTATCAATAACAACTAAAAAGAAAAGTAGGATATGTATATATATAAAATCTTTTTGCCATTAAAAAGTAAACCTTTTATAAATCGAGATAACCATAAGAAAACCTTGAAGGTGTCATCTTGCACCATAATAGTATAAGTCTGTTTCTTCATCAAAGCTGTTTGCCATTGAACTTATATGACAGATCTTCAGATGAAGAGCGTTCGTCAATGAGGAACTCACCATACGGCAAGTAAAACATCATATTGTGTAATGTTAGCGTTTTCATCTGCAATGTAAAACGTACTGCAAAGGTGGTCACTATGATAGAAGAAGGTTTCTCTTTCTTAGTATCATTAGGAATGTAACCATAACCAGCCTATGGCACATCATGGTTGCCGAATGTGTCAATGATAGAGTTATATCCTCACTTTATATTCTCTGAGTCACCATACAGCATAAGTAGTGGGAATAGAAATAATGTGGGTGGGAAAAGTCTGATAGACTGGGACATCATCCCCTTCTTTGCCGTTCATCACAGCATTGAGGATAGTTTTCTCCTCACACCACAACCCGACATCCACTGTGAGGTCCTGTACCTCAGACATTCTTTGTTATGTGTTATGTTGTGGCTATACAGACAAGGTTATTCTCTTTTTGAAAAGAATAGATAAACCGAGCATACCACTTTCAAAAGGCAAATATACAATATTATTTCTAAATGGATGTTTAGATCATAGAAAAATAGGAAAGAATAAACTGCATTGTGTACATAAATGTAACTCGAGATGAACCATAAAACCTAATTTAGTTTTAATTTTAGTTGCTGTCACTTTTAACAATTTACGTAATAGCCTTATAATCGGAAGGATAAAGATAGAGAAAGGATGACAGAAATGACAGCAAAAATAAAAACAATATGCAACTATTCTTTGTCCTTGAGTGGACAAGAAAACTAATATTAAGACTACATAATTCTGTTAGGGCATGTGTTAAAAGTCAATGGATATAGGGGGACGACAGGCAAATGGAAATGAGAAAACCAGTGTTTTTAAGGGTGGGAAACTTTAGGTCTTAACTTAATCAACTATATTTGTTTATCTCCCAACAATTTGTCTAGCATCCATCAAGCATTCCTTCAGAATCCGAAATCCCTGCATTTGTGACTTAAAGAATATTTGTGCTTGTTGCAATATATTGTTGAGCAATTCAGTTGACATTCTTGTCATACTCATAGCGAATAAATTTGTCAAAGACATTCTCATCAAAAGCCAGAAATTAAGCGATGACCTTATTATCATGATACCAGCGTTCATAGCTTCTGTGAACATAAATGGATTTCTCAGCATTCATCGTAATAGCTAGCCAGTGGTTTTCAGTATTATGTTCTAACTTCATATACTCGCTAAAAATGTAGTTTCTATCAATATTTAGACCAATAAAGCCACATTCAAGTAGATATTCAGTATATTTTTTTAGCAATTTCTTCTGATTCTTTGAAATACATGTAGCTCCCTCTGTCGATAGTATAGGGCATGCCATTTTACGAAGTTGCGCATATTAGTATCATCCGTAATAAGAAAGTTTTTTGACTTCAGTATCTGAGTCATCGTGTTACTGAACAGCAGTTGATGGTCGGATCTATCTCCATCCGCAACAGCTAATGCAGTTTCATCCACCCTAAGTTCACAATTTTTCTCAGCCCACGCAATAAGTTCCTGTATCCTTTGCTCCAAGTCCGCATCGTAAAAACTTGGAATATAATTTTTATATTACCGCTCTTGAATGCTTCATAATAGCTAGAGTCGATATTATATTTCACCGTCTTCTGATATCTCTTAAAGATATTCGTATGTGAACTTGGGTAGTATAAATTTTGAATGATAGCTAACATTATACTTCTGCGAAAAACTCAAAGAGCATTATTAGGCCTGGCAAATCCAAAACAAATTGAATATCATCTTCACGCAGTATTGGGAATAACTGCTCTGTGGTCTTAACTGGCAAAACATATACCTTAAATTGTGAGAAGAGTAATTTGTAATTAGTACCCACAATATCATTGTCATTCACTAAATTAAGCAGACAAACACTTCCATCAGCGTAATGCTGCAGGGCCTCAGACTGTCGTTTCTTTCTATCCTTATTGTCAGGATCCATCTTATTGATGGTATCTTCCAAACTTTTTAAAGGATGCTCCATATCAATAGTCATTGGTTTGAAGGTTAGCATTACCACCAGTCTCACGCATTTCCAACATGAAATCAGAAATTACTTTAAAATACTTTGTGAAAATCCCAATGACCTTAACTTTTCTTTTTTTCCCGCTATAATCAAAGTCAACCTCCACTATATCATTGGCTTTTTTGCCAATTACGGCTATGCAATGGCGAATCAGACTTGATTCTATAAACCTTTCTACCTCCATTAGCATATTCTATCAGTACATATTGTCCTATCTCTGCTTTTTCGTATTGCTTATTTACAATATCATGTATGGCTCCCTATGGTTGACTCTAAATAGAAAAATGTTTTACCCTGTTCTTCGTCTATTTGAAGATTTTTACAATATTTCAACAGCGGTCTCTGCATAGTTGTTTGATGCAAATGCCTTTATAAGTTGTTTCCAGGGCTTGAAAAGAAGTATATCTCAAAGGCCAAAGCCTTCTTTCATAAGCTGCCAATTCCTCTGGATTCACTTGTCCCAGGACCATTATCATATTAACGAATTCGAACTCATGCTCAGGATGCCTTTTATAAAGTATTGTGATAATCTCTAGAGCATTGCTCATATCAGCCAACTCTAGAGCAAGATTGAACTCATTTACCAACAATATGTCTTCCTTGTCAAAGCCATTTTTGCGATTCTTTGTAGTAGCTGATATAATTCTGGATGATGTGTCTGTTTCTTGTTAATACGTCAAGGAAGATTCTCTGTTTTAGGTCAATTTTATCTTTATCAATTTTAGAATTGAGAATATTGTATGCGTATTCATCTTTCGCCATTAGCAGACAGTATCATGGGCACCAAAGGCAAGCAAAGTGTCATCTATTTTATCCATACAATCCGTTAAACTATCCAAATTACATTGATATTGAGCATATATTGCAAAGTTGAACAAGAAGATTTTTTCAATGGGATTGACGAAATCATGGCTTGTAATGCAGATTTAATATCAGCCGCATTTTTGTCCAGATACAATCAAAGCGTAGAGACTTGGTTGTTTCTGGTATCTATTTTATGCTTAACCTCTTTGCAAAATGTCGAACATCAAGTTTAGATACATAAGAGAACTCTGAATGCAAAGACATTAAGACTCAGACAATTAGTATAAGACGACATCAGCACATCATCCTTTTTCTATATCATTTTTATAGATACAATAGTTGCAAACGCCTCTTGTTCTCTTTTTCGCCACAAGAAGCATCGCTGATTCAATTAGCATCGAAAGATATTTTTGAGCACCTTGCTCAGCTCATCTATATTTTTGGTATTCGGCAAGCAAAGTCTCATCGTCTCTCAAAAAACCCTAATAACAATCAAAAAGCCCTAAATTCTTTAAATTGAGTGCACACTCTGTTTTTGCTAACAAGGTAAAAGAATTTATTATAGGCTTCTATAACCTTTTATGAAAAATCGATAATAATAGGAGTTTCTAGTGAGTAAAGATAATAGCATACCCTCTTTATCTTCATACGGTGGTAGTTAAGAATATAAAAACCAAGCATTAAGATTGCTATGATTCAAATCTTTAGGAGAGTAAGCTCTTCTTCTGGGGAAAAAGGAAATCTATATCATCCATCTTCCTAGATTTTTGTAATGCCTAGTAAATAACTGTCTAAAAAGAATAATCGTTCTTAAGATCGTCAGGACATGATATATACGCTTCTTTGGGAGTTTTGTTGAGTGAGATCAAGATGGCTTGCTTTTGTAGTATCTTCATCGCTTAAATCGGATATGACTTTCTTAGCCTCTTCTATTTTCTTTTTGAGAAAATTCCATGCTTCTGCCCTAGCAAATTGTTTACTTTTGGATATAATTCATAAGAATGGTGAAGGCATGAAATAGATTCTTCAAATTAAAAGATCCAAGAATCTGCCCTTTCTATACTCAAACTCAGAAAAATAAAAATCGGGTCATATCTTTTATTGCACTTAAATATGAATCTTCTATAATTTGGATAATCTTGTTGGCCTCATTATAGTGTAAATGCTCAATAAGCTCAGATATATTCTCTTTAGTAGAGTCTCTATAAAATCTTTAACTCATTCTTTGTTTTTCCTTTTCATCTCTGGAAGAAAGAGTGCTAAGCATTTCTTCTAGTTTGCTAAGATGCTTTTCTTTGCTTATCTAATTTCTGATGAGTTAAATTCTTTTTGTTCAATGATAAAATTATAGCACAATTCGTCGTTACGAAGCTCGTTAGCCCAAATTTGCATTAACTCATTATGTCTAGGATGCTTCTTCTGGACTATTTTTGGATGTAGGCACACAGATCATTTAAATGTTGATAAGGAGAATCCTTCATCACATTTTGAAAGTTCAAAAGGATTGTGTCCATTTTTCAACAGCTCTTATCATAGCATTTGTCAATACGCCCTTGTAAAGGTCTGTATTATTTGCAAAATAATCTTTGAAGCTGTAGGAATACTACCAGCGATGTATGAAACAACAAAAACTTATGCAATATCGTCTATGCCCATCATATGTCAAAAGTGTATTTATTTTTATACCTTAATTTCGCAGCATAAATTCTTGAGGAACTCCAGTGTCTGAGAAACAAAGTTCTCAAAACACTTGAATATGTCAGAAATTTCACCTATCTTGGTGCTACAAACATAACAAGTAAGCAAAAACTGACATGGCAAAGGTAGCAATTAAAAACGAGAATATCATTTCTTTCGGTGGAATTTATCATATTATGGACGTTTTCTCAAAGTTGAGCTTTGAAAAACTTACTGAATCTGTATTGGGCAAACGTGGAAGTAGCGTGCAAAGCCATTCTGTTATGGAAGTATTTTTGGCTCTCTTCTCAGTTACCTTTTGGTGGAAAAATGCCTTGAGGACATCAATGCGCTTATTGGGCAGTTCAAGCAGAGACCTGATACGCTGTTACCCGAGTGCCGACACTGTGGGAGCGAGGATTGAAGGAGTTTGCCGAGAAAGACATCATTACATTTTATAATGAGCATGGAGCAAGCGAAAAGAACTTCGACATACAGAACAATGACTTCGGATAGTCGCATCTGCCCTTTTTCCTTTATGGCTGAGAACATGGTTTTTCATGATGGTCATCGCCATGTTGAAGAACTTCTATCTCTATCTCGTCCGTCATATCAGCGATAAGGTCAAGCCATTGAAAAACAAGCAGGCTGAAAGCCTTTATCCTGCATTTTGTCAGCGTGCCAGCAAAATGGGTGCGCACTGGAAGGCAGAACGTTCTAAACTTATATACAAATAAAACCTACTACTCTGAGGTCTTCATTGAATAAACAGTATTTCTTTGTGATTATCATACTTCCCCCATTGGTTTGGTGGGGGATTTATGACTATGCAGAACCAAGAACCCCAGAAAATCCTCATATCAATGGATAAATCAAAAATGTCACTTCAATATATAAAAGTACCGCACAAGGAATAATGCTGCGGAATTGAGGTATATGTTCTGTCGATTGAACAGCTTTTTCTAATGGTTAGCTATTAGTATTATTCATATTCATTATAATGAACATAATAGCACTTAACTACAAGTTTTAGCAGTGTGTTGATACTCCGCACATAGCGTGCTAATGCTCGCACATGTGGTACTGATGGTAAACACCAATGGTGCGAAGTACTAAATACCTTTGAAAAGTATTGCCGATGTGAAGTCAATCTTATTGTTAGAAACAAGCTATACCATCAATAACGAACTAAACTAATATGAGTTTTCAGCTTAGGTTTCAAAGCATATACGATGCTAAAAGATATCAATTCTTTCCGGAGACAAAACGCAATATACACAGATGAGCAAACTTAGTTATGGTTTTGTTTAGTAAACAATTTAGGCGCTTCGTTAAACTTATACACTTATATGGATAGTTACCATGCATTAAAGAGAAGGACTATAAAAACTGGGACACACAAAATAGTGTGCATCCCAGCATTATAAAAAGATTTAGAAAGCTATAATTTACACCTAAATATAATCTACTTCTAATTTAAAGCAAAACTAATAGGTAATATAAACTTTGTGGCAACATTCTTGTTACCTTTTCTACCCGGATTCCACGCTGGCATTTTTGACGCAACACGAAGAGCTTCCTTATCAAGAGAAGGAGTGACAGAACGTGCTAATCTTTGGCTGAATAACCTCGCCCTTGGCTGTTATGATAAAACGTACTACAACACTTCCTTGCTCTTTTCTACTTACTGCATCTTTCGGATAACGAAGATTCTTTGATAGCCATTGATATAAATTACCTTTAAATGTAGGCATGACTTCTACAACTGTAAATACGCGATTAGCGCTTTGGTTTTTGTCGTATATCAACACTTGACGTAATCCTTTGCTACATTACGCGCAATAGTCTCTGATATTACTTACCACCAATAACATTGCTACCAATGGAATATAAAGCATATACTTTGCTTTAAGGATTCCCTTCGTTTCTTTTTTGTTCATCATCTGATTCGTTTTTAATAGGTAAAACATTGAAATTATTTGATATTGCTGACATTCTTCCTATATGTTAGTCCAAGCAAATGATACTGATATACTTTATTATCCTTACCATTAGCAAGTACACTATTATCAGCAAGATACTCAAGATTTAATCGCACTTCACGTTTGAGCAACCAAACGAAAGGATTAAACCAAAAGACAATGCAAAATAGTTCTGCTAAAATTATATCTATGGAGTGGAATTGCTGGCAATGTGTCAATTCATGCATCATAATCTCCTCAATCTCATCGCTCTTATGCCTCTCTGGATTAATAAATATCCAATTAAAGAAAGAAAAAGGACCTTCGTCATTAGTTAACAAATAAACCTCTGTATCATGTATATAAGCAGTTTGACTATTGTTCTTTAGCAATATAATAGAAATCAACTGCCATAAAAAACGTAGTAGTAAAACACAGGTAACAACACTATAAACTATCAACACTACCAACTCCCATAGTAAGACTCCACCATCTTTCGATGATGTAGATACAGTTGGTAAAACGACTGTTGCATACTCATTTGCAATGAATGTCATTCCTTCACTATTGCTTAGCACAGTGGAAAATCCATGACTGGTAACATCATAGCAACAAAAATACATTCCGATAAGCGTAGTCCGACGCCATGAAAAAGAGTATCCTCTGAACATCAACTTATAAAAGCTGAAAAGTAGAATGGGTATATTCAATTTCAATAAATACATTATCATAATCGTCAAAACGTTAAGTCATTGTTATTGGAGAAAGGAAAATACGTATTTATCGATTACTCCTCTTTCCCTTTTCAATCTCATTTATAATATCTTTCAGTTCTTCTGGCGAGATGTTATCCTCCTTTACAAAAAGGAAACCATTTCACGGAAAAAGAACTTTTAAAGTACTTATCAACGAAGCTTTTCATGAAATCTGCCTTATATTTCGTCTGTTCTATCTTCGGAACAAAGTGATAGGTCAGTCCATGCTGCTCAGCGACTACATATCCCTTACGCTTCAGATTATTCAAAATAGAAGCCACTGTGGTATAAGGAGGTTTAGGTTCTTCCAACTCTTGTAGCACATCTTTGATAGTGCAAGTTTTTAAACTCCATACCTGTAACATTATTTCTTCTTCTTGTTTGAGTTTTCTCCATAAATTATATATCTAAAAGTTTACGCCACAAAGCTACGGAATTATTCGTAATAAAGTCAAGCATAATTAGTGAAATAAAGTTAACTAAAACAATATTTCGTATTATCTTTCAATGTAATACGAAATACTAGTAAGAATAAACAACAGGTAAAGTATTAGCTTTTTACAATAGTTTTATCCTATGAAATATAAAGTTATTACTCCAGAATTATTAGCCTCTATTGATAATAATATTTATCGTTTTTCAACATCTCTTGCCTTTTTCGAAGTCATAAAATGAGAAGGTTTTTCAGTGTCAGAGGATAATAATAGAATAGATAGTTGACGTCTTAGCTATATTTTTGTTTAATAAAGTAACTTTGGTTCTTCCGTTGAGCAGTACAAAAGCGTCCACACAGTTAATGGTAGAACCAAATATATTGCGTAAAGAAATGCTAACTATTTGTATTTTCCCTGCTAATACACTACCTTTGTAATATACATCTATAAGAGAGCAAAGATAAGAACGCTAAAATGGAATATCATAAATGATTAGATAATGACCATCATTATTAATCTTAAATTCTAACTTAAATAAAATGGATATAGCAATCATTGGTGGAGGAGCAGCTGGTTTCATGGCAGCTATCACGGCTCGAAAAACAAATCCTTCATGTAAGGTTACTATCTTTGAACGTCGCAAAAAGGTATTAGCTAAGGTTGAGATTACTGGAGGGGACGCTGTAACGTTACAAATAGCTTTGGCTAGCTATCTCGGACATGAAGCAGGCTTACCTCGCGGTCATAAACTTATGAAGTGATTGATGAAAATACTTTTAGCCACGAAGATACATATAAATGGTTTGAGAAACATAGTGTACCATTGGTGACACAAGAAGATGAATGTGTTTCCCTAAAAGGCACAAGACTCCATATGCCATTGATTGCCTGATACGACAAGCTAATGAACTCGGTGTGACTATATCATCGCTACCGATTGATGGATATTCATAAGTTAGAAGACGAAAGACTAAAATTGAATTTGAGAATGGGATACATCGCATATTCCATCGTGCTATTATAACAACGGGCGGCTCACCCAATGGGCGGGGCTACAATACCTCGCTCGACTTGGACATGAAATAGAAGCACCTATACCATCACTTTTCACCTTTAATATAAAGGACCGTGCTTTCTGCGATCTCATGGGAACGGTTGTTGACCCAGTAGTAATAACGATCCCTGGAACAAAGTTGCGTGCCCCAAGGACCATTACAGTGACACACTGGGGTGTGAGTGGTCCTGCTGCCTTGAAGCTTTCTTCATACGCAGCTCGTTTACTTGCTGAAAATGATTATAAAGCTCCGCTTGCTATCAGCTGGACGGGGGAACGAACACGGCAAGAAGTAGAGGAAAACCTTCTGAAATGTGCAGGCTGCTAACCCACATAAACAGCTCGCCACTCTACACCCATTTGGACTACCAAGTCGACTGTGGCTCTACATACTTAGCAAACTTGGTTTAGAGCCTCAGAAACCATGGGCAGAAGTTGGGCGCAAAACATTAAATCGCATGATAGAAACATTGGTCAATGATCAATACACTATTACTGGTAAAGGTACCTTCCATGAGGAATTTGTGACTTGTGGTGGCGTGAGCCTTAGCTCTATTAATTCCAAAACACTTGAAAGTAAGGTTTGTCCTAATCTTTTTCTTGCAGTGCGAAGTTTTAGACATTGATGCCATCACCGGTGGTTTTTAATCTTTCAGGCTGCATGGACAACAGGTGTCGTAGCTGGACAATGTGCGGCAGGGAGTGTATAGCTTTATAGACTGCTGAACAACTAAAAACAAATCTTAGTATAAAACTGTTGTCATCCCATTAAGATTCAATAGCACCATATTTTTATTGCGGGGTTACTTTTAAGTAGGTAATTCCGCATTATTTTTAGATAAGCAAGTATATTATTTGCTTTTTGGTAGTATACACATTTTTCGACTATAAGTATCCTCCACCCCTAATAACATATTACAAGTTACGAAATACTCAACACTAATGAAAGCTAACTATTAACACCACATGTGTTTACCCTCAACACCACACATATTAAGCAATACTACTTAGCAGAAAGTGTAAAGTGAGGTCTTAACTTATAACTATTAATTACAAAAATTAAAAGACAGACATACAAGAAAAAGAATTATCAGACAGCACCAATATGAACCAATCACCTTGTTTCAAAATAGAATATTACAAAGATGTCCTCCTATGTGCTGTTTAACCCAAATCAATCATTAGAGCCTAAACATATTTTTGTTTTTATTATTGAGCAGATTGTTTGGCTTTTGTAACACAGGCGTAGCGGGCTACGTCAAGTTATAAAGACAGACAAGATACTCGATAAGAAAAATAAAAGATATTAGGAAACAATACCATAGTAAGAAAAATTATACATATTGTGGTATAATGACCGATTGGGGTTAAATTTTATCATCCCATCAAAACAATATTACCCTTAACCCACTATTATCACACCCATTTTAGTTAAAAAGTGTTTTATTCTTAAATTCTTCTATCTTAGATTTTTGCAGTTTCAGAAATTATCTATACCTTTGCACTGCTTTCAACAAGGAAGCAGGTAGACTACAAAGTTGCCTTCTGGAGAGATGGTAGAGTGGTCGATTACAACGGTCTTGAAAACCGTCGTACTGAGAGGTACCGGGGTTCGAATCCTCTCTCTCAGCAAACAAGGTGTAAATCAACGAGTTACGTGATTTACACCCTTTATTACACCCAAAAATTTTGATACTATGAATATCAACCTCATAACTTATCGGGTATGACGTACAAATAAATATTAATGCTTAGTGTTTGGAATATTTTTGCATGATTAGCTCGCTCTTGTCAAACGGATAAGCTTTTTCTTATAGTTACCCTTCACTTGTGTACAATATTTCTTGTAGTCTCTAGTAAGAATAGCATACTCTTTCTTATATCTTTCAAATCGCTCAATATCTTTGGGTGAAATATGTGGCAAACGCCGAACATCCATGTTGTGAGTTAAATCGTTTATTTTAACGGTTTTTTACTAACGGATCTCTACTTATGCACTTGATATATTACTTGAGTTCGGGATAAGTTTAGCATGAAAAAGTTCCAACTGCCTTGTTTTTCCATATACACTGGCAGTGCCTCTGGTTTGTTCTCAAAAGAGCAGTATGCTGTAAAGGGCAGAACATAAGTTCATAATAAAGTTGTATTGAGCGGTGTCTTGAGTGAACAAGGTTGGCTTTGTTCTTGAGTAGTTCGTTAATGCACTCGATAATGTATCTTTTCCTCAGCATGATCTTGTCCCACATAGGCATCAGTTTGTTCTTCATCTTAGCCTTGAGCCCATGAACGAGTTGGATACCTTGACTGAACAGACTATCAAAGAGTTCCTGCTTGATGTACCCTCTATCAGCAAAGATCTTCCCAAATAAGACCTTTGCAAATACCGTCCATACCCTGCTATCTCTGTCATCCACATTTGCTCCTGTAAGACAGAACGTTATCACTTCACCAGAATCATTGCATAGCAGGTGCAGCTTTGAACTATGGCACCAGCCCATGGTGCCCTTTCCGTCCTTGGCGAGGCCGGCAAAGACTTTGTTGTAATATCGTCGTACATTGTGACATACGGGTATCATTGTGCTGTCAACGAATGTTATACCCGTACACTTGCCGAAGGCATAGAGCTTCATGAACAGCATCATCTTAAAGAACACTCTGGCATGAGTTCAACGAAGCGGTTATAGGAAACCGCGTCGGGAAAATCCTGACGCATCACCCCTTTGACCCAATTCAAATAATACTCCTTGAAATTGCGATATGCGCCGAAATGATAGCATACCAAAATGGTCATAATCTCACTTTCCGAGAGTCTGCCCTTGCGGTTTCGGTAGCGTTTGCCGTCACTGTTATGGGACGGTAGACGGTGGTTTTTCGCTAATCTGGCACTCAAATCTTATCAAACTCGTCGATTATACAGAAAAATTTCAGTAACTTTGTCCTTGGTAATCATCGTTCAAAATCTTGTAATCTATTGATTTTCACCCATAAAGATACGAATTTTGACGAGATTACCAACTTTTTCAAGCTCCTTTTTCTTATCCTGAACTCGCGTATATATTCTTCTCTGTTTTGGCTGTCATGGTGATTGAGTAGAAGTAATGTTTTAGAAATTTTATCTCTTTCTGGAGCAAGCAAGGTGTCTTTTGATTCTTCTTCAAGCATCATTAGAATGGAGTCAATACTATTAGGTGTATCTTCATTTGTATCATGAAGATATCCAACAACCTTTTTCCCTGCCATGTTTTTCTGCAAGGAGGCAACGTAAGACAAGTGTCCACTACAGTAGCCTACACCAGCCTTATCTTTTTAATCTTATGTAGTCGCTGTGCTACTTTGCTGCTGTAATGACCCACTTGTTATTTTCTTCCATCTTTGTCTATTTAATAATTCTTAATCAGCGACAATGCCATATTTACTCTATCCTTAGCGTCTACTCCAGCAGTTTGAGGTATCTTTTCTTCATGCAAAGTTTCTCCTTCTTTATTTAGTACTATAAAATACCCTTGCTTATTAACAAGTTTGTTTCCTGATGGTAACATTAGAGGATTTCCCAATTATCCAAAAAAATAAATTCTCTATTTCTCATATTTATTGTATATTGCAAGGGAAATTGCATCCCAATAACGCCCACTGATAGGTATTGGCACTCATTATATTTAACTCATAGCTATTTTTCCAGTCGTACTTTTCCGTTGGCTGGTTTTGACAGTATGCAGGATATTTTACGTAAGTAATATCTCCAATCTTTAGGAGTTTCTATTGCGTTTAGATAAGCGCTCATTCTTTCATCCAGCTCTTCCGTGACTGCAGGGCTATTGTCTAACATTTTCGCAAAAGCACACGCCGTGTATTTTCGAATCCGCCTCTGGGTTAGAAGGATGGTAGCTGTTTCCAAACGTCTTCTGCTCCATTGCCTATTTGCTTGTAATTGTTAATGGTTTGACCATAATCTCCATAAGCAAGCAATGCCCTCACTGATGATTTGTAATTCGATATTGCGAAAAGCATAAGTTTTTCTATCATGTCTGGCTTTCCAAATCGCGAGGTAGTACATCCGTAAAGAAGATGATGATCTTCTAAATGGAACAGACTATCAACATACGCAAAATGAGTTTCACACCGTTAGCTTGTAGAGTTCCTCCTTCTGCTGTCGACTGAACTTCGTCTTCCTTGCTGACTGGAAATTTGTCCTCTAGGATAATCTGTCTCGGTTTCTTCCAAGAGTTTTTGTATACGATCTGTTCTCAATTGTAAATTGAGTTCCATCACAAGGCTGTAGAATCCGAAGCCTGCGACGAAATATATTATCATCAATTATGTTTACTTCAGTGTTCCTGATAATAAAAGCATATAGCATTATTATTTTATTTTATAGTAAAAGAGCTCTCTTCGTCCTACTCCTGATAATTTTCGCAACAGTCCTTAAAACAAGTTGGCATTCCAATCAAACTTTTACTTTAGACTCTTCATATTTGAATTTGCAAGGCAACTGCTGAAATACTCATCAATATCCCCCACTTCACACCAACAATCAAAGTATCTTTCCAATAAATCTGATATTCTGGTTATCTTCATCTTTTGTAAACCGATATCATTTCAAATAACTATTACCAGTATCAAAAATCTTGATCTGCCCCAATAATATCGGTACCTTCTTGATACATATAATGTCTGTAACAAAATGAAAAATAAGCAAGAAAACTCTGTCGTCAATATTGTTATCTCTCGGTAAGTGCCATAGCATATTAATCCAGTCTTTGGTCTATTTTCAGGCTGAAATCTTCCCGTTTTATCGAATTTGTCAGCTCTGCCTGAAATGTTCAAAATCTGTAAGAGGCTTCCCCATGTGAATTCATCTTGATATAAATATCATCAGTAACCCCCTATATCCTCAAGTGGTCTCTAAAACAGAAAGCAATCTTCTTTATTCTGCATATTTTTCTCCCATAGGTTATCTCCATATCATGGAAATGTAAGCGCAATATCATCCAACATTTGAAGCATAGATATCACAGTAGAATCAGTTATCCCAAGATAACGAGTACCACGCCTCGTTATGCATCTCGTGCTGGAAATAGGTCTTACCTCAAAGACTGAGTAAACTTCTGTAATACAAATTGCAAAAGCGCCGCGCTGATACGAGTTGAATATGTAAACTCACCCAAACACTCCCATTCTCTTTTGCTATGCCATCGCGCTTGGCTGCATACCAATGTAATAGAAACAGAGTGGTAAGCCGTTGCTGATCATCCAAAGGAATAAGCTTCTTATCCTTTGTAAGACTTCCATAAATGAAATCTAGACTTATCCTTTTCCTTTTTAGAGTCTCATGCAAAGCTTGCAGGAAATCTACTACGCTTTTGTTGCTTCTTGTTTGCGTCCTTGGGCATAATCTCGCTGATAAGAGGTATTTTATGCCATTTAACCTTTGTTGGCACACATCTACTAAAGCTATATTGTTTCATTTATTCTTCAGTTATTGAGGTTAGATATGGGGACAGGGCTTCGCTTATTGCAGACATATAGGCTTCGCGGTCGTTTTCGTCCCATGAATGTAATTGCGAGTTTATTTCACTATTATAGTATTTGAGGAATACCATGTGCAGTATGGAATGAAGTGTCCCTTTTTATCCATTTGGATGATTTGCTGCCGTTTTACTTCAAACACAGAATTGTTCAAAGCTGCATTATCAGCACAGTTGAGTAGAGCCATATTAGATAGATTATCTATATATTCACCATTTTCCTTCTGAAAAGAAGCTAAACACATTCTCGTTGGAGAGTGGCAGACAATTCTCTGCTCACTACTTCAATTTAAGAGCTTCTGTTATTCTTGATTCTAACTCTTTAATATCTTCGCTATTTCCTTTTGACAAAACTTCGTAATGAAGCCTTAACCATTCTTTTCTCTTCTCGCTTGTGTTCAAGGTTTCAGCATTCTGAGCATGTATATGTTCCATACTCCATTTTACACCATTTGCCTTATATATTTATCAAAGGGGAAGCGTAGACTATCATCATCGTTCTTCATTATTGAGATAATGTTGAAAAGGAGCAATACATTGCGAATGTCTGTGGTAATTATCGTGATAATTTAAGTTCTCCAGCGATTCTATATCTTTAAGACTTTCTTTTATTTGCAGTCAATATACTACCACTCCGACTTTTTCATCTCTTTTGTTTCATTAAGCAAACGGCGAAGGTTTTCTTGGTTCAATGCAACAAGATATCCAACCTTATGGAATAATTCTCTGCTCTCATACCATTCTTTTAGTTGCTCATAAAAGGCTATAATGCTATTCCACACATCTATCTTATTCCCTTTGTTCATTGTAATGCGCTGATTGGAAGAAAAAGAAGGTTGGCTACTTATCTTTCGTTTTTCGTCCACCAGCCATCATGTCAAATAGCAATTCTATTCGGTTTGGGTATTCTTTTGGATTATAATTGGTAAGAAATGCCCAGAAAGCCGGAGAGTGTAATTCTTTTTCGATATTATCCCACTTTGCGCTATTTCTAATTGTCTCACCATCAGTCAATCCGCTATTTCGCACTTTAAAAACAATGCTCACCAACTCTGGAGTTAGTGAGAGGATACTGACCATTATTTAATCGGGTAAAAAGTTCACCCTGCCAACATTTTTCTCCGGTTCGTACCATATAACTTCTACATTTTCGTTAAGTTGCTGATAAAAATTAATACATATCCCCAATAAGTTCTTCACCATTCTTTTGCTTCATTTCAAACCAACCTCTCAATTGTTTCAAAAGCATTGGCAATGAAAAAGAAATCAATGTTGTCTTTCTTACTTTAAAGTCTATATTTTGAAGATAATCATGTGTTTCTTTCGGGTCTCATACGTAACATCATAGCTGAATACGGACACTAGAAGCTGTTTACGCAGATAACTAAGTATTAGATAAAGCGTTGTAGTCGTTGCTGCCCATCGATAAGTTCGTAATTATTTTTGCCGATAGCCTCTACGACAATTGCTGGAGATAATAATTTTCTGCCCATGTTGCTTGCCGTTTTTCCGTAATATCATTTAATAGTAGTTCTACTCTGATGTTCCCCATCTATAGCCACGCTGATAGTCTGGAACAAAAACTGCCTTCAATTTTCTCAGTATACCTTTTAGGTTCAAATTCCATATTTGCCTTATTTATTTTCTAATGAAATCAAAGGTACAAATTAGCCTCAATAAAACAAAGAAACTCTGAGTATTAACATAAAATGGCTGGGCTTTATTCTTGGTTTCTCAGAACAAAGGCATTTAAATCTGATAGCGTGCGATGACGAGTTTATCTCTGAAAGTGTGATTTTAGGCTGCTGTTTTTACACTTAGTGAGCCCTGCATGACTTTCTCACATTTCCTGATACTTCCTGTTACGTCCCTGCCTCTTGGAATAACATCAAAAGTCCTCTTACTTTTTGCATCGTCAGACCTGACTAAACGCTCTGTGCGCAAGGGCGAGGATATCATTCAAAACAATGGAATTATGACACAATCTCGATCAGTCATTAGGATTTCTGTAGCTGTATGGCATAGAGAAACCTACACGACCCTGTTAGAGAAGAATGCGACGCAGTCGCATAAACATGTAGCCAATCAAGATAAAACTATGATTGCTAAAGACAGTTTCTGTACCTTTGTTGTAAAAAGGAGGAATCGGTCTGTCGAAGAGGTAAACCAGCTAATGACCCAGCTAAAAGCTACAAATCGTTTAGGACCTCTCCGACATAGTTGCAAAAGACCAGATAGAAAGTTATCGCACGAAGCCTCATTTTAGAGTTCCAGTCCATACAACTATTGACCAATTCCACAAACTATTGGCACAAAATATATGAAGAATTTATTTATCGGAGTTGATCGAAAGAAAAAGTTGATGTGGCTATCATTTTTGCAGACGGTCTGACAGAAACGGGCCCAGAGTGTTCAACGAGTTCAAGACAACAGTGTCAGTGCTACAAGCAACTCGTCATGGGTGGAGAAGAATTCCTACGGCATCGATCCTTCCCTGTGGCTCTTTTGCGGTGAAAATACTAGTGACTATAGCAAAGGACTATGCAATTCTCTACGGCAAAGGCTACGACATAGTGGTTTGAGAACGCCAAGAGTATCAAGGACACATCAGGTCTCAGACGATTGAAGTCTGACCGCGCCGACGCCTCGATGATTGCAGAATACGCTATGAGAAATCACGACAAAGCCGTTATGTACAAGCCACTTAGCGAGTCACATGCACAACTACGAGAGCTGTTTCTGTATCGTCAAATGGTGGTGCTATAGATGCAGCTTTCAGGTGCGTAGAGGCGAGAAGAAACTCACCAGCGGAGAAATCGCCTCATCAAGACGATGATCTCGCAGAGCGGAAGGCATATCGTGTCAGAACTCAACGGAAGTTGAGAAGATAGACGCTGAATCGCCGAGCTCATTAAGTCGGACGAGAGTCACCGAGGTGTTCACAATCGTGACCTCGGTGCCTGGCATAGAACGCAGAACGCTGTCTGTCTGATGGTGATACAGACAACTTCCGTCGTTTCAACTACGACTGCGCAAGATTGCCTCTATTACGGCTCAGCCTATCTCGAAAAGACTCTGGCACCAGGTGCATTCTGATCCGCATGTACATTATATGGCGAACCGCCAGATAAAGGCCATGCGTGACAAGCCGCACTGGCTGCCGTCAAATTCAATCCCGTTATGGCGAGGTACTATATGCGCTCCCTGGAACGCGGAAAGAAGAAGCAAGTTGCACTGAACAATGTCAAGAACAAACTTGTGCATTTGGTCACTGCAATGGTTAGAAACCGCCAAACATTCACCCCTGAATATAAAATCTCAGCATAAATTGAAAAATACGGTCAAAACATTTGGATATTAACATAGAAAGCGATTGAGGGTTAAAAAGTGGGTATGTTCCATTGTTTCTTTAATTACCTTAATTCCACAGCATAAATTCTGTAGAGAGCTCCAAGTGCCTGAGAAACAAAGTTCGAACACTTGATATGCAGAAATTTCACCTATCTTGGTGCTGCAAAACATAACAAGTAAGCAAAAACTGACATGACATAGTAATTAAAAACGAGAATTTCACTTTTTCGGTGGAATTTATCACATTATGGACGTTTTCTCAAAGTTGGACTTTGAAAGACAAGGATGGCAAGCAACAGACAGATATCTTCGGAGTATATACACATACCGCTGTATCCTCACCAATAACTGGATGTCTACCGAGAAAGACATCATTACATTTTATAATGAGCGTGGAGCAAGCGAAAAGAACTTCGACATACAGAACAATGACTTTGGATGGTCGCATCTGCCTTTTTCCTTTATGGCTGAGAACATGGTTTTCATGATGGTTACCGCCATGCTGAAGAACTTCTATCTCGTCCGTCATATCAGCGAGAAGGTCAAGCCATTGAAAAAGACAAGCAGGCTGAAAGCCTTTATCCTGCATTTTGTCAGCGTGCCAGCAAAATGGGTGCGCACTGGAAGGCAGAACCTTCTGAACCTATATACAAATAAAACCTACTACGCTGAGGTCTTCATTGAATAAACAGTATTTCTTTGTGGTTATCATACTTCCTCATTGGGTTTGGGTGGGGGATATTATGATTATGCAAGAAACCAAGAACCCCAGAAAATCCCCATATCAATGGATAAATCCCAAAAATGTCACTTCAATATATAAAAATACCTCACAAGGAATAATGCTACGGAATTGAGGTAATAGACAAAATCCTACTCAATTTTCAGCGAACGACCGGCTTGTTCTCTCCATCCTGTGAACAAAGCTCTTTTTGCTGTGGTTTTTCCTTGGGCTTTCTTGCCAGGGCACCAAGGGCGTCAAGAAAGAAAAAGATAACGTGGGGAATGATTTACTCAGCCCTTGCCGTGGCTTTGTGCTTTTCTTCCTCAATTGGTGGTTGCTTGTTTTGCCCATCTCGGCAGTAGGTGCAGCATCACTCTACATCTTCTCTTTGTTCCTAGGCTATATCTGCCTATTGATGGCTAGGAGTGTGGATGAGTCGTTTGCTCAAAAACAACCTGATGGATGACGTTTTCAACATGGAAAACGAGAGTTTTATGCAAGAAACACGGCTGATGCGAAACGAGTATTCGGTGAACTTGCCGACACGCTTTTACTACAAAAAGAAATGGAACAAAGGGATGGATCAACATCGTCAATCCCTTCCGTGCTTCAATGGTACTTGGCACACCGGGTTCGGGTAAGTCTTATGCCATTGTGAACAACTACATCAAGCAACAAATAGAAAAAGGTTTTGCGATGTACATCTACGATTACAAATTTCCTGACCTCTCAGAGATTGCCTACAATCATTTGCTCCATCATTTGGATGCTTTGTGAAGTAAAACCCCTATCTTCGTCATCAACTTTGATGACCCGCGCAAACGTCACCGATGTATCCCCATCAATCCTGAGTTTTATGACGGACATCTCCGATGCTACGAGAGTGCTTACACGATTATGCTCAACCTCAACCGCTCGTGGATTCAAAAACAAGGAGATTCTTTGTGGAGTCGCCTATCATCTTACTCGCAGCTATCATTTGGTTTCTCAAAATCTACGAAGAATGGCAAGTATTGCACCTTTCCACACGCCATTGAGTTCCTCAATCGCCCCAACGCTCAGATATTTCCCATCCTCACCGCTTATGACGAATTGGCGAACTACCTTTCTCCCTTTATGGACGCGTGGGAGGGGTGGCGCGCAAGACCAGTTGCAGGAGCAGATTGCTTCGGCAAAGATACCGCTCTCACGTATGATTTCTCCAGCTCTCTATTGGGTGATGACGGGAGATGACTTTTCTCTCGACGTCAACAACCCACGTGAGCCAAAGGTCTTGGTCGTGGGAAACAATCCCGACCGCCAAAACATCTACTCTGCAGCACTTGGACTCTACAATTCGCGCATCGTAAAACTCATCAACAAGAAAAAGCAACTCAAATCCTCGGTTATCATAGACGAGCGACCTACCATCTACTCCGTGGCTTGAACAACCTCATTGCCACAGCTCGCTCTAACAAGGTGGCAGTTTGTTTGGGCTTTCAAGACTTCTCGCAACTCACGCGTGACTATGGCGACAAGGAAAGTAAGGTGATTCAAAACACCGTGGGAAATGTCTTTAGTGGTCAAGTCGTAGGCGAAACAGCCAAGACACTCTCCGAACGCTTCGGAAAAGTCCTCCAGCAACGTCAGTCCCATGACCATCAACCGCAACGACAAGTCTACCTCTATCTCCACGCAACTCGATAACCTTATCCTGACTTCCAAAATCTCGAACCTCACACAAGGCATGTTTGTTGGAGCCGTGTCTGACAACTTGATGAACGCATCGAGCAGAAAGATCTTCCACGCTGAGATAGTTGTGAAACTCCGCTAAGGTCTCTCGCCGAGATGAAAGCGTATCAGCCCATTCCCATCATCGCAGAGTTCACAAACGAAGATGGCTCCGACAATCTCAAAGAGACTATCGAAACCAACTATAAGTGTGTGAAGCAGGATATCCAAAAATCTCGTCGCCAGTGAGATTGAAAGGATTAGGATGACCCGAATCTAAAAAGGGCTGATTAAGAATTGAAAAATAGATCTTAGTTGTTGAAGGTGGTTTTAATAATAATCCGGTCTTGCTTTTATCAAACATCCTTTTCTCTGATTGGTCATACTAAAAGCAATTCAATACCCATTCGTTATAAGATGATTAATAAATGTTATTTTCCCTATAACCAGGAAGAATGGTTATTCTAGAAAGCCTTTCATTTGACTTTATACTTTCAGGAACATGGGAGGTTTGATATGTTTAAACATTATTTCTATGTATCTCTCATAAACACAAAAAGGATCCATCTTTCTAACTCTTTTAGTCCCTTGCTTGAATAAATCTCCGATTTTTACCTGATAAGACGTCTTTTAGCAACCAAGAATGTTGCATATGTAGTGACACCTTCTTCGTGAAAAACTTACAGAAATAATAGTCTGTAATACTAAACTTCTTATGCATTTGATATGCAGCGATATTTAAGACATAATTAGCTCTAAATCGGTTGCTTTTTCGATGCATCGATTTAATGTCAAAGAGAGAAATTCTTGATTTAGTTCTAATAAAAAGTCTTGACCAAAGTCTTGTCCATCAATTGCACCCAAATGACCTGGTTGGACGAGCTAATCCAGGCATCGGCAAACACAACTTCTCCCAATGTGCCAGTAAATCGAAATTTTGCCTTTCTCTTTCCATCAGGGTCGTTAGCAAAAATATCTGTTACTGGATGATGCTCAATAGAGAAATCAACTAATTGATATGCATATTTCTTTTCTCTTTCAGAAACCTAGCTGAAAAACATACTTTTCTTCCATTATTGTGCTAGAATGGTATGATAAAACCTTATTGATAAAAAGTTTCGTAGTTGTTTAACACAACAGCAGACTCCATTGTATTAAATGTATCTTCAGAGATGGTTACAGAGAAGTCAAGACCTCTATAATAATCCATATACTCTTTCTGCGTACTTTAATTGAGGAGGATCAGGAATGTGGACTACGTAAATAAGTGTTTTGTTTGGAGTATGAAAGAACAAAATCAACGTCGTCTTTCGAAAGGACAACATATTTTTCTGCATTATGCTCAGTAAATGTTTCCCACTTTTGTATTGGCTTTTCAGGATCCTTTTTGTAATAAGGTAGTCTATCTAGAATAATGAAGATCTGAAAAATAGGACATTTATTTGCTCAATATTTGCGGTCTCTCCTAACATATTCTCAAAATAATTATTTGAGTTCTGAGAATAGTTTTGCATTACGAACTTAACAGCAATACCAGCTACAGCTTTATCTTCTTTTGTAACAGTTATATCCACCAATTTCTCCATATAACGTCCTTGAATTCGAGTCTCTTTATCGACGCCATAGCCTTGAGAAATAATCTCATAGTCAGGACCTAACTTAGAATGTAAGTCGCTGCAATCGCTCCCATGAAGAGGTTTCAATTTGTCTGTGCTTGCTGATGTTCCTTTTTGAAGAAAACGACAGAAAGAATTAGAAATAACTTTCAAAAATTCCCTGTTCGTTAGTGGGTATGAAAATGTTTTGCTCTTGCATGTTGTGATATTTTGTAATTGAGGTATTGCTCTAAATCTTTTGAGGTGTATGTGTAATATCCACCACTTTTATATTGTTTAAGAATCGACAGATAATTGATAAATTCATCTGACTTTATAATCCTTTCAAGTATTTCAAAAGGGACTTCTGTAAGTATATATAAACCGCTGTAAATACCAGAGCCAACAGGTACGTCAACTAACTTAATGGTTCCTACTTGTTTGATGATAGTATTGATTGAATATTTTTTAAATAAACATCTTTAATAGCTTGCGTTCTTCCACAAAGGTACCAGTCTGGCTTTTTGCTCTTCTGATTGTTTCTTTAATAAGCTTGCTTTATGCTGAGTCAAATACTCTGCAATTTCGGATAAGAGAATATTTCTTCTTTCGACAATGGCTTTCCTTAGTATCATATGGAAAAACCTCATTTTCCACCTTACCAGTAGATGCCTTCAATATAGGAATTGTAAGTTTTTGAAACGGAACATCCTGATAAATATTTTTATCTCACTAGCGTAGCAAACCCATTTTTCACTTTTACAAATCTATGAGTTGGAGTGGTCTTTATTGCTTTAAGCATCGACAAATCCTTACGTGTGGCTACGTAAAACTTCTCCCCAATCAACATTTCTTCATATGAGAAGGAGTCTCATAGACTTTCGCTTGGCTTTCTTCTGAATAAGTATAGTAATCTATATAATCACAAGCATTTTGCACATCAAATAAGGCAATCATTGTATAAGTCATAGCTCCATCAAATGCTTGATAATGGCCTAAATCAATCAGACCAACAAGATTCCTATACGACATAATATACTTTCGCATATTTGTTGCAGCTAGACTTGACAACCAAGAACTTGGAGTTATATAACACAACCTTCCTTTTTTATTAAGCATGCGTAGCCCTAATTCATAGAATACCAAATAAAGATCTGTCATGCCATCTTGTGCAAAACTAAACGACTTAACATCCTCATAATGCTCCTTCAGATTATGGACTCTAACATATGGGGGATTACCTATAACGAAGTCCATCATAGAATCAAATTCGCCTATCAATAAAGCATTGCTATTCAGAATATTCCACTCAACCTTATCAATACCAAACTCGGACATAATAGTTCTAAATTGAAAAGACAGTTCTCATATGCTACTGGGTCTAACTCTATTCCATGAATATACTTTTTCGAGCTCTTTCCTTAAGCCCACGTACAGAACCATTTTTGAGCAATATAATCTTTGCAATATCTATTGGTGATTTCACACAAAAAGCACCATCCCCGCAACTGTTATCAATGACATGCTTTTGTGAGAATATTACCATCAACATAACCTACATAATCTAAAATAGCAGAGACCAAAAAGTCGGGGGTGAAGACCTGACCACTGTACTTGATCATACGATTAGAATTATTGTTTATCATTATGATAAGATGTTTTCACAGAGTTTACAATTTTATCTACTATCAAATCCTTTAAATCAACCGATAATGCCTCAGATATGCTGAAAAGAGTTTTCAGACCAGGTTGAGTTTTATTCAAACACCAAGCGTTGACGATACCAAACTCTTACCAAGTATTTGCAAATATGTTTGAGTGATTCCCTTGAAATCTAAAAACCTCTTTAGTTTGTTTAACTGCATAAATTAAACTGCTTTTTACAGTGCAAATATACGATATTTTTGGGGATAAAGAAGAATTAGTATGTTATTTTCGATCGACACATAAAATACCGCCATTAGCTTTACTCGGACAGCCGAAATTGTGGACAGCCCAAATGGCTGAAAGAATCTAAAGGGTTCATCAGAATTTGGAGTGATAGGTATAATCAACGTTGTCGTAGAAGATAACAAACCTCCATTATAACAGCTTTATATAAAAGGATTTAACGATGTCGCACAGCAGTTCGGCAACGCCGACTTTGAGAAAAAGCTTTGAATTATGATTTTGTGTTTATAAATGGCTTTTTTATAGGCTTTTGGTGAGGCTATTACTGCGTAACTATATGAATATAAGAGCTATGGTTCATCACTCCAGATTTCGGAAGGACTGATTCTTTGAGCAGCCACATAAAGATTGGGATAGATTGATTATTTCAGGCAAAAGCCCCTACCAGAAGAGTTGTCATTATTCTAGGGACTTGGAATTGAAATTAGAACTAAATATGCGTATTTCAGCAGGATTGAGAGAGAGATTGCAGCATGTAGAGTTTTTATCGGACAGCTAATATAATTTTTATTCATAGTGTCGTTTGATGAAAGCTTTTCATTCTTGGAAAGCTGTTAGCGTCTTACTATCTTCATTATAATGACCTTAATGTCCCTTTCTCCTCGACCTCTCAGTCAATGTAGTGTTGCTCAGCACATGTCGTGCTGATGGTAAGCACCAATGGTGCTGACTGCTAATAATGTTTCAATTTGTTATTGAAGCAGAGTTGGCTTGTCGTTCGAAAACGAGTTATATGCTCTTTTCATTTTATAGCTTCCAAATTTAAGAAACTGATTTAGACGTTTTATGGCAAAGATAGCTCTCTCAGATACTTATTCTGAGAGGGTTATCTCTTTGTCGTGAATGGTGTAGTGGGAAAGAATGGTATAAGAAAGTCCGTCTAGACATTTCTTATATCCTTATTTTTCTTGATAACACCTGCTAAGTTTTTGTGTGGTCTAACTTAGAATCAACAATGTCTTGTAATCGTAGAGTTGCTCGAGGATTTTAGCAACTCTTTGATTCTCATATTGCTAAATGGGATTATGTTGTCACGCCATACAGCGTCTGCAAGTGCATAACTATTTTTCTGTCTTAATGGTCTTGGAATCTTTGCTGACGGTAGCCTTTTGGTTGGGTTGAAGGACAACCTTTCCTTCTCCATTAAGTCCAGTTACTTCCAATCTACCTTCTATCAAGCTAATAACCTCTTTTTCCATCAGTAGCTTGATCTTTAAAGTTGAAGGTTGTTCCCAATACCTTTGCCGAGGCTCCATCACTGTTGACAATGAATGGTTTTTCAGCGTTCTTTGTTACGTGAAACAATGCTTCGCCCTTTAGGTTTACCTTACGCTGGTCTCCTTCAAAGTTATCTACATAACTAATTGTAGCTCCCTTGTTGAGCCATACAGTAGAAATTATCGGGTAAAACAACTTTCTTTTACCTCGTTCATCGCAGCAACAGTGATAGTTTCTGTAGACTGGTGAAGATATGCAAAGAGTCCTCCTCCAATTAATAATACGGCAACAATGATTGCATGTATAGTGGAAGAAATAAAGTTTATTCTTATTAATAGTCTGTTCTTCGTATTCTCTTATTTGGTCAAAATAGTTTAGTCTCTGCTTCTTCGATTTTTCTTAGATGTAGCAAACTGGTTGTTCTTTCCTAAATGGAAAGTCAACTCCATCTCGAAGAATTCCTTTCGATTTTTCCTCCGAGACTGCCAGCCATTCAGCCAACTGCTCCATCTCTTTGGCAGTTGCCTTGCCAACAAGATAGTCTTTAATTGTCTTGTTATTTATTTCACTCATTCTGTTTTGTTTCAGCTGAGGCGTATTGTATTTTAATCTTTGCCAGCAGTTTTCCTGCTACTCATTTCTTATAACAACCTTATCGGTCTTTTTTACGTAATAGTAATTAATAAAAATGTTATAAAAATTACTGTTTTGTCAGTTAAAGTGTATGCTTGCATGAGAAGCTTACTCATTGTTGATGACGAATTATTTTTCATGATAAAAGAAATTTCTTTTTCATGAAGAAAAATATTTTTGTTCGTGAAAATAAATATTTCTGTTCATGAAAATAAATTCATCGAGCAGATGTTTTCTTCTTGAAAGTGTCCCTATGTGTGACGCTTTAGTCTTGTCCTTAAGGTCTTTAAAGCCTTGTATAAATGTACTTCAACAGTACGAATCGAAATGCCTAACTGCTCTGCAATCTCTTTGTTTTTCTTGTCGTGCTGATAGCTTAATATAAAAACCTCGCGACATTTTGCAGGAAGTTCTCCGATTGCATCATTGATTTGCTTTCTTGTTTCCAAGCCTTCAATATAGCCCATCACGTCGTTAGCCTCTGGGTCATAATAGTCTAACTTGAACTGGGTAATTTTCTTTACGCTGTCGGCATGGTTGTTGACAACGGTGCGATGCTTAATGACATTGAGGGCGCGGGTATAGACAATACGATAGAGGAAAGCCTTTATGTGGCTTTCATCCTCAATATCTTCTTTTCGTTTCCATAATTCCATGAAAGCTTCCTGTACGATATCCTCAGCCTCATCATCTTGTACAAGACGAGTGGCATAGAAAGAGAGAGAGGGATATAAAGCCCTAAATATCTGTCGGAACCTTTGTTCTGGTAATGTCATTGTCTATTCTTAAACCCTGCTATATCTGGTTCTATCCTATCTACATCTTTACTCTTTGCGATGGTGTTAGCAGGACATTTTTAATATTTATGAACAAAGATACACTTTTTATGCTTGTTAAGACGATGGAAGGGGTTAATTTATGTGAAATGGGTACAAGCTATCTTTATTAAATAAAAGATAATTGCCTATCTTTTGTGTATATAAACTCAATGTTTTTGTTAGTGTATTGTAAAAATAATACAATTTGAACTGATTTTCATGGTAATAGCTGATAGTCTGAAAGTATTACTTTCCCTCAGAACGTTTATATGTGCCTTTCTTTTGATGATAGGTGTATATAGTGTTTCTGCACAGGTATCACTAACAACTAATCAAACTGATTTAAGGACTGTAATACAACGAATTAAATCAAAAAAACTAAGTATCGTTTTTCTATGATGATGCACTTGGTAAACAGAATGTTAATGCTGTTTCTATAAGTAATTTACCTATTGATTTCGTGTTGAGTAGACTCTTTGAAAATACGGGGATAACTTATAAAATTATTGATAATATTATATATTTAAAGAAGGAAAAAGCAGCTATTAAAAAAATCGATATACGAAGAGTGCGGAACCTACTTACCAACAACGTAAGAGAGGAACTCGTTGTGCCAACGTCTAGTAGCTTTAAGGGAAGGTGCAAGATGTAGCGGGTAATCCTCTATCGGTGCAAACCATTATGGTAAAGGGTAGTTCTAAGGTTTGTGCAATGTCTGATTTAGAGGGTAAATTTGTTTTGAAATCAGAAATGCCTAACCCTATTTTGGTTATATCTTGCATTGGTTTTGATGCGATAGAAAAGCATATAGAAAATAGAGATAATCTGTTATTTGTATTGAAAGAGAGTCCCTATGAGTTAGAGACAGTCTTTGTCACAGCCTTGGGTATCAGCCGTTCGGGCACAGCCTTGAACTATAATGTCAAGCAGATGGATGGTGAAGAGCTAAACAAAGTGAAGACAACTAACATTGCTAATGCTTTGGCTGGTAGGATGGCTGGTATTTCTGTCAATGAGTCTGCAGCCGGAATGGGTGGTGCAGCACGTGTGGTAATGCGTGGACCGAAGTCTTTGGCACAGAGTAATCAACCGCTTTATGTGATTGACGGTATCCCTATCAATAATCGAAGCAATGATGATGTGAAGAGTGGTATTTACTCATTACAGCCCGGTGCAGAGGGTATTTCAGATATTAATCCTGATGATATAGAGTGTTTCGGTTCTTAGTGAGTGCTGCAGCAGCTGCTCTTTATGGTTCAGCCGCAGCGCAGGGAGCTGTGATGATAAAGACCAAATCGGGCAGAGTAGGGAAAACTTCTGTGGAGTTTTCTACAAGTACACAGTTTCTCTCTCCCTTTGTTTTGCCTGATTTTCAGAATGAATACGGCAATCGTACCAATGAGATGAAGTCGTGGGGAACGAAGAATACATCGGGTACAGGTGGCTACATGCCTAACGACTTCTTCCGTACGGGAGTAAACTTTACGAATAATGCAACTGTAACGGCAGGCACAGAGCGCAATCAAGTCTATCTTTCTTTGGGCTCGTCAACAGTGAGTGGTATTATTCCGAACAATGATTTTCAACGATATAACCTCACGTTTAAGAATGTCTTTTCGGCATTACAGGATAAGTTAAGACTGACTTTCTCTTTTAAGTTTATTAGAGAAAATGATAGGAATATGTTAGCACAGGGACAATACTTTAACCCCCTGACTTCGGTTTATCTTTTCCCACGTGGTGAGGACTTTAATGATATAAAGGAGTTTGAGACATATGATGCAGTGCGCAATATTAATTTGCAGAACTGGAACTATGGAGATGACTTGAAGATGCAAAACCCTTATTGGGTTACTAATCGAATGTTGAAGACAACAAAGCGTAATAGATACCTCACAGACCTTGGTGTGAAGTATCACCTTACCAATTGGTTTGCCCTTGAAGGAAGACTCCGTTGGGATGAAGCTTTAAATAAGTTGGAAGACAAACGTTATGCTTCAACGCTTGATATTTTTGCTCATTCGCCTTACGGATATTATAGTTATTGTAAGGTGAATGACCGCTCTTTCTATGCTGATGTCATGGCAGATGTCTCTAAGCGATGGGGTGAGCTCTCATTGGTAGCAAACGTTGGTTCTGCATTTTCAAATACATCGTATGACGTGTCTGGTTTTCAAGGAGGGTTAAAGGCTCCTTCAAATATCTTCACTCCTAATGGCATTGACTATAGTAGGGTGTCGGGTGATAATCGTCCAATCTTTGATATCACTCGTCACGCAATCTATTCCGTGCTTGGAAGTGTGGAGTTAGGTTGGCAAGAACGGGTTTATCTTACAGTGACAGGACGTAACGACTGGGATTCTTCACTGAGTAATACAGCACAGCAGTCCTTCTTCTATCCTTCTGTGGGTATGTCGGCTATTCTCTCAAAGATGCTCAAATTGCCGAAGTTTATTGACTTTTTGAAGTTCCGTACTTCGTGGGCATCAGTGGGTTCTGCCATCTCTCCTAATATTTCCTCAGCTTGGCGTTATGAATACATCCCTTCAACAGGAACTTATCACACGGTCACATATAAATTTCCTGACAATTTCTATCCAGAGCGTACGAACTCTTGGGAAGCGGGAATGACGGCTCATCTGTTTAGAGAAGCAATGTCAGTAAAGTTCACACTTTACCAATCGGACACGAAGAATCAAACCTTCCTTCGTCCAATTACACTTGGGGGTGCTTTTAATCGTGAGTATATTCAAGCGGGAGACGTGCAGAATAGAGGATTAGAACTCAGTATTGGCTATAACAAGAAATGGAATGATTTTCGTTGGTCTACAAATATGACCTATAGTACGAATAGTAACCGAATTGTCAGGTTGCTTGATAATCCTAACGAGTCACTGCGTCAAGGCGGTTTGAATGGTTGTGAGGTGATATTGACACAAGGCGGTACGATGGGTGACCTCTATACATTTACTGATTTTAAGCGTGATGCACAAGGAAATATCCTACTTAATGCTGATGGGCAGGTAATGCAGGTAGAGTTAGCTTCACCTAAGTTGGTAGGTTCTGTCTTACCTAAGGCACAACTGGGTTTGAGCAATAACTTCTCATGGAAGGGATTAGAACTCGGAATGTTGATAACAGCTCGTTTAGGTGGTGTCTGCGTGTCACAGACACAAGCTTTTATGGATTCGTATGGCGTTTCTAAGAAGACTGCAGAACTGAGAAACAATGGTGGTGTTGCTGTTGGTAATCAGTTGGTTTCTACGGAGAAGTATTATACAGTTGTTGGAGGAGAGACTCCGATTTGGGATGAGTACGTTTACAGTGCTACTAACGCTCGAATTAAGGAACTTTATCTGAGTTATACCTTTGATAAACTGATTCGTGGGGCAAAGGTGTCAGTCGCTTTGACAGCAAGAAACCTCTTGATGCTGTATTGTAAGGCACCTTTCGATCCTGAGGCAACCCCTTCTACAGATATATATTATCAAGGATTTGATTATTTCATGCAGCCCAGCCAACGTTCGTTGGGCTTTAGTATCAACGTAAAACTTTAAGATGATGATGTTTAGTAGAATGAAATCGCTTTTTTTCTTCTGTCTGCTGACAGTCTTCTCTTCCTGTACGGGTGAATTCGTTGATATTAACCGACCAGGCAGTAAACTATCACCAGAGGAGTTGAAGCGTGATAACTACGCTGTTGGTTCATTCTTGATTCAGATGCAGGGAGTGGCTTTTCCAGAGCAAGAAAACGCCTATCAGACGATGATAGACTTCGTTGGTAATTATTTAGGGCGTTACACAACCTATACCAAGGAGTTACCTAAGAATCATACACTCTTTAATGCAAGCAACGCTTGGTGTGCTTGGCCTGCTTCTTATGCTCCTCCTATGGTATCTGCTTTTAATGAGGTTGTCAAACTGAATGGTAAGAAGAATGTTTCTTATGCGTGGGCATTGATTCTGCGTGCACAGGCTTTCCTGCGTTTTACGGATATCTACGGACCTTTCCCACTCAGTATGAATGCAGATAATACGGTGGTTTATACGTCTCAACGAGATATCTATTTACAGCTGATAAAGGACCTAAATGAGGCTACTTCTTACATCTCATCTGACACGCAACTGGCTAAGGAAATGATAGTCTTTGCACCATACGACCTCGTTTATAAGGGTGACTTCAATAAGTGGCGTAAGTTTGCCAATTCGCTTAAATTGCGCATTGCTGTGCGTATCAGTAATGTAGAACCAACGTTGGCACGCTCGTTGGCAGAACAAGCGGTGAGAGATGGCGTGATAGAAGGGAATGAGGACAATTGTGCAGTTCGTTATAATAAGTCGGGTTTGTGGACAACTGCTGTTTCATGGGGCGATAGTCGTGTCTGTGCTGATATTGAAAGCTATATGACTGGCTATAAAGATCCACGAATGAGTATGTATTTCCTACAGCCGATGACGGCAGGACAGCGTAAATATATTGGCTGTCGGGCTGGTGCTGCGATAGGGAGTAACATTGTTGCTAAGCGTCTCTATTCAACAGTTAATGTGCATGAAAATGACACCAAGTTTATGGCTGACTGCATCGGAAATGGCATTCTGTAAGGCGGAGGGAGTCTTGCGTGGTTGGAATATGGGTGGTGGTACTGCCAAGGAGTATTATGAACGAGGTATAACATTGTCTTTCAATCAATGGGGAGCAGATGGTGTTGCTACTTATTTGTTGGATGATACCTCAACAGAAGCTAACTATGCAGACGCTTTAGGTGGCTTTGGTGGAGCGGCTGCAAAGGCTTCTACGATTACCATTAAATGGGATGACAATGCGTCTATGGATGAGAAAATGGAGCGATTGATTACACAGAAGTGGATTACTTTGTTCCCGAATGGACAGGAAGCATGGAACGAAATTCGTCGTACGGGTTATCCTCGTATTTTCTCTGTGCCACAGGCGACAAATGGTTATACGCTGCTGACACCTAATAGAATACCTTTTGATAAGAATCAACAGATTAATAATCGCAGTAATTACGACAAGGCTGTCGAACTTTTAGGTGGTCCTGATGATTACGCAACGCCAATGTGGTGGCAGAGATAGATTGTTTTTCTCTGTTTGTTTTTAGCAACAGTTTGGTGGAAATTTGTTTACAAAAAGTTGTACTTCGAGATGCTGTTTTTATACTCAAAATGACAGTTTTAGTCACTCCTGTAATCACCATGTAATCAAATAGTTATAAGAGTGTGTTTGTAAAGGTGCTTAATTGTACTTCAAAAGGGCGTTAATAAGACCTCAAAAGGGCATCTTTTGCAAGCCAATTGGGCGTCTTTTCGAATCCAATTAAGCATCTTTTTCATTTTTGAGTATTGAGTTTTTATTTACAATTAGCACTGTCTGTGCTTTCCTCTTTCTAAGTGTATGTTTCTTTGTAGGTCATCTGTTAGTTACTAAAGTTTCCACCCCTTAAAACACAGGCTTTTCTCATTCACCTTTGCCTGTCACTCCCCCATATCCATTGAGTTTTAACACATGCCTAACAGGAATTATGTAGTCTGTCCATATACTTCATCCCACTTTTTCAATGCTTCAGCCATTACAAGGATTTTGCTCATCTCTTTGTCGTTTCCGCTGATTGTAGCCATAAGGTGTTGGGGCGTCATCCCAAGTGTTCTTCCATCCTCACGCCACTCTTCTCAAGCACTGTGTCATCTATAATGAAACATGTTGTGGTATCGGATAGAGGAGTTTCGCCATACTTACGCAATAGGCACATATAACGCAGGGCAAAGTGGTTCATCAATCGTCTCCAATCCATCTGTGGGCGAATCATCATGCGATAGAAACAGTTCTTACCATGATTTGAAAGCTCATATATCTTATGCTTGCATATACTATGGATGCTCTCGTCCACAATGCGGAAGAGGCAAAGAGAAAGGAGCAACTCGAAGCTGAAACTCCGTCCTGTTTCTCCAATGACAGGCGAGATAACAGGTGACCGATGTCAAACTTGCCAAAAAGATGAAACAAATCATCACTCATACGAGTTTTTAACACTCAAAAGTTTGGATAACTCACTTATTTTCTCTATTTTTGTTTCCATAACAGTTTTGTTGTTTTGCCTTTAAAATCAGTTGTTTAGCGATTACTAATTTACAAAGAAAATTCGACAAACTGTTATTTTTCTATCTATTTATTTGGGTGGGAAACTTTAGTCAAATGAAACAGGTAGTTATTTTGGTTGGCGCAGGTTCCATTGGCCTCGACAAGCAATCGACTGGCGTCAGAGGCGTGTCTGCCCAGCCCTCAGCCACTGCCACAAGGAGTTACACCCTGAGCGGTCAGCCGACCACATGACAGTCGCACGGCCTATATATTAAAGGTAGGAAAAAGTATATCAACAAATGAGAGCAAAAGCAATCACCCTGATGCTCCTGCTGCTGCAGTGGCGAGCATCACTAACGCATAAGAGAAATGAACAAAACCCAATCAGAAACATTTTACACAGAGCGCAGGACGCACAGTCCTCGAGAGATTGCCCCAGAGTTTGCCCATCTGAACGATGACATCCTCTTCGGGGAAGTATGGAACCGCCAGGCAGAGCTTTCGGCTCACGACCGTTCACTCGTGACCATCGTCACTCAGATGGCACAGGGACTCACCGGCGATGCCCTGAAGAGCCACATCCGCATGGCCAAGGAGCACGGCGTCACCCTGCAGGAACTGACTGAGGTCATCACCCATTCCGCTTTCTATTGCGGCTGGCCGAAGGCTTGGGCTACCCTGCCAATGGTGAAGGAAATCTATGGAGAGAACTTCGTGCAGACCAAAGATGAGTTCCAGATGAGTACGTCTTATCCCATCGGCTCACCTAACGACGGCTACGCCAAGTATTTTATCGGACAGTCCTACCTCGCCCCAATGGATGCAGAGAACGGCGGCCCCATCAATGTTACCTTCGAGCCTCGCTGCCGCAACAACTGGCATATCCACCACAAGTCGGTGCAGGTGCTCATCTGCGTAAGTGGTCGCGGTTGGTATCAAGAGTGGGGCAAGGAGGCCGTGGAGATGACCCCCGGCACCGTCATTGCCATCCCCACCGAGGTAAAACACTGGCACGGAGCCGCCAAGGACTCGTGGTTCCAGCACCTTTCCTATATGACCCGCGTGGAGGAAGGAGCCTCCAACGAGTGGCTGGAGCCTGTCGGCGATGATGTATACGATACGCTGAAGTAATAACTATAAAATACGGAATAACCATGGTAAACTTTGATTATTGGACTCCTACCCGACTCGTTTTCGGCAAGGATGTAGTGAGAGAAAAATTAGTGGAGACCATGCGGCCTCTGGGTAAGCGCGTGCTGATGACCTACGGTGGCGGCGCATTAAGAAGATAGGTCTATATGATCTCGTGAAGGACTTGCTGAAGGACTTCGAGATTTTCGAGCTGCCCGGCATCGAACCCAACCCAAAGTACGACCCGAGCGTGCTGGAGGGTGTCAGGATTTGCAAGGAGCAGAAGATTGACGTCATTCTGGCTGTGGGCGGCGGCTCTGTGCTCGACTGCTCGAAAGCGATTGCCGCTGGTGCCTACTACGACGGCGAGGCATGGGATTTGATTTCTTATAAGGTGAAGGCTCAGAAGGCCCTGCCCATCGTGGACATCATCACGCTGGCAGCTACCGGTTCGGAGTATGACTGCGGTGGCGTGATCACCAATACCGCCATCAACGACAAGCGTGGCTACATGGACACGTTGCTCTATCCCGTGGCTTCGTTCATGGACCCGACATACACCTTCACCGTGCCTGCAAGCACACTGCAGCCGGTACTGCCGATGCCATCAACCACATGATGGAGCAGTACTTTGTGCCTCGCCCAACGACATCAGCGACGGTTTCTGGAGACGCTGATAAAGACGCTGATGAAGTGGGTGCCCGTGGCCATGAAGGAACCCGACAACTATGAGGCCCGCGCCGAACTGATGTATGCCTGCACCTTTGGCTGCAACGGCATCTTAGCAATGGGAACGGGCGGCAGCGGATGGCCCATGCACGCCATCGAGCACGCCCTCTCGGCTTACTATGACATCACGCATGGTGTTGGACTTGCCATCATCACGCCCTGATGGATGAAACATGTGCTCAGAGAAAACGATGGAACGCTTCGTGAAGTTTGGCAAGAACATCTACGGCATCACGGAAGGAACTGATAAAGAGATAGCTGAACAGGTCATCGACCGCACCTATAAGTTCTTCGAATCCATCGACATCCCCATGCACCTCCGCGAGGTGGGCATCGACGAAAGCCGAGTCGGAGAGATGGCTCACCATGTAGCCTCCATCGACCACTTGGAGAACTGTCCCTTCGCACCCCTGTCGGAACAGGACATCGCCGAGATTGTCACCGCATCGCTATAGGGAAATTAGTTTTTCGTAGCATTGAATCAAAGTGCCTCGCCAGACCAGAGCAGATGATCAGGCGAGGCACAATATATAATTGTTATAGAAGTCAGAGGATGATAACGGCTCTGTTTCTCTCCAGCCTTATCTTGTTTGCGAATGGGGTAGTCTGATCATCGTGGATGACAGACACATCGATTCCTCGACGGATGCGCTCGAGATTGCTCGCTTTGCTTGCAAAGAACTCTTCGATGAGAGTCTCATCATGTTCGGTTCTTGCAGAAGTTCAGGCACGCCCACAGTGACGACGGGGGAAGGAAGAGTGAACTTTCGTAAAGTCATAACGATGGATTTATTATCGTGGATAATAATACAAGTGCATCTCCGATGCTTTTTCGGTGTTTAGGCGCAAATATAACTATTTTTCGGTTAAGAAACGAAGAACACGGATGCAAGTCATATCTTTCTTTAATAAGACCTCAACAGGGCATCTTTTGCAAGCGAATTGAGTGTCTTCTCAAATTCAATTGAGCATCTAAAAATAATAAATAAAAATGAAAAGAATTAACTATACGGAAAATTATATTTTCTCTCATTATCTTTATTTGTGCTTATTATTACTACTGCACACTTGTAATTCATCTTTGGTATTATTTGGTTATCCTATGTGTAGCATTGTTACTTGATTTATTTTTATATTTCACCTTGAATTTGAATTTTAATCTGACTTCTATTGCCAAGATAATTGTACACCTATATTTCTTCTTATTTTCTATACTTTTTATTATAGCAAAGTTTGATGGAAAGGCGAAACTTACAGGCTTCCTTTGAATGGTTACACCTACAATAGAGTAGATAAGATTTTATTCATTCAAAGGGCATAAATTTTGGTAGATTTTATTCTTTACCCCAATATTCTCTAATGGCAGATAAAGATATGACTAAATTATATGACGTTTTATTGGAACTCAAAGAACCGATAAAAAGGAATATATATAATTGAATCTATCAGTTTAGACCACAGACGCAAGGAAAGATAGAGATATCACAGATTGATGAAAATGTAATTAAGTTAAATCATTATTCTTGCTCCTTAAGAACTTGAAAAGGCTATTGACGAGTGGGTGAAATATTAGAAGGTGAGAATATTTCATGAATAGTTAGATAATCTCCACAACTAGACGTATAGCTTTTAGGGCAAGGGAGAAGATAAAAAGATAAGAGAAACAATAAAACAAAATTAATCAATAAAAACTGATAAAAGTATCATCAAGGTAAACGTTTTATTGTATCTTTGCAATACAAAAGATACATTATGTCAAAAATCTTACCAAAGCCAACTGATGACCGAGCACTTCAAGAGAAGCTAAATGGTGGGAGAACAAATCCGTCTCCCCTGATTACGAAGAGACCTGACCATGGATCAGGTCGCACAACGCGCACAATGTGCGAGACTTACCCTCTCACGTCTGGAGAAAGGCGAACCTGTGTGTCGCTCGGTGGTAATGAGAGTACTCAATGCCCTGCAACTTGAAGATGATATTCTCCATTTGGCAAAAGATGACGAGTTGGGACATATGGTGCAAGACTTGGGCATCAAGAATAAAAACGAGCCTCTAAAAGATAAGAACAATGGAAAAACTATATGTCATAGCCTGTTTCGACTGGATGGATAGGAGGAGAGAAGGTAGGCACTCTTGAGGCATGAATGCCTAGAGGTTCTGACGTATTTTCTTTTGAGTTTGAAAGAAACTGGCTTAAACACTATCCCAAGATTAACTTTGGAAGAGCCCTTCGCCCATATCCTGGGGTGCAATATAGTCAAGGGAACCATATCTTCGAATGTTTTTCAGATGCGCTACCCGACAGGTGGGGACGACGACTGATAGATTTACGCACGTCATTGGAAACAGTAGGGAATGCCAGTCGTACCTTATCTGACTGGGATTATCTCAAAAAGCGTGGAGGACGAGTTGCGTATGGGTGGTTTTCGCTTTCAAGATCCAGATAGCGGAGCATTTATCAGCTCTACACCGATTACAGTGCTCCTCCTGCCATATACCTTGACGAACTTTTACAAGCTGCTAAGGAGATAGAGAAAAGCGAGTATAAGCATTTGGACCCTGAAAAGAAATGGGTACAAAGGCTCAGCCAACCAGGTTCCTCAATGGGTGGTACACGTCCAAAGGCTTGTGTGCAGAGTGACGGTCATCTTTATCTTGCCAAATTTCCTTCCATCAATGATGACACCAATGTATCTCGATGGGAACACTTCGCCCACCTGATGGCAAAGGATGTGGCATAACTGTAGCAGAGACACAACTAATCAAGGCTGGCACTGGTCAGGATATACTTCTCTCAAAGAGGTTTGATAGAACTGAAGATAATAGGAGAATACACATGGCTTCCTCTCTCACCGTCCTCGGTCTTACTAAGGGACGACGGGCAAAGGACAGGGAAAGGCTATTTGGATATTGTGGACTTTATCGTGTCAGGAGGTGGCAACCGCATAGAAACCAATTTAGAAGAGCTATACAAGCGAGTAGCCTTCAATATCTGTATTGGTAATACCGATGACCACTTTAGAAATCATGCGTTTCTGCTTGGTAAGGAGGGGTGGGAATTGTCCCCTGCATACGACATAAACTCATCAAACAGCATCTTTCAGGCTTTGCTTATTGATGCTAATTCAAATGATAGTTCTCTCAATCTCCTATATAAATCCCATGAACTTTATATGATAGATGAAGCGGCTGCAAGGCGTATTATAATGGATGTAACAAGGAATATGAAGAATTGGGAGAGGCTGGCAAATGACGTTAGACTTCCCCAAAGAGAAATCGCATACTTTACTGAACGATTTGAATGGGGCATGGAATTTCAATATGGAACATGACATCATCGGTGATCTTTATATCCTTATCAGTCATTATTTCATTTATATATAAAAGGGTCTTGCACCGTGCACTAGTGTCCCTTAGTAGTTGCAAAAACTAACTTTTTGTACCCAAATATTGTCCTCCTTTATCTTATACCAGCCCTATTGCATTCCTACTAATACTTACTTTGCATCTGATGCAAGACCTCTTGCATTGGGCGCATAAACTTGCATTATATGGGTTGGTCAAGCTAGGATGTGTTTATAACTTTGACTATATGAAAAAATTACTTCAGATTCTGAGAGGGAATCGCCTGGAAAAAGGCATCTGCTGAGCAACAACACATTGACTGAATGTCGAGAGAAAGGGCATTAAGGTCATTATAATGAAGATAGTAAGACGCTAACAACTTTCCAAGGATAGAAAAGCTTTCATCAAACTACACTATGAATAAAAAGATATTTACGCGAGAAAGCAATGTCTATTCTCACGTAAATAATCCAATAAAGATGCTCTAAAGGACGTGTAAACCAGTCAAAGCCCAATAGGCAAAAGCAAGAACTGCAAGCGTAATGATGATACGAAAGATACAGCTTGTTATCTTCTTAATCAGAATAAGACCAATAACTAATACGACAAGGAGGGCTATAAAGTAATGTAAATTTTCCATTCAAGCATGATTTTATTTGAATAAGTGTCTGAATACAGCAGGTATTGGTGTCTCAAACTCCATACGCTGGTGTGTAACAGGATGATGGAAACAGAGTACATATGCATGTAGACAAAGACGACGAAGTGGGTCATCACCATTACCATACTTTATGTCACCGCAGACGGGATGCCCCATATCGGCTGAATGTACACGAATTTGGTTTTTACGACCTGTCTCTAACTGATACTCAACAAGGCTGTGCGCAACCGTTCGATCAAGTACATGGAAATGCGTAACGGCATATTTTCCACCATTATCCACTGGCGAACTATAAGTTACGTAGGACTTATTGTCCTTTAACCAATTAGCAATCGTACCTTCGTCATGCTCCATCTCACCACTGACTACAGCCACATAACGACGGTCATAAACGATATTATGCCAGTCATGTTCAAGCAACTGCTCCGTCTGTATGTCCTTAGCATAAATCATCAAGCCTGATGTGTCACGGTCAAGGCGATGCACAACATGTGCCGTACATTTCTGCTTTGTCTTGCGGAAATAATCATCAAGAACAGTCTTCACATTCAACGAGGAATGACCTGCAGCCATTGAAAGAATACCAATATTCTTCTCAATCACTACCAAAAATCTGTCTTCATAGACAATCTTTACATAGCGACTGCGGAAAAGGTCGTTCTTCTTGCTCTTACTAACAGATATCTTGTCGCCTGCCTTCAGTGAATGATCAAACTGCGTAACGCACTTACCATTCACCTTGACACCACGATTCTGTAGCGTTGCCTTTACCTCTTACTTTCATTCAGGTTAGCCAGTAACCATTCAAGCAATGGAGCGGGTTCGTCACCTTATAATGCTTATATTTTTCTTCTGTATATGGGTTCTTTCTTATCATACTACAAAAGTACAAAGAAATAATGATTAAAACTATTACACTCCTAACATTTCAGTCGAATGACCTACGACAGAGATAAAACAGCTGATATATTGCTTTCCTATAATAAGGTTGTCAATACGCTCAATACCGTTTTAGAACATCTTAACCCACTCACGGAAAGCGTGCAACACCCTCTTCCCCAAATTTAGAAAGACTTGCTATTGCCTGCTCTATCGTCTTCTCTTCATCAAGATGAGTCTTAGAAAAGAACTTGTCAGCATAACAGATTATCTTCTCTTCCATGGTTTCAGGGAGGAAATCTTGTTGTGGAAGTGGTAGCTGTTGTGCAATGATTTGACTACGAGTGATACCTGCTCCTGTATGACGTTCACAAACACGAGCATGCTGAGGAAAACCTTCTGCACGCAACATATCAGCGCCAATACGGCCATGACAGATATAAGGCTCAGTACCGAAACATTGTATGCCTGGGGCATTACAACGAACAATACCTATATCATGCAGCATAGCAGCTTCCTCTATAAACTGATGGTCAAGCGAAAATTCTGGATGACGGTCGGCAATAGCAAGAGCCTTATCCGCTACCGCACGGCTATGAACAAGGAGAATATGACGGAGTTCGTTATCCTCAGGATAGTATTTATTGATAATTGCTTGGTAATCCATATCACGAGAAAAGCCAGCCTCCTCTTCCAGTCGGTTTGCACCGCCATGAATGAGGAACCGTGGCCCCTATCATTTATAATAACGTTTCTTTATTCTTCGTGTGCTCTCTCGATGTAGCGATAACGTCGCCCTTGTCAACCTTAGCACCCTGCTTAGCGTTGATTTCAACCAACTACCACCGAGGGCAGCAGGAACAGTTACGAACTCACCCCAAGGAGCTTGAACATAGCAGAAGACATCGCCTTCCTTATACTCCTTACCGATGAATGGTTCAATAGCTGGAGCAGCCTCGCCATCACCCCTGGAATTCCCAGAAGAGCTGACCCTTAACAGGAGAACAATAGCATCAGCCTTAGCATGCTTGAATGCTGCTGCCTCCTCTGAGCTTACCTTTGCACCGAGTTTCGCATCCTTTGCTGCCTGAGGTCAGCAAGGAAGTTCTTCTTAGCCCTGTCCGCTCTTGTGGTTGCGATACTGTTCTGGGTGCATAGCTAACTCGAAGAGTTCCTCATCATCCTGTCCGTAATCCCATCCGTTCTCATCCATTTCCTTGCGGAAGTCGTCGAGAGCGTCAGTGAGTAAGGTGTGAGGATCGGCATCAGTGAACTCAAGACCCTTCTGCTTAGCAAGATCTTTCAACTCCTGACATATCTCACCAGGAACACGACCACTCTTACCAAGAATCATACCCCACATTGAATCGTCCATCATTACGAAGCGACCCTTACCCTGCTCAAGGGTGAGGAGGTTCATAAGAGCAATGTTCTTTGTGTATTGTGAGAATGGAGTTACCAATGGAGGATAACCAACGCGTGGCCATACATATGCTACCTCATCGAACAACTTAACAAGCATATCATCTACAGAAAGCTCTGGTTCGCCCTTCTTCTTGCGAAGGTTATTAATAGTAGAACGAATACCACCAAGGTCAGCCATCATTGAACCCATCATACCACCTGGCAAACCACAGCTAAGGAGCAATGAACTCATAATCTTATTCTGTGGGTTGATGAAGTAGCCGAGCCACTCATCAATAAACTCCTGAGTCATAGCACGTGCCTTCATATAGGCATCCATGTTGATTTCTGGCACATCAAAACCTGCATTCTTCAACATGCTCTGTACAGAGATAACGTCTGGGTGTACCTTACCCCATGACAATGGCTCAATGGCAACGTCAAGAATATCAATACCGTTCTTAGCTACCTCAAGCATAGAAGCCATTGACAAGCCAGGACCAGAATGTCCATGATACTCAAGGATTACGTCTGGGTGCTTCTCCTTAATGCGACGAGTCAACTCGCCAAGGAATGCAGGCTGACCGATACCAGCCATATCCTTCAAACAAAGCTCCTCCGCACCAGCTGCGATTTCCTCGTCAGCTAACTTGCAGTAGTACTCAATTGTATGAACAGGAGAGGTAGTGATACAGAGTGTACCCTGTGGAGTCATACCAGCTTCCTTAGCCCATTTCAATGCAGGCGCAATATTACGAATGTCGTTCAGACCGTCGAAAAGACGAGTGATATCCACCCCCTGAGCATGCTTTACACGATACATCATCGCACGAACATCATCAGGAACAGGATACATACGCAAAGCGTTCAGACCGCGATCAAGCATATGAGTCTTGATACCAGCTTCATGCAGAATCTTAGTGTAGGCACGTACAGACTCGTTAGGGTTTTCACCTGCCAAAAGGTTTACCTGCTCGAAAGCACCACCATTGGTCTCTACACGTGCGAAACAACCCATCTCAATAAAGATAGGTGCAATACGTACCAACTGATCCTTGCGTGGCTGGAACTTACCAGAACTCTGCCACATGTCTCGATAAATGAGACTGAACTGAATTTTCTTTCCCATATATATTTTCAATATGTTATCTAAATGAAGGGATTGCAGCATGCAATCTGACCCTACAAATTTAGATAAAAATTTCCAAAAACGACTGACTGCTAATATTTTTTGCAATAATTGACTATCTTTGCAGCCTAAAAGTAAGTGCATGAAGAAAATGTTTTTCCCCCTCTTCGGTTTTACGCTGCTCTTCCTTACAGCTTGTTACAACCAAGTAACTACAGGAGATCATGGCGCAATCGATGTTGAGGTTCAAATGAAAGGTGATAGTACACGCTATGGATTGGCGTGTGATGGTTGCTCTGATTCTGTAATTGTCTTTCTTCCTAATGAAGGAGGTGATCCTATTAAGTTTGATATCGTGACAGCGAAACGTAACGGTATGGTTTATGGTACTCCAGAGATTGGTGATGAACTGGCAATTGTGCCTAACCCTATTGACCCTTACGAAGCAGAAATGGTTATAAATCTTGAGCAGATGAAGGGTACATGGACCTTTCAGGTCTTGCCAAAGTTAAAACCTAATCCTACGAAAACAGAGGCTGAAATATTGGCAGGTATGAGTGATTCTATGAAGGCTGCATTGTTTATACCACGTGAGTATGGTTTTACACTGAAAAGTTATAACCAGGCCTCACCAGTGGGTTACATTATGAAAGCCAACTCTTTGGAAGATGAAAGTCCTGTTGAATACCCTAAGGTGACTGTTTATACAAGTTGGCATATCTTTAATGGCAGACTTTATATCTATAAAGATACGCTTGACGAACAGGAAATCGTATTCCGCAAGATCGGTTGGCTTTGACTCAGGCTCAATGCGCTATCTATCTGCAGACTCTATAGCTGCCCTTTTTGGAAAGAAGGTGATGCAATATCATAGAAAAAGAAGAATGCGTTAGAAGCAAATAAAGGAAGCGCAGAGAGCTGAAGAAAGGAACGCTGCAACACAAGGCGTTAAAATTAGAATTGTTTCTTCTCCTTCTAATCTTAAAGGAAAGAGGCATCTTCAGGCTTACAAAGGTGAGATGTTAACACTTCTGCCTATTTTATTGACAATAGGGGTATTGTAGTTGACATTAATCTGTCAGCATCTATAACAACCATTTTTATATTTGTTTTTCTCATTTCATTTAGCCCTTTCCTATCTATTTAGAAAGGGTTAAGATAGCTTTATTTTAGGTTCTTCCATTAAATGTGTGGACGCTTTTCGTATTGCATTAACAGAAGAACCGAAGCTGATCATAAACAAAAACATAGCTAAGACTGTCAACAACTCTATCCTATTATCAGCCTCTAACACAAAAAACTTTTTATATTAAGATTCCGAAAACATACAGACAAGACTGTGAAAAATCATTACATAATCTCGTGTAAAACATATATAAATAACGGCAAAACACATACAAGAGGTAGATTTGTAACCATAGGAAGTCAATTAGTTACAAAGCAGTAAAGTAAAAGATGCTTCATCTGGACTTCAAAAGGGCGTTAGTAAGCGTCTTAAAGGGCATCTTTTTGCAAGCCAATTAGGGCGTCTTTTAGAAGTCAAGAGCATGTATTGGTTTTGAACTGCATAAAAATAGTTTACAAATCTCAACTAATAAGGGAATAAGTTGTTTGTAGAAGACAAAATAGACATCGTACCTAATTACATTTTATTAGTAGTTTATCCCCTTTGTCAAGCCAACTCATTGGGAGTAATCATACCATGTATGTGGATTAATCTCATTCTGTTAACAACCTACGCATTTAACGAAAAGAACCTTTTATGCGATACAGGTAAGACTTTTTAATATTTTCAAGCACAAGATTTGGATGTTATTACATTTTTATATACCTTTGCGCAGATAATCAAGAGGTAGTTCTGCCACCTTATTAACAGACGAGAAAGACTTTACAATTAGGCAATATATGCCTTTATAAATATGGAGACCACTATAGGTTTTAAGCATATGAAGAAATTAATAGCGTTGTTTTCAATCATAACAATACTCTCCTCTCTTGTTCAACCATCGTTTCAGCACAGGCACCAGCAAAATCGGCTACTGCGGCTACTGCAGACACGCTTTCGGATGATGCACTGAATGAGACTGGCGTAGCCGATACGGCAACCATTAAAACAACAAGCACACAAGACACGGGCATCCACCAATCATTGAAGAGAAAGTTTATTGAGGGTAATGCTGGCTTTATGTCGTTGGTAGCATTAGCTTTAGTGTTGGGCTTAGCGTTTTGTATTGAACGTATTATCTATCTAAGTCTTTCAGAGATAGATGCCAAACGATTTGTTGGCAAATTGGAGGACATGATTGTTGCAGGAGAACTTGAACAGGCTAAAGCACTGAGTCGTGACACACGTGGACCAGTAGCTTCCATCTGTTATCAGGGTCTGTTGCGTATAGATGATTCTATAGAAAATATCGAACGCAGCATAACCTCATACGGTAGTGTTCAAAGTGCTAACCTTGAGAAAGGTTGTTCATGGATAACACTCTTCATTGCAATGGCTCCTTCGCTTGGATTCCTTGGAACGGTTATCGGTATGGTTATGGCATTCGACCAGATTCAAGAGGCTGGCGACATCAGTCCTACGATTGTAGCAGCGGGTATGAAGGTTGCTTTGATTACAACGATCTTTGGTATTATTGTTGCACTAATACTGCAAGTATTTTATAATTATATTCTCTCTAAGATTGAGCATATACAGCCCAGATGGAAGAATCAGCCATCTCACTGTTGGATGCAATCATGAAATACAAGCTGAAATCAATTCAGAATTCATAATTGAGAATCCCTAATATGATTACTTATGATTCACAATTCATTAATGATTACTCGAATGGGAGCTTATTAGTACGCAAGAATTATGATATTCATATTAAACCATTCTTACCAAGTCTCCATTTATAACATCGGACACAGAAGCTATCTGGTAATCATAATTATGAATTTTGAATTATGAATTATGAATTAAAATAACTGGTATGAAGAAAATAAAAAGGAATAGCAAAAGATGGACGAGAGCGCATATCACAACGTTCTCTACGTGATAGTAGGACTATCAGCTGTTGTCTTTTTGGCGTTCTATCTCATTGGCTATGATGTACCTTTTTGCTGACAACACTGCATTTAATGCACCAATGCTTACCGATGTTTTGCTTGGATTTATGGGATTATTTGTTATCACTGTTTTATAGCTTCTATTGTAGCCGTAATTCGAGGTATACAAAGAGCCAATGGAAGTGAAGATGTAACGAAATGGTATTTCTGCAAGAAAAGATAACTTATACGACATACGGTGTTACAGCTCTGATCTTACTTTTAACCTTTACCTTTTGGTTCAACATAAGCAATGGTGGTCAATGGACAGAATTTACAGACAGCTTTTTGGCTTCGTATGACAGATATGTTTGTCAACAGTTCACTATTCTTCTTGTTCTGCAGCAGTAGTTGTCGTCTAGGAGCCACACGTTATTACAGAAAGGGACATAGGAAATGATATTTCGTAAGAGAGAGCGAAGGAAAGTTCCAGGACTGAATACGACATCAACAGCCGATATATCTTTTATGCTGTTGATTCTTTTTCTTGTAGCCTCTTCTATGGATCTTGATAAAGGAGTATCACGTACATTGGCAGCTATTGATAAGACAAAACTCCACCTGCCGCAGTAGACAGCAAAACGAGTTATACTGCTATTAATGCTGAAAATCAAGTAACACTTGATGGTAAACCTACGACAATGGAGGATATTAAGCAACGTACTATGCAACTTATCGAGTCAGCTAATAAGGGGCATCTAATACAATTACAAAGCGACCGCAATGCCTCATACGACACTTATCTTCATGTACAAAATCAATTAGTAGCGGCTTATAACACTATCCGTAACCAGAAATCAATGAATCTTTTTGGTAAGGAGTTTGACGTGTGCAGCAATGAACAACAAACGCAGATTGCTGATGAAGTACCCATTCGAATTACGGAAATATATATGACTTCTAACGCTAACGAAGTAAAGAAAGGGGGCACGAAATGAAGTTCTATCGCAGTAGAAATCATGAGATTCCAGCATTAAACACTGCTTCTTTGCCCGACCTCATTTTCTCTATCCTTTTTTTCTTTATGCTCGTCGTACACATGAGGAAAGCTACTGTACACGTGAAGTATCAGGTTCCAATGGCTACAGAGCTTTCACGCTTATACAATAAGTCGAACATACAATACATTTACGTCGGTCGACCCATCAACAACCTTGGTAAGGTAGAGGGCAACGAGATGGTTGTACAGCTAAATGACAACATCACAACCGTTCCTGAGATTAAAAGATATCTTATTCAACTTTCTGCAGCCTTACCCCCAGAACAGCGTAAACAGCTTAGTGTCAGCATTAAGGCTGACCGCCATGCAGACATGGGAACGATTATGGACATTAAACAAGCACTAAGAGAAGCCAACGTATTGAATGTCAACTTTTCAGCTACCATGAGTAGAAATAACAAACAGAAATAAGGTAGAAAGTTGTAATTTATTGCAAAAAAGGAACTTGCTATTTTGATAATTCAAAGTTTTTCATACCTTTGTAAGCAAAAACAATAGAAAAAGAAATGGCACATAGAAGTTTAGATCGTCTTGATAAAAGATTCTGCACCTCATCTCTGAGGATGCAAGAATTCCCTTTCCTTGAGGTTGCACGTGCGTGTAATGTCAGCGGTGCAGCCATTCATCAGCGTATTCAGAAGTTAACAAACCTTGGTGTTATAAAAGGTTCTCAGTTTATTATTGACCCAGAACGTATTGGTTATGAGACCTGTGCTTTCATCGGTCTGAACCTTAAGAACCCAGAGAAATTTGATGATGTTGTTGAAGCTTTGCGCCAAATTCAGAGATTGTAGAATGTCACTACCACAGGTGAGTATGACCTCTTCTTGAAAATCTATGCATATAACAACCATCACCTTATGTCTGTGATTCATGACAAGCTGATGCCAGTTGGTTTGTCACGCAGCGAGAGTTCAATCTCTTACAATGCTGTGATTGATCGCACCTTACCTATCGAGGGTATGAAGGTTGCTGACGTTGTCCTGGAGGATGAAGAAGAGGACGAGGAGTAAAACTGCTGTCTACCTATATTAATAGCGTAAATTAACCAAGAATCCTTTTATAAAGGATAAAGCATACAAAGAAACCCGCACAGATGATGTGGGTTTTCTGTCTTTCAGACTCTCCTACCCTATTCAGCAATTTATCTCTCAATTTCATGAGCTCTTATCATGTTACTTTTTACACATCATCGAGTGTGAAAATAATGACATAGAAAATCAGTAAAAGCCTCTATGCCCCAAAAACAGACAAAAGCATCACTCTTGTAACTTACTATTAACCAAACAGTTGCACAATAGTATTTCTAAGGTGCTTAGTTAGGATTCAAAAGGGCGTTAGTTAGACCTCAAAAGAGCATCTTTTGCAAGCCAATTGAGCGTTAATTCAAACGCTATTAAGCATCAATTAAAATTGACTGTTTGATTTTTCTTTACAGAATCAATAAATATAAAGACTTTTAAGAAGAAGTAAATAAAGAGACACCTAACTTACTAAAAACAGTATCATTCTACAATGAGAAAAAGTCTTCACAAGCAGAAACATGTATGTAAAGACTTTCCAATATAATTTATTTTTAAGATGTAGAACAACTTACGAGCAACCCATTACTACTTGAGTACATGGGCTATCACCCTTTACTATACAATTATTATGCCTTAATATTTGGCTCTTCCAAACCAAGATTACGCTTCTTATCTACTACCTTCAAAGTAAGACCAATAACAAGTGCAATCACACCCAAACCAGCAAGCATAATCAACGGAGCTGTATAGTTGAGCTGTGTCGGATCAGTAACACCTACGTTTGTCTTATCAAGTACCTTACCAATAAGGAGTGGGAACAACCACAAACCAATGTTCTGAATCCAGAAGATCAGCGCGTAAGCAGAACCGATAATCTTTGCATCTAGCAAGCTTTGGAACACTTGGCCACAATGATGCTGGTACAAGTGAGAAAGAAGCACCAAGAACGAGAATGGTTACATAAGCTACGATAACACCACCTACCTGACTTGACTTGAATTGTGGAAGAACAAAGGCAAAGGTGAGGTGACAAACTATCAGAAGCAATGAACCTAACACGAGCATAGAGGCTGCCTTACCCTTATGATCAACATAGCTACCAAGAATTGGAGTCAATACCTACTGCGAGCAGTGGGAATACAGCAAAGATTGACTCAGCAGACTGGCGCATATAACCCATGTAGCAATAAACAACAAGGCTCAAAATAGACAAGCAGAGCATAGAGTTCTTCAAAGCCTTATTCTTCATGAAGTTGAACATGAAGGCTGTTGCAGCTACAACAAGCATGATAACATACTGAACGATTGTCACACTTGATGAAGCCCAGTATGAATCTGCTGGAAGTTCATGGAAAGTGAGGTTACATGGAGCATATTTACAGCGTACTTCGGAATGGGAAGATAGCTGAGTAATAAAGCACACAGAGCAATGCTACAGCCAGAAAGCCCATACTTGAAAAGAATCTTACCGAGATCGCTAATCTTAAATGGATCGTCTTTCTCCTCTGCCTCACCAGTCTGTGAGTCGAGCTTTCTTATCCATGAAGAAGTAAACGATGAACATCATCAATGCAATACAGATAAGGACAACACCGAAAAGCAAACAGAACGAGATACATCAATACTGCCACCTAACTTTGCAAAAGAAAGGAGAGAATATCATACAGGTAGCAACGCCAAGACGTGCCAAAAGCCATCTCTGAGCCCATTGCCAATGCCATCTCGACCCTTGAACCACTTTACAATACCACGAGAAACTGTGATACCTGCCATCTCTGCGCCACATCCAAATATCATGAAAGCCACAAGCTGCTACCTTGGCTGAGGCTGGCATTCCCTCATAGAAAGGAGATCACCCAACTGCTCGAAGACAGGAATGTGGTTGAGGTTGTTGGTAAACCATACGTCAAGTGCACTACCAGCAAAGCTGTCGCTTATGGCATAATACTTGATTAAAAGCACCAGTTAACATCACTGCACCAGACAAGATTGCGGGTGAAACGAACGCCCATCTTATCGAGGATAATACCTGCAAAAGATGAGGAAGAAAACGAAGACATTAAGGAATGTCTCTGAACCCTGCATAGTACCGAATGCGGTTGAGTCCCAACCCTCTGTTCCTGCATCAACTCCTTGATTGGAGAAAGAATATCAACAAAGATATAGGCACAGAACATTGCCAGGGATAAAAGGAGGAGAGCTGTCCAGCGCATTGCTGCTGAATCTCTCAATGATGTTTGAATTTTATCAGTCATGATGATATTTATTAGTTAACAAGTTTACGAGTTGACAAGTAAACAAGTTATTTGTTAGATTAGAAGTTAAAACTGAATGAGTTGATGAGTGAATAGTTTGACGAGTTAATAAGTTTATAAGGTGACGAGTTGACAAGTTTACAAGTAAACGAGTTAATACTATCAAGCAACATCTGCCATACTTATTGACTTGTCGACTTGTCAACTCGTCACCTTGTAAACTCGTTCACTTGTCAACTTATCAACTATTTCTTCAACCAGCGATTGAGCCAGTTAAAGAATGTACGTTGCCAAAGAACACCGTTCTGTGGTTTCAATACCCAGTGGTTCTCATCAGGATAAAGAAGTAACTCAGCTGGGATGCCACGCAGACGAGCGGCATTAAAAGCACCCATTCCCTGATTGGCATTAATACGATAGTCCTTCTCGCCGTGGATACAAAGGATTGGAGTATCCCACTTATCAACATTCAAATGAGGACTGTTTGCGTATGTGCGCTTTGCAGCTTCGCTCTTATCCTTATTCCAATAAGCATCGTCATACTCCCAGTTGCTAAACCATGCTTCCTCTGTATCAGTGTACATACTCTCAAGGTTGAAAGCACCATCATGAGAGATGAAACACTTGAAGCGTTTGTTATGAATACCAGCAAGATAATAAACAGAGAAAGCCACCAAAATGAAGCACCGACGGCACCTAAGCGGTCTTTGTCTACAAATGGGAGATTGTTGGCTGCATCATCAATTGCTGAGAGGTAGTCGTTCATACACTGACCTGTCCAGTCTGTACTAACTTCCTCGTTCCATGCACTACCAAAGCCTGGCAAGCTACGACGGTTAGGAGCAATGATGACATAACCATTAGCTGCATAATCTGGAAGTTCCAACGATAGCTCCAGAACTGAGAGACAGGGCTCTGTGGTCACCTTCACAGAAAGAGTAAGGTAGGGATACTTTCTTTGTTTGGATCGAAGTGTGGAGGAGTAATTACCCATTCCATCATCTCTTTACCATCGGTTGTCTTTACCCAACGAGACTTTTACATCACCCATAGCTAACTGGTCATAGATATGCTTTATTCTCAAAGCTAAGCTGTGTCTGAACGCTTGCCTTTCTCCTTCTTAGCAGGAGTTATAGCGAAGATTTCATTAGCTTTGAGAGATACTCTGATGGATAGCAAGCAACTCTATCACCAGAGTGAGATGCTTACATAGTTATGATCGCCTTCTGTCAGCTGTTTTCACTTCACTTAAGATTCGTCTGATAGACATTCACCGTAGCATGCCATACACCAATGAAATAGAGGTCCTTTGAATTAAGGCTCCATGTGTAGTCGTCTACATTTGAATCAAAGCTTTCAGTGACGTAGTCTTCTTGCCTGCTGCCAATCATAGACACAGAGGCGGTTGCGGTCACTCTCATAACCATCGTTCTTCATACTCTGCCATGCAATACTTGCCGTCAGGTGAGAACTTAGGGATTAACATCATACCTCATTCATATCACCAGTCTGATGGTTTACAGCCTGATTGCGCATACTCTTTGTTGCATCAATCTTTGGCTCAACATAGTCGGCTGGCTGCAGAGATCTTTGTTTGTCGAGTCTCCACTTATATATATATAGTCGGCATCGGTAGAGATAGCATACTGTGTACCTTCCTTTCTTACGGCAGGTATAAGCAATGAACTTTAGAGTCCTTGCTCCAATCAATCTGCTCGATACCACCAAATGGAGCCAACGGACCTCGTAAAGGTTCGCCTTCGAGGACATCAACACCTGCCCAACACCCTCAGCTAGTAACATCTGCAACAAATGGATGTGCATTTGTTGTAACGTAATGGTCCCAGTGACGATAGTTCATATCGGTGATAACCATACCCGTAGCCTTTGGCAAGTCGCTTGGGTTCTGCTTGATAGTGCCATAGTAAGGGGATGCTCTTGATGAGAACAACACGCTTACGGTCTGGAGAGAGTCGAAAACCTTCGATGTCGATATCCGAGTGTGTCAACTGCTTACGGTTTAGTACCGTCTGCATTCATTGTCCACAGCTGTCCACCTGTAAGGAATGCCAAGGTGTTGTTGTCGAGCCATGCTGCATCACCCTCACTCTTTGCAGAGGTAGTCAGCAGACGGTCGTTCTTACCATCAGCATCCATCACGCGTAGTACCTGATGTCCTTGTTTTCTTTGACACTGTAATAACCCTACCTGATAGACAATCTTCTTGCCATCAGGTGAGGCTTGTGCAGCACTCGATACGTCCCATAGCCCAAAGTGCCTCTCAGGAGTCAGTGAGGTCACTTGTCAGCGTAATGTTGCTACGTCCGATGTTTCACATCCTGTGCTTGTGCAACGCTACCACTCATCATCAGAGCCAGCAGTCATTGCCATGGTTAAGTTTTTGTTCATAGTTATAGACCTTTCTTTTTCTTATTTAGCTCATCTTGTTTGAGTCGAAGTTCTTCTTGCTGCTGCTTCTGTAACTCCTGTAAAGCCTGCATACGAGCGAAGAGTCCACTACCCATATTGTTCTTAGGGTTGTTCTTTCGCTCTTCACGACGTGCCTCAAGGATAGACAGAAGTTTCTCCTCATTGGTTGTCTTGCGCAATGCCCACATGATAGCAGCTGAGAAGAAGAGAGATATAAAGTAGTAGAAGTTCAGACCTGATGAATAGTCATTGAACATGAAGAAGAAGAACAATGGCATACCAAACATCATCCACTGCATCATCTTCATCTGATCAGCCTGCTGTCCAACCATCTGATCCTTCTGCTGCTGCATGGTAAACCATGTGTAAAGCAAGTTAGCACCACAGAAGAGGATACAGGTCAATGAGATATGATCACCAACGAGCCAAACGTCATGATCCCATGAGAAGATTGGATCGAAGGTACTGAGGTCTTTCATCCAAAGGAAGCTCTGACCACGAAGTTGGATAGCATTCGGTACGAAGTTGAACATCGCAATCCAGATTGGCATCTGTATCAACATCGGAAGACAACCTGACAATGGACTCACTCCATACTCAGAATACTTCTGCATCATAGCCTGTTGCTTCTGCATCTGGTCTTCTGGCTTATTAAACTGCTTCGTTGCCTCATCCAACTTTGGCTTCAACACACGCATCTTAGCAGAGCTCATATAGCTCTTCTTCACCATTGGGAAGGTAATAAGCTTTAATAATAAGGTAATGAGAATCAATACAACTCCCATTGGGAACACCTTACTCAACCAATCGAATACATACAGATGAACCAACGGTTGATAATGCGGAACAATGGCCAACCAAGATATACAAGGCGTTCCATATCGAGTTCTTTGCCAAAGTGACTTTGCTTTTCTACAGACTGAAGTAGGCGGAAGTCATTAGGACCAAAGTAGAACTCAAACTCAGAAGGACGCTTACCTGTTGGGTCAAAGCCAGCTTTCATGTTAGCTTCATAATGTTTAAGATAATGAGAAGCCTTCTCAAGTGGTGTACTCTTAAGCTTTGCACCTGTAGAAAAGTTATCCTTTGAAATCATCACAGCAGAGAAGAACTGGTTTTTGAAAGCCACCCAGTCCATTGGCTCTTCTGTAGTCTCTTCTTTCTCTGATGTCTCGCTTAAATATTTAGTACCACCATCATGCTTTTTGTAAGTAAGTGTTGCATAACGATTCTCAAATGTAAAACCACGTTCTTGCTGTCTACAACGATCCTGCCAGTTAATATCCATCTGGTTATAATTTCGGTGCAAACATTCCATTCATTCCCGCAGTTTGTAGTGACATACTAAGCAGATAGCCATCACCAAGTGTATAGTTTAATGTGAGTGTCTTACCCTTTCCTGCAACTGCTGTAAACGTAACAGTAGAATCCGTCACATTTGATGGTGTGAAGATAAGATCTTTTGTCTCAATGTTTGTACCTTTTGCAGCCAACATAAAGTTAAGACTCTGATCGTCACCACTAAACAAAGTAACATCCTTCTGGTCCTTTGAACCATCCTTAACAGCGATATTATGACCAATATAATTCTTGATAACAGCCTTCTTTACAACACCACCCTTGGTACTCAAAGTCAGTTCAACCTTACTATTCTTCAGCGTAATATCCTGTGCTTTACCACTCAATGCAGAATAAAACAACGCTGTAGTATCAGTAGCCTGCGCAGCTTTTTGCTGTGCCTGCTTCTCAGCAGCAAGTTTCGCTGTCTGAGCTTTCTTAGCTGCAGCGATAGAATCCTTTACAAATTCAGCTCTTTGCTGTGCTATCTTTTCTGCAGATGGCTGCTGCCACCAAGCAAAGCCAAAGAGAATCAGGGCAATAAGTACAAACCCTGTGATTGTTCTTTTATCCATTTATTTGTTTTTCTGATTTTCAATTGAAGTCTTTACGAAGTCGAGGAAGAGCGGATGTGGACAAAGTACAGTTGACTGATACTCTGGATGGAACTGTGTTCCTATATACCACTTCAAGCCTGGTATCTCAACGATTTCAACCAAAGTCGCTCTCTGAGTTGCGACCAACACACATCATACCGTGCTTCTCAAACTCCTTTTTCATAGTCGTTATTGAACTCATAACGATGACGATGACGCTCCTGTATATGCTCTTGCTTATAAATATTAAAGGTATGTGACCCCTGACGTAGTACGCATTCATAGGCCCCAAGGCGCATCGTACCACCCATATTGGTGATATTCTTCTGCTCCTCCATAATATCAATCACATTGTGTGTAGTCTTCTCATCTATCTCACGTGAGTTCGCATCCTTATAACCAAGGACATTGCGAGCAAACTCAATCACCATCATCTGCATACCGAGACAGATACCGAAGGTTGGGATATCATGTGTACGAGTATAGTGAGCAGCAACTATCTTTCCTTCAATACCACGCTGACCGAAGCCCGGACAAACTACAATACCATCTTGTCCCTTAAGTTTCTCAGCTACATTCTCCTCTGTCAGTTCCTCAGAATTGATAAAGGTAATAACCGTCTTGCAGTCATTATAGGTTCCTGCCTGCAACAAACCTTCACGAATACTCTTATAAGCATCCTGCAAGTCATATTTACCAACAAGTCCGATGTGTACTTCCTTAGTTGCTTTACGCTGACGATCGAGGAACTCCTTCCAAGGACCAAGTGCTGGCTTAGGACCAACTTCCTCACCGCATTTACGCAGAATAGCAGCATCCAAACCCTGTTCCAACATATTTATAGGAACATCATAGATACTTGAAGGTCCTCACTCTGTACAACGCAGTCAAAATCCACATTACAGAAAGCAGCAACTTTCTTACGGATATCATCATCAAGATGCTTTTCTGTACGCATCACGAGCACATCAGGCTGAATACCCACACTCTGCAACTCCTTTACGCTGTGCTGAGTTGGCTTTGTCTTCAACTCACCTGCAGCCTTAAGATAAGGCACGTAAGTCAAGTGAAGATTGATAGCACGCTTACCCAACTCCCATTTCAACTGGCGGATAGCCTCCAAGAATGGAGCTGACTCAATATCGCTAATAGTACCACCAATTTCAGTAATCACAAAATCATAGTGATACTTCTGACCCAACAGTTTAATATTACGCTTAATTTCGTCCGTAATATGAGGAACTACCTGAATGGTCTTACCCAAGTAATCACCACGACGCTCCTTATCGATAACGCTCTTGTAGATACGTCCCGTGGTCATAGAGTTAGCTTTCGTGGTCTTTAATACCAGTGAAGCGCTCATAGTGACCGAGGTCGAGATCGGTCTCCATACCATCCTCTGTTACGTAGCACTCACCATGCTCGTAAGGGTTCAGCGTACCTGGGTCAATGTTGATGTACGGATCAAATTTCTGAATGGTAATGTTGTAACCTCTTGCTTGAAGAAGCTTACCGATTGATGACGAGATAATTCCTTTACCAAGTGAAGAAACTACGCCGCCCGTAACGAAAATGTACTTTGTTTCAGCCACGATGTATGTATGTTTAATTATTATCTTCTAAAACGAAAAATCGTCGGTTCTAAACTCAAAATGCAAAGATACTAATTTTCCGTGAATTAGATGAGGTATTAAGTAATAAAAATAGCATCAAATATTCCATTTAACTGCAACAAGTCCCAAACACAGTGCTATCGTCAAGGACAACAGCGTGCCAGTCAGGTACATATTCAGACTTGACACTGCCTGATGTAGCCTCACTAAAACGTAAGATAGACTTTTGCAGCGATAAGAAATCCAATTGCCTCATACTGAGAAAGAACAACGAATAAAACTATCAAACATCTTTCCAAAAGGCCTATTAACCGCCCTGCATGAAAGTTGTTTTTCTTTTCTTTTTCATTGACTTCTATATTAAGATTACAGGCTTTGAGTATCAAGAGAATCAAGATATTAGCAGGTTTTAGAACCATTAGAAACACAAGGAATGTTTTAACCCGTAAAGGATGATCAGAAATTAGCTCAAGCACCCATTCCCATTGTGTCCAATTTGAATTTGCATTGAACCACAAATCAGCCAGAAACAGAATACATAGAACGTGTAGGAAACTGGTCTGCAAGAAATATCATTAAACTCTACCTACGGCCAGCCTTTCTGCATTTTCAGAAGCCTATGCTCTGCCTTAGGCTTCAACCAGTCTATAAAGAAATGAGATAGCACTAATAAAAGAGTGAGCCACCACCCCTTTATGTTACCAATGGCCACCCATGAAAGGATTCCTACAAAAATCGAATGTATCCACAGTTGATGCCCCTTAATACCCTAACTCTCGCCTTCTTTCTACAGAATGAGTTTGTCTGCAGATAGAAATCGGCTATGACATGAGCAATAATAAGATTTAAGGTTAAATAATATATCATATATTTGTAGTTATTTTGCGATAGTAGTCAACTACCTGTTCTATCAATTCCCAACCCTATATCTTTCAAAGTCTGATTGACTCCGACACCGAAATACCCATACGTTGCGCCACCTCGTTAGAATCTTTTGCCAATATCCTCTCACAAAGCACTTGACACTTTCGAGCAGTTGCCTTGTTCAATAGATGATTAACAAGAGAGCATTAGTTGCAACGCTGTTTCTTTTCTGCATTCTCCATAGATAGAACAAATGAGAACTTTGACCTCCCCACAAGTTTATCAAGTCTCTACCCGACCGATATATAGCCTCTCCGTCAAGCATATCCAACCCTTTTGTCAACCGTCTTCATTTCTCCAAGTCCAATGGCAACTCTCAGCCCATACTTGTAAATTGCTTTTAAACTCTGACCATCTTTGGAGTAAACGATTTCACAAACGCTTTTAGAAGAATTGCAATTTCAACGCATCGACAGCCTTTAGGCATAATACATTCTATGGTATCTCCTCTAACAATACGACCCAGAATCCTTCATATCTATCTTCCAAAAGACATAAGATACCTCTCAGTTTCTCTGTCAGTTCTATCATTGCATCCTTTGATAGGGACGTTGAGGAAACAATATCATCAGATATAGCAGCATACATAATATCAAAAATTTATTTCAAGCATATTAACTTGTTTTTGTAGGATTACAAGTGTATTTACTTGTTTTGCCTTATTGCAACCGAGATTCGCTTGTTTTAAGACAGGCATTCACTTGCTTATTCATCTGAACAATTACAGATACTCCTATTGCGCAAAGATAAACATTTTCCTTTAATTGAGTCATAAATCACTAAAAAGATAGAATACAAAAGGGTATCTACCCTCTATCACGCTTACAACTCCTCCTTATTTAGTTCATATTAACTCACTAACTCTTACCATACCTATAATAAGAATTGTAAGTATTGTGGGCTAATAATCAAATTTAGTTTAAAGATTTTCTTGCCCAATGATAGGAATTCATACACAAACAAAACAGGGGTTTGCTCAGAAAATAATCGTAAGAAAATCTACGTCTAAAAACTTTTAAAGAAAACTTAAAATGCACTTTGCTCTCGCTCTATTGTAAAACTAAAGTCCTATTTTGTAAATCCAATTTGAGTCCAACATATAGACGATATATGTTTTGGACTCACCAGAAAGATGCTCGAGTGGTTGAAGAGGCACGCCTGAAAGCGTGTATACCCTAAAAGGGTATCGAGGGTTCGAGATCCCCTCTTTCCGCAAGAAAGGTGTAAACCAATGGATTACGTGGTTTACACTTTTTCTTTCTGACTAACTTAACATCAGAAAGAGAAGCATTCTAATAACCACAACTACACAGTCCTTACATAAAACACGTTTTTTCCCAATTCATTGCTTGTAATACAGTTTTATTTTCCTAACTTTGCAGAAAGTAAGATTAGGAAAACGGATATGTATCCACGTAATAACATTCAAATCCAACAGAGAAAATGATAGAACTCGATACTACCAATATGTGTCTCACCTGCAAAAGAAACTCTTTAATGAGGAGGTGTTTATTTCTCTATATGGCAGGCAATGCAGAAAGATGAGGAGAGTAACAGCCGTGATTCGTACACGTCAATTGCATATCTGCCGCAATGGCAAAGTTTTAGTGCTTCCTGGGCAAAGCTGCACCAAAAATTATTCGCGAAGATAGCCTCAACGAACTCTTACCCTAAGGACTTACTGAAATGAAAAAGAGCAATCGTTGTGAGGTACCAGCAGCGGTATCGGACATGAAGTAGCACGACTGCTCATCGTACAGGGATGGGCGGTTGGTGTGGCTGCTCGCCGTATAGACAAAGTTGACAGACTTGCAAGCTATGGCACCAGAGCGTGTCTACACATCAAATTGATGTATCTAACGAAGATGCAGAGACTTCCTTACTGCAACTTATAGAGCGTATGAACGGTATCGACCTCTATTTTCATGCAGCAGGAATCGGTTGGCAAAACCCAAGTCTTGAGCTGACATAGAGACTAAAACGATGAAACCAACGCCCGTTGGATTCACAAGAATGATTGGTTGTGCCTATCGCTATTTTGCCAACAAAGGAGGTGGACACATCGCATGTATCACTTCTATCGCTGGAACAAAAGGACTTGGACCAGCTCCTGCATATAGTGCAACAAAGGCAATGCAGAACACCTATCTACAAGCATTGGAACAACTCGCTGCGTGTAAACATCATAACATCCACTTCACCGATATTCGTCCGGGCTTTGTCGATACTCCCCTACTCGCTGGTACCTCCAACCTTCCGATGCTGATGACTACAGAAAAGGTGGCACGCAGTATTATAAAGGCTATTAACAGCCGACGACACATCTGCGTCATCGATACCCGTTGGTGCGTACTCACCTACTTATGGCGACATATCCCTAACTGGATATGGAGGAGAATGAAGCTGTGTTGACTCTTTCCTTCATACAAAAGAAAAACAAACAAGATTTCCACAACAACATAAACAAACACTAATTTCTTTTCCTCATAAAATAAACTTTCAGGGTTTTCAATCATCTAAGCATATAAGTCTTAAAGCTGTCCATAACGAAAAGGGAAGGAAAAGGATAAGTAAAAGAGGAAACAACTGACAAACAAGTAACAAAAACAATAATTATTTAGGATATGAGAAAATTCTGTTTAAAGATTCACCGTTGGTTTGCTTTACCATTAGGCGTAATAATGGCTATTTTTGTGTTTCAGTGGACTTGCAATACTATTAATAAAAGACCTCGCACCACTCTTTGATATGAATGCAAAGAATTGCCTATCTATACAACCATCGTACGACTGCATCGTTGGCTCTTTATGAAACCAGAGAATGCACATGAGGGTGGACAGTCACTTGGACGCATCCTTACAGCCGTGTCAGCAATCTGTATGTCAATCGTATTGTTATCAGGGTGTTGTTATCTGGTGGCCAAAAGACCAAGAAAGGCGTTTGAAAAAGTCGTTTGACTGTCAGTACTAACAAGGGTTTCCGTCGCTTTGTTTACGACTCACACGTGTCATTAGGTATCTATGTTTTTATCTTCCTTTTCCTTATGGCACTCACTGGTCCTGTCTTCTCCTTCGGCTGGTGCAGGCAGGAATGTCTAAACTCTTCGGTCAGCCTATGCCACCAAAGGAAATGAAGATGCAGCAACCAAAAGATGGAATGAAGCAAGCCACAACAAACGACAAGGCTTTTTGCACAAACAGACACAAGTCAGATGAAGGGACAACCACAAGCACACAGGAGGGAGCAAAAAGACCTGAAAGGCGACCACCATGGCAAAAAGCCAAAGGGCGGTATGCTCTTTAAGCAGTTGCACACAGGTTCATGGGGCGGATGGTTCTCACGCGTTCTCTATGCTATCGCAGCCTTTATCGGTGGTTTCCTCCCTATTAGTGGTTACTATCTGTGGTGGAAGAGAAGAAGTGCTAAGAAGAAAAAAGCTTAAAACATAATCATCATATATCACAAGCCCATTGAGCGTATTCGGTTGATTAACCGACAAAATACCATCAATGGGCTTTTTACGTTTATCCTCAACGAAGCACTTACCTGAATATACTGACAAATTTCCAACTGCATTCATCCACTCACAAAGGATTAATCAATCAACCTCATGTAAATATTTTTCAAACCATTAAAAAACAACTAACGCCCAATTAGGCTTAAATTAAGCCTTAATTGGCTTTCAAAAGATGCTCTTTTGAGGTCTAACTAACGCCCTTTTAGAGTCGAAAGATACCCTTTTCAAATCGCATTTGTAAGACATTGATTATCTGATCGTTACAAAACCCTATTTTTAGAGCAATTTTCTATAAACAAAAGGCTTACAGAAGGCTCATTCTGTAATTATTTTTGGGTCTTCAGGATTTTGGAGTGATAAGGTTTGCCACTTGTGTTTAGTGTTTGCAGCAATGTCACACGGAGGCACGGAGAGGACGGAGAATTATTAAAACAAAGCAATGGAAGTAACGGAGGCACCGTCGGTGCATAGAGCGACGGGAGCTTGTTTGCCAATTCTATTAGCAATTTATATACAAAGCGTTTACCTCAAAATAGTTATCAAGAATCTGTACGCTATACCTCCGTCGCTCTTTGTGCCGTCGGCACCTCTGTGACATAGCATTACCTCCGTCTCTCCGTTACTCCGTGTGCCTATTATATAAGACTTTTTGAGTTATCACTCCATATTTCGGAAGAACCTTATTTTTCACAGCCCACAAAACCCAACAAAACCATAACTAATAATCAAAGTTATGTAATCTTTATTAGGGATAAGAAAAACTTAATCACACAAAAATCAACAATAATTTACTTACAAATGAGTATTGCCACCTTAACAAGAAGACAGTACCTTTGCACTCGAAAATTTTTACAGACCATAACAAAAACGATGTTATATAGAATATTAAATAAGGTGATAAGGCTGGCGGAAGACTTGACTTTTCCGAAAAGTAAATCGAAATACGTGTTAAAAAGAATATATTTGTGTTTATTTACATGTGTGTATAAGATGAGAAAATAAATAACAAATGATTAGTTTATTTTAACCGAATCGACTTGCTTTTATTCTTATTAAAGAATATCTTTGCGTCAGATAATCTAATATGATGCGAATAAGATAAATACCATCATTTAAAACCTTTACCAATATTTTTATAAAAGTTAAACAAACATTTTTAGAACAAAAAGTCTAATCAATAATACATTTTTATCTAATAAAACCTTGAAGAGTATGGAATTAAAAAAGACACTCTACTCCCTAATGTTAGGTGGCATTCTTCTTTGCTTGTTCTCATGTGCAAAGGAAGACGAATTTGAAATGCCAACACTGGTGCTTTCTGAAAACAGTATTGCCTTTGACAAAGGCGTAAGCGAAAGAAACATTGTGTAACAACAAATCAAAACAGTTGGATTGCATCGTCTCCTCAGGAAGGAGACTGGCTCTCGCTGGTTCAAGACGGTAACGTGCTAAAGGTGAAGACAACTGAAAATAAGATGGGGGCAGAGCGTACAAGCTATGTCCTCGTTAACGCCAACGGTGCATCTGGCAAGATTACTGTGACGCAAAGCGCAGCTGACATAACCCTTGACGTCGTTCCAAATGCTATCTATCTTCCACAGACCGGTGGCGAGAAGACGATTGACATTACGACTAATTCGTCTGTCTATGACGTAACAATGAGTGAAGAAGTTAGTTGGTTGAAGATTGTCAAGTCGGAGGAAGAAATTAAACTGATTGCTGAGCGTAATGACACCTATCAGAAACGTGAGGTGAAACTTTACGCAAAGAGCGGTAGTGTTATCCGTGAGATTGTTGTATCTCAGTCAGGTATTCAACGCTACCTCCTCCCTATTCATCCAGGTGTACCACAAGACGAGCATAAGATTATGGACTTTGAGTTAGGGTCGTGGTAGCTACTTGCGCGAGTATCAAGCAGCTATGCCAGCTTACGGACTTGAAGAGACTTACACCTTTATCACAGCTTCGCCTATCTTTTACTTTTAATTCAATATTGTAGCACTGATGGTATTAATCCATCACAGATTATCATGATTGGTGATGGAAGAAAAGGCTATTGATGCCGTGAAGGACAAAGGCTTTCGATAAGTTTCTTTGACAGACAATGGCTATGTACGCAGCAACTCTCAGTCTGACAGAGAATATACCAATGATAAGGATTTGCTCTCTTTGAAGGTTTATATATCAGAAAAGGAGAACAACGAAGGTGTTAACCTCACTTTCACACCTATCATGAAGCAGAATGGCGAATACAAGACTTTCAGCAAGCTACCATTCTATCCTCTTGAACTTTTACAGAAAAGACAACGTGAAGTTGGCACAGGTTGAACAATACGAGCAAAAGGCTGGTAGCACAGAAGAAGAGCGTAGCCTCAACGAACATAAGAATACTGAGGTTTCACAGATTCAGTATAAGTTGAAGACAAGTACAGACGCCTCGGCAGCCTACGGACGTATCCACATTTTCTACACAACGGATAAGGATGGTGATGCACCTGATAACCTTGGTAGTGTTCAGATTGGTGCTTTACTCTTCAAAGACACCAACCTCGGTGTTTGGAAGTATGGTACTAAATGGGTTGCTACCAAAGAAATCAAGAAGGTATTGGGTGACGAAGGCTTCTCTTTCCTCCGCACATCAGGTAACAACCACTTCTTTGTACGTGAAAGCGACCACTTGGTTATTGATGTTACCTGCGTGTTAGATAATGATATGCCAGTACTCGCCTTGCTTTATAGCTACGATCCATCCGTTTCGGGCGTAAGTAGTAAGGGATTAAAAGCACAGGCAAAGATGCTTAAAAACTTCTCTGCTGCTAAGAAAGCATTGAAGTTCTAATCCGATTGTTATACCTTATTAAATTATTACATGATATGCGTATAATCAATATACATAAGCTGATGCAGTTCTCACTGCTATGCCTATTACTGGGGATAGTGGTTGGATGTGCTGAAAATGACAGCTTTGAACAGCCCTATCTGAATGTTTCTGAGAAGGAGATAACCTTTTCTAATCAGATAGGTGAGAAGACAATTACCATAAACACGAACTGTAAGGAGTGGATTGCTACTACACCGAAGGCGTGGGTACACCTTACACAAAGTGGAAACGAGATTGCTGTACATGTGATCCTAATACAACAGGAATGAGAGAAGTAGCTATATCCTTGTTGATGGTGGACTGGCTGTACAGAAAATCATGGTAAAGTCAGAGTGCTGCTGATATCACATTAAACTTAAACAATGGTGAGGTAATTCTGCCACAGGCAGGTGGTACGACAACTGTCGACTTTGAAGATGGATGCTACTTCCTATGACCTTACGCAGAATGAAACACCAGAGTGGATGCAGGTTATCAAGAAAAAGCATGGATTAAAGTTCATTTCTAAACCTAATTATAGCACTACGGAAAGAACCACAAAAGCTGACAATAGCCTTTGCAGGAAAGAACCATGAGGTGGTTGTTAAGCAACCGGGCGTACTACTTTTATCTTGAGCTTTAAACCCAGGTAATCCTTATAGCTCTGCATAAAGATGATGGACTATGAATATCGCCGCGGTAGTTTCTTGACGGAATATGGCGGTCCTGACGAGGTAAACGGTATCTTTGAAGAGAGCTACTTTCTTCAAGACTCCATCGCCTTTGTTCAAAGACGTTGTCTATGTACATGATACAAAAGCACTCTGTTCCAACGCGTATCTACACACGTTCGCTGACAAGAGAGGGTGTTAACGCTGTTAAGTCGCAGGCTTTCAAGAGTTTATGAGCCAATGGATATACAAGGGACGAGAAAGATACGAAATCATTACGTCAATATAGGAAAGGCTTTCACGATGGATGTAGACATTAGAGAGGAGAATAATAGCGTTGTGTTATTCTTCTATCAGATGCACACACAAGACCGCAGCTACCCTACCTTTAGTAGTCTTGACCTTGGTCCCTGTTGACCTTTTGAACAAAACTGACAAGAAGATAAGTGATGTCGAAGCTTATGAGACAGGTAAGAACAGTGAGGAAATGAAGCGACAAATGTCTAAGAGCAATGAGGTTGAAGCTATCCTCTACAAGACAAATGACCCTACGTTTGATTGCTCGTACTTACTTCTTCTATCTTCATAGTGATGCCGCAGTACCACAAGAAGGCTGGAAGCGTTGAGCAATACAGTCTGTTCTATAGCCAACCAAACTTAGGAATATGGCAGTATGGTAATGAATGGTTCATAACTCATGAGTTCGACAAACCGCTTACATCTAAAACAACTTTTGAGTTCGTTGGCTACAATGGTAAGCATCATGTCTATGCGCGTCGTTCTGACTATCTGACCTTAGCAATCTCCAGGTGGAGAATATGCTGACGTCAACAACGGTAAGGCAGTCATGCAAATTACTGTTCTATATAAGCCAACTGTCTTTGCAGGAAGTAAAGAACAGCGTCTGGCTAAAGGTAGAACGTATGCTCAAACAATACAATCAAAGAAATAAAAATAAAGGAACATTGATGAGAAAATCGATTATATATCTATGTGCGTGTGCGCTCTCTGGCATGATGGTTACCTCGTGCCAGGATAGCTGACTCGGATGCGGGCGTTTCCAACACACGCTCTGTCAATATTGACAAAGACCTTTTTGCCATAAAAGGCTGTATTAACGTGAAGTTGGCAAAGGGTACAAACCAAGCTATACCTACAACGCGTAGTGGTAGTGTTGAAATGCAGAGCGTCCCATCGGCTATGACTTCTGCAATGCAGTACTCTGGGGCTTATAAGATGGAAAGAGTCTTTAAGCCAGCAGGGTATCTATGAAGCACGAACCGTCAGCTGAAGGACTCGACCGTTGGTACACAATCTATTTTCGATAAGAGCAAAGATGTGGGGCAGTATTGATCAATTCAAGAAAGCTGAAGGTGTTGAAGTGCTGAACGAGTACTTGCCATGGCAAGACCAACGGTTAAGATGACTCCTTATAGCCCTTCTGGTGCAAGTATGCAGGCTACAGCAAGCACTTTTGATGACCCTCTTTAGCTAAACAGTGGCATTACTACAATGACGGTTCAGTAAATGCACGTGCGAAGAAGGGTGCTGACTGTAATGTTAAACCTGTTTGGGAAAAAGTACACAACAGGTAAGAAAAACGTTATTGTAGCCGTTGTCGATGGTGGTATTGACATCACCCACGAAGACTTGAAAGACAATCTTTACGTCAACGAAAAGGAGAAGAATGGTCAACCTAACGTCGATGATGATGGCAATGGCTTTGTAGATGACATCTATGGTTACAACTTTGTGACAGCAAAAGACGTTGTTGGCGGTACTATCGAACCCGATGATGGCGGACACGGAACCCACGTTGCGGGTACGGTTGCTGCACGCAACAACAACGGAAAGGTGTGGCTGGTATCGCAGGTGGCGATGGTTCGGCAGATAGTGGCGTACGCTTATTGAGTTGTCAGATATTTAGAAACAAAGACGAACAGGGAGATGCGGCGGCTGCCATTAAGTATGCAGCTGACAACGGAGCTGTTATCTGTCAGAACTCATGGGGATATTCTTCTACTGCAGGTGTCACCTCTATGCCTCAACTACTAGAGGAAGCCATTGACTACTTCATCAAGATGGCAGGTTGTGATGCTAACGGCAACCAGCGTCCGAGACTCTCCAATGAAGGGGTGGTGTGGTAATGTTCGCTGCTGGTAATGAGAACAAAGAGTTCTCTGCTTACCCTGCTTGCTATGCGCCGACGGTTTCTGTCGCTGCAATGGCATGGGACTTCAGTAAAGCAAGTTATAGTAACTATGCGAAATGGGTGACGATTACGGCACCTGGTGGTGACCAAGACCGCTTCGGAAATGATGCTGGAGTATTGAGTACAGTACCAAAGAAGAAGGTAGCATCAGGCTATGCTTACTATCAAGGAACCTCAATGGCTTTGCCCACACGTAGTCAGGTATTGCAGCACTTATCGCCTCTTACTTTGGCAAACAGGGCTTCACTAACGAAGAATTGAAGTCACGTTTGATTACAGCTTACAGACCTTACAACATCGATGAGCAAAACCCAACGTACAAAAGGTAAGTTAGGTAAGGGTTATATCGATGCTGAAGCAGCTTTGAATCAGACACTAAAGATTGCGCCAGAGAAGGTGAGAACGCTCACACTTATACCTGACTTCGTAGACATCAATGCGGAGTGGAGCATCGCTAAGGATGAGAATAAGATCTGCAGCTTTCTATCGACTCTACATCGCTCAGGGCGAATTGACGGCTGATAAACTCAAGGATATGACCTACAGAGAAATCAATGGCATGGGTCATAGCTTGGGTGAGACATAAGTATGACTTTGATGACTTTGAAAGACAACACCACCTATAGCGTTGCAGTGGTAGCAGTAGACCGTTGGGGTAACCTTTCTGAACCTATGATTCAGAAATGTACGACCCGACTCAACCATGCTCCAGAGGCGACAAACTTCCCAACAGAGGCAATAGAGGTCATGGAGAACGATCGTAAAGTCGTTCTCTTTCAACGTTGCTGACCCTGATGGTCACAACTGGGACATCAAAGACTACGGGTGAGACAAAGGGCGTTTCTTACACTGTGAAAGGCAATACTGTGACCGTCAACCTCGTTCCTGTGCTCGAAGCTGGTAGTTACAACTGCACCTTTGTACTCTCAGATGACTTAGGAGCAAAGGCTGAGAAGAGTTTTACATTTAAGATTGTGAAGTACATTCCACCACAGCTATACAAAACCATTCGAGAACTATATCATTGGATTGGACGAGGGAGTAGTAACGATTCCATTGACTGGTCATTACACACATAGTAGCAACACTCAGCTTACTTACAAAGCCACTGCTGCTAATGGTAGTATCGCCACAGCTACTATCACAATGACAACCTTCAATTGAAAGCCAATGGCAAAGGGTGTTACACGTATCAGCATCGCTGCTACAGACGGTCGTGAGACATCTTCTGATGGCTCTTTCCAAGTGCGTGTAGTCGAAAAGAAGTCGGCTCCTGTCTATGCCGTCTACCCTATTCCAGTACAGAGAGACATCCATACCCTACTCAATCCAGAGGTGAAAGCAGGCTGAACTCGTTATCAGTTCTACTGTGGGTGAGCGTCTGATGAAGGCTACTGTGACTCCGGACAAGAACAACGTAGCCACACTTGACCTTTCTAAACTAAATCCTGGAACGTATAAACTGACCGTATATACCAGTAAGGGCAACCATACCCGAGATGTTCATTAAACGATAAACACAACAAGTATGAATACAAAACATATCATTCTCATGGCTTGCGCAGCTTTCCTCGAAATGCTACGCAGGCTAATGCTCGAGGACAAGATCTCTCGATATTAACAGCGAATACCGATGCCCGAACAGCCGCTATGGGTAATGCTTCGGCTGCTGCTGAGGGTATGTATCTATACAATAATCCTGCTGCTTTTTCGCAACGGATAAGAAGTTCACCGCAGATGCTTCTGCCTCTCTCTTTGAAAAGGCAGAGGGTGCTGATGGAACCTTCGGCATTTACGCTCTTTCTGCTGGCTATAAGGTGGCTAAGCGTCATGCTGTCTTCGCTGGTTTCCGCTATGCTGGAGGATTAAGTCTAAAGGGTTCCGACCTCTTGGGCAATCCAACTAAGGACTATAAGCCTTATAACTGGACCCTCGACTTGGGTTATACCTATTCCTTTGGCAAGGGATTCGCTGCCTACGCAACAGGAAGTCTTATCTATAGTCACCTCTCAAAGAATGCTACGGGAGCCGCTTTCTCCGTGGGTGGAGCCTATCAAAACAACGAGTTGACCCTTGCTAACAAACCAGCTAACCTTATGCTTGATGCGAAGGTGGGTGCCATTGGTCCTCAACTCGACTATGGTAATAAGCACAAGACCACGCTCCCAACCTATCTTGCCGTAGGTGGTGCGCTGTCTGTAGATGTAGCAGAGAAGCATCAAGTTGCTGCTGCCTTGTCTTCTCGTTACTTCTTCCAACCATCCGAAGCTAAACTCTTTATGCTTGGTGGCGGACTTGAATACACCTATAACAAGATGGTATCAGTACGTGCAGGCTATGAGTATGGTGACCACGACCTTAGCCATATCACTATGGGTGCAGGCTTCAAGTACCATGGATTACGTCTGAACGGAGCTTATAACCTAAAGGCAGCAGACACAGGAAGTAGCTACTGTACCATAGGTATTGGCTATGATTTCTAAAAACAAGGACAAAACAAAACAATTTCATTTAATCAAAAGTAACAGTTATGAAAAGAACTTTATTCTCAATTTGTGCTTTTAGTACTGAGCCTTACAGCTTCCGCTCAGATAATAAAAGGACACACCCTAAAAGGTAAGCTGATTGAAAACCTGTATCGCTCAAGCAAGTCTTGGGTTAAGAAGGGTTGGACAGGTATTCAGGCAGGCAGATATGAAGGCTTGGTATCTAAAATTGTTATCGGTGAGGATGGCTGTATTTACATTTACAATCCACTATCAGGCCTCGACAGTAAGTCATGGTTGAAGCTTTGAGAGACAAGCTGATGGCAAGTATAGAGCAAAGCTACCACAGGATATCCTTACAGACGACTACGGTGGGGACGATGATGACGAAGAAAGTAGCGAGCGCACAATCACGCTTAATCGTATGGTTTCTTCTGATGGAGGAGAGAATTACGAGCCTGTTGCAGCAGTATGAACTATGTAGACTTTCATCTTGGAAGGAAGAACACTCAAAGATGTCTGGTATGGGTCAGAAAAAGCAAATATGGGGTGCTTCCTTTAATAATGAATGGCAAAGAAGCTATGGTGGTGACTGGGCTCTACGCATTGAACCACTTAATGAACAACTTATTACACCACCTAGCTATCGCTAACAAAGAGTCAGTACACCATTACATCTAAGTCCGATCCTTCTCCACGTATTGTTGAAGTAATGACCGATAATAACGATATCTATATCAAGGGCTTGTTCAAGTCAGCGAAACTTGCAAACGCTTGGGTGAAACTTACCAAGCAAGGGCGACAAGGCTATTATGTCTACTAACCAGTATTTAGGTATTACTCAGAAGACAGACTTTAAGAAATACGATAGCGATAAGTCGGAGTATCACACCTTTGCCGCAGCTTTTGAGAGTGGCAGACAAGGCGCAGAAGAACCTTGAGTTCAGCATTGATGCTACTGGTAAACTGACTACTTCTAAGATTCTTAGAACCTCTTTGGGTAAAGGTAGTGATGAGAATATTACTGGTGAAGACTACGTTGAGAGCTATGAGCTCTTACCTTGACTCCGTACGTGCAGAAAGCAGGTGACCCAGCAACACCTGAATATTTCTATTTAACATCAACACCAAATTATGACAACACTTCTAATGAGATTAAATTAGCATTCTACGTCAAGAACGCAGATGTTAACGGCAACTATCTCAACCCAGAGAAGATGTACTACAATGTCTATATTAATGGTAGCACTGAACCTTTCAAGTTTAAGAAAGGCAGTAACTACAACTACATGGAACAGGAAGAATTGATCAATATTCCTTTCAACTATCAGGACAAGAGAAACTATGACTTCAAGGTCGATGGTAACTTACGTATTCTTCATTTCTATGACAGTTCTATCACATCCCTCAAGGTCGTAATGGTTTACGAGGCTGATGGCAAGAAGTATTCAAGTGAACCATTGGTTGCCTCACTTACTACCGATGGTATCGAGAGTGCAAACTTCAACAAGACTACAACAGAAAAGTATTACACCGTTGATGGTCGACAGATTCAGAAGCTACAGAAGGGGCTTAATATCATCAAGTCTTCTGATGGAAGTACACGCAAGGTTGTGGTTAAGTAGACGACAGGTTTACGAGTTGACAAGTTAATTGTTTTGTTGGCAAGTGAACGAGTAAATAGTTATCTTCGTTATAACTAAAACTCGTTTACTTGCCAATTTTTTTTTCAGATACACTTACGAGTAATAGATATCAACATGGTAGCTAAACCAAAAGCAGAGGGAATGGTGCGAATATTCTTTACAAAAAGCAGGCTCTCAACGAATACGTAAAAGAAACAACCTTTCACACGAACCTTGTAACTCACAGGGAATCAAACTCTTGCAAAATCATTTTGCAAAAGATGCTTAATTAGCCTTCAAAAGGGCGTTAGTAAGCCTTCAAAAGAGCCTCTCTTAAACCCTAATTAAGGCTTAATTCGAATGCAATTAAGCCTTAATTAAAAAGTGATAGAGGAAAAATATTTACAACAAAGAGCCTAAAATACTTTATAACAGCTCAAATTATTTATTCCCCCGTTAATATCTTTCGCGCATGAGAGTACACTTTTCCTCCGTAGGCGATTCTACATCTGTGAGTGCGTAAGGAATACCTAACTGTTCCCACTTATAGACACCTAACGAATGATAAGCAACACTTCCACTCGCTCAACATTGCTCAATGTATCAATGAAAGCACGGAGCTTGTGGAGGGATTCATCATCATCATTGATGCCTGGAATCAGGACGTGCCTTATCCATACAGGCTTCTTGATGTCAGAGAGATAGCGGGCACAATCGAGAATATTCTCGTTCTTCCAACCAGTCAATTGCTTATGGGCATCGCTATCAATATGCTTTATGTCCAACAATACCAAGTCGGTATATTTCATTAGTTCCTCAAAGGCAGAGAAGCCACTCGACTCCCGATTGAAAGGTTGGGCTGAAGTATCAAGGCAGGTATTGATTCCTAATTCCTTAGCTTTACGGAACAGTTCAGTAAGAGGTTGTATTTGCAACAAAGCCTCACCCCCACTCACGGTGATACCGCCTTTCTCTCCCCAATAACTTCGATATCGTTGGGCTTGTGCCAAGACATCATCAACAGAGCGGAGGTTACCCCCCGCCCTGTCCCATGTGTCTGGATTATGACAGTACTGGCATCGCATTGCACAACCTTTAAGGAAGATTACAAAACGAATACCAGGTCCATCAACCGATCCGAACGACTCTACAGAGTGTACTCGCAGCATCAATTCGGAAGTCGGAGAATCCGATAAATTGTTATGTTGATTATTCACTTTACATTGAACCATGTGCACGACGTGCAATAACATCCATCTGCTGCTCACGAGTAAGGTCGATAAACTTCACAGCGTAACCGCTCACACGGATAGTGAAGTTTGCATACTCTTCCTTCTCTGGATGTTCCATACAATCAATCAACTTATCTACACCAAAGACATTCACATTCAAGTGGTGTGCACCACGATCGAAGTAGCCATCCATTACACCTACGAGTGTACTGATACGCTCCTCGTCATTGTGACCAAGTGCATCTGGACTAATAGTCTGTGTATTAGAGATACCATCGAGCGCATATTCGTATGGAAGCTTAGCAGTTGAATTCAACGAAGCCAACAAACCATTCTGCTCTGCGCCGTAAGATGGGTTTGCACCAGGAGCAAGCGGTGCACCAGCTGGACGACCATCAGGCATATTACCTGTAAACTTACCATATACAACGTTTGAAGTGATGGTAAGGATACTTGTTGTAGGCTCTGAATTGCGATAGGTATGGTGCTTGCGAATCATATTCATGAAGGTCTTCAACAACCATACAGCAATATCATCAGCACGGTCATCGTCGTTACCATAACGTGGGAAGTCGCCTTCTGTCTTGAACTCGATAGGGAAACCCGTCTCATCACGTATGATATTAACCTTTGCATACTTGATTGCAGAGATAGAGTCAACCACATGACTGAAACCAGCGATACCTGTTGCGAAAGTACGACGTACGTCCGTATCAATGAGTGCAAGCTCTGCAGCCTCATAGAAATACTTGTCGTGCATATAGTGAATGAGGTTCAATGTGTTTACATAGACACCAGCCAACCACTCCATCATATCCATGAAGCGAGGCATAAACTCATCGTATGTTACCACATCACCCTCGATTGGACGATAAGCAGGTCCACACTGCTCACGTGTCTTGTCGTCAACGCCACCACTGATTGCGTAGGGTAAGACATTTAGCGAGGTTTGCACGTGCACCGAAGAACTGCATCTCCTTACCCGTCTGTGTTGCAGATACGCAGCAGCAGATTGAATAGTCATCGCCCCATATTGGACGCATCACGTCATCATTCTCATACTGAATAGAGCTTGTAGAGATAGAAATCTTCGCAGCATAGTCCTTGAAGTGCTTTGGAAGACGTGAGCTATAGAGCACAGTGAGGTTAGGTTCTGGTGAAGGACCCATGTTCTCAAGTGTATGGAGGAAACGGAAGTCGGTCTTTGTTACCATTGAACGGCCATCCATACCCAATCCTGCTACTTCAAGCGTTGCCCATACTGGGTCGCCAGAGAAAAGCTGGTTGTATGAAGGGATACGTGCAAACTTAACCATACGGAACTTCATTACCAAGTGGTCGATAAGCTCCTGTGCCTCTGCCTCTGTGAGTGTTCCTTCCTTAAAGTCACGCTGAATATAGATATCGAGGAAAGTTGAGATACGACCTACTGACATCGCAGCACCGTTCTGTGTCTTAATAGCTGACAGATAACCAAAGTAAAGCCACTGTACAGCCTCACGAGCGTTGTTTGCTGGTTCAGAAATATCATAGCCGTAGATGGCTGCCATCGCCTTCATCTCCTTCAAAGCCTTAATCTGCATAGAGATTTCTTCACGCAAACGGATAACCTCTTCGGTCATAGTACCATCACCACAGTTGCGGAGGTCCTTTGCTTTTTCGTTGATAAGGAAGTCTACACCATAAAGAGCAACACGACGATAGTCACCCACGATACGACCACGACCATAAGTATCAGGAAGACCTGTGAGGATATGATTGTGTCTAACGAGTTTCATCTCGTCTGTATAAGCATCGAATACACCCTCGTTGTGTGTCTTGCAATACTTCGTGAAAATCTCATGAAGTTTCTCTGATGGCTCATAACCGTATGTTGTACATGCCTGCTCTGCCATCTTGATACCACCATAAGGCATAAAGGCACGCTTCAAAGGCTTGTCTGTCTGCAGACCAACGACCTTTCTCCAGTTCCTTTAGTTCCTTCGCCGATATAACTAGGACCATAAAGCAGTCATACTGGATACCACCTCGGTTTCCATATCTAAGACACCACCCTTAGCACGTTCCTGCTTCTGCAGTTCTTTGAGCATACCCCAAAGTTTGTCTGTTGCTTCTGTTGGCTTCTCAAGGAAAGAAGCATCACCATCATAACTATCATAATTATCTTGAATAAACTGACGCATATTGACTTCATCAAAGCCACTTGGTTCCAGTAAATCTCTCCATGCTTTTTCATGACTGTCTGTTTGTTATTATGTGAAACGTTTAGTTAATATGCTTGTAAAGTGTTATACTGATCGAGCATTACTAATTACCGAGGACAAAGATAGACAAAACGTAATGTCAAGTATTTAGAGATACTTATATTTAAAATATGAATATAAATACCTATAAATAGTGAGAAGAAATCCTCCCCCTGCAAACATTCCAAACCTATAGGTCTGAAATTTAATTGTTGATAAGACCAAACAATAAAAGTAGAATGGTAAGTATGAAGCCTCAACACCAAGAGGTGAACACACACTTAGCATTCTACCCGACGAGAATAGCCATTGCCACTAAATACTTTCCACGTCAATTAAAGACCTACGATTTACGAAGTCGGGAATCATCACAGGCATTGAACCATGCTCAATAGAGCGTTTGGAGAGTTCAGCAATGCAACACCACTCTGCTAAGTCGTACACATCCATATCCAATGACAAACCTTGTTGCAAGCATTGGGCAAGCCGTAAGTCCATAAAAAAAGACATTCCGCCACGTGCATCAAGTTCTTTCGCCAAGGCGATTGTCTCTGGCGGGAAAGAAGGAGCATAATGATTGAGCAGTAACTCTATTTGAGAGGCGTTCAATGGCTGGTTGCTATCCTCCACGTCAATACCCACTTTGGCTGCTGCCTTGGAACTTAATTGCACTTCTGGGACTGGATATTTAGCTGCATAACCCTGCGTTCCCACCGCTTGAAACATACGACTATATGGGCGAGGGGTCATCACATTATGTTGAATAAGCATTGTCTTCCCCTTCACGGTACGTATCATCGTAGACGTTTGGTCGCCATTAGCAAAGCTATCACACGCCTTTCCCATTACCTCTTGATACATCTCCGCACCCTTAAAAGCATTGGTTTGCATGGCTGTGAGATAGTACATGCGGTCAGTGCGATGAATATCCAGCAATCGGCAGACTGGACCAATACTGTGCGTCGGGTAAATATCACCTGCGTTAAGACGACTATACTCCATGCGCCAAGCCGTCCAACGGTCGCCAATAGGATGAGCATAACCACCTTCTACGTGTACAAGTTCGCCAAGCAAGCCTTCACGTACTATCTGGCACACCGCCATTTCAAATCGGTCGTAGACTGCATTCTCAAGCATCATACAGTGCTGTCGGGTCTGTTCAGCCGTATCTACCAGCTTCCAAATATCTTTTTAAGGTAAGTGCTGCAGGTACTTCACAACCACCTCTACCCTGCTCCATCGCATAGATAGCAATTGGCTGCATGTGACATCCAATCCGTGCAGACATACACAAGGTTAACTCCTGCTGTCGGCATAAACGTCTTTGTAAAGCCGTCTCACCCCAATAAACCTTTAGGACGCAGCTTACCCAACTGCTCAACAGAGCCGTGCAACCTCCTCTGACACTTCCTTTGACACATCACAGATTGCAGCTATCTCAACCTTAGGAATATGACACCAGCGTGTCACTGCCATCCGTCCACGCGCTCCCACACCCACAAAAGCCACATGCAACAGGGGCATTGGTGGGAGAGCCAACGATAAAACATCATGCTGCCCAGCAACGAGGTGGCACAAAAGTTTCTAACTGGACGCACCGCCGACATCATTTCCATCGCTATTCTGATTTTTATTTCAGTGCAAAATATACCTAAAAAAGTGAGAAGAAGGAAAGATGTCCAAGAGAAAATCAAAGGTCCATCCGTTTATCTCCTATCGTCTATTAGTGCATAAACAGATTTATTTTTAGTATCGAGCAGACTTACTTGTCGTTACAATAAAAGCATAACGACTATGCCAAACCATAAGTCCAAACAAGAAGACAACAAGAAAATCAGAGACATAAGAACGACATACAATTCCATTAAAAACAAGAGAACCGTCTCCCATTTACTCTCTTTTTGTAAACTATTTTTCGCATACCTCAAAACCAAAACATGCTCTTTTGGCTTCTAAAGACGCCCAATTGACTTGCAAAAGATGCCTTTTAAGACCCTTACTAACGCCCTTTTGAAGTCCAATTAAGCACCTTTTGAAAACCATCTTTATAATCAACTGATTATCTGTTTATTACAAACTCACTTTTATTCCTATTTTTGCCTTTTGTTTTTAGGTCAGACATTATAATTTTTGTAATTATTTTTACCCTCTTCATTCTATTTTCTCGTTGTGACTTCCAATTTATCAGACTTACGATACGGCTCTAAAAACAGGTTAATCCCAATAGAATGAGAAAGTAGTAAACAAGCCAACTTCACGTTATTGCTTCATCAAGCAATTGAACTTAACACATATTCTACAAAGAAAAATGATTTCAAAGAAAACTATTCAGTACTTGCAGAAAATTAAATACGAATTACTTGCATACTACACAAAAACGACGTACCTTTGCGAACACAATCAATAGGTAACGTAAAGAATACATTTCTATATCGTAAAAGCAATGATTCTGAAGGGTATTTTAGGAAACACTTTTTCTAATAAGTTTCCATAAAAGATGTAACGACAGCTCTGTTTTTCTATTATTATAAGATAGGGAAAGAGAAAAACAGAATGAGTAAATATGGCTACAAGAAGTAGTCAGGATGTGTTGGATTAACGCGTTAACTTTTTCACTTGTTTTTACGAAAACAAAAAAAGACCAATTTATGAAGAATTTAATTCAATTGTCTTGTCTTGCAATCATGTTTCTTCTATGTGCGTGTCATTCAAAGAAAGAAACAGAAGTAAAAACCTGTTTTACACTGCAACGACACCATTGGTGAAAGCATCTCGCTACCACAGTCTTATGTGGCAAACATTGCCTCACAACGTAACATTGAAGTTCACTCTCAGCAGACCGGTATCTTGCAAGATGTGTATGTTAGTGAAGGTCAGTTTGTGAAAGCTGGTCAACCTCTATTCCGCATTGCGATTGTTGGTGCTAACGAAGAGATTGCCAAAGCGAAGGCAGCTGCGGAGCAGGCAAGTATCGACTTGCAGAACGTAACAACGCTAACGGATAACAAAGTGCTCTCAAATAACGCGAAACGCATGGCGACGGCTAAGTTGAAAGGAGCAGAAGCCGACTATCAGTTGGCTGTATTACATAAGCGTCTGTCTCTTATCCGTGCACCTTTCTCAGGTATCTTAGGGCGCATTCCTAACAAAGTTGGAAGTCTGGTAGATCCCAGTGATCTACTTACCAGCTTATCAGATAATAGTAAGGTATTTGCCTATTTCAATATTTCAGAAACAGATTATTTAGATTTCCGTCTCCATCCAGAACGCTTTTCACAAACTCCGTTACAACTTGTTTTGGCGAATGGCGATGTCTTTCCTGCAAGCGGAAAGATATTAGATATTGGTGGACAGTTTGATAGTTCAACAGGAACAATTGCTGTTCGTGCCGTCTTTAACAATACTAAAAACCTTTTACGCAATGGTCAGACGGGTACGCTAAAACTCTTTATACAGAAGAAGAATGCAATATTGATACCACAAGAAGCAGTCTATGAGCTTCAAGATAAGAAAGTATGTATTTGTGGTGAGACAAGAACAATATTGCCGCCAACGTGCTATCAAGATTGATGCTGAGTTTACAGGAGCATACGTTGTTTCCTCAGGGTTACAAAGCTACTGACCGTTATCTTCTTGACGGTATACAGAAAGTAAATGATGGAGACAAGGTACGTGTGTCTATGATTTCTCCACAAGCATCAATGAAGTTGGATAAGTTAAACGCTAATTAGGAATGTTTAAGATCTTTATTCGTAGGCCAGTGCTCTCTATTGTAGTGTCATTGGTCATAGCCTTTATTGAATTCTATCACTTTCAGAATCTACCTATAACGCAGTTTCCATCCATCTCTCCTCCTAAGGTAAACGTAATTGCTAATTACCCTGGAGCAAATAACGAGTTGTTAGTAAAATCAGTGATCATTCCTCTGGAGCAGGCTTTGAATGGTATTCCTGGCATGAAATATATCGAAAGTAATGCGGGAAACGATGGTGAAGCCGAGCTAAATGTCGTCTTCAAGTTGGGAACCGACCCAAATGTTGATGCGGTAAATGTTCAGAACCGTGTGTCATCAGCTACCAATAAATTGCCAGCAGAGGTTATTCGAGAGGGTGTAAAGATATCACGTGAAGAGCCTAACATACTTATGTATATCAATCTTTACAGTGATGACCCAAAGGTTGATCAGAGTTTCCTCTACAACTATTTTGATATCAACATCTCTCCTGAGTTGTTGCGTGTAGATGGTGTTGGCGACCTTGATATCCTTGGTACACGTAATTACGCTATGCGTGTAGGGCTCCATCCAGACAAGATGATAGCCTATGGATTATCAACAGATGACGTCAGTGATGCACTTGAAGATCAGAATATAGAGGTTTCTCCTGGTAAGTTGGGAGAGAGTGGAGGACTACGTCCACAAGTCAAAGAGTATGTCTTAAAGTATCCAGGACGTTACACTACCGAGGATGAATATAAGAATATCATCATCAAGAGTAATAAAGATGGTAATATCGTACGCTTGAAAAGACATTGCTGATGTACACTTAGGTAGCGAGGGTATACGATATCTACTCAACCTTCAATGGACGTCCCTTCAGCTGCTGTAACCTTGAAACAAAGCTTTATGGTAGTAATGCTCGTAACGTTATCACCAAGGTGAAGGATGCTATGGCTCATCTGCAAAAAGATATGCCTAAAGGGGATGCACTATGAGATTAGCTATGACGTTAGCCGCTTCTTAGATGCAAGTATTGAGAAAAGTAATACACACCTTGTTTGAGGCTTTCATCTTAGTAGCAATAGTTGTGTTCATCTTCTTAGGGGATTGGCGTGCTTCTATCATACCGATTATGGCTGTCCCAATATCACTTTTTGGGCAGCTTTCATTGCGATGATGTTGTTCAACATAACGCTCAATATGATATCCTCTTTGCCTTAGTTATGGCTATTGGTATTGTGGTGGATGATGCTATTGTGGTAATTGAAGCGGTGAATGTAGAAATCTCTCGCAATAAACTTTCACCTATTGAAGCTACGGAAAAAGCCATGAAAGAGATCAGTGGAGCGATTATTGCAATCTCTTTAGTTATGGCATCTGTATTCATTCCTGTAGCCTTTATGGGTGGTCCAGAGGGTATGTTCTATCGTCAGTTTCTCAATCACGATGGCATCAAGTATCCTCTTCTCTGGCTTTTGTTGCCCTAACTTTGACCCCGGCCTTGTGTGCCCTTATCTTGACGAAAGAGCAAGAAAATAATGTTAAATTGGGATTTATTGGACGTTTCCTACAACGCTTTAATGCTAAATTCGATAGTGGTAGCCGTAAATATGAACGCCTCATACAGCATACTGTAAGGAAGAAATCGTTAACAATAATATTAATATTAGTGTTCTGTGGATTAGCATATTGGATAAATATGGGACTCCCATCGGCTTCATTCCACAAGAGGACCAGGGAATGATTTATGCTGTCATAGAAACTCCTCCAGGGTGCTACTATCGAACGTACTAACGCTGTTGCACAACAGCTTCTTAAGATAGCAGAGAAAAAGCAGGATGTCGAAAGCGTTTCTTCATTAGCTGGTTTTGAGATTCTTTCTGAGGGAACAAGTGCCAATTCTGGTAGTTGCTTGATAAACCTCAAAGACTGGAAACATCGAAAACGAGACCGCAAAAAGAGATTATGAGGACTTAGAGCAGAAATGTAAGAATATCACTCAAGCAAACATAGACTTCTTTGAACCACCTTCAATTCCGGGCTATGGAGCTGCCAGTGGATTCGAATTACGTCTCTTAGATAAGACTGGTAAGAACGATTATCATGAAATGGAACGTGTGAGCAAAGAGTTCGTTAAAGAACTAAACAAGCGTCCCGAGATTGGTAACGCGTTCACTTTTTACTCTGCCAGCTTCCCTCAGTATATGCTCCATGTTGACGATACGAAAAGCCTTACAAAAGGGTGTCAAGCCTGGTAAAGCACTGAACAACTTGTCAATCTTAGTGGGTTCGGATTACCAAACAGGCTTTATTCTGTTCGGAAAACCTTATAAAGTAATTGTACAAGCTGCTCCACAATATCGTGACTTCCCTGACCATCTATTAGGTCTTTATAGTAAGAACGAGGATGGACAAATGGTACCATATTCCGACTTTATGTCGCTTTCAAAGACGTATGGCATGAGTGAGATTACTCGTCATAACCTTTACAACTCTTCTGAAGTGACAGGAGCACAGGCTTCTGGCTATTCAAGTGGACAAGCACTGCAGGCTATTCAAGAGGTAGCACAGCGTTCTCTTCCGAAAGGCTATGATTATGATTGGGCTGGTATCTCTAAGGACGAAGCAGAACAAGGTAATACGGCAATTATCATATTCATGGTTTGTCTTACCTTTGTCTATCTTATTTTGGCAGCACAATATGAGAATTTCCTACTGCCATTACCTGTAATTGTATTCCTACCTGTGGGTATATTCGGAGCATTCCTCTTCTTAAAGGCTTGCGGATTAGAGAATAACATCTATGCCCAGATAGCTTTAGTGATGCTCATCGGTCTGTTAGGAAAGAATGCCGTACTGATGGTTGAGTATGCTGTTCAGCGTAAGAATGCTGGCGAACAGATTTCTCAAGCAGCCATCTCAGCCGCTATCGCGCGTTTCCGCCCGATTCTTATGACGAGTATAGCCTTTATAGCAGGTTTGATTCCATTGGTTTTTGCTTCAGGCGCTGGTGCTATTGGTAACCGAACCATTGGTACTGCTGCTGTTGGCGGAATGATCATTGGTACCTTAGGCGGTTTATTACTAATTCCTGGTCTGTACTATATCTTTGCTGGAATGACAGACAAATTGGTACATTATCAGAAAGATAAAACCACTGAGTGAAGAGAAAGATAAACGCTATAAGAAAAACAACTAAATGAAAGTACTCATGAAGACAAAGAGTGAAAACTATATTATGTTATTACTATTCTTGTAATCCTTATGAGCATCGTTGCCTGCAAAACACCGCAGGCAACAATGCCCAAAGATACGCTTTAAGGACTCTTTACCAACCTTATCTAAGGATAGTAGCGTAACCATATCGCCTGCATGGAGAGAGTTCTTTCAAGACCCTATGCTTCAGAAGCTGATTGAAACAGCCTTACAAAACAATCAAGATCTCAAGATAACATTGCAGGAGTTGGCCATAGCGAGAAGTGCGATTACTGACCAAAACAAGCTGCTCTTCTACCTTCAGTAACAGCAAATATTGGTGCTGGGAGTTTCTAAAGTTGGCCGCTACACAGCTGAAGGAGCAGGTAATGTTGGCACAGAGATAACTCCAGGGCATAACATTCCAACTGTTATCCCAGACTTGAGTCCATCGCTACAAGTAGACTGGACCATAGATTTATGGAACAAGTTGAATAGTGGTAAAAAGGCTGCTGTAGAGCGATATTTTAGCTTCAGAAGCAGGACAACGTGCTATCAAAAGTCAGTTAGTAGCAGATGTAGCCGAGAACTATTATCTATTGTTGGCTCTTGATTACAAGTTATCGGTTATGCAACAATATATCTCATTGCAGAAGGATGCTGTGAGAATTGCTCAGATTCAGAAAGAAGCTGATGCTGATACGCAATTAGCTGTCGAGAAGTTCGAGGCTGAATTAGCTAAAAGCACAGGCTGATGAGTACCTTCTACGTCAGTCTATCGTTGAGACAGAGAATAATCTAAACCTACTGTTAGGGTAGATTTCCTCAAACCATACAACGTACAAAGGTTGACTTCTTACAGCTTCCAATGCCTACAACTGCCCATTCCTTATCTACTCAACTTCTATTGCAACGTCCTGATGTTATACAAGCTGAGCACCAGCTAAAGGCTGCAAAATGGGATGTGGAGACTGCACGCAAAGAGTTTCTCCCCTCGTTTAATATCTCTGCAGCTATTGGATTAAATGCTTTTAACCCAAAGTATTTATTCAAACTACCAGAGTCTTTGGTGTTTAATGCCTTAGGTGGACTTACCGCTCCTCTCATCAATAAGAAGGCTATTCAAGCCAACTTCGCTCAGGCTGATGCGTTACAGATAGAGGCACTTTATAATTACGACAAGACATTGCTTACTGCTTTTATAGAAACAAGCACGCTGCAATCTAAGATTTCCAACATTAAGTTGCTCCAACAATTTAAGCAGAAACAGAGCGATGCCTTAATAAGAGCCGTTTCAGCTGCTCAAAAACTATACCTCAATAATAGAGCAACCTATTTAGAAGTGATAGATAGTGAGCGCGGACAGTTAGACTGCAAAATGGAACTTATTGATGCAAAGTCACAACAGCTCTCAACCCTTATAGAAATGTATAGTGCGTTCTTTTAGCACTAACAAAGACTAAGAATTCTACTTTTTGCAGCTAATAACGATGTTTTATTACGCCTCAGGAGGTTTGAATTTTTCTTTACATTGCTTCTGTGTATTTACGCTAAAAAGGGTAAAAAACAAGTTCCAACAACACATTCGTAAATCACTCCCTATCAAGCAGTTGCAAAACAGCATTTCAAAAGGTGCTTAGTAAGACTTCAAAAGGGCGTTAGTTGCATTGCAAAAGGGCATCTTTTGAAAAGCCAATTGGGCGTTAATTGAAAGGCAAAAGAGCATCTTTTAATTTTCAACCTTTGAAGTTTCTTTACAAAACAGAGGAAATTAAAGAGGATGCACATCAACTGTGCATCCCTCTTTTGTTATCATTCCTCGGCTTTTCAGTCCCTCTTAGTCGTTTTACTCGCATCAAAATTATGAGAGCGGGAACAGTGTGGGAGGCTGTTTAACTATGAGGGGTATGAGCGGATTAGTCGCTCAAACCGAAAAGTTCTTTGTAGCCTGGGTTTTGTGTTAGCTGCTTGTTGAGCGCACGCTGACTGGTAGGAACCATGCTTAAGTAGTAGGTATCTAACCATCCGCCATGTAAGTGGACTCTCGTAGGTATAAATCCATGCCACTACCAGCACTGTTGTTCTCTGCAGAAGCCCTACCACTTCTCATGCATTTTCTTCGTAGTCTACAACTGACCTGAGCAGACGTTAGCCTTTGGTGCATAGATGTTATCAGTAGCTGTAGTCCACAAACCACAAGGCTGACGGTTGACATAATAGCGGCCTTTGCCCAACGACGGATGTCATAGAAGGCAAAGCCCTCACCGAACAACTCAATCTGACGCTCGCGGCGAGATCTCCCACAAAGACTGGGTTTACGTTGTAGTTACCAAACTTCCGCCCTTACCTGTCCACCAAGGAGCATTACCCTTGTCACGATTAGGGTCGAAACTATCGTTGATATCAGCTACCGTCATGTGTGCAACACCAGCACGATCGCGTAGCTTTGTTGATAGTCTTGTCAGCCACAGCTTGGTCGAACTGTTGCAACTCCCATGCAGCCTCAGCATGGTTTCAGAGCACTTCTTCAATCTTGAAAGATATGGTTTATCAGCTATACAGAAAGCCGAAGAACCCGTTGAGAACTCCCACATATCATAGTTCTTCCAGAAGTAGTAACCCGATCGACAACGCATATATATGGTACACGAGAGTCGGTTGTGAGTTAGGACTCACTGGTGTAAGCGCAGCACCCAGTTCTGTCCAGGACATCTCTTCATGCCCTCACCGCCGTAAGAACCACCACGCAAAGCACTTCTCGTTAGCACCCATATAGTCCGATACTAGTAACGATGCTTGGCAGCCTCATCAGCTGTAACGACGTGTCCTGAGTTGTTATCACCCGCCTTCAAGAACTTTCCAACTCTTAAAGGTGTTTACGTTATCAACAGCCCCTTTGTCGAGGAGCTACAACGTAAGGAGGTTGGATATTCGGTAAAGACGAGGGTCGCGATCAGCAGTACCCCATATCCTTGCCCTTGCCACCCTTGATAGCCTGACGCTGTGATTGCCAATGGGCAAACCATTCTTCATCAAGAACATATCCACCGTGTACTGAGGAACATCAGCAGGAGTTGGCAGCAATATGTTCAAAGTCGTTATAACGATTCATCAACACATTGTTAACAAAACTCCTTATAGAAGATAACTCCCGGCTTTACCTTTCAGGCTCTCTGTGGTCCACATCTCACCGTATCCGGTAGCAGGTTGATTTTTGCTTGTCCTCGCCTTTATGCAAAGTTGGATAAGCATCCATCAGTTCCTGCGATACCGCCAGACACTTCTGTAGATAGGTTTCATAAGGCTCGTTGAGTCCATGATACTTCGCCCATGTACCTTCGCGGAGCAAGAAACGAGACAAAGCTGCCTTAACAACGTTTGCTGTCACTGTGTTATCGCCATCGTTAAAGTTACCGATATTGGCCGCAGCATACTCCAAACGCGCCACGATACTATCAGCTACTTCTGCACGTGGGTACGTGGTCCGTAGCTTTCAGGCGAACTCTCATCAAGCACTTTTGTTCACCCAGGCACATCACCAAAGCGGTCGATGAGTTCCATATACCAGTAAGCTGAGAAGAAATAAAGCTACCGAACGCCAGTGAGCAGCTTGTGCCTCTGTGAGCGCACCATCATTAAGATGACTCAACATAATGTTCACTCGACGGATATAAGAGAAGTCCCATCCTCCACCATCAGCTGTTGCCGTAATGGTTTGATAGGCGTATGGGTTGCGAGCATTATCACGATGGGTTACCAATCCACCATACCAATCGCCATAGAAATTGCGCATTCATATAGCTGTTGTTGATGCTGGTATGAATCGTGGTGATTCGTAAACATCTCGTAACAAGGGTTCATAAACGCCTTGAAATTATCGTATTCCTTAAACGCATTCTCCTCAGTGAGGTCGGTCAGAGGTATTTCTCAAGAAAATTATCATTGCATGCCGTTAACGTTGTTGCTGCAACACAGATGGCTGTTAATATCTTTTTCATAAGTACTTACTATGATTAGAATGTGATACTTGCACCCAAAGAGATAGTGCGGTAATAAGGGTAGCCCCATGAAATGCCGTTGCTTAGAGCGTTAGCAGATGAAGAAGGTGCTGTACCTTCAGGGTCATAGCCCTTTGGTAGACTACTAAATGTAGCGAGATTCTCGATACTTAGATAGAACTTAGCATCCTGTATGTAAGCTTTCTTCACCCACTCCTTAGGAGGGGTATAGGCAAGTGTGATGTTCTTTATACGCATATAGGCTGCATTCTGCAGATACTTGTCGCTTACACGAGTGTTAGAACCCACGTTGTTTCCTTGGTCGTAAATACGGAAGAGTTTACTATCTGGATTCACAGGTACCATATAGTCGCTGCTTGTAGGGTCGTAACTCTTAGCTTGCCAGTAGTCGGTTTGATTAGCATAGAGTGCTTGGAACACAGCATCTCCGGCTCCTGCACCACCGAATGGGAACAGAGCTGGACCGCCAAGCCAGTAATCTCGCTTGCCTACACCCTGTAAAAGCACTTCAAGACTCCATCCCTTATAGGCTGCACCGAAGCTTATACCGTACTGATAACGTGCTGCATCATTAGCGATAATCTTGCGATCACCAGGGTTGTCAACAGTGTTATCGCCTGAATTGATAACGCCATCGGCACGCAAGTCCTTAAACTTCACATCGCCTGGCTGTGGGTTAAAGCCATTGATTTTTACTACACCTTCTTTCAATGTCCAAGTCTTATGCTTCGCATCATCTGCATTGAAGTCGTTAATGGTGTAATAACCATCCGTCTCATAACCCCATATTTCACCAATCTTTTCTACCTACATAATAGTCAGAAAGCAGGCGAGACTCATTATTTGAAACTTCGTGATTTCATGCCTGACTATCATAGATATTAAAGCCTACATGATAGCCGAAGTCACCAATCTTATCGCGCCATGTAACGTTAAGTTCCCATCCTCTGTTCTTCATGTCAGCCACGTTCTGCAGCGGAGCGGCTGTACCTACAACCTTAGGAATCTCTATTCCAGCTGCTAACATACCCGTTGTACGACGGTCGAACCAGTCGAATGTAGCGGTAAGACGATTCTTAAAGGCATCAGAGATCGAAAGCCTATATTCAACGTAGTCACCTTCTCCCAAGTGAAGTTGCGGCTACCAAGCCCGGAGATGATGTAAGTTGTCTTTCCTTCGCCATCCAAGATATAAGTACCATTGCTATGCAGACTCATTACAGGTGAGAATTGATAAGGGCTGATACGCTGATTACCCACAGAACCGTAGGATGCACGCACCTTAAAGTCATCCAACCAGCTGCGTGACCAGTTCATAAATGCCTCCTGACCTAAACGCCATCCCACACTCACTGATGGGAAGAAGCCGAAGCGATGACTCTTAGGGAACTTAGAAGAACCGTCATAACGACCGTTTAACTCAAGTAAATAGCGGTCCATGAAAGAATAGTTCAGACGTGCAAAAGCCACTGCGAATAGAATGCTCAGAGTACTTGTCATCAATGGTCTTCTCGCCTGTTCCACCAGCAAACGATGGTACGGTAGGAACCGCCTGAGCAAGTACATTACCATAGAAATAGCGATAGAACGACTTTTCTTGGTTGAAACCAGCCATTGCCTTGAATGAATGTGCACCCCAGACATGGTCGTAATTCGTAAAGATATTCAACGCATTATACTTTTGTTGTAGCGTCCTACATACGATAGAAGTCCTGACCCTTTTCTCAGTTGAATGCCCTAGCAGCCAACTGCACATCAGCAAATCTAAATCTGTTAGAATAGAGACTGATAGTGCTCATCAGTGCGGTTATAGGTGTACTCACCAGTAACGGTCAACCCGGCAACAGCGAAAGATAGAGCGCAAAAGAGATACGTGGCACAGACTGCTCACTAAAAGCAGAAGGTGCATTGGTCAACATATTCAGAGGTGTTTGCGATGGTAAATCGTCTGAAATACCAAGGATATCACCCAGGAATGAGTCCTTCGGATAATAGTTAATCAAACGAGTTGAATAGAAACCACTCATGTTACCCACATTCTCAGGCGACTGTCGCACTGCATTGGTATAGGTAAGGGTTGCCTCTTGAGTAAAACCATTTCTGCAAATCAGCTGATACAAAGCCGCTGATTGTCTTACGTCTAAAACATATCTTTATCCGTAACCAATGGTCCGTTCTCACGGCTCAAGCTTCCTGAAACACGATAACGTATCTTGTCAGTACCGCCAGAGATGGTTAGATTATGGTTGGTAATTGAACCTGTTGTAAGGATGTTTTTAGCCAAATTCTTCTCTGACAACCAGTAAAGCACGACCATCAGTATCCTTGAAGATACCATCACCAACGGTTGCAACAGATGAAGGGATCAGTCTGATACTTTCTGCAAATAGTCGCGCCACTTGCTAACATCACCATTACCAGCCCAGTAAGAATTAGAGTAACCTGCTTCAAGATAAGCATCCAAATACTGCATCAAAAAAGCCTGCTCCAAATGGTTGAGCGACTGCTCCCATCCTAAACTGAAATTATAGTTGGCTGTAAAACGAGCGTCATTCTTCGGATGTTTCAGTGTTACCAATATCACACCACCTGCTGCACGTGCGCCATAGAATAGCTGAACTGGCTGCATCTTTCAATACCGTTACCTCTCGATATCTTTCACGGATTCAGCGTATCCAAATCGCCTTCGTTTGTCTATCAACACTAACGGACCACCACCATTGATAGAGCGTACCACGTACGTTCAATGACTTTAGAATAACCGGGTCCTGATCCACCACCGATGGTAAGACCGGGCATAGCTCCTTGCAATCGTGCTGCAGCGTTCACCACGGGTCTATCGCCCAAGACGTCGCTCATCTTCACTTGAGAAACAGAGCCAGTGAGGTTGGCTTTCTTTTTGTAATCCGCAACCAACCACACCACTTCGTCAATAGCTTTGACATTACTTTTCAGTGTTACAGCCATATTAGCAGCAGCTTTCAGCTCTGACTCGTCAAAAGCCTACGTAACGGAAAAACCAGCGTAACGCCAGTTGGCACCTGTATAGAAAGTGTCCGTCGAGGTCGGTAACCGTTCCGTTTAGACGTTCCTTTCTGCATAACAGTTGCACCAACGAGTGGTTCACCCTGACTGTCTTTAACAGAACCTGTGATTGTTGTTAACGTTTGTGCATCACACACAGTGGGACAAGCAACAGCATGATGAGCAAAAAGCCTGCCCATCGCTTTCATAGTTCGATGTAGATAATTGTTCATTTGTATAAATTTAGGGTAAATTGTTTTCCAGTTATCTATAGCTTCATTTTGAGTTGGCTATTCGCCATTATGTGCGTTCATATCGCCATCTCTGCGCCATGTTACCACATAGTAGTATGCCTTTTCAGGCTTAACCCTGCTTCTGTTTAGTCGACTACAACAACGTTCAAACTACTCCTTTACTTGTTGTGCGTTTAGGTTTATTCTTGCTTGCAGCTGGGTTAGTAATTGTTTAGGGTTGTAAAGATATATAATTACAACAAATAAAAAGAGTATGCTTAACAATTATTAAGCATTTCAAGGCATCTGCTTCATTATATCTTACAAATGTTGTAGTGCTTTTTATGGCATTATATTAGGCTTAGATTGTTTTTCATACAGAGAATATATTGCAAGGGACTTGGTACTCCGCACCATTGGTGCAAAGTATCAACACCAAACGTGCGAAGCATCCGCACCACATGTGCGGAGCATCAACACATCAATAGAAAAAGACTAAGAGTAAGGCTTAATCATATACTATTAAATACAAATGACAAAGGTTTGTGAGAATTATTGACCTATCAATATTATTTTTATTGTAATCCTCCTCCTGCAATGGCTACCCTACCCTGTCTGCCTGTCTTGATAGTAAGGGAGAAAGACTGCAACAACCTGACATACGGTAAAACCTCATAGGAGGTGTTTGGTCGTAAGGGAAGGCGACGAAGAAACAAGGTATCTCCACGTAAAACAACATTACAACAAGTGGGAAGGTTGTTGATTTCAAGGATAGATGGATTGTAACTATCATACCAAAAAGGCGTGTACATTCTTATTATAAATGACAGAGAACTCATCTGCAACATCTTCACTGTTAAAGTATAAAGCCGCCACCACAGACACAACCTTGCTTCACAACAAAGGCTTGTTTATCTATATCGAAAAGCAAGACCTTCGCCATCAGAACAGCCATGTAGAAATACTAAGATGAATTCTATCATCAACGTTGAAAAGGAACACTGCGATAAAAAGTGCTTTATTCCTCGTCTTTAAAACTCCTTTTCTTCATCACCTAAAAGTTTATTCTTAGTAAGTATTTCATAAACAAAAAGGTCAATATAAACAGCAGTATGCTTACATTGACTTATAGTTGGAAAATCAATATTCCGTTTTATCTGTCTTTGCTGTCCACTGCTTAAAGACTTCTAAGGCTTCATTGCGCAAAAGGATCTCTGATGGCTTCTTGCGATATTGCGGTTGTACGGCTATCTCCTGATAGATGAAATCGTCATCAAAACCAATATCGGCAGCATCTTTGCGATCGTTGGCATAGTAAATCTTATCGAGGTAGTGCCCAATAGATGGCGCCAAAAGCACATCGGACAGGGTTCACAAGAGGTATAGATTTCGCAACCACTGAGGTCAAAGGTATTCAATTTCTGACACGCTTTGCGGATAGTTGATACTTCCGCATGCGCTGTTGGGTCGTTGTAGATTGTCACACCATTGCTTCCTTCGGCAATAATTTCACCATTACGAGCAATGACAGCACCAAATGGACCGCCGCCATTTCGTACACTATCGGCAGAGAGTTCAATAGCTCGTCGCATTAATTCTTCTTTCGTCATTTCGGTTGTATTTTGTTAGTTCTTTTCGTCTTGTTCACGTATCTGTTTGTAGATGCGGTCAAAGACTTTCGTAGATTCAGCCTCACTATCAATCGTCTTTGCGGATTGTTTCAAGATTCTTGGCATTTTGGTGAGCCTGGAATCCATAGTTTCGAGATAGCAGACGACCATATTTCTCTTTCATATGGTCACGGAAACTTGCCACATCTGCTCATCATTCTTTTCTGGATGGTTCTCAATACCAGAGAATGGCAGAGAAGACTACTTCTGGTTCAAGGTCACGGTCAGCCTCAGCAACAATCTTACCATAAATGCTGCGTGGTACGCGTGAACTACTGGCTCGATGGTCTTCAACTGCTTCCTTCATAATCTTCAACTGTTCGGCAGAGAACCATTTTTTCAATCGTGCGTCAGCAATGAGAATCTTACCGCTCGTGATATGATGAATGGCACGTGGTCAGCCATACCAAGGTCGTGATGAGGCGGCAATGACATATACCATATTCACATCGGCACCCGTTACGGCTGCCAAAGCAAGCGAACTCTTAATGACACGCTGCACGTGTCCGAGTCCATGGCTCTTTCCAAAGTCATTATAGCGTGGGAGTATCTGTCGCTCACAAAGTTCATTATTTCAGATTGGCTGACATAGGGATTGGGTGATGGGTGATGAATGTTTAGGTGATGATGAAATGAGGATTGGGGGATGGGTGATGAATGTTGGGTGGTGATGAAATGAGGGATTGGGGATGGGTGATGAATGTTGGTGGGGATGAAATGAAGGGTTGGGTGATGGATGATGAATGTTGGGTGATGATGAAATGAGGATTGGGTGAGGGTGATTAATGTTGGGTGGTGATGAAATGAGGGGTTGGGGATACAACGTGAGGGATTGAGTGAGGGGATTAAGGACGGTTTTATGTACCAATTATCGCAATCGTGGTTGCTATACCATAGATTAGCATATTCCGAGCGGTTTGCGCCAAGATGATATTTAGATCCTTACCTTTCTTTATTTGCTTCATTTGCATGGCTGTCTTGTAATGCAAGATATTATAAGGTGCAAAAATGATGACCAAGAGAATAAAAGTAAGAAGATTATGCCTATCTTCCAAAAAGAGAAGGAATGATAACTGAATAAATGCCATAAGCCCCTAAAGCTAAATAGAGTTTTTCTGCCTTTTTCCTCCACCTATTCTCACAATGAGGGTTATCTTTCCGTCACGTTTATCATTCTCTCTATCACGGTAGTTGTTGACAACAAGCAGGGTATCTATCACCAAACCGCAGATAACTCCCGACATGATAACATCAAAGCAAAGAGCTTGAGAATGGTCAGGAAGGATGACGTATGTGGTAAAAACGACTGGTACAATACCAAAGAGACCAGCACCAAAGACATCGCCTAAGCCGAGATAAGAGAAGTAAGTGGTATGGGAGAGGCAAAAGAACACAGGCTGCACCAACAGTATCATTTCCCAACCACCAAAGAAGATGGGGAATACCAACAGAGAGGCTAATAACGAAGTGGCAACAAGTCCTATCGCATGGCAGGAAGGGTTATCCAGCCTTCTGAACAAGCCCCGCTTCGGATCCCTAAACGCAGTGGTACGATCATCGTACCTTTCAAACAATCGAAGTAGTCATTGATGAAGTTGAGTCTATCTGCATCAGAAAGGCAAAGAGAAAACAAAGAATGGCGGGATAACTCAGTTCTCCCCGCCACTTAACTTCCACGCCCAAAGCAGTTCCTATCATTACGGAATTACATTGCACCAGTGAGCGTCTTTGGACGCTTGCAGCAAATACCCATGCAGAAGACTGTTGGTCTTTATCTTGTCATTCTCTGAAATCACGTATTCGTATGTCTAAACGATTAGTTAAAAGAAGTTCCAACTGATACCAAACTGCAATACACGCTGGTTCAATAGGATAGTGAGGGCGTATGAAAATGCTTACATGGCACTGTTTAGCGTGCGTGAACATCAGCCATAAACTGAGTATGCTGTAACTGGAAGTTAGCATAAGCATTCAAATGTGGATAGTTGCCAATCTTTTGTACGGCTCATCGGTCTCTGTATACCAAGCACCGATTCAGGTATATACTACGGCGCATAATAACTTGTGAGTAACGACCATCATCACTCAAGGTCAACATCCAGCACGTGCTATCTTGAATCGTTATAAAACAGATTACTATAAGCGTTGAATGTCGGTACTAGGTGTATATCTGCCATACTTGACTGGAATGTCAGTACATTTTGCCAGTTAGAAGAATACCCAGACGGAAGTCTTGTTGTAGCTGTAAAGTCAGCAGTTGATAGGACTGCTGGACTGACGAACATTCAAGTTGTTATGCTGTACAAGGTGGTTATCACCACTTTGGATGCGGTCGTTCTGTATACCAAAGTAGGTATAGTTCTTAGAACATCATAGCCTACACGCAACTTGGTGCGTGTCTTCTTCAAAGAGACTCACCCAAGATACGAGAATGTATCTCTGGTTGAGATTATTGTCCCACATATAATGCTTACCATAGTACTGACCCATATAGAATGATGACAGAACGATGGAAGAAAGCTGTTGCAGCAGGTTGAACGGTGTCACGCAAAGGGGAAACCGAGGTCAGCATGACCATCAACATGGACCTGTCCTGCCCTACTCCCAGCCAGCAAGCCTCCGTCTAACATCATAATGGAACGTCTTGCAGTGTTTTCAACAGCTGACCACCGACAGAAATATCATATTGGTTCCATGTGTATCCCGTTATGGGAAAGCCTACCGCAAACCGCTTGCGTTTTATCGAAAGAAGAGCATAATGGCGCAACTCATAGGAAGAAGCTTTCAGTCCAGCCTTCGCCCATTTGTTAATCCCTCAAACAAAAGCGACCAGCAAAAAGTATTCTTCAATGACCAATGCTTTGTTGCATCATAAATCGTATCATTGGCTGCTACCATAGTTGAAGTAGTTCTGTGCATGAAATCCAGTCGGGTATCTGCGCCCGATAGATACGACGATAATTATCGAGAAACGTACTGTATGGATAGGCTCGTCACGGAACATACTCTTCCTTTCATCCATTTCTGGGTGGAATCATAGCCAAAGCATCCTGCTTCTTGAGGTTTACCATCTGAGTAGAGTCTTCCAAAATTGACCATCCTTTCGCTCATTGCCATTCGCTATTGCGCAGTGGTCTTCACTTGTGACGCATCTAGCCAATGACAGCATCATCAGGACGACCTGCAAGAGCGCTTCTCCTTATCGTAAGCTTCCTCATCAAACTTCTCGCCCTTTGCAGCCTTTGCGACGTCGAGCCTTGTCTTTATCCTTCGTGCTTCTTGTACTTTCTGATTTAAGGTGCAAACTGCTTTTGCTAATCTCCTCTTCCAGTCATCGACACCTTACGGAAAGAGCCGAGGCTATAACGATGGTTGAAGAACATGTTGAGTTATCGTTTCTATTCAATTCTGCTTCAATATGGTTGGGGATCTCTTCACTATAACTATCAGGGACGGGTGACGTGTGCGTGATGAGGCATCGTGTGAATACCACCATTCTCTCAAACCTTCAGTGATTAAAGAAAGAGCAGATGTGCCTGATAGCGTTCACCTAAATGACTTCCCCACATTGAATAATTGAGTGAGAAGCACTCTGACTGCTATAATATCCACGTCCATATAGGTGGTCAAACTTACGAAGCACTCCTTGCCCGCATTCACCGCAAAGGTGCCTTAAATCGGTCTTCTCCGTTGTTTTCTGTTACCAGCCGTATTATAGAGAGAACCGTAATTGGCGAAAAGGTTGAAGTAAACTGGAACTCATTTTGGCTGTACGATAACACCTATACGGGTCGAGGAAGAATTCTGACGTGGCAGGACGATCAATAAAGATACGATTCTGACGTGGAGACCCAAGTTACTGGGTGTTGCTCTCCTCGCTTTCCACCAGTGAGGTTAAATTCATATGCATATACGACAACGTATCAGAACAGCAGGTTTGCGGTCACCCGAAACGTTCATCATCATCCACCTTCAAACCCGTAGTATCTCCTTGTGCTCACTTTGTATAGAGATCGGAACGTCCGCGTTACGTTGTTTCTATAACCATCAGCCGTGAAACATTACCATCGCTCATACAGGGTGGTATCGTCTGTCTGTGCCATTTGCAGCATTAATACTAACACAAAAGGGAAAATAAGATAGTAAAGTTTTCTTCATTTTAACGAATAAAACGAATTACCTTTCGACCATCTTAAGACCATCAAACAAGAATAATAATTGTACCAGTCGTAGTGTTATCGGTTAAAATAGACAATCACAGCAACAATCGCACCTAACGCCAAAAGATAATGTTAAGCCATTGGCGGATAGGGAAGAAACCTATCTTCTGTCTCACGTTTATGACGACGACGCTTTCACGGACGACGTGCCGTACTATTCTGTATTCCATTTCTACTTTATTGTATTAAAAGTGTTTGTCAGCGGCTTTTGCTTTTAACAGCTCTGTAGCGCATTAGAATAGGCAGACGATTATACGTACATAAAGGTCGTTGTTCTATCCATCACCACTGCATAGCCAAAAGTATATCCTTTCTTTGTCTTACTTCAATGCCTGCAGCGTAGAGGCAACTTCAGATACTATTCTTGCAGGTCAACCGTGGCGACGACGGAACTTGCGCAGACTGGCAAAGGTGAGACTGGGTCTGCTTCTTATTGACAACATACTTATCTGTCATCACTGCTCTGCCGATGGGTCCAAAACATTGCCTTGGACATCATAACGATAAGTCAGACGGTTTCATTGTCCAATGTTGCTTGTCCATCACGACAAGTTGCCTGCACATAGTTAAACTGAGTATGGTCTAATGAGAGGAACGAAGATAGAGAAAATCAACTTCTCACGCATCGTTGCCACAATACTATGCTCGCGCATATTCATCAAAGGCAACCTTACTGCCACTCATCTGATTGTCTACCCTGTGTGTGAGTTCTGTAAAGATGAAAGCAAACGCCTTGTCCTTAAGGTTCGTCGCCAGTTGCTCTGGCGCATTGAAACAGTTTCTGTCCACTACACTGACCGTCCACCTACTGGTATTGCATACCCTTTCTGAAGAATAGAGGTCCTTTGTTTGCTTTACTGTCCGCACTCGCGTTCTTATTGGCACGCGCAGCGACTGGTGCGGCGTTGTTGGGACAACCCAGCGCATCTGGATGAAGCGTTGCTAACAATCTTGCAGTGACTGGTGCGTGCTGGTCGCACTGGTGCAGTCGTAGTCGTCTGCGCTTGTGGCAGCCTCGCTAGGTGCCTCAGCCTCGCGCGACAATCGCTCAGCCTCAGCCTTCATGTCGGCAATCTTCTTTTCTATATCCTTTGCTTTCGCCTTATCCTCAACTTCCTTTCTTGGCTCTTGCTTCCAACCTCAGCCTTCAGCTTTGCAGCGTTTGCCTTCGCTTACTGTTCAAAACATTGTAGCCTCCTCTAACGTTGTGCCTGCTCTAACTTCTGTTCTGGAGTCAGCGTAGTCATGCCACCCAGCCATCATTGGAAAGCACATAAGCAAAAGACCATCAAGAATTACTTCATGAGTTCAAACTATCTGTGACAATGTAACAAGCAGATACAAATTGATTGTTTAACTTTATCGAACCTTTCAGTAAGTTTTATCTATTGACCATAATAATGAGATAATGTAAGACAGAATAAGATAAAGACAAAGTAACAAAAAAGAAACAAAAACGGGGTAATGCCAAAGACAAAGTAGAAGGACAGAAAGACAGAGATAATATTACAAGACAGAATAAGATAAAGACAAAGTAACAAAAAAGAACAAAACAGGGTAATGCAAAAGGCAAAATATAGAAGAACAGAGACACAAAATAATGCAAGACAGAATAAAATTAAAGACAAAGTAACAAAGAGCGAGTGTTTATAGAGGTCTAATTTGTCCCTATCTTTTCACATTCCTACTTTCCAAAATATGCTCTTTTAGCTTCTTAAAGACGCCCAATTGACTTGCAAAAGATGCCCTTTTAAGACTCTTACGCACCCTATTGAAGTCCAACTAAGCACCTTTTACAGCTTTATAACATACTGTTACTAACAGTGCAGACTTACTTTTGCATGTGTTTTCACCTATGTTAGAGGCTTTGCACTACAACATATTAGTGACAGTCACACCCTCATTAACAGCTTTTTCACCATGACAAACGAACTAAACAAACATCTTTTCACCCTCCTCATTGCCCTCTCTCTACATTATGCATGCGTATCTCGCTATCCTCCCCTCCACTCTGAGGGGGTCAGAGGAAGAGGCTGATTGTAGCTGGTTGTGGCTTTGTTTGCTTGCTTATTTCCTCAACTCCTTCTGCCGACGTATTATCTCATCCACGATACTGCGCTGCCTGCCAGAAGTCGAGGTCTTTGCAGCTTGCCTTCCATGAGGGACCGGATTGTGATTGCCTTTAACTCTGCTACTGCGCCCTTACTCATCTTTCACCCAACAATCGGGTCAGCAGCAAGAGGACTACCTGCCATTATTTGGGTTCCACATGTACCTGTCCGACATTCCACTACCGATTAGAAGCTCGTCGTGCGGTAAAGAGATTAGATTCACCACCCTGGCAGCGTTCGCATAATCGTGTGACAATCTGCGTCGGTGTAGGCATGATGCGCCTCGTTGTATTTTCAGCTGTTTCAGCACGTCTACGCGCCGATCTCAGTCGTCTTCAGTGCCATACTCTCACGTGATGTCCAGCGCCACAATCACCTTTCCGTTCACGTTGCGCGCGCCGCGTCCTGCCGTCATGCGTCAAAGCTTCTATGACTGCGGAGGAAGCGCTTCTTTAGCCGGCATCAAGGATGGCAGCCAAAATGAAACCTCGCAAGTCAATCCCTCACGCAAGCAGATTGACACCCACGAGACATCATGGATAGTGATACCGCACGGAGGTCAGTTGGTGATCTTGATGCGGTCCCGACTGGCAACATCACACAACGGACCTCATAACCGTACCGGATATCATTGGTTCAGCAGGTATTCGGTCTAAACTCCTCCGCCATTCGTTTGGTCAGATGTCGTCGCCCAAACACCGCTCTTCTTCTTTCTCTGCTCGGATGTAACGATTTCGTTCATCAAGTCGTCGATGCAATGATTACTCTGATGGGCGCACACTCTATCTCTACGGTCGAGCAATGCCAGTGGGACGGATAAGCTGCTCAACGACGACGCCTTCCGACTCTGATTAACTCAGTCAGCCCAGTGTGACACATGGGCTCATCGTGATAGACCAAATCATGGAAACTCCTCAGAAAGCAGCAGCAGGACGGTTGTCAAAAGGCTGCAAGGAAGACGCAAACCATATTCCACAGATTTTTCTTTGCCGGGCACGGTCGCCACCGCCACATCAGCTGAAATCTTCGCGGTACGCTCTCACGCTGACTCTCATCAATCACCATCAGGTAATCCTTCTGGGAGAGGTCTAACAAACCGTAGTGGGACGCATTCCCGCCTCTCACCATCAAGTAGCGTGAATGAGTTCTCCAATGCCGAGGCAACGAGCCGAGGTTCACTTAATCATCTCAATGTCATGCTCCACACACGTTCTTTGATGCGTTGTGCTTGTAATATTGTCTATCTCCAGTGAAGAAAATCAGCTGCTTCCTGACCGTCATCTTGTATCCTGACAGATAGCTCCTTCGGTCTGTTCCTTAGACGTAACAAAGAGTTGGCTGGGTATGTCTCCGTAAGCATCGAGGTAGCAAGGGCGATGAAAGTCGACAGCATCCACCTCCTCGATAGAGTCTACCTCATCATCCCACCACGTAGTGCGCGGGACGTGTCGTTATAAAGCCATCGCAATATCCACCGTATCACGCTTCTTTCGCACGGAGGTTTCCACGCTGCAGCTCGATGTCGTACGCATATAAAAGCCGCAGGCGCAAACGATCTTATCATTACGATCGATGGCTTGACTTCTTGATAGGATTGCATTCTCTCCTTCATGGCTATTTCGTGCTCCCCATACCATAGATACGCAAACGGAAGACACGACAAGCGCATCCTTACGACCTGACAACGAAAGAAGATACAGCAGACAAACGCAACTTGTCAATCTCGTCGTAGTCGCAAGATCTTTCTCAATATAGGTATCCGTCACAGGCATGTAAAGCCTCTGGCTGATAACAGTCGTAACGCATGTCTCCACGGCGTTATCCAGGGAAAGAAAGCCTGCATCTCCTCATAAAGCTGTGCCTCGAGTCCTTGTTATGCGACAAAGGAATAAGTGTGGGTTTATTGACGTGGCAATACGTTCCGCAACCGTGCAAAACGTCTTACGCGAACCCGTCACACCCAAACAGCACCTGACTCTTATGCGCCACGCTCCAGTCCGTCGTCTGTGAGTTCTCTGTGCCTCTGGCTGGTCGCCGTCGGTTTGCTATTTCGATGTTAATTTGAGTCCATTTCTGCGTAAAGTAGGGCAGATACAATCTTTGATTGCAAAAGGAATACAGCGTGATAGTATATAATTAACTAGTGATGCTAGCGGACCTCCTTTGCGTATTTATAAGAATAATATGTAACTTTTGCGGTTCGAGGAGTCAAATTATGAAGAAAAGAATTACTCGTTGGCATTTGCGCTGTTTTGCTATTGACAGAGTTGCGCACACGAGTATAATCAAAGTCTACAAGACCACTGACCCATCTTGATTATAAATACGCGAATTTGCAAGGAATGCTTTTGCAAAGGGAAAAGTATGGCTTTAGCATGTGCCCCTCTTTGCAAGACCTTAGCGACAATCGAGAAAGGTGCTGATAACGCACAGGAATGTCTCTGTCTGCTTGCACTTCGGCGGAGTATTGCTTGAAAGATTTATCAAGCTGGCTTCAGAGACATTTCAGAAAGTATTACCGAGACTTACCCACGTGGCCAGTATGCTGAAATGGCGTCGTTCTACCATCGGACGAGCCTCTATGAAAGGCACCCTGAGCCACGCGATGTTGACCCGGACTCGACCATGCTGCCATACAAAGTGAGCTTTCCAAGAGAGTGTCTGGACATCTTCCTAATGTGGTAAGATAGAAAAAGTTACAGCCATCATGCGACTCTTTGCATTGCAGGATAAAGCTTGTCCGCAAGGAGGAGTATCTCTCAACATGAGATTATGTAGCGTCAGCTCTTGCTGCTGGTAACTGCACCAGTGTGGTAATAACTATGAGAGCTTGTATGTCACTGCACCACTGAGAATGGCTCTGAATGATTATCCAACCCATAGCGACTTACGCGAGAACCGCTATCCTCGTTATGAAGAAGTAAGTTTGGGGTGAGCTCAAATGAGTGCCGAGAGAGAAGGTACAGCAACGTTTCCAGGATGCTAGGCAGACGATGCTACTGATTTGTCAACGAGTACCCGGATTCAAAGGAACATAAAACAGCTGAGGATTACATCAAGAAGTGTAAGCAAATTACAAAGAAAGATTAAGAATAACAGACTTATAAATATGAACAATTAGAATGGATTACAAGGAAGTCAAAAAGCACCGTCAAATACGGTAACCCGGATATGTTCAGGAACTTTGGAGAGATACTGGTAACATCTATGAGAGTGTTGCTATCGCATATGCAAGAGGAGCAAACGGATCTCGGTTGATGCCAGCAGGACTTGGTAAAGAAACTTGCTGAGGTTTTGCTTCTTTATAACAAATTCTCTTGACGAGGTATTCCGAGAACCGTGAGCAGGTGAGATTAGCCGTTATGCGAGAAACTACCTAAAGCCAGCTGTTCAGCTACTCAGGGTTCATCGATGGTGACGCGTTTATTGGCGCGAGTCACTTCTGAGAGGATGCTCTGAACGAGGAAGAAGATTAAATTATGATACAAGAGAAACAAACTGTATTCCTGTTTCTTGCATTGCTTACTGACCGTGCCGTGTCTCTGTCTGCCTACTGTAGGTGGCTTTGAACCAAAGGTATGGGTGCAGAGCATGTTAATGAATCTCTGGATAAGCGATGCTAACGTGGTCAAGGACTTTAACGTATGGGCGCTGTTTGCTATTCTCTTTAGTAACTTGCCCCATCAACCTCTTCGCCATCTTCGACTATCTAACCGCAAGCGTCAGGCTCGTTTCTGTGCGTTCTCCATGTTACGATGATTATTGGTTGGTATGTGGTTTTGTGGTGTGTTTCAGCCAAGTATTGATGACTGGTTTCGACTCACGGCGTGAGTTTCAGCCTTACGTCTTCCGCTCGTAGCTTTCATCCTCTTGTGGCTTGCACGCCACTCTATCGCTAACTGATGGAGCCTTTGGTAAAGGCAGCTGCAGGGTCAGATAAAACAAAGATTTATTCCACATAAAGCGACAGCATCAAAGGTTATCCTCCAGTGCGTCGGCACTATAATAGAATATTCTGATCTATGAAGTGAGGAATCCATCTAATGTGCAGGAAAACTGACCACAAATCTTACAAGAATAGTTTTATATTATGTTGCTGTCATTTTTAACATTTCGCGTTATCTTGCTGGCAAAAAGAATAAGTTAAAGCAATACGGCAACTG
>BNJU01004426.1_pt1 | contig 154931 bp, 160 predicted proteins | sample 8539281 | NCBI WGS metagenome assembly BNJU01 (sample SAMD00202456, study PRJDB9452) | human saliva metagenome | isolation source: human saliva | place: Japan
CAGTTACGCATTGCCAGAATACCAGGCGCGCCGCCGTCTGCGCGTCCAGGTCGTCATGCGTCGGCGCAGGGCACCGAATCAGCGTGCGACGGCGGTCAGAACGCCCGCGCCGGGCATATTCATCTGCCTCGGCGGCACCGGAGCCGTCGAACAGACCGGTATAGGTGGCGGAGCTGGTTCTCCTCATGCACGTAGCGCCGGCCATGATGATCAATCCGGGTACGGGCCCGTATCGGGGACCGATCATGGCAGAGTTTCACCCCTCAGTCGGGCGCCGCCGCGAGCGCGGCGAAGCGCTTGGTGAGCACCTCGCCGACCAGCTCCTGCCGCTGGCTGGCGTGACGCAGGGCGCCATCGGCGAGGACACCGCGCGTCGCGCCACCTCGCGCAGGAGATCACCGTGTCCGGGGACGCGACCTCGTCCAGCAGGCCGTCGGCCAGCGAGCAAGTCTGCGTAGCGCCATCTGCGCTCGACGATTGCGTACGCCGGTATCGGCCTGGCGCCGGACGCGGCTGACGAGGACCGTGCGTCTCATCGCAAAGCGAGTATGCCAGACCTGGCATCGGTTTCTGCGGCGACCGACGACGGGGACGTGCTGCTCCGTGCCACAGCAAACGGATCTGTTCGCCAATCGGGCGACCCATACGCCTCGCGTCCTCCGGCACGGACGCGGCGGGCGGTGCGTTTACGTCGCCTCGAGTCCCGGCCCGCTGCGCGCGCGTCGATCGTCGGCGCGGCACGTGAGCCGGCATGGTCCGCGCCCGTAGACGCGTGTCGTCAACCCTGGACGTCGCGGCATGAGGATGACGAGCTGCACCCGGTCGCGCAGTTCAGCTTTTGAGGATGCGGTGACGTTCTTCTTCACCGAGCCGGGGGCGACATCAGCTGCTGCGCGATCTCGGCGTTGGTCAGTCCTCATCGGGCGACGAGTTCGGCCACCTGCGCTCACGCGGGGCTCAGCCTCCCAGCTGGCTCTGCGCGCGCTGCTGGGCGAGGCCGCCGAGGACATGCCGGTTGCCACATCGGCGGGTGGCGGGACGTGGTGAGAATGGCGTCGCCGCAGGCAACGGCCTCGGATCGCCTCGTGGAGCTGCGCCACTGACCGCCGAGCAGAAGCTCGAGGCTCTGCGGACAGCGCGCGTCGAAAGGCGTAATCGTCCTGATCGTAGTGGTCAGCACCAGCGACTCTGATGGACGGCAGAGCTGTGCTGCAAAGGCGCGGCGGCGTCGACGTTGAGGACGGGCATGCGCGAACGTCCATGAGTATGACGTGGGGCAGCGGCCGGTGCGCCGCTCAGGCGGGCGAGCTGGTCGAGGGCGTCCTGGCCGTCACGGCGAGGCCGTGAGGCTGACCCGCATGTCGATGCCCGTCTACGGCGAGGGACACAGCCTAAGGTGCAGGCGCCTTTCGTCGATCGATCGCAAGACGCAGATCGGGCCCGCTGGACGGCTGCGCTGCTGGAGTGGATGAGGTCGGCAGCAGGGTTCTTCCCAAAGGGCTGAAGGGGATGTGACGGCGCAGGCTCCATCCGCCGATGGGGCGGCGCGGACGCCACCGCGCCTTCGCGTGAGCATCGGGCACAGGTGGGCCAGCCCGCTGCCGGGCGGCGGGTCGTCGCTAAGCTCCGACATCTCTGGGTATTGGCGCCGTCGTCGGAATATCACCGTGATCCGGGTGGCGGAAGCGTCGTGGTCCGTGAGCGAGGAGCGATGCGGGTGAGCCTCGCGGCGTGGCGGCAGACGTTGGTTAGGCCTCGCGCACGACGGTGAAGACGGTGTCCGCGCATGACGGATCGGGCGGGTCCGGTCCCGGCCAGGGCGACGGCGTAGGCCGGTGCGGCGCGTGGTGCCCAGGGACGCCGTGGCGAGTCGTCCCATCCGTGGAGGGCGCCGCCGGTCCGAGCGGCGGGGGCCGCCTGCAAAGGCAGGCGTCTCTGCCCGGCCCGGTCTGGCAGGCGGCTGGAGGGCGTCGACGGCGTGACGCGGTCAGCGAGTCCGTCGCGGGCGAGGGCGTCGATGGCGGCGATGGCCTGTCGAGCCTCGGCGTCCTCGTGATGCCCGCGCTGCAGGCCCTCGGACAGAGAGAGAGGATGGCGGTCAGGTCGCGCCCGCGGAGTCGCGGAGTCAAGCCGCTGCTGCGCCTGGCTGCGGCGGCGTCGGCGTCAGGCGGGCGAGCCGCTGCTCGGCGGTGTGGGCGGCGAAACTGGGCGTCGCCGCAGCTCGAGGGCCCTCTGGGTGGACCGAGATCGATGCCGCAAGTGACGGCGGCAGTAGGCGAAGTTATCGCAACCACCCGACCAGAAGAGGAAACCGGTCAGAACGGCGGGGAGGATCCAGCAGGCGGTGATGATCGTTAGCAGGCCGATCACGCGCTGGAAGGGTTCCTGAAGGATGATGACGAACAGGGAGTAGAGGGCCACAGCGGGAGGCAGGGCCAGGATCGACCCGGTCCTCACAGGCCGCGACCGCTGAGGCCAGGCCGAGTGGCGGCGACGGGCCGCGCTGAAAGGCCAGCGGCGTCATGCCGAGCAGGCCGCACGGCGAGGATGCACAGGAGCGTCCATGAGCCGATGCTGATGCGTTCCCGGAGAGAGTGGTCTGTGACGAGCACCCGAGCAGGGCTCATGGCGGCCACGACGCCCCACAGCTGTCACGACGCTGGTGCGCCGCCCAGCCGGTCACCACGGTCCTGGAGGGTCCGCGGGGCCCTCATTTGCCGTCGCGTGACCGGCTCGCCGAGCGGGTCTGGCGGGATGATCCGAGAGGTGCGGGAATTGCCGACGGAGCCGAGCGAGCCGCCATGGTGCGCCATGCGGCCACGACCCGGTCCACGAGGGGGCGCGGGGACACCTGTTCCGCGGGGTCGCGCCTCACGAGGCCCGGTTGACGGCGCGCCGCAAGCGCCAGTGCCCATACACGAGCGCCCACAGGATGCCGGGAGCAAAAGTGACGAAGATCAGAACCCGCGGAGTCGATACTACCAGGATCACGAGAAGCAGCAGGCTGCGGTTATGAACGACGACGGAGAAGAGCACCGGCCTGAGGAGCCATCACCGTGATAGCGGACCCAGCCACAACCACCACCAGCACGGTGCAGCTGCGACCGAGGAGAATGATGTCGCGATAACGCCGAGCCAGGCGGGCAGACAGCGTCAGCGGCAAGGATCGACACGGTAGCAGGAACAATGCGCCTGCGTACGGCCCGAGCCCCGCTCGGGTCGAACTGAGCAGCAGCCCCGTTATGACGAACTCCACCAGGAGTACCAACGCACCGAGAAAAGGCGACCTGAGCCACATGGAGGATTTTTACTGAGGATCATAGCGTCCTGCAGACGGTTCGGCGTTCATACGCTGCAGTTTGTCCCGCGGCTCGCCGGCGGCGATCTGCGCGATGAGCGCCCCCACGAGTAGAGGGATGAACATCGTGACGGCAGAAGCGTTGCCTGTCCCCACACGGCCAGCCAGTCGCCCCCGAGCATCGAATACGTCCCGATAACTGACATACTGGCTCGATCCGGACGCCATCCCAAGAGTGCACAAGACCACCAGCGCCACCCAGTGACCAACGACTGGAGGCTCCTATGGCCCTCCCACACCCAGGCTGCCCGCAATTGACGGACCAGATCGAGATCCCGCTGACGCTGCGAAGAACTCATGAAAGGCTCGGCGAGGCCGGCTGAAGAGATCTGTTGAGACGCTCATCGGTGACTCTCCCGTAAACGATAAACGAGGTTGGCCAGCACACGGGACAATGGCGACGATGACGGCGAGTGCAGAATTGAGCGCAGGGCGACACTAGCGAGATCAGCGCGGGCGCGTAATGTGGGAGCGTAATCAATCGGCTGGCGGCGCCAGCGACCCCCACGGAATCAGCCAGCCCAGCGGTGCCAGATGATAGGGGCGGACCGGGAGCAGAGGGACGCCAGAGCGCCGACCCCCAGTCCGACGCCCTGTTCAGGAACGCAGATCGCCAATGTCAGCGAACTCGCCACCGCCGCCACCGAGGCGGCCGCCACGACGATCAGGGCGGGTCACGCGTTCCTGACAGGCGGTGCTGTTTTCAGCCCCATCCTGGACCCATCAGGCGGATACGCCAAGCAGAACCTGGCCGAGCACAAGGACAATGAATCCCCAGAGAGAGCTTCCTGACAAAACGGGTGCTCACGCTGCCCCAGAGCGGTGAGCAGCAACCCCATCTGCTCTTTGGGTGTCCACCGTCGCCACGACGGGAGGCCAGTATTGCGGTATAATCGGCGGCATCAACGTAGCCAGAGAGAGGACCCGCATACAGGAGACAACTCCAGCTGTACGCATCTCTGGAGGTCCACGAGCTCGCCCTGCTGTAGCGGGCAGCCACCCATGCGAACTGGAGACCCATAGCCCCTGCAGCCATGAGCCAGCGGCGCTGCTGATCTTGTGTAGTCTACGCCGATGGTGCTCACCGCCGCACCCCCGCCCGGTCGGAATACGGGTGGTGGGAGCGCCGGATAAACCCGCGCCCACGGCCACCGGCGAGGCTCGCGGCCGCCGGAACGAGGTGGGCCGCGGTCATTGACGGGCGGACGCCGGGGGCAGGCATCGGCGAGGCGGCGCTCGCGGCCGGGCCGGATCGTGGCCGAGCGTCGGGTGAGTTCGAGGAAGGCCCGTGCCCAGGGTCTGACGGACCGTCCGCACACGGAACACGTATGATTGAGCGCACGATGCTGGTCACCAGGTCGCCGACCACCTCGTCGGGAAGCATGGGGATGCGCACCGTCTCGGCCGCGGACCTGGTGGGCGACGCGCTGCTCGTCGAGCAGGGCAGCTGCACCCGCCGGATCGTGGAGACGGTGACGTCGATGACGCTCGTCCCGGTTTTCCCGGACAGCCCTGATAGCGCAACCGCCCGGCGGCAGATGATGCCGACGATATCCGCCATCTGCCTGATCTCGCTGAGGATGTGGGAGGAGACGAGGACTGGCTCATGCCTCCTGGCGCGGCCAGGGCCGCGATGAGCTGGCGGATCTGCGCGACGCTGGCGGGTCCAGTCCGCTGGTCGGTTCGTCCAGAAGCATGAGCGGGGTCGGGCCAGAGGGCCGCGGCCAGCTCCAGACGCTGCGTCATACCCAGGAGTAGTCCTGACGAGCTTCTGTCCTGGGCCGGTCAGTGCGACGGTGGGCCAGGGTGTGCTGGACGCGCGCCCGCGTGCAGGGCGGAGATAGTCGGGCGACCATGGTGAGACTCTGCGCCGGTGAGCCTGGGTGTAGGAGGGCCCTCGATGAGGGAGCCGATGGTACCTGGCGGCAAGGGCGAGCGGACGCTCACTGGCGGCCCCATGACGCTCATGGTCCCTGAGGTGGGGCGGGTCAACCCCAGTGAGGAGCTTCATGGTGGTGACTCGGCGCCGTGCAGCTGAGGAACCCGTAGATGCCGCCGACGCGTGCAGGTCCACGGGTCGACGGCGGAAGTCGCTGAGGCTTTGCCAGGCCGTCGGCGGCGACAGACCAGGTCGTGCGCGCCGCGTCCGGGGCCGGAGGACGGCTGTCCTGCCGGGCCGAGCGTCGCGGGAGCCGACTGTTGCGCGGGGCGGCCGGCCTGGAGCCGACCAGGGCGCGGCTCGCGGGTGCGGGGAGTTCGCTGCTGTGCTCATGGAGCCATGAGACTCGAGGCGGTGCCCGCCCGCACCGCTGAGCTGAAGCGTCACCCATGGGGTACTGTCAGGCTGGCGACCCGGCGGGTCGGAGTATTCCCGGAATCATGAGGTTTCACTCTATCGACATCACCGCCGCAGCGGCACCACGATCAACCAGATAACAGTGAAAACAAAAAGTGCGACAAAGATATTGTTCTGTTACGCAAACCGCCCCGGACAACAATTCTGCAAAACTCACTGTCACCCTCAGGGTGACAAAACTGACTCAGCCACTAGCGCTCCTGTCCCACAAGGCAAAGACTCGTCCTGTGACCATGATCACCGTCGGGTGGCTTTCGGATCTCACCACACCTCACTCAGAACCAAGAAAGGACATATTATGACTGCTGACATTCTCGTTGAGATGACTGAGCGAACTCGACGCCACCTCGGCGCAGGGAACGCGTGTTCCACACCATCTCCCACGAGTGCTACTACAACCCTGGGCATTCATCTTCACCTGCTGCTGACCACTGGACCGTCCAATAGGCCGGTAGACACGTAAACCAGCACGAGACCCGAAAGTCACCCGACCCCCGGAAGAATCCCCATGATCCAGTCACACCTCGTTGAGCCCACAACCGCCGTCTTCACACAGTTCACCGACAATCTACGGACCGATCTCGGCCTCAACGCCGACGACTGGTCCAACGAGCGCATCCTTTCACACCATCTCTCCCCTGCCCTCGACCTGCGACAGGGCCGGGCACCTGGCCGTCTCACGCGCGACACCTCGAGCAAACGGTTCGAGGAGTTCCAGACCGACTCGGGAACGCATGATTTCCTCGAGGGCTTCAAACGAGACAATAAAGACATTATCGACCGGATCCTCGCCGACAACAACCGCGACCTGGCCTTCACCCGCTCCGCCGCCGCGGCACTCTCCCGACCGGTCGGCCCCGTTCGAGCACGGCTACGTCCCCACCGTCGAACCGGCCCGGCCGATCGAGGTCACCGCCATGGGACTGGCACGACCAGGAGCCCGCCGCACGTCTGACCGCCGCCGGCGTCCGCCTGTTCCGCAAGGGCCATCCCAGTGCGGGAATGCCATGATGACGTCGGTCCGGGCGTGGCGATCATGGACGGCTCTGACGACTCGCTCCCCGCCCCTGACGGGAGTAGCAGTTCAGGATCGGGGGCACACTCGTCCAAGGAGGCCGTCGACTGCCGTCACCAGCCCCTGGAGGAGGCCAGCGCCTCACTACAGCGCCTTCGGTCAACTGCTGCTTTTCTGCCTATTTGCTGCAGACCAGCGACCTCCACTCATGGAACATTATTCCGTACGGGACCGCCCGTGTCGCCGATTCTGAGACCTAGTCGTGCGTTCCTCCCCACCAGAGCGCCCACCGCGGCCGCGCTGCTGATATCGTCGACCGGCTGGCGACGCGTGCTCTTGATCGACGCGCCGCTGGGCGTGGCGGACAGCGCAAGTCTCGGACGTCTCGCCATCGCCACGAACGAGCTGGCGCCGCTGAGATCCGTGTTCGCAAAGACGTGGCGACCGACAAGATGCGCTTGAGCGCCGCATGAACATCACGAAGGTCACGGACCACCTCCTTCACGCGCGCACAGTCCAACGGGAAGGAGGACCCGTATCCGTACCGATCATTAGTCGTTCGCTCCCTCACCGGCTCTGCGAGGCCTAAACGCCACCTGAGGAGCACCGACGGTGGCGGCGGCCGTCTCAGTGCGGCCGAAGCGTGCGGTGACGCGCGTCCCGCCAGAACACCAGTGAGTACGTCGTCGTCCGTCAGGCCTCGGCAGCCAGCGATTCTAGCGGCCAGCCGACGATGCATCGACCACCTGCGCTGTTCGAACACTCGCGCCTCGCCGGGCCCTCATCGACTCGGAGTGCGAGAGTTCTGCGCGGGCCTCATCCTCCTTTCCGCTGCGACCTCACGTCGAGGAACGTCGTCGACGAGAGCGGCTGCACTGGTCTGCGTCTCGACTCAAGCCCCTACAACACGGTGCTCGACCACATGGCGGGACCGTCTGCCGCACCGACCTCCAGATGAACATCGTCACTTCGCCTTGTCGGTGATGCAGATGCTAGCTCGCCGAGCGACCCTCCTGCCGCCAAAGCGATCCGGCCTGCCCGCACCTCACCGGTCGCGGCGGCCATCGACACCTGCGCGAGCAGATCGGCGATGCGCAGGTCACCGGCCCGGACGACTCGAGCTGAGAGCTAACGGTCGACGACAGGGACAATCGTCATCAGTCCCCTCCGACGGGATCTACGAGCGGCATCCAGGGCGTCCAGTACGCTCGGACAGATGTCACCCTCGGTCAGCCCCAGATCCCGGCCCAGGACGCGTCACGCTCGGTCTACCGGTCCGTCGAGCCCCTCCTCACCCAGCACTCCGCTCGACATCGACTCAGAGTCCGTCAAAGACGACCGCGTACGACGTCATAGCCAAAGCCGAAATCATCTCCATGGCGCCACGCCCGCGACCGCGAGATCGACGATAGACGCGCTGGCGCAACACCTGGTCGACCTCCCGACACCTCAGCCGACGTCCTCCAGTGGCCGCTGGAGCGAAAGAACTGCTCAATAACGCCAGCTTTCGCCCACGGAAACGCTGAATCGGCACCGCCCTGCTCGTGGGCCGGGTGACAAACTGACGCGGAGTACGTCGAGGTGGCTGCCGCTCCAGACCGACGAGCGCTCGCACCGCCGACGGCATGTGGCAGGACCTGCGCATAGAGGAGGCGCCGGCATCGAGTCCACCGAGCCATCGGGGCGACCCGGACTCGGCGGTCGCCAGGATCACCGCCCCGAGCTCGACAAGCGCACCGGAGGCGATCTGCTCCCCGCAACCGTCCGCGAGCGCTTCACGCGACGACCTGTGCCGCGTGGCCGATCTACCTGATCACCGCAATCCACGACACCGAGAGCTCGTTGTAGCCACGGCGTCGCCGGCAGCCTGTTGACACCTGACCACCTCGACAGGACATCAGCCGTCAGCGGCCACCACGCCCGGATCGGCACAGGCCTCGCGCCGAGGTCGCGGCGCGTTCGGCCTGAGCAGGGATCTGGCGCTGCGGGATCGGATGCCCACCAGTCCCACGCGCTGATGACCGGCCCGCGGGCGTCCTGCACGCCCTGCACGTCCACGCGGGTCCTCGTCACGCTGGAGCCGCTGTCTCATCACGCCTCGAGGGCATGACCTCATGAGGACAATACTTCAGCAGTCCGAGCGCGACTGCCTGCTGGCCTGCTTCGCCATGACGCTCAGCACGTACGGCATCAACAGGCAGCCGTGGCAGCTGATCAGGCAGACCACCGCCTTCGAGTCGGAGGGCATCTCCGCGGCGGAGCTGCGCGCTCACCGCGGGCTGCGGCATAGCGGCTGCGCCAGACGCGGGAGCCCGTCGGAGGTCTGGAGAGCTCTCACGGCGTCCCGGGAGACTTCGATCGTGCACTTCACGCCCCACCACTATGTCGTGGTCAGAGCGGCGCGGAGCCGGCGGAAGATGCGGGTTCATGACCCGGCCATCGGCCGCTACGACCTCCGTGAGGAGGACTGAGAACGTGCGAGCGGCGCTATCTTCTCTACCCCAGATACCGCGCTGGCGAAGCGAGGCAGCGCGACCTCGGGAGAGTATGCCCGCGCCGCGTCGTCAACGCCCCGGCCAGCGCAGCCACCCCATGATGCTCCCTGCTACCTCCCGGACGCAGGTCAGCGCACTCGCCTGTCCTGGAGCTGCGCGACCTGGTCGACCAGCACCGGGCGCGGCGTATCCGCCCTCTTGGTGACCGGCATCCTGCTGGCGTCCGTCCTGTCCGTCGTCACAAAGGTGCACGGGACCGCCGCCGGGGCGCGCTCCTTCGATGCGAGGTACTCCAACCGACTCTTCTGAGCTCGTCGCCGCCGCTGGCCTACTTCGAGCGCAACAGCCGCGGAAGTCTTTCATGAGAGCTCAGCCTGCTTGCCATCCGTGACGCGATCATCGTCGGCCCTGCCGCAGATCGTATCCACGATCACGTCCGCGGTCATCAGCTCGCCTAGCCTTCCTCGACTCCTGGCTCGCCTGGCGGCATCCCGTCTGCTCGGCGGCGTTCCTGGCCATCAACCAGGTCTCATGGCGGCAGAAACTCGGCGAACGTCTCATCATCCTCAGGCAGCAGGAGTTCGGCCAGCCTGTTCAGCGCGACCTGGCGAGTATCGCCGACATGATCACCCTGGGGTGACGGACTTGACCAGCGACGGCGTGGGGGAGTCCAACAGCAGGCTGACCGACTTCCTCAACATCAAGGTCGCGGACGACCGGCTACCGCAGGCTGTCGAGCTATCTTCACGTTCCTGATCGCGCCGGCCTGGCAGCTCTACCTCCGTCAGAGTTCCAGTCGGGCGCCAGCGTCCCCTGGGCACCCTCCTTATGATCCAGGTCGCGGGCGGCTTGTCGCCAGCGGTCTGAAGGACAGCGCTCACCTCGTGGTGACTCTGAACCAGGTCCGTCAGAATACCGACCGACACACGGAGATATCTTTCGACAGCACCGATGCTCAGCACTCGTGGACCGCACTGTCGCATCCTCAGGACCCGATCGAGGCGGATGCGCTGCGACCATCGGGTTCGAGGGAACCGGGTCATCGGACGACGTCAGCCTGAGGATCGCCCGCGTCCAGGACATTCATCGTCGGGCCGTCGGGGCGGGAAAGTCCACGCCCTCAAGGGGCTCGTCGGCCTCCTCCGCACACGGGGCACCATCGCCCTGTCCCCGGCCTCAGGGACCATCCTGGGGTCGCCTTCGCGGAGACGCGACCGGAGGGGAGTCCGTCCGGCAGGCCTCGACCCGCGCGGGGTCGGCCTGACGGACGACGACGGCCGGGCGGCTCTTGAGGCGGTGTCCCCTGAGGGACGGGTGACCCGGCTCCCGCTGGGGCTCGACTCACTACGTCTCCGAGGACGGGACCAACTTGTCGAACGGGAGAGGAGGTAGGCTCATCGCTCGGGCGCTCGCGGCCGGTGACAGCTCCTCGTCCTGCTGGACGAGCCGTTCATCGGCTCTCGACGAGCAGACCGTCCGCACGGTCTTCCGCCAGACGATCGGCGACCGCCCGTCTTCCTCATCGTCACGCACGCACCGAGCTGACTGATGATGACGACGCCGTCATATTCGTCCGATCAGACGATCACGGCTCGACGCACGCCTCCCTGGATCCGCTGATGCCTGAGTACGCGCGACTTTCGTCTGGCGCGGGTCTGTCACGCACGCCTTCGGGGCGGGCGGGAGGAGACCTGTAGCATGGGCGCGGGCGATCTCGCACTGCTGGCAAGGAGGCTGTGATGACGCCTTGGGTCCCAGCGTGGTGCGACGGACGGTCCCTGCACCCGCCTGAGGTCGTCCTGTCCATGCCGTTCGCGCACTGTTCTCGTCTGAGCTGTTGGTCCTGACCGGCACCGCCGCTGTCGACTGCATCCGCCCGCTGTTTCCTCGCCGCGCTCCCACGCGGGTCAGATCGCCGAGGCTCTCCTCTGGTCACCACCCCTCGTCATTGTCATCGCCATCGCGGGTGTCACCTGTCTTCAGACGCGACGCATGCGCCTCGGCCCTGGCCCTGACCTGTCGCCGCCGCAGGCATCCTGCAGACGATCCTCGCCCTGACCACCCACCGCGCCCGGCTGCGCACCGCTCGCCGACTCGATTCTCACTGGGGGCGCGACTCGGCCAGCCATGTCACCGCGGCGACCCTGGCGCCTGGTCCGTCACGTCACCCCAGCTCACCGGCGCCCCACCTCGGTCGCCCAATGGGTCGGGGTCGGCGTCGCGCCGTCGCACCGCCGTCGTCGCCAGTGGATCAGCGGGCCCGGCCCACCCGTCCACATCGTGGGCGGGCTGCTGCCGCCGTGTGTGCCAACCTGCACTGAGCGCGCGGCGGTGCCGACTCGATCCCGTCCGCCTGGGCGCGGCTGGGCCTACCGCGCGAGAGCACCGATAAGCTGAGCCGCCGTCATTTTCAACCCGCCAAATCGACGACCTGTCGCTGCGGCGCTGCGTCGAGGTCGAGGTGCTCGCTGCGGGGGAGCCCACTCTCTGGCTGGAGACCACCGTCGACGATCCCGGTCACGAGCCGGCTGGCGGGCGCTTTCGACGCCGTGCGTCGACCTCGTCCTGGTGGCCGGCGGGACGGAATCGGTACGGGCCGTCTCCACTGAGCTGGCTGGCACCGGCGTGCCCATGGCGCTGCGCCTCGGGCACCGGCAACCTGTTGGGCCCGCACCCCGGCGTGCCGGCGGGACACCGACGCCGCCCCTGCGCCTGGCGCTGCACGGGCGCGCCCGGCGATCGACGTCGTGCGCTGCGAGACCGACGCCCCAGGCGGTGAAAGCGCGACGACCCAGCGCTTCGTCGTCATGAGGGCCTGGGCTGACGCCCAGATCATGGAGGACACGAGCGACGACCATGCGGGTCATCCGCGCCGGCGCCTACGCGCGGGTGGCCGCGGTGCAGAACGCGGCGCTGGTCCCTTTCACTGCGACAGTCGCCCTCGACGACGGCGGAGCCTGTCGAGCAGCAGGTGGTGATGGCGCTGCTGGCAACGTCGGCAGATCACCGGCGGGGTGATCGCTGTTCGCAGCGTCGCCCGCCGTCGGACGCGCGCGGACCTCACGCTCGCCAGCCCCGGAAAGGTGGCACGACTGGCGCGGCTGGGGCGCAGATCCTCACCGGCCGGGACCCAGAAGGGCTTTCCGACGACCTCGGCGTCCCGGATGCGCATCGCGACCGATAGGCTGGTCCCTCGAGCTCGACGGCATGACACCATCGGGCACCACCCGCTCGCTCACGGTCGAGATCGAGCCCGAAGCGGTCTGGCTGTCGCTCCCGGAGGCGTGAAAGGAGATCGAGGGCCCATCGGCGTTCCCGGTCCGGCGCACCTGATCGAGCGGAGCAGACTGCGCCGCGTCGTCGCAGCAGGTCGAGTCGGTCCGCGTCCGTTCGGCGGCGCTCCTCCCATGTGGCTCGCGCTCAGGAACCTGAGGAGGGATCGGCTGACCCGACGGCTCGCAGAATCAACGTTGAGTCGGCACGGTCAGCCCAGCGACTCAATCAGGAAGGTCTCCAGGGCCGAGCGCCCGGCCGGGACAGGCCGGCGCGCAGCTCGTCGTCGACTCCCTGCGGATCGATGCCGCGGCGGAAGCCGGCGTCCCTCCGCGGTGATCTCGATCGCGTCGCCTGCGGTCGGGTGCGAGCGACCCGGCGAACAGCTCCCGAGGTCGACGAGCGGTCCACGAGCGAGACGACCAGGCTCAAACGCATGCATCCGGAATGTGATCCCGCTGAGACCCGGTGTCCCGCGTGCGCATGACGACGTGAGCAGCCCCACCTGTTTGGGGGTCAGCCTCAGCCGTCCATCCGCTCGAGAAGGACCCGTGACCACGCGCCCAGGACTCCAGCCGGAAGCACGCCGCCGATAGGATCGCCGCCTTTCCCCACTGGTACCGCTTCATCCGCTTCCCTCCACGAACATAATATATCATGTACAGAATCATTCATTGAACGATCTGAGGTTGTGATCCTGATGCCCTGCGGCTCACCCTGCTGAACTGAGTCGCAGGTGCTGGCCCGCTGGCATCGCGGCTGCAGCCGGCACGGCCGAGCTCAGCGTCGCCCGACCGACCCCAGCGCCCGCTCGCCTCGACTACGTACGCGGCACGAGCCGTGCCTCGCTGGTACCGCGGTCGCTGGCTTTGCGTCCGCGTACCCGCTGACCCGTTCATCCTGGCCGTCGCCGCGCCTGCTCACCCGGGAGACGCCGTCATCGGCATTTCCACGAGCGTCTTCCGGCATGGCGGCGGGCGGCGCTCGCCGACGTCCCGCCACGCCGTCGGCGCTATCGTCCTTCTGATCGGCGCCGGTCGGCCACCATCCGCCGCCTGCAAATGGGCGCGGAGCCTCCGTTAGCTCTGTCCGTGTGAGAGCGCGTGCGCTGACAGAGCCGAGTCCGACGCGCATGGAGTTCAGCCACACGTCCGCATCCGCGGATTCGAGGTGGAGCGCCTCCCGAGCTGATCTCGCCGGCGTCGTTCAGCAGATGCAGTGCCGAGCCGTGCACCGCCCGCCTAGCCACCCGCCGGGACCGACCATGGCGGTCACCTGCGCGCGCTCGACGCCCTGCTGGCCACCGCGCTGCGCCGAGGCACCGCTGGCCACCCGATGAGCAGTGGCGTGAAGCTACCGCGGCAGGACAACGGCACCCTGCCGCATGCTCACCGGGCGCCTGGCCGTCGCCAGCGCAGAGGCTCGCACGGTGCAGTCGAAGATCGCCTCGCTTCCCTGTGCGATCAGCTCGCCATCCCCAGCCGACCTGGGAGCGAGGTGCGAGGAGGAGGACCCGGGACCGCACGAATATCCGGTGGGGTCGAGGCCGCCCACTCGACCGCTGGGCGCGGTGCGTCGAGCTCGAACGCGTGCAGAGGCGGTCTCGCGTGGCGGTCGCGCTCACGCCGAACCGAGCGGGCGTCTGCGTGCAGGCCCGCCGCGGGCTACCGGCAGTGCCGCTCTTCGAAGGCGGCCGGTTGGCTCGCGGCCGCCTGCTCCAGCGCATCGGGACCGGTGCGGCGGCTCGCGGCGGCCCGCCCGATCGGTATCCGGACCCGATGCGGTCGGAGTCGTCACGCGTCTGGGGCGAGCCGCGCACGGCGGTCTCACGCGACTACTTCCGCGACGACGTTGACGTAACCTGTTCATCGAGTGCAATCCCCGCACCACCGAGCCCGCCAACGCCGCCATGGCGGTGCCGACCTGCCGGCGCTCTCCATCGCCTGGCCACCGGTCGTCCACCGGCGTCCGCTCATCGCCAGGGCCGGAGCGCGCACACGCTCGACCATGGCGTCTGCCCTGGGCGGCCGAGGCCCGACCCGCCGAGTGGTCGCCGCGCGGCCTGCGGGCCCCGACCGCTCGTCCTGCCCCGGGCAAGGTAGTCGCGAGGTTCTGACCTCGTCCCGCGGGACCCGGCCTGCGTGTCGTCGCCCTGGCTTTGTGTCGGCACTGTCCTCGTGCGTCTGGCGTCAGTCACGGTCTGGCGGGCGGCGCCGTCGTGACGCCTGCGCGCCATTCTGGCCGCTGGCAAGCACGCATCGCCCGGCTGGTCGAGCACCGGCACCGCTTCCAAGCCGAGCCCCGTAATTCCCGTCATCGATCACGATCCGAAAGAGCAGGACACCCACGTAGACCGCGTCCGTCACGAGGCCGCCATGACAGCGCCTGCGAAGGCCCATACGGCAGCAGTGCGACGGACCACCAGTACCGCTTAGTATTTACGCTATCGGGCGCCCAAGAGCACCACACACAGTCATGCGCTTTTCCGGGACGATCTGGCTCGCCACGGCAAACTTTGGAAACTGGACGCTCCGCGCCCGGTCGCAAACCTGGACCGACTGGAGCCTCACGGAACCCTTCGGGTCCTGCCTGGCTGAACTCAAATATCGCCACTCGCAGAACCGCTCGAAGGGCTGCCCGGAGAATCAGACCGATCCCCGCCGACTGCCTCTCGAAGTCCGTGACACGCCTACAGCACTGAGCAGCCGGACGCTGAAATCATGGACTCGAGATCGTCGGACACGCATATCCACGAGGCGATGGCGCGAAGGAAGAACGCCGAGCAGTGACGATCAGTCAGCCTGAGGTGCTCGTCGCGCAGACGTCAGGCGATGGCCATCAGGATCGACGGCAACGAAGGTGTAGCCGAAATCGAGCTCGGTCGGCTCCAGCATCATGGGCACGCCCAGCTTCGCCACCGGGCATAGATGCGGTCGATATCATCGCGACCGACATCGCTCAGCGACAGCTCGCTGCCACCCATACGGGAGGCTTCCGCCGCAGGCTCAATCGCCGCCGCCTCCCGCAGACAGAGGGTCACGGTCCCGCGACAAGGCAAAAGACGGCGAACTCTCAAAAGGTCCTGCGGCCCCGCGTCCGAGGATCCTGGAGTAGAAGGCGGGTCTGAGATCGACGTCGGCGACGTAGAGGATGATGCTGTTCGGGCAGAAGTCCGGCATAGCGTCCTTATCTCACGACAGGCTGCGGCGCCCGAAGAACAAAGCCGACGCTAACAGCGGTCGGCGACACCGTGCGGGGCGCGCAGACGCTCGGCCCGGCGACGCCCTACGCTGACCACGCGGGAGCTGGCCGCGAGCCCGCCGGTGGTCATGGTCGCCCCGCCGAGAGACTCGACTGAGCGGCCGCCGAGCCCGCGACATGAAACCCTTTCCGGCCCGGCCGGCACTCGTCGCGTTGGGTCGCCACCGCACCGGGATCACAGAGCTCGTCACCGGCTCTCGCTACACGACCTCCTCGTCGGACGCGGACATGACGGCCTCGTCACCGGCGGGGCGCTGCTGGCGGCCGGCATCGGGCTGGTGTCGCCCAGAGCGTCATCGCGCTGCGCCGAGGTGGCACCCCACCCCGCTGCGCGTCGCACCCGCTCAGCTCATGGGCTCGCCCCGCTGCGCTGACGCAGGGACTGTGCTCATCGTCATCTCGGTGATCGATGACCGGCACGGGCATCGGCATCACCACGCCTGGCTACTACTGGCGGTCCCACGCCGCTCATGAGCCGTACGAGTCGACGGCGTGGCCAGGCGGGATGAGGCTGGGCGTCCCGCGAATCGGAGCGAGGATCTCGCGGCTCGCAGGGTCCGCGATCAGGCCGGCGCGACCACCCCCAGCCCACGGCGACGCGCGGCGATCCGCATCTCACGATCGTACTGAGAAGGGCACGGAGCGGATGTCCAGGCGACCGTCAATGAATGGCGTCTGCGGAGCGCAGCCCGCGCCGAGTCTCCGGCGGCATTCAGCAGATGCGGAGACGTCCACGAGCTCGACCCCGACAGCAGCGTCGCGACCGCCTCTCGTCCAGTTTCGCGACGATGACGGCTGCGCAGTGAGTTCCGTGGAGAGAAGAAAGGACGTGACAGGGCGATATCGCCCGCACTGTCAGGACTGCGCGACATGGCTTGATTGAGCCATTGTGCCAACGGCTCGATCCCTCCTCGATGAGAGCTGAGCGCTCGGACGCATCCAGGTAGATCGTCACCGTTCGCCGCGCAGAGATCATCCAGCGCATCCCGAGGATGCGAGCGGGTTGCGCGCCTCAAACCGGGCGAAGTCCACACGGGCCTCGGAGTGACGTGCACGCCGCCTGAGGAGTAAGACGCCTGCCGTCCCATGGGAGAGCAGCCACCGGCTCTCGTTGCTGTGATCGCTCAGGTCTCCCCGCTTGAACACGACGAAGGATCGACGCACCGTTATTGCGCAACTCGCGATGCGTAATCGCGGGTCGATACGGCCACTCCTCGTCGCAACCGTGCACGAGTTCCTTCCGGAGTGACGCTCCCGCGCTGCACCACCTCGAAGCGATCGACCTCAGCCCCGGCCCGCCCGGAACCGCAGGGTCACAGCGGGCAGAGGCGTCCGTCGGCCCGCGAACGCGCACCGAGGCGGCCCTGGCGTGGCGGCGCGCTCGAGGGCCGCGGAGGCTCCGGGAAGGACTGAGCGCGGAACCGCGACGCTGTTCAGCTCTGGCGGCGACGCTGTCGACGTCTACGCGATCACGCCGCGCACCATCGCCCGCCGGGCCTGAGCACCGGTACCCGCCTCCCCGGCCCTCGCCCGGCGGCGCGGGTAATCCCGCCGCGTTGGTCCCGATCCGAATGACGAAGATCCACCACGCCTCGCCTGACGATCGACGACGGAGCACGAGGCTTCTGCTCGATCCGCAGCTCGGGCCTCGCCTGAGCCTGACGCAGTCACCGCCGTGCCTCATCACCCACCGGCACGTCGACCACCGACCCGGAGCTCGTCGCGGAGGCGCGCGCCGCGAATCCCTGCTCGCGCCGACGCTCGGGACATCGGCGTTCCTGACGGGATCGAGGACGGCGGCCCGCACGAGGCGTACGGCACGACGCTGCGCATCGGCTCCGTCCGTCCAGGTGGCCGGCGAGCGTCACGCCGAGCTGCACCCGGCCTCCCCGGTCCGGAGAATCGCGCCTCACCTGATCGACCAGCGGCTGTTCGTCACCGGCGATGAGCACCCGCCCCTGCCGGGCCGTCTCACCACTCCTGGTCACGCCCGCTGACGCGCCCTGACTGCGCGCGCCACCGACCCGATCCACATGCGCGACGTGCGCCCCGAACTCGTCGTCGGCGTCCACGACGGCCTGCTCAACGCGGACGGGCTCTCGGTCGCCCGCCACGTGATCGACTCGCTGCGGGACGAGGGCGCGACCCGGGCCACCATGCTCTCCGACGGCGAGTCGATCGATATTCCCGGGTGACCGCGGGCTCGATGACGACCGCGCGTCCGGCCTCGCCGGTGCCCGTGAGCGGAAGCCTCGGATTCGGCGGCTGGCAGCCGCCGGCTTCCTGATGAACTCGCCTGAGGAGGAGCTGAAGGCCTGAGCCGGAGCGCCCTGACCTGCAGTCCCAGCCGCTCGGACCGATCTCGGTGCGAACTGAACCGATCTCGACACGAACTCGACCGATCCTCGGCTACTCCCAGCGGAAGAGCCTCGCCGCGAGCGCGCCGCAGGCGATCCCGAAGCCCAGCAGGATCACGGCCGATCCCCAGTGCGCGCCCCATCCGTCACCGGCCCACAGGCCCTGACTGAGACAGGTGAGCTGGTCAGCGGGCGAGGCGCCGCTCGAGCGCACTCGGCAGAACGTGGCTACAGCGGTACGCGGCGCCGGAGGTGAAGATGAGCGGACAGCACGAGGCTGCCCACCCCCGCGCCGCGCCCGTCCGGAAGCGGGATGCTGCAGCAGCCCAGCGCAGGAAGGCCGCCAGCCCGAGCAGGTGGCCAGGAGCGTCCGACCAGGGCGCCGACGGAGGCCGGGCGCTACCGAGCCGGAGGATGACGACGGCGTACATCGCCGCGATCGAGGCGAAGGTGAGACCAGCCGCGAGACGACGTCGGCCGCCGGTAGGGGCCGGGCTGAGCGGGTGGCCTGGAAGCGCCGCAGCACCCCGGCGCTGGCGCTGGGAGGTTGCGTCCACCGGCACCATGATGGCCGAGGATGATAGGATGACGATGCCGGAGGCGGGTGGTTGGCCTCCAGGAAGCCCCTGCCGCCGAACTGCGGGTGGGGTCGCTGCGCGATGAGGCCCATGACGATGATGAACACCGAGCGAAGGCGAGAGAGAAGACGACGGTGACGGGTCGCGGAGGGTCCGCAGGGCGGTGACTCCGGCACAGCTGACGGAAGGCCTTCATGGGTCCTGTGTCCTCTCGCATCGAGCGGCTGGTCAGGAGGAACGACGTCCCCATGTCGGGGCCGACACTCGCATCGTCGCTCACGGTGGGGCCCCGTCCTCTCGATCGCGTCGATGATCCGCTGCGGAAACGTGCGTCTGTCGAGCGCAGCCGCACTCGGCAGTCGTGACCGACACGTCTGAGACGCTTCCAGGCCGTCCAGCACCGAGTCGGGCACTGGGGCTGGGACGTGCGCAGCTGATCCGGCGCCGCCGCCCAGGGAGGCGCACCAGGTTCGGCACGGTGTCGAGGGCGACGAGGCGCCTGTGGTCGACGACGCCGACCCGGTCGCACAGGGCCCGCTCGTCCATGTCGTGCGTGGTCAGCTGAGGACCGTCGGCGCCCTCGCGGATGAGCGGATCACGTCCCACATGGCCAGACGGGCCTGCGGGTCGAGAGCTGGGTGAGCTCGCCGGGCGAAGACGAGCTCGCGCCGCTGATCAGAGCCAGGGCGATGAACACGCGCGCCGCTGGCCGCCGGAGAGCTCTCGATCGGGGCGTCTCTGCTTGCGGCGAGATCCCCAGCCCTCCAGGAGCTCATCGGTATCGGCGGGTGGTCGTGGCCAGGATGCGAGAGCTCATCGCCCGCGCACCTTTGATTCGGCGGCAGCGCCGCCGTCTGCAGCTGAACCCTGATGCGGGTCCGCCAGCTGGTCGGTCGGTGCGCTGATCGACGTCGAGCACACGCACGCTTCCGCCGCCGAGGTGCAGTCCTCCAGGCACCCAGGAGAGTGGTCTGCCCGCCCCTGTTCGGCCCGATCAGGCCGACGATCTCGCCCGGCTCACCTCGAAGGAGATCCCATCGACGGCGACGAGCTCCGCCGAGGTCCTGGTCAGGTCGTCGACGACGATCGCCGGTTCTATCGCCCCTCCTCGGTGCGCGTCCGACGTTGACTGGCGATGCCGGCTCGAGAGTCGCCGGCCGAACTGCGCGTCGCCGCTCGGGTCTCGGTCGGCGGCGCCTGGCACCGTGCCCGGGCCCACTTGGCATCCGGTCCATCGAGAGTCGAGCGCACGACATCGCCAGGGTCGTCGGGGCGCGCTCAACAGGAGTCGCAGGGGGATGAGTGCAGCCCCGGGCCGGATCGGTCAGTGACGACGAGTTGATCACCTGATCTGAGGCCGAGGTTCTGCGGGCCTGCGCCGGATGGCGACCGTCCCCGCCGCCTGACGGTGACCGTTCCGAAGAAGCCCCGCCATCGGGGCCGATATGGACGGGATTGCGCGGCACCATGGTTATTCCTGTCATCCTCTGCCAATAACTGCGGCATGTTCATCAGAGTGGCGACGTAAAACATGCATTGCATCCATGATGCACCCATTCCAGCGCAAAAGCAAGAGTGAGAGGGAGCGAGGAAGAGAGGGCGCGCGAGCGACCCGGCGGCTTCGGCGCTCGAGTTCCGCGCGGTCGAGTCAGTAGCGCGGTCGTAGCTGAGCGCACGCGGTCGCAGCGCAGCGCGGTGGTCAGCCTTCCCGCGCCAGGTCGTACCCAGAGGCTTTCGGCGTACGACCGCGCGACTCACGTACGACTTTCGCGGCGGCGCGTATGACCACGCGAGCCCGGGTACGACCACGCGAGCCCGGCACGACCACGCGAGCCCGGGTACGACCACGCGAGCCCGGTACGACCACGCGAGCCCGGGCGACCACGTGGACCCGGTACGACCACGCGCACTCCGGGTCCGACCACGCGAGGCTCTCGCGGCAGCACAGCGCCGGACGGCCCGACCCGGCGCTCAGTTCACGTCGCTCAGCGCCCGAGGACGCTCAGGGCCTGAGGATCTGCCAGTCGTCGCTGACTCGGGCGATGGCGATCCCGTGGCGGGCGCGGTCAGGAGCAACTGGCTCACGAAGTCCCCGGCCCGGGGCCAGCTCACCGAGATGTGGCATGTACTGCGGAGCGAATCCGTAGTCGACGATGTACTGTCGATGCCGGGCGGGCCTCGTACGTCGCGTCATCAACGGCGTCCGCCATTCAGGAGCGGGGAAGCACCGGCGGAGCCTGCGGTACAGGATCGCAGGGAGGGGAGTCATCACCGCTGGTCCTGAAGCCCGTCTCCAGCGGCTCGTCCCCTCCCACCAGGCTGGGAAATCGGCGTCGAGACGAAATCGGCTCGAAGACGAGGATGTCGTAGCTCATGGTGCTGCTCCTCGGCGGATGCAAGAGGCGGATGGATGATCGGCGGACGGATCGGAGGCGAACCTGGTCGAGGCGGATGCGACGGCGATCGTTCGTGCGCGCGTCGGTGGAGTGACGCGGTCCCGAGTCGGCGGATGCGGCGCGGACGGAAGCGTCGAGGAGGGCCTCCACGACGCGGTCCCGGATCAGATGCGACGCGCGCAGGAGCTGGGACTCGGCAGGGCGCCGTCCAGACGAAGTCGCGGAAGAAGGGCACGGCCTGCCCTCGGTGAGGACTCCTCGGATGTGAGCCTCGGTGGTGGTGGACCCGCCGCCGACGTCCCAGGACAGCTGACCCAGGCCCGTCCTGGACCGCGTCGCGCCACGACGTAGTGCACGTGGCCCTCCTCGTCCGTCACTCTGGCCTCCAGGGTCAGGTCCGTGCAACGCCCTCCCGACCTGCATGTAGGTGCTGACAGCGATCATCGCCGTCGACCTCGGTGATGTTGTCGTCTCGGGCAGGGGCCCACACCGTGCAGAGAGAAGAAGGTTCTTCCGTCCAGGACGCGCGGGTCGGTGAGGCAGCGGGTGAGCTCGGCGAGCACCGACTCGGGAGTCTCGCTCCCAGTCGAAGCCGTCGCTGAAGCCCGCTCGAGCCCGACGGTCCACGTGGCGAATCTCCTGGGCCATAGTCGCTCGACAACCTCACTTCTCATCCTCGGTCGTCCGGAGAACCGCTCGGGCGACGACGTCGGCAGGACCGGAGCGCCGGCCTGGTCGAGCATCGCGGACGTGACGACGCCCGCTGCGGTGGCCCTAGACCAGCGCCGCCCAGTCCTCGACCTGCAGGAGCCGCACCCATGGACCTCTCCCCAGCGTCCCTGCGCTCGCGCATCACTGCGGCTCTGGGCCGCGCGGCCCGTCTGGTCTCCTGTCGCGCGGCGGCGGCCCGGCGGGACTCGCGCTGGGCCTGGGCCGTCGAGAAGACCGATCCCGGCTTTCGGCCCGCACCCTGGGCCAGCTGCCCATGGGCGTGATCGTCGTCTCGGGCACCAACGGCAAGACGACGACCACCACGATGGTCGTTCAGCTCCGCGCGAGCAGGGTCTAACGGTGCTGACCAACCGCTCCGTCGAACTGTGCGCGGGTGCTCGCCTCCTGCTCACCGAGGTGGACGCGGCGGCCGTGCATCACGACGTCGCTGCCCTGGAGCTGGACGAGGCCCACGCGGTACGCTTCGTCCGACTCGTCAAACCCCGCCACGCCCCTGTTGCTCAACGTCATGCGCGACCAGCTCGACCGCTTCGGCGAGATCGACCACACCGCTCCCTGCTGCACAAGGTCGCCCTGACCACGACCGGCCTTTGTCGTCGTCAACGCCGACGACCCTGCGTCATGGGCGCCGCCTCCTTCATCGGCGATCTGAGGGCCTCGCGTCGGCGCTCTTCGGCGCCGCGGAGGCCCTGCGCGCTCTGTCTGCCCCGACGACGACCTGCGCACCGGGGCCCGGGCCCAGGAGCTGCGGGCGAGCGGAGGCAGCTAGGGCGAGGCCGGCGAGGAGGGCGCCCTCGTCCCGCAGGCCCTGGCGGCCTCGCCCCGCGTGAGCCTGGAACTCTTGCGTGGCTGGACGTTGTCGCGCGTGGATGGCGCCGACCACGACGTGACCTTCACCATCCCCTGCGCATCCACAACTGCAGCTCAACGCCTGCGCGGCCCTGGCCGTCGCCCTGAGGCGCTGGGCGACAGAGCGGACCTGCGCGGCGGTTGACGACCCCTCGCGCGTCCAGGCGGCCTTCGGCGGCGGCGAGGTCCCTCGCCCCTGACGGCCGCGACGCAGCCTCTCGCTCGTGAAGAACCGGCGGCTTCCGCATGGACCGCTCACCGCCGAGCAGGCTGCGCTCCGGCGGGCTGGAGTCGGTCATGATCGCCATCAACGACGAGTACGCCGACGGCCGCGACATGTCGTGGCTGGGACGTCGAGTTCGCCGGGGCTGCACTCTGAGGCCGCCGTCGTCACCGGTGTGCGCGCCTGGGACATGGCGCGCTGCGGCTGCGCCACGACGAGGTGGGGATCGGCGTCGTCGAGCCCGACCTGGCTAAGGCCGTGGCGCCTCTGCGCAGAGGCCGCGAAGAAGGCTGACGACGGGGCGGGCCGCCCCATGCGCATCTCTCACCACCCACACCGCCATGCGCTCGCCCCTGCGCGCCCACCTGGCCGAGCTCACCGACGTCGAGGAGGCCCCCTGACATGAGCGAGCCGACCGACCCGCACACCACCGAGGGCGCCGCCTGCGGGCGCCTGCGCCTGCTGCAACTCTACCCGCGAGACATGAACATCTACGGCGATCGGGGCAACGCCCTGGTCCTGGCGCGCCGCGCAGTGGGCGGGCTACGACGTCGACCCGTCCCACGACCCTGGCGACGAGCTCCCGGAGGACGCTCGACCTCGTGGCGGCGGCGCAGGACCGGGGCAGGAGCGCATCGAGGACCTGACGCCTGCGGCCCGCAGCTGCGCGCGCGTGGGCCCGCGACGGCATGCCTGGTCTCATCTGCGGGCTCTACCAGTTTTTCGACGCCGCTTCGTCACCGGGCACCGGCGGGCAGATCCCGGCATCCGATCTTCGACGCCGAGACTGCTGGCTGGCAGCGGGCGCTTGATCGGGAACATCACCCTGGAGTCGAAGAGGCTTTCGGCAGATCGTCGGCCACGAGAACCACCCGACTGACGACGCTGGCCGTCGCGCCCTTCGGCCGCGTGCGCTCCGGGGACGGGCAACAACGGCAGGACGGGACCGAGGGCGCCCGTGCCGACCACGTCATCGGCACTCACCCGCTACGGTTCGCGCCGCAAGAACCCGGCCGTGGCCGATTGCTCGGCCCGCGCGTCGAGCGCGCCGGCGGGACGTGGAGGCAGACGGGCTGACGAGCGGCCGGACGTCGGGCCGAGAGGGCTCGTAGGGTCGCCGCGAGCCGGCCGCGCTGAGATCGCCTCGGCTCAGCGGTGCTGCGCCCGGCGAGCCCCTCGTCCGCGCACTCATTCGTGGTACTTCGGTCCCTGCCTACCTGTTCGAGGCTCGTGGAGGCCGTCCATGTCCGAACTATCGCACACCAACCGCACGCACACGCAGAGGTGCTCACTGGCCCGGACGCCGAGCAGGAGCTCAGCGATGGGACTGGCCGTCGCCCCTTGTCCCGCGCGTGCGTCGAAGGGCTGCGGGACCGCCGTCAATCAGCACTCGTCCTTCGGAACTGAACACGCCCTGGGGTCTCCATCTGGGCGAAGATCGGGGCTCGCTGCGCACCCTGCTCGACGAACGGGGTGCGCGATCCCACGACACCGCCAACGCCCCTGCGGTCAGTCAACCGCGACGGCACAATGGGCCATCGCGGCGATCGGTGGCGATGAGAGCACCGCATGCGCGAGTCCGATCCGAGCAAATGCCCACGCTCGTCGGAAGGGGCCGACGTTCGACGCCGAGGTCAAGAACAATGGGAGGGCAGCAGCGCTCCCTGGATTCACTTCCAGCTCTGCTCTTCGACCTCGCCCAGGCGACCAGCGATGACGGCACTCGATCCAACGGCTTGCGCACGGGATGCTGTCTACTTTCTGGGACCGCAGGGCCGATGAACTGCGTTCGAGCTGTCGCTGCCGATCGCCTGCGAGACGGTGTCGTCACCGGTGGAAGACCCGCATCATTCTGCCTGCGGCAAGACCCGTCGAGCCGACGACGATCTCGCAGCAACGACGACGTGCCGTCGCCACACCCGCAGGACGTGGACTCGAGATCACCGCCATCTCATGACCCTGAGTCGCGAATCATCCGTGAGACAACGAGCGGGTCTGCCCAAGACCGCTCTGGCCTCGAGCGGCGGGGTCGCCCCGCGCATGGTGACGACCTGGGAGTCCAGAGGGGCCCTCATCACGGTTGAGCGACATCGCCGGCGCGACAGGAATGCCGGCCGAGTTCTTCTCCGGTGGAGCGATCGACCTGCTCGAGGAGGATCGAATTTCTTCCGGCACGACGATCGCCTGCCTCCGCCCTCCTGCACCGACTGAGCGGCTTTCGGACCTTTGGCATCGGGTCTCACGATTCCATCTCGCCGGCGCTTCAGAACTCCTGCGCTCAGCATGCCTGAGGCGGAGCCGGGCGACTGCGCCCGACAGGCCGCGGCCCTGCGCCTGGCCTGGAGAATGGGATGGGACCTGCTCCCAACCTGGTCCAGCTGGCCAGAGCCCACGGTATCTCGGGTCTCGGCATCCCGCTGGCGGACGCCGCGGTCGATGCCTTCAGCTTCTGGGCGCCCGACTGACGCCCCTTTCGTCTCCCCTGTCCCGGATCAAGACGGCGGAGCGCTCGCGCTTCGACCTGGCTCACGAGATCGGTCACCTGGTGCTCCACTGCGACGTCACTGGAACCGGGGAGACCACCGACCGGAGATCGAGCGCGAGGCCGATGTCTTCGCCGCGAGCTCCTCCTGCCCACCGAGGCCCCTGCGCGCCCGCGTCCGCGGCGCGCCTCCATCGAGGACCCTCATGAGGATCAAGAGCGCCTACGGGCCCGCCATGGCGGGTCGCGGCGCCTGATCCGCGACGCCGGCCTCCTGTCAGTGGGGCACGCCAGCTGGTGGCGACGCTCACGTCACGAGGATTCCACACGGCGAGCTGGGAGCACTCTGCCCATGCGAGAAGTCGCGAGCTCAGCACGGTGCCGGAGCGCCTGAGGCCGAGTCGGTGGGCCGACGAGCGAAAGGCATCGGTCTGCGCCTGACGACGTCGCGGACTTCTGCGTTCGGGCAGGCTCTGCGCGCAGCGCCTGACGCCGACGCCGCCTCCCCGCAGGATGTCTCCGGCGGTGGCGCGCCTCCAGCGGCCCGGGCCGAGCCTCCGGGTTGTGACACAGGCGGGCGCCGGCCCGCGTGCTCGCCATTCCGTCCTCACCCGGCCTCCTGGCGACCCGGCAACATGCCGGGACCATCCCCTCGTCGAGGCCTCTCCCAGGCTCGCCAGCATGACTCTGACCTCCGGAGTGGGGGCGGATAGTGACCGCCCAGGCCCTGACCACGGGCGGCGACGGGAGCCTCCCTAGGGCCCTGGCCAGAGGATGGCTCGGCCCTTTGTGCGTTTGTTCATCTGTTCACCGTCGTCGCGATCCTCGCGTCTTCGCCTACGCCTCCCGTGCATGGCCACGGCCGCAGCGCGATGCACCGCGACACCGCCACCCGGAAATAGCCGGCCATCGCCCGCACCTGCATGCCCGTCACCACCTGGGTACGGCGGTGCCCCACGCGCGCTCATCACCGTGTTCATATGGATTGAAAACGATGACCGGACACGCGACAGGACGTTCAGGAGTGGGCAGCCGTGCCCGTCGTTCCCACGCACCTGGTGACCACGCCGGACCCCGACGCTGCGGTGGGTCGTCCTCGACGGCCTGCTGCCTTCACCGGGAGGTGGTCTGCACCGGCTCCTGCTTTCAGGCCCTCATCGACGACGGCACCCTGAGCCCGTGCGGGTCGACGGCGGCGCGGTGCTCACTCTTCTGGGGCCCGGCTGCAGCTGGCGCCAGGAGGGGCCCGCGGCAGTGCGCTGGTGATGCCGCGCCCCGGGCCTCCTGGGAGTGGCGGCCAGGCGGCCCACGCCCTCCGGGCCCGACGATCGCCCTGGAGTCCGCCGCCCGGCAGATCGCGAGCGGCTCACCGATCCTTCGTCAACAGCCACGGCGGTCGTTGATGGTGCGCTCGGTGTGCGACGGCGTCGTCGAGACTCTCCATGGAGGGCGCCTGCGACGACTGCCCGGCCGCCGAGATCACGATGCACGCGCGCTTCGAGCACCTGCTGCGGCGCCGCTGCCCCTGGCTGGTCGAGGTCCGCCGGGTCGAGGGGTAGGGGGCATCGGCCTCGTCGCCACGCCGGGCCCGCCTCCTTCGCCGAGCCGCCCGTCATCGCCGAGCCGGGCGGAGGTCGCGCAGCCTCCCACCGTTGTCTGCTGGGCTTCGCGACGTTCACCGGGTCTCGGCTGGGACTTGCTGTGCCGTGGTCAGGCAGGGCGACCAGAGCGACGGCGAGCGACGCAAGATCGACCTGAGCCGAGTCAGAGAGACCACGATCGCCTGACGATAGAGAAGCCTCACCTTAAACTGCTGTGGACGATGCGCATCGTCCGCATCGAGACCGAGGACAGAACAGACTCTGAGGAACCTCCGACGACATCCGAGGACATCACGGCGACAGCAGTCTCACAGTCACAGCACATCGACCTCCACCGGCATACTGCGAGCAGTTTGCCTCGGCGGAAAGATTCTTCCGACCTGGGCGCGCGGGCACCACGAGTCGCGTGGTCGGCCTGTGAAGGACACGGGCCAGCGGCCCCATCATCAGGCGGCTGAGCAACGGGCTTCGTCCCCGGCAGGCGTCGTCACCCTCGTTGCGCTGCGCCCCTACTGGGCGACCTGGTCGCCCACCGTGGCCGATTACGAGCTGTGCCTGCGCCACCACGAGGCCCGCATCGTCCGGGTCGAGACCATCACCATGGCCGACAAGGACGTCGAGGCCGCGGCGGAGTCCGCCCCCGCGGCCGAGGCGGAGACGGGAAAGACGGTGCCTCCACCGAGCCGGTCGCCGAATCCTGGGAGAGGAGCAGCGCCTATGAGCGACCATCTGCGCTGCCCACGAGTCGTCCCCGGCGCCCCGGACCGCCACCGCGGTTCCTCCACCCAAGACGCTGGCGGCCGGCCCGACGCACTCGCCCCTGGCGGGTGCCCCCCAACGCCGGCAAGACCTGATTCAACGCCCTGACGGGCCTGCGCGCAAGACCGGCAACTATCCCGGCGTCACCGTCGCCCGGTCACTGGGGACCTGCCGATCAGCGGGACCGACCCGACGATCGAGGACCTGCCGGGCGCCTACTGGACCGATCAGTCCCGGACGAGCAGGTGGTGTGACGTCCTCACCGACGCCTTGCAGGCTGTCTCCGTCCCCGACGCCCTGGTGGTCGTCGTCGATGCCACGACGCTGCGTGCGGGGTTGAACCGCTGGCCGAGGCTCGCCCTGACCCGCCCACCTGCCTGGTGGGTCACCATGACCGATGAACTCAGCCGCCGCACCGGGAGACTCGCTGACGTCGAGGCCCTGGGCCGGGCCTCGGGATTCGCCGCACGAGTGGTCGGCAACCGGGGCACGGCATGCCTGATCTGCGCAGGCGTCTCACCGAGGTCGCCGACTGGCAGCGCCTGCCGCTGCCGCCGCCCACCGACCCCGCGGTGAGGTCGCCCCGCCGACCTCGATCCTGACCGCCGCCGACTACGAGGCGCCCCAGCAGACCGCGCCACGGCCGCCGTCGACTGGTACTGCTCCACCCGGTCCTGGGGTCCCTGGTGCTCTTCGCCATCATGTACGTCTTCTTCCAGGCCATCTTCTCCGGGCGAGCCTTCAAAGGCCATCGAGGACGGCTTCGACGCTGGGGACCGTGGTGCACGGCTGGCTCTGACGACTCCCACCCCGCCGCTGGCTGGGCCCTGGGCGACGGCCTCATCGGGGGCGTGGCTCGTGCTCACCTTCATCCCCCAGATCATCACCATGTTCCCTCACCATCGCCGTCCTGGAGGGCGTGGGGCAGATGTCGCGAGCGGCCTCCTGCGACAAGATCATGAGCCGGGCCGGGCTGGAAGGGCGCTCGTGGCGCCACTGTCCTCGTTGGCCTGCGCGATCCTCGGATCATGGCCACCCGCACGCTTCCCAGTGCCAAGCGACCGGGACTACGATGCTGGCCGCCCCTGCTCGCGACCTGCCCGGCGCGCCTGCCCGTCCACGTCCTGCTCACCTCATCATGGTGCCCGGCGACGCCAGGATCGGGGCCCCTGGGAGCGCGCGGCACCGTCACGTTCTGCGCTTCTACCTGCTGGGCGCGGTCTCCGCGATGGCGGCCGCCTGGGTAGTCAAGCGCCTCACCGACCGCGGCGGGTGCTCCTGCCTCTACATGGAGATGCCGCCCTACCGGCTGCCGCGGCCACGCGCCGTCGCGCTCATGGTGTGGGACGCCTGCGGGCTTTCGTGAAGAAAGCCGGCACGATCATCACCCTGACCACCATCATCCCTGTGGTGCTGCTCAACGTCCCCATGCGCCCTGAGGAGCAGTTCAGCGCCCACTGCGCCGCCAACGCCGAGTGCGCATCCGTAGCAGCAGCGGTGGAGGAGCCGTCGTCGTCCACCGTCAAGGGCGACGACGACGAGACCGTCACCGACCCCGAGTGAGCTGGACAAGCCGCTGGAGGCCCAGAAGACCTCCCACACGATGGACAACCTCCGCCGCTAGGGCGGAGGCAGCGGTCCAGCCGGTCCGAGCCACTCGGCTTCGACTGGCGGATCAACGTCGCGGTAAGCTCTCTCACTGGCCGCATCGCGAGACCTTCGTGGCCACGCTCGGCCAGATCTGCAGCCGCCGAGGACCCTGAGGAACCCAGCGCTCACCTGGCCACCAGTGACCTACCAGCAGGACACGCTGACCAACAAGGCCGGCGACAAGCTGTCTCAACCCCGCCACGATCGCGGCAATCCTCGTGCTTTCTTTCGTCTCACGCCCTCCAGTGCATGGCTACGGCCGGCGCGATGCGCCGCGAGACCGGCACTGGAAATGGCCGGCCATCGCCTCATACCACGCTCGTCACCGCCTGGGTGATGGCCACACTCACGCGGTTCATCGTCGCCATGCTCGTGTGGCGGGACGAGGACGGCGAAGCCGACCGTCCCAGGCTCGACGCATGGCGACTCCCGAGTTCATCGTGTCCCTGCGGCAGAAGATCGGCCACGAGCAGCCGTGGCTTCCCGGCGGAGCATCATCGTCGTCGACGACGCCGGCCGTCTCCTACTGGGGCGGCGGGCTGACAACGGGCAGGGGCCGTGGTCTCCGGCATCCCCTGAGCCCGGCGAGCAGCCCGCGACGGCGATCCGGCGCGAGTGCCTCGAGGAGACCGGCGTGGACGTCGAGATCCTGGCCCTCATCGGTGTGGAGGCCGGTCAACCGATCTCCTTCCCAACGGCGACAACTGCGTCTTCATGGACATCAACTTCGTGGGACGCCCCTCGCCCGGGCACGACGGCGCGCGCCCACGTGGCCGACGACGAGTCCACGGCACGTGGGCTGGTTCCGCCCCTGACTCGCTCCCCGAGCCCCTGTCGGACTCCAGCGCCGCCTCGAATCAGAGCGGGCCTGTCCTGGCTGGCTCGACCCGGTACCGGGAGCCCGCTTCCGCCCCCGCGTTCTGACAGCGCCCTCCTCCTCCGGCCAGGGCTATTCCGCGTGCGGAGCTGAACCCCTGTCCTGCACGCGCAGATGGCACCCACCGGCGGAAAAATATCCCCGGCCGCGACGGAGCGGCGGTGGTCAGCTCGGCACCTCGATGCTGACGCGCCGGAGGCCCCGGCCTGCTCCGCCGCCGGGGTCCAGGGGCTGGCGGCGGTGAGGACGACGCGCACACTCGGGGGTGGCGACTCGACCCTCCCCGTGAGTTCCACGGGTGATGCGCGCCTGGTGACGCCGCCCGGTCGGAGCCGCTCGCAGGCCCTGGCGATCTCGCCGGATCTGGACAGGACGCAGGCGAAGCTGACGACCATCGCGGGCCGGTGGCTCGATGGCTCGCGGGCCGGAACCCGGAGACGTCCTGGAAGGCCCAGCGGCGCAGGTGCACCAGTCGGCTGAACGCTGAACAGGGTGAAGAAACCCAGTGCCTCCGTCCAGAAGTCGACCGAGGCGTTCAGGTCCAACGTCGACGGTGATGAACATCGGCATACCGTAAAATGCCGTGGAAGGGCCTGGCGCCGGGCGTCCTCAGCAGGACGGTGCCCATCTCGAAGGCGCTGAAAGTGCTCTGCGCGCAGCCTCATCCTCACGCTACGTAAGGTTCAAGACAGATCCGAGTTGCGGTTCCATCTACTCACCACTGCTGCCGATGGCCCCGCGCGGGGCGGACATCATAACGGCATCACCGCGGAGGCGACGAGGTTGCTGTGGGCAGCGGCTCTCGCGCCGAGCGCCTGACACCAGTCATCGGGTGGTGGCCACCGCCGCCCAGAGTTGTGTGCAGCAGCGCCATCATGGTGGCGTGCACCGTGCGAGACATCTGCCCTCCGGCAGCTGCGCAGGTTGATGGCGCCGACGGCGTCGGAGAGCACCTCCGTCGTCAGGCCGATCGTCTCGCCCCAGGCCGCTGAGGCCAGGATGCAGCTGTTCGCCGCGAACCCGACGAGCGTCACGGTGTCAACGTCCTGCCCGTGCAGCCACGCGGCGAGTGTCTGTCCTCGCATGACGACCGCGGCGCTTGACGACGCGCTCTCACTGGGCAGTCCGTCGGCGCTCGATACACGGGCAGAGCTCGAAGCCTCCCTGCCAGCTGAAGATCGTGCCGCCGGCGGGCTGGCGTGCTGCACGCAGCGCCACCGGGAGGCCGGGCGTTCTCGGCGACGCTGCGCCCGCTCGATCTGCTCCAGGCAGTCGCTCAGGCTCGGGCGGGATGCGCAGCGCAGGGCGACTGCTGCACGCGACCGGACGAGGGCCCGGTGAGGGGCGTGACGGACCAGTCGATCGAGACTGTCACGGTGCGCAGTTGCGTGCGCCGGCGCAGTGGTTCGTGGTGACAGATGCGGGTCGGACTCGACACCAGTGCGGCATATTCACCGATGGTTTCACGCCAACTGCTGATGGCGTGCCGACGCAGTAGGGCAGACTCACCAGGGAGGTCTCATGCATCGCCGTCTACGTCTTTTCGACGGCGTCGCTACTCTTCCACCTGTCGATCCCCAGATGGTCTTTCGGACCGTGAGACAGCGAGCTGGCGGACCGGCGGGTCTCGTTGCCACCACTACCTGGGGGCGGCTGCGCTCACGGAGTGACTTACAGGTCCCGAGGCCGCCGTGAGCGCCGAGACTCCTGCACCGCCAATGCACCGGCAGGATCCGGCATCCTGCGCCGCTCCACCTTCCGTCCGCACCGGAGGGCGGCAGCGTCTCAGCGGCCTGGGCGGCCGGAGCTGGCGGGAAGGCCGATCGTCGTGGTACCGGCGCGGTTCGCCGACGGAGAGCGCCGCCGCGAACGGAGCTGTATCACCGCTGAAGGCGCGCACGCCCGCGCGAACATCGTCGGCCTGTGTCTGGGGCGATCCCTGGCTGAGGCCGGCCTCATCGGTGCGCGCCGGGCGGTGACGCACTGCGGGTCTTCGAGCCGCTGGCGCGCGAGCACCCGGAGATCGCGTGGACGAGTCGGTCCGTATGTCGACCACGGTGACGTCCTGACTCGGCTGGTGCGGCGTCGGCCTGGACGCGTGCCTCCACCTGGTGCGCGCAGCTGGGGCACGGGCCGCCAATGAGGTCGCACGCCAGCTCGTCATCGCGCCGCATCGCGAGGGCGGGCAGGCCCAGTACATCGAGGCGGCTGCGCGCAGTACACCGACGACGACCCGATAGGGCCGCACGGTGGCCTGCACTGGAGCACTGAGCGAGCCGCCGGCCGGTGGAGCGGCTGGCGAGGACGGCGCAGATGAGCACTGCCCTTCATCCGAGCCTTCCGTGAGACGACTGACCGCGCCAGCGGCCTGGGTGCGCGGTCCAGCGGATGCGCGAGGCACAGCGGCTCCTGGAGCACGTGGATCTGACGGTGAGCAGGTGGCTCGGCCTGCGGCTTCGGTGAGCGCGGTCACTATGCGACAGGCTGCTCGCCCGAACGCTCGCGGCACGACGCCATCGGCTCACTGACGCCGGTTCCGCACCGCTTCTCCCGACCCCTGCCGGGTGATAGGGACGCTCACTGCGCGGGCGGCTCGACGACGAGCGGAGCCTCGTCCGGCGCTCGTACTCGGCCCGGGGCGTCGGCTCCAGGCTGAGACTCACGTGCAACCACTGCCCCTGCTCGTCCCCGTAGTAGACGCTAGCGCTGGCACGCCAACGACGGTCATGAGCAGGACGACGGCGAGCGCAGCCTCGCAGCACCCACCTCGCTGGCGATATGGGTGACGTCGTGGCTGCCGACGACGGCTCGGCGCGTGAAGCCTCAGCAGTCGTTGTGGCGCCCCAGGCGACCAGTCGAGCTCATGGCTGACGTCGGCCAGCGAGCTCCAGATCGCCCTTCCACAGCTCGTACTGGGCGACAGTGTCCACGGTGGAGGCCCACGAAACCGGTGTAGTCGCGTGGATGACCTCGCCCATGAACCAGGCGTCGGGTGGCGCTCGCACGGCGGGCGGTGACACTCGGCCCAGAAGGCGGGTCGATGCCGTAGGCGGCGTCCAGGCGCCAGGGCGCCGCGCCACGATCGAGCCAGCGAGCGAGAACCCGCACGGCGAGGTCGCGCGCCTCGGCGGAGTCGCGGGTTGAGGGCGGCTACGACCGCGCCCTCGAAGGTGGCGTGAGCTGACCGCCCTCCCCGCCGGGCCGCGTCATCGAAGCGGGAAGTGGTCGCGCCCCTCTCCCCGGATCGCGCGGCCCGCCCCTGACCGGTCACCCGGCGCGCTCACCCATGCCTGAGGCGAAACCGGACCAGGCCCGGCGGAAAAGGGATTACAGGAGACGAGCGGTCCCAGACCTCCTCGTACTGGTGATGACGGGAGCCTCGTCGGAGAGCCTCGACCAGCCGGGGGATGAGAGGGTGAAGTGCTCGGAGGCGTTATGGGCATCGATGGCGGCGGCGTCGGCCCAGCCTCCACGAAAGCGAAAACACCGGCGTCCTCGCGGGACGACGAACTGGTAGGAGACGTTGCCGACCTCGGCGAGGCTGCCGGCGACCAGGCGGCGACCGAGCTCGACGAAGCGCTCACGATTGGCCTCGGGAACCGCGAAAGTGGCAATGATGGTGATCGTGGAACCTCGATCCGGTCCGTCGGGCGGCCTCCACCGTCAGCGCGACGCGACCCCATGCTATTGAGGATCGACTCAGTCCCGCGGCTGGCGCCCGCCCACTCGCGCGGGCTGACCCGGCACCCCGTGTAGAAGGGGTGTCGATGCGCATCGGAGGCGGGGCCCGTAGCGCTGATGGGGATGACGCCCTCGAGCCGGTCGAGGGCGTCGGCCTCGAAGGCGAGGACCCACTCGTAGTCGCTCATGCCGAAGGTCGAGAGGGTGGAGCCCTTGACGTCCGGGTACGCGGAGAAGCCGTTGCGACCGTGCGCGGCCATGATCCGCGAGCGCTCCTCGCCGGGGAGCAGGTACCAGTCGTAGCTGCGCACGAAGGGGTAGACCATGCACCAGTCCCGCGGGGCGACGCCGCCGAAGCAGGCGGGATGTGGCGGCGGTTGAATTCAGCGGGCGTGTGCAGGCCCATGCAGGACCACACGGGCTCGACGTAGCGGCTCAGGCGCTGGCGCGCAGCCGGTGGCTCGCGTCCTGAAGCTTCTCCGGGTCGTCGTCGAGCCACCAGATCATGAGGTCGGCGTCGCTTCGGAACCCGGCGACGTCGTACCAGCCGCGGGTGGTGACCTCGGACTGGTCGACGAAGTAGTTCGACTCGCCGACGAGCCGGCGGCGGGTGTCCTCGAGGGCGGGCAGCGACGACGTGAGTCGGTAGACGGCGTACAGGGCGTAGTGAGACGGTCGTTGACCGCGTCCAGGTCGACGTCGGCGGCGTCGCGCGGGTCGTGGTGGGGGCGGCGCTCTTCCTCCTCGAAGCGGTGCAGGTGGGGGGCGCCCTCACCGGAGTCGACGGCGGGGTTGGTGTTCTCGTGGCTCGTCATCGTGGGTCTCCTTCCTCGGCGATAGAGCAGATGCGGCCTCCGGGCGACAGCGGGACCGGGGTCGTCAAGTTCACCGAGTCGGTCTCGTCCGCCGACCACCGGGTCTCCGCAGGGTCGTCCGACGGGCCGCCTCGCCCGGGGCCGGTCGTGCGGAGCGCGCCGCGTGCGCTGGCCGGCCGGCGCGGCCTGCATGAGCGTCGTCCGCCGGAGCCGTCGCGGCGCGGGGCGGTCGGGTCGCCGGAAGGCAGCAGTCGGGCGGGCAAACGGTGGAAGGCCGCGCCGGTGGTCGACGTCGGACGGCGCCCTCCGCGGGCCACGGCGGCGCGCCCGCCAGGACATCCCCAGGAGGATACGAAAGCGGGTGGGTGCCGGCCGTCGCCGCCCGCACGTGGGGCATCCCGCAGGCGCTCGGCGGTGTTCGCGGCTCTCGATGTCGAGGTCGAAGACGACCTCCGTGGTCGGCGACGAAGCCGACTGGCGCCATGACGACTGCCGGCGGGCGCCGTCAGCCGGCATGCCGTCCGTGAGACGGCCGGCGGCGAGGACCCAGATGGTCGTTGATATCCGGCTCGAGCCAGCGGGACCGCGAGCCGGAGCGCGAGCAGAACACGAGGTCGTGGTCGGGCGGCGCCTTCAGGCCGAGACGCTCGGCGAGGACGGGCGCAGAACGTCGATGAAACGGCGATGCTGAGCCACGTAGGAGATCTCGGTCGACAGGTCGGCGGGCCACGCCGGGTCGAGGGCGGCGGACCGGGGTGGAAGCGTTGTGCACAGTCGCGAGCCGGCCCCGCCCATGGATTCGGGAATGGAGTGAGGACGAGCGCGAGCCTGACGGCCCGCGGTCGATGCCGCGCTCACGCAGCCGCTCGTACGCCTCGGACGATGGCGTCGACGCTGGCCCGCAGCAGCCGTCGTGTGCAGAAGGGCGTGGTCTTGTCGACGGTGAGCCCCACGGGCGCCCGCCCGCGCCGCCGACCCGGGCGGCGGCATCGACCTCGGCGCCCCGCCCGGTGGTCCCGTCGGCTCCAGCGGCGAGCAGCTCCAGCGCGCCGGCCACGTCCTCGCGGTACTGGCGGCATCCCGAGTAAGAGCCGTGCGCGGGAGGTTGTGACCGCCGACGCGGCGCCCCTGCCGTCGGCCAGGGCGCGCAGGGCCTCGGAGACGAAAGGAACCAGTTGCGGTTGCCGACGACCACCGGTAGATGCGAACGCGGCCAGCTCTGTGTGCAGGGCCTCGAGGAGTTCGGCGTTGCGGGCGTTGATCGGTGAGATTCCGCCGAAACGGCCGTAGTGACCGGAGACCTCCAGGAGCCGCGTGAGTCGGGCACGCCCTCGCCCGGCGGTGGCGTTAGCATAAACGGCAGGACGTCGCTCGCTCTGCGGGCCGCCGTAGTACAGCAGGAGAACGGCGTCGTAGGGGGCAACCAGGGGTCACGGCGCGCTCTCCTGTCAGAACGGGAAGCCCGAGCTGCTTTGAGATCCTCCTGACGTCGCGACCGGCTCGGGCCTGCGAGCGCCGGCTCCCTACGACGGCGTGCGGGTCCGGCAGGCTCGGCAGGTCCGCCGGTCCGCCGCCGGACTGCTGATCCTGCGCCGCCGGCCGCCTCGCGGGCGGGCAGACGGCGGCGGCTCGGTGCCGCCGCGCAGTGTCTCGCGGCGACCTCGCCTGAGCACGAGGTCGAGCGCCCCAGATACCCTCTGCTCGCGGCCGGTCTCTCGCCTCGTCTGCACCGCGACGGTCGGGTGATGCAGAAGGCGGGCGGCCAGATGGTGCAGCGCCCGGGCGGGCCTCTCGGCGTCGACGGCGCCGTCCCTGGTGCGCATGCGCGCGACCTCCTCCTCGACGATCCCTTCCACTCCGCTGCGCAGCCTGCGTACAACGGGGTCCATGCGGCGTCCGGCCTGCGCCCGTTCGAAGGACGCGACCTCCTGGGCGACGATCCGGCGGGCGGCTCCGACCTGGGAGAGCCCTGACGTCGGGCACGGCGCGCTGAACGGCGGGCAGGTCGATGAGCCTCGACGCCCGGCAGGGAGCCGACCGCCCGCTCCGCGTCACGACTCAGGGCGAGGTCGAGCACGACCAGTGGGCCGGCCTTCTCGCGCACGTGCGGCGGAGCGGGCCGGCGGCGGACGACCGGGGCCAGCAGTTCCCTGGTCAGGAACGGGCCGCCCTAGGCCCCGGCAGGTGATGATGGTCCGCCTCGGGCCAGGCGGCCGGCAGATCGGCCTCCTCGACGGCGCGCACGGCGTGCCCGGCGGCGAAGGGGCCGGCGCGCTCGGAGCGGGAGTAGACCCCGATGTCGCTCGCCCCGCGCTGCGCAGGCGGTGACGGCGGCACGGGCGTAGGCGCCCGCCCACGACCAGGACGCTCGCCCCGTCCAGGGCGCATGCGGAGGCGCGGTAGGTCCAGGCGACGGACACGACGCTGCGACCGGTGCTCGCCAACGAGGTCCGCACGGCACGCGGCGCGAGGCCGCCGAGGCAGCCTGACGGCGCGGGTGATGGCGCCTGCGGTGCCCTCGGCGGTGGCGCGGTCAGGCGCGACGCAGCCGCCCGGCGATCTCGCGCCCGCGACGACCATGGACGCTCAGCCCGGCCGCGCGTGGCGAAGAGTTCGAGATAGCGGCGTCCTGACCAGGCGCTCAGTACGGGGGCCGCCGGCACCGGCGCGCCCGGCGAGGAAGGCCGCGACGCCGGCAGCGCTTCGACCGGGCGTCGTCGGGGGCGTCGAGCACGATCGCCACGCGGCTGCAGGTGCTCAGAAATGAGGGACGCCGTCGAGTCCTGAACGGCACGGCGCAGTCCGGCTCCCGCATGCGCAGCGACGGTCCTGAGGCGAGCGACGGCCTCCAGACCCTGGGTGCGATGGTCGATGGGAGAAGATGAAGAGTCAGCAGCAGGAGTCAGTCACACCCGGCGCGCCTGAAGCCCAACCGCTCGCGTGACGAACACCGGCTATCGGGACGAGGCGTCTCCAACTGTTTTCTGACATTCGGTCTTGTCATTCTGCGCGGCGCTATTGCCGGCATTAAGAACTCCAGCGCGGCCGGTGGAGGCGTGATCGGCCGAATGGCGTCGACTAGCATCCGAGAAGAACACGAAGCGTCACCTCTGGCCACATTCAGGATGTTTTCGCGACGAGATTCCGGCACCAAATTGGGGAGTTCGCCGACGTCGCGCCTGCCCCTGCGCGCGCGCTCACGGGAGCGCGACCTGAACGCACGCCCGTGGTTCATGCGGCGTAGGCGCGGAGTCTCGCCGAGTACCGCGCGCTGCGCGACCGGGCGGGCCTGAGCATGCTCGACGTCTGCCTCGACCCCGCGCTTCGCGCGCCGAGATCACGTTTGCGCCCGTGCGCCGCCACGGGTGACGCCGCCGTCTTCTTCTCCGACATCATGGGTGCCCTGCGGCTGGCCGTGGCGGTGCGGATCGAACCGGCCCGGCCCCGTCCTCGACGAGCCGGTGCGCACGCCGGCGGACGTCGCCCGGCTGACCGCCCGCCGCCACGGCGAGGGAGAGGCCGGCGGGCCGCGCGCGCGCCGTCGAGCCGGCGTGCGCGCGCGCCCGCGCCGAGCTGAACCCCACGGCGCCCGGAGGGGCGCGAACCTGGGCGAGCGCCCCTCGCCGGCCTGGGCCGCCTCCCGCGGGTCGGCGTCGTGGACCTCATCGGCTTCTGGCGGGGCCCCCTTCACCCTGGCCGCCCACCTGTCGAGGGCCGGGCGAGCCGCGACCACCTGGCCGCGCGCACACTCATGCCACGCGACCCGGGCGCCTGGGATGCGCTTCATGACCTGCGTGCGCCCGGCTGACGGGCGACTTCATCGCCGCCCAGGTCGCGCGCCGGAGCCCAGTGCCGCCCAGCCTCGACTCGTGGCCGGGTCCTCTCGCCGGCGGACTACCGGGCCCGCGTCGCCTCTACTCGACTGGCCTCGAGCATCGCCTGGCGGGCCGTCTCGCTCGACCACTGGCGCCCGCCCCGCCCACTCCGGCACGGCACGGCCCGGCTCCTGGCCGACATGCGCGCAGCGGGGCCGACGCCGTCGGCGTGGACGACCGCATCGATCCTGGCTGAGGCCATCGCCGTGCCGGGACGGCGCTGGCCGGGCCCTGCATGCGAGGGCACCTGGACCCGGCGCCCTGGCCGCGCCGTGGGAGATCCGGCGCCGGCCGTCGACGCTCAGCCTGAGGCCGGGCGCGCCGCCCCGGCGCACGTGGTCAACCTCGGCCACGGGGTGCCGCCGACCACGGACGGATGTCTCACCGGCTGGTGGCCTGCGTGCACGGCTCGGCTGACTGGGAGGCCACCGCCCTGGCGGGTGGGAGGCCGCCGCATGAGCCCACGAGCCGTGACGCCGCGCCCGGCTGGGAACGGCTGCTGCGCACGGGATCGCCTGGCCTGACGCCCGACTGCCCTGTCGCCGGAGGACCGCCCGAGCACTGGGACGCCTCGTCGTCGGAGGCGGTATCGTCGGCCTGACGGCCGCCTGGGAGCTGACCCGCGCGGGGCTGCGGCCGATGCTGGTCGAGGCCCGCGGACACACCGGCGGGCTCGTCGCCGCAGGCACGCCATCGGGGTGCGCATGGACCTGGGGGCTGAGGGATCGCCGTCCGCGGACGAGCGGTCACCTGATGGTCGACGCGCTCGGCCTGCGGGTCGCCGCGCAGGGGGCGGAGCGCGCCTCTTCCTGCCGCCGCGCTCGACGAGGCTCCGAAGCACCGCCGCCCTTCCGCGGGTGGCGGCTGCACCGCTTCATCCGCGACGCCCTCTCGATCCCCGCCCACCCGCTGGCTCGACGACGTCGTCGCCGTCATCGGCAGGCGGGCCGCCGAACGCCGCGCGGGACGCGGACATGGCGGGTGAGGTCGGCACCCGCCGGACGACCCGGCCGACTGGCCTCCCTTCGTGCGCACGCGCATGGGCGGAGGGCGTGCTCGACCGCCTGACGGGCCGATCGTCGCCGGCATCCACTCCAGCGACCCGGCGGTATCGCCGCCGAGCGCCTCGCCCCTGGTCTGCGGGAGGACACCGCCCGACTGCTTCGCTGCGGTGCCGCCGTCGGCGGATCTCATCAGCTGACGGCGTGGGCGGGGCCGCGGCAAGGCGGACGCGACGACTCGCCGGCGGGCTGACGCGGCGACCGACGCGCTGCGCTCGCCGCCGAGGCGATGGCCGCGCGCCGTGCTCACGCGCACAGGCGCCCAGTGGCTGCGGCCGGTCGGACGCTCGGGCGCCAGCAGCGGATCCGACTGATGGGTCTGACGGCGCCCCCTGTGGAGGCGGCCCTGGCCCCTGACCGGCCCCGGCCCCACGCCGTCGGCTGAACCGGTTCCGGTCGGTCCTGCCCGCCTCGTGCGCGCACCCCGTCGTCGCTGGCCTGCTCGGCCCCGGCGGCGCTGCGGCTGCTGGACGGCGCGGGCGCGATCGAGCCGGCAGGCTCGATCCCGGTCGGCTCCCGATCGCCCGCTTCACCCTGGTGGTCCGCTCGCCCGCCCTGGCGGACGCACCGGTGGGCCCGGGCCCGCTGGGTGGCCGACGCGGGCGCCGATTCCGATTGCCTGTGGGCGCAAGCGCTGTCGCACCTGAGCGTGAAGTGGCCGTGGATCGGGGCCGACCTGACCGCCCTGCACGGCCCGGACGCCCACGCGCTGCGCCTGTCCCACGGACGCCCCGGCAGGCCTCGCCCCGACGTGGACCTGGACCTGGCACTCGCCGACGCCCGGATACTGACCGGGGTACGGATCGACCCGGCCGATGTCATCGACTCCGCCCTGGTGCGCTGGGACGGAACGCTGCCGCCGGCGACCCCGAGCACCGCGAGCGCGTACGCGCCTGCGCTCCCGGAGTGGCGGAACTGCCGGGGCTCGCGCTCACGGGGGCTGTGGGTGGCCGGCACGGGGATCGCCGCCGTCGTCGAGGACGCCCGTCGGCAGGCTCGTCATCGCATCGGTCTGCGGCACGAGTAGCCTGCCGGTGACCGCTGCACCGACTCATCACAAGGAGCGACCGTGACAAGGACAGTCAGACTCGGGACGCGCGGCTCGCGCGCTGGCTGTCACCCAGGCCGGACTCGTCGCTCCACCTGATCGCCCGTCGGGCGGCCGACCCCGGTCTCGATCTGGCTGTCAAGATCGTCGAGATCCGCACCGGAGGCGACGTGGGACCCCTCGAGCGCTGGCGCGGCTCGGCGGCGTCGGCGTCTCTCGCGGCGGCCCCTGCGCGAGGCTCCCCTGATCGACGGCGACTGCGACCCTGGCGTCCACCCTTCGAGATCTGCCCACCGGCCCTCAGCCCGGGCTGCGCATCGCCGCGGTGCTGCAGCGCGGGATCGCGCGCGACGCTGCAGCACCGCGGGCGGCGCAGCGGACGCCGTCTGGACGACCTGGCGCCCACCGCTGCATCGGCACCGGCTCGCCGCGGCGCGCCTGCACGCCGTGCGCCCGACCTTAGGATCGTGCCGGTGCGCGGCACATGCCCACCGGCTGTCGTGCGTCCTGGGAAGCGGTGGGAGACGGCCCGATGGGGCGACGCGCGAAACCGGACCTGGACGGCGTCGTCCTGGCACTGGCGGGTCTGCGGCGTCTCGAGCTGGACGGTCACGTGCGAGTGAGATCCTGTCGGCGGATCGCGGACCGGGGCGCCCGTCATGGTGCCGGCGGCCGCCCAGGGGCGCTCGCGGTGGAGACCCGGGACAGCCTGGACAGGGGAGGATCCGCAGCTGGCGCAGGTCCTGGCCGATCTCGACGATCCGCCACCCGTGCGGCGGCGACCGCCGAGCGCGCCGTGCTGGCCCGTCTGGGGGCGGTGCGCCGCACCGGTGGCCTCTGGCGAGGCTGACCGTGGAGGGCGGCGACGCCCTGCGTCTGGAGGCGGTGGTGGCCGCGCTCGACGGGCGCACCGTGCTGCGCGAGTCGGCGGTGGGGCCCCTGGAGCGAGGCGCAGGTCCTCGGAACGCGTGTCGCCCAGGCCCGGCTCACAGCGGGTAGCGACGCGGGTCGCCGACGGCGGGCCGGCCTGTGTCCGATGGAAAGGACCTGCGGTGAGTGCGGCCGGCGGCGGGCCGGCGGGGGCGGCCCCTGGCGGGCCGGCGCGTCTGCCGCCGCGAATCAAGAACAAGGACGCCCTGGCCGCGGGCTGCGCGCGGCGGGGCGGAGGCTGAGGCGGTCGAGGTGACTCCGCGCCTCGCCCGCCGGCCGGGCCCTGCGCCAGGGCGGCGGCCGACCTGACGGCGGGCGCCTCGCCTGGCCCATCGTGTCCTCGCCGCGTGCACTGACCACGCCGACCTGACCGCCTGCCCGCGACCACTGGCCTGGCGGTCGTCGGCGAGGCCACGGCCCGCCAGTCACTCGCGCCCTCGGACGCCGGGCGGACCTCGTGGGCGCCGGATCCTCGGCGGCGCTCATCGACCCGAGCCCCCGATCGGCCGGTCCAGCGCCGGGGCCACCCGGGCGGCGCGGAGAATCCTGCTGCTGAGCTCCGCTCTGCGCAGGAACCACCTCATCGATGGGCTAACCGCGGCGGCTGGGCGGTGGACGAGGTGCCGCCTACACGATGGAGCCGGTGGCCTTCCGATCTGCCTGGCGGCTTCGCTCGGACGCTGGTCGACGGGGCCTTCGACGCCGTCGCGCTGACGGCACGGCTCGTCCAGCCGGGCGCTGGCCGGGCCGCCGGGACGCCGCCGTCCTCCACGCGGTGGCGGTCTGGGGCGCCTGACGGCGGCCGCGGCTGGCGAGGCGGGGTCGTCGTCGATGTCGTGGCCTCCTCCCCGACTCCTGCGCTGCGCGCCGTCGTCGACGCCCCGTCCTCCCGTCCCCGCCGCACCCTTTCTGGCACGAGGATGAGCCCCATGAGTAAGCAGACCGAGTCGACCGAGCAGCCCGCCCTCTTCAGCCGTGCGGGCCGGCCCGGCGCCACTATCGGCGTCCCGCCGGAGGCCTCTGACCTGACCACGTCCCCGGCTGCCGACCTGCCGGAGGTCGGCTGCGTCTGCGGCCCCGGTGGTGCTGACCCCGGCGCCTGCGCGCACCCGCCCTGCGCGATCTGGTGGCGCAGACGCGCGTGGCCCCCGCCCAGCCTCATCGCGCCGGTCTTCGTGCGCAGGGCACCAGCGCGGACCGGTACCGATCGGCGCCATGCCCGGCGTCGTCCAGCACACCCTGGACTCGCTGCGTCCCGGGAGGCTGCGGCCTGCGCCGACGCGCCGGCGTGGGGGCCATCGACTCTGTTCAGATGCCGGTGGCGCGCGATGAGGTCGGCTCGCGCGCCTGGGCGGCCGACGGCATCCTCAACTCGAGGAACCGCTGCGGTGCGCGAGAGGTGGGACGACGCGCTCGTCGTGAGCGACACGCCTGGATGAGTTCACTCCACGGGCACTGCGGACTGGTGCGGCCGGAGGGGGCGGCGCCGACTCGCCGCCCGACCCGCGTGCGGGGAGGTCGACAACGACTGGACCCCGGCCTCACCGAGGCCACGCGGCGGTTCCCGAGGGGAGGCGGGGCGCAGCTGGTCCCGCCTCGGGGATGATGGACGTGGTCAGGCGCGATCCGCGCCGCCCTGGACGCCACCGGCACACGATGACGTCGCCATTCGCCTATTCCGCCAGCACGCGTCGGCTCACTGGCCCCTTCCGCGAGGCGGTAGGGCTCCACCACGGGCGACCGGCGCACCTACCAGCAGGACCCGGCCACGGCGCGAGGCCTGCGCTGAGCGATGCTCGACGTCGAGCAGCGGATGATGGTCATGATCAAGCCCGCGCCTGGGCCGTACCTGGACGCTGGCGACGCTCGCGCCGCGAGTCCGTGCCGTGCCGCCTACCAGGTGTCCGGGAGCGCGCGAGGCGGCCGCCGCCGACGGTGGATCGACCGCGACCGCGCTCGCGAGGAGCCGGTGCTCGGGATCGTGCGGGCCGGCGCGGACTGCGTGCTCACCTACTGGGCGCGTGAGCTCGCCGAGGAGCTCGACGCGCGCTTCGACGCCGGCCGTTCAGAACCCGCCATACCACACGATCCGGCCTGGGCCTTTTTCGGGCTAGGGCCGGCGGGCAGCCCGCTGATCTCGACATCGGCTGACGCGGAGCCGGCCGCCAGGCCCGGCGGACGCCTCTCGCCAGGCGCCGGCGACACGGCGAGGTCTGAGGACCCGGCGCCCCAGGCTGACCCTGCTTCGGCCTGGTCCGCCATCTCGGCGAGTGCCTCGATGCGCTGGAGTCGCCGCCCCTGCTGGTCGGTGGGTCCGCGATGATGTCGCTGACGGTGAAGATTCCGGAACTGCGCCGCACCGCGTGCAGCTCGCCCGCGCGCCTGCAGGCGGGCCGAGGCGATGCGTACGCCCCCGGACGCCTGCCCACCTGCCCGCAGCGCCGACCGGCGGTCAGCACGGTGAGCGCTCACCCGCGTCCCGCACTCGCCTCGACCGTCCCGAGGACACCAGTGACGAGCTCGCCCTCAGCGCGCCCGACCTCCCCGCCCGCGCATCGACGATCGCGCTACCACGCGCCCTTCGAGGCAGCCTGCGCGTCATTCCTGGCGGCGTCGACTTCATGGACTCGCTCGGTGGGAGGGCACCGGTCTTCATCGAGCGCGTCACGGCGCCCGCGTCAGGGGCGCGAGGGCAGGACCACGTCGACGAGGGCCTGGGGCCGGCCCCACGCACACGCCCACCCCGATGTCGTCGAGGCGGTGCGCTGCGGCCGCGGGCTGTTCTGTCGGGCGCCTCACCACCGCGGAGACCGAGCCGCTGAGGCGGTGCGCGCCCGCGTACCCGCCGCCGAACGTGCGCTTCAGTCCACCGGCATCGGAGGCGACACATGACGGCGGTGTCTGCTCTGGGAGCGACGGGTCGCGACCTGGCGGTGAAGTTCGCCGGCGCATCACGGGGCACCCTGACGGCTACTGTCGGCGGCGGCTCGGGCGTGCCACCGGCGGCTCGCCGGGTCGGCCGGGTGCTGAAGACGGTGGCCGAGCAGACGGTCGTCCCACCCATGAATCCACGTGATGCATCCGCCCTGAGTGAGTGCTTCGCGGCCCGGGCTGACTGCAGATCGCGCGTCATCACGGAGCCGGCGCCGGCGACGCGATCGTGCCGCCCGCGCTGCGGGCTTCAACGCGTCAATCCGCGAGGCGAGCGTGGCTCATGGCGCCCCATGATCGCCGACGAGGTCCTCACCGAGCCTCCCGCGTGGGCCTGGTGGGTTCTGCCTGAGGCCCTGGACGGCTGGTCGACGTGCGCGCTGGACGATGGCGTGGTCCGCCGCAGCCGCATCACCACCGTCCCGGCCCGGAGCCGACTGGCGCGGGAGGGCTGCCTGCGCCGGACCCGCTGACCTCGGCAAGGTGGTGGGCGGCGGATGCCGCTGGCTAGATTCCAAGTGGTGCGGCATGATGTCATGGAAAGGTCGCGTCGGCCGGGCCGCGTGGCTCCACCAGGCGGGACGCTGAGCGGGAACCCGCCACGCACCGGGCGGCGGGATCGCGGACGTCTCGCCCGGGCTGACGATCGCGCGCGCGACGGTCGCCGCCGCGCTCGGGAGATCGGCGAGGCGATCGGGAGGTGCGGACGCTGGCGGGCGTGGCGCACCGGTGCATGTTCAGCGGGGTCGCGCGATCGCGTTCCCGTGCATCCGGAGGCGGCCGAGCGCGTGCGCGACTACGACGCCCTGCGCTCAGGAGGCGTGCGCGTCGCGTGCTCTCCATCGCGTTCCTCGACGCCGGCGAGCGCTGCCGCCGTGAGCGCCTCGAGCGTGGGTTTCTCGTCCTCGTCGGCCCACGGGCGACGCCGGGCGCCGAGCTCATTGCAGCAGGCGGCGCTCGGCGGCGGCGAGGTCGGCGGCAAGGCTGGAGCGTCCGCCGATGGGCCCGGGCCCGACGGACGGGTGTGACGAGGCCTTTATACGGAACGTGGAGCCGCCCGGCTCTGCCTCGGGTCCGGCGTCCGCCCCGCGGCAGGCGAGCCTCGCCGTGACGTGGTTCCGGCGGTCCGCCCATCGGTTGCGGTAAGACAAGCGTCCCGTCAACGACTCGCCTCACTCGGTCGGTGCGCGCACAACAGTCCGTGCGCGCCGGCGGGATGCGATGTTCGCGGCGACCCCGTCGCAGTACCGACCATCCAATGCGATGCTACGCCACCCAAGCCATCAGGGCTGCCGATCGATAGGTGCCGCAGGAAAGCCCGCCGGCAGCCATTGATAACGTGTCGCGCGACGCGGCGACGGCTCTGCGCGAGCGACCGCGAAGAAGGACGAGGTCGCGCTGGGGATCTGATGACCTACGACCGATGGTCTTGAGGGCAGACCGCGGATGCGGAGGCGTACTGCCCGCATCTCGCCGACGATCTCTCGGTGGGCAGCAGCCGTGGTCTGCCCAGCGATGACAAACGGAAATACTGACACGTACAAGAAGATCTACGACCACCAAGTCAACGATCGGGTGACGTCCCTGAGCGAGGACGAGCAGAATGACATTATCGCGAACAATCCTGACTGGATCGGCAACCTGAATGGCGTCTCCTGTCGCCCGCAGCGAGGCCACATAAGAACTGGCTGGACGCCATGAAGGCGGAGATCGATAGGCAGGTGAAGGACTTTCGAGCCGAAGACGGAACCCAGGACGGGCTATAAATTTGAATATAAGAATACGTCGTGACGAGGCGATGCTCCAGAGGCAGAAGGATCGACTCACCGCGCGACACATATCAGTTACCGGAGAACCCTGACAAGGAAAGAATCCATTGCTCCGGTACCGGACAACCCGGCGACCATCTCCAGGGCGTACGTCAGTGACAGTGCGTGATATCGATGCCGCGGACCACGTCCGTCTACACCTCCGGTGCGACCACCACCGTCGCAGGCGGTCTGCCGATGGAGGAAAAGAGTTCGGTGCGAAGGTTGACGAAGTCGAGAGAATCAGCGAGACCGGCATGCCGGGACCACGATGACAAGAATACTGAGCAGGTCAAGAGACTGCGGCGGGTGTGACCTGGCAGGCATGATGCCCCCGGCTGGGATCGAGACGCTGACGGGTTCGACGGGACTGTTCTGCGACCATGAGGCTCAGAGCGCGCGCGCGACCTCGCCGGTTTCTACGACGGCATCCAGGCGACGCACACAGGGATCCGCATCTCGGTCGCCGCGACTACCCTACTGGTTCCACCGGTGACGGGTTATGCGTCACAGGAGTCGGATGCTCTGATGACACAGGGTATGGGCCCCTGGTGCTTCCATCTGTGGACGCCTCTGATCTTAACACGGTGCCCGATCGCATGTACTGGCGTCCGCCACCGATGATTTCTGTAGCGGATACGGCAGATACGGGGGAATCCGACCACCGATCCGGAATCGGACTTCACCCCATGGACACCAGGGACACTACGAAGACGGTTTTGCAGGCCCTCCCGCTGGCCATTCCTCTACACCAAAGCCGGCACAACATCTCTGCACAATCTCGGTAATATTCTCGCCGATAACGAGCCTGACTACCCCCGCCCCCGAAGACCAGCCCTTATGAATGAAGAAGCAAGACGCGAGAACAGCACAACGGATCCCAGCGATTCCTGCGCCATTCGCCACGACCGGAAGAAGCATGCTCGCACGTGGACGCCTGGCCGCGAAAGTTCCTGTCGTAATCGGTACCGTATACGGTACCGCATCGCGCCTGGTGCTCGACTCAATCTCAATACGGACACCTGGAGTCCACGAGGTCCGACGCCCCCGTCTCGGATGTCCCTCATCACGCAGGCGCAGCCGAGACCTCGGCCTCCTGCTGTCCGTCTACGACGCCTCGACACCCGGCGCCGATATCGGCCCCTGATACGCCTCGCACCAGGCGCACGCGACGCCGTACGCCAGGCAGACTCAGGAAGAATCATTTGACGAGCAATTCCTCCTGCCCGAGGGAACAGTCAGCTAACGATACAGGCTGGCTACCACGCCAGTCACAGCAGAAGCTCACCTCAGCCATGCCCATACACTTCATGCTGATGACCTGCTGAACCATACGGGTTCCCCGTGGCGGCAACGGATACACCCGCCCACCGACGGGGCCTCTGTGAGCGCTGCCTCCTTCAACGAAGACCTCGTCTCGTCGTCTCGATCACCACAGGATGCCATCCCCGGAACCGCTTTTCCAGGACTCGGCCTGCCGGCACCGAAGCCGTCCCTCGACTACCTGCGCACCACTGGCCACGCCGATGCGCAGGACACCACCGACTACCCTGACATGGACACCTGCCCGCCCAGACCCCCGCCACACCCATCCCCCTCACCCACTGCTCCTGAGCAGCCTGCCTCACGGCGATCTGCAGCACACCATAACCGACCTCGCCGAACCCGCGGCAGACCTGACGACCCGCACCAGGAGGAGGGCATACTGAACCCAGAACGAAGTCCAGTCCCATCGCCCGCACGGGCTGGATCATCCTGACCGTCATAACACTCATCCTGTATCTGGCTGTCAGGCCCCTCCCGACCTCACCTGGCCTAAAGGACGGCGGCACCCACACTCGTAGCCTCGACTGATGAATCCTGCGTTATACCGAAAGGTCTGCAACACGCCCTTGACCCGAGCCCGCGCGGATACCATCGACCTCCAACTCAGCCTCTATGATGCTCTGATTCTGCCCGGCGTCGGCGAATGACCTCGCCACCCGCCGACGCGCCCGTCTACCAGGCCTACCGAGACACATGGCAAGATGCTCTGCGCAGAGAGGCCGAGATCTACGACCTCGCCTCAGCAGGACACTTCACGACCGCGACGCCGCCGCCATGGCGGCCATCACCCCCATCGCCGAAGCCGCCGGCTTCACCACCCCGCCCGACGACCAGACCCACCAGCCTGGGAGCCACCTTCTACCGCACCACCACCGACAACGCCCATATCCCTGAAGACTAGAGGACCACCTCCATCATCGTGACCACCGGCCACACGCAGCCACGCCTTCACGAACTGGACCGACGGCACCGAAGCTGTCCCCGACAACCTGCGGCACCACCGGCCACGCCTCAGCCCCGATGAGGAGAACGGACACCGGACCAACTGACACCCCCGGCCGACCACGAGCGAGACGCCGACCGGCCGGTCGCCCGGCGGACTCACTCGCTCATGCGCCGCGCGCATCATCCCTGGACGGTCAGGCTCGAACCAGGACGTCACCGATATCGCCCCACCTCTCGAACGTCGCACACTCATCGCATGACGCAGCACTACCCTTCCGATCCGTACCCGTCCGAACGCACTGAGACCTGGCGCTCCACGCTCCCTGTGCCGCTCGTACCCGTCGACTGATCGCCGGCGTGTGGGCGGCCCGGCTGAGCATCAGGGTGTGAGCCCCGCCCGTCCGCCTGGGCTGCCTCGCCCTGGCCTGCTGTCGGGGCCCATGTGGGTGCCCACGTCATCGCCTGATCCTCGCTGCCCGATGCCGACGAGCCCCTGCCGCTCTGTCCCAATCGCGCGCAGTAGCGCAGCCGACAGTAAGTGAACCGGGCGGGCGCACCGTGCTCAGCCGTCATGCCCCATGACGAGCGCGGAGCTGCCCGGCGCCCACCTCCGCCCAGGGCGCCGGGTCGAGGCGCGAGACGCACCCGGATGCGCGCCCCGCCCGTGACGGCGTCGTACCAGGTGCCGGTTGTGCAGGACGATGCGCCTGCGCGCGCGTGAACGAGCTGGTGGGTGCGTGCGCCGCATCCCGGATGAGGTCCAGCACACCGGTAGAGCCACCGCCAGTGAGATCCGCCGTCGAAGGCAGCTCGACGCACCTGATCGTCGCCGCCGACCCGCTCGGTCTTCACCCGCGGAACGCCTGCTCGTCATCAGTAGATGGCGGGACCCGCCACCGTCATCAGATCGTGGCGGCGCGCGGCCTGGCGTCGCCGACCCCTGCTGGCGATGCGAGTGAGATCGTGGCTGCCGATGAAGGCCAAGGCGTGGGCGAATCGAGGAAGCCGTTGTGGCGGTTTCAGGGCACCAATCGAGCTCGAAGAAGTTCTCATCGAGCAGCGATCCAGGACGGCCTTCCACAGCCTGTACTGTGAGCGAATCCATGGTGGAGCGTTCGATGATGCCGGCGTAGTCCGTGGATAACCTCCCCGAGGAACCAGGCGTCGGGATACTCGCTGGTGCACGCGCGGCAGAACCCGCGCCCGCAAAGCGGGCGGGACGGTGGCGGGGTAACAAGCTCCAGGCGGAGGCGCCCTGCTCCAGCCAGTGGGTGAAAGACGGAGACGGCGAGGTCGGCGACCTCGTCACTGTCGTGTTGAGCACCGCGAGCCCGTCGTGCCCTTCGGAAACGGCATACCCGGGCACGGACCCGGTGAGCTCGCGGCGGCCCCGCCGGTTCCAGCAGCACCGGTCGTGCATCGTCGAAGCGGAACAGGCGCTGCTCGGTCGTCCGGCGGCGGCCTGAACAGCGGGTAGCCGGTGCCGACGTGGTTGAGGACGCCGTCGAGCATGAGCGCCACGCCGCGGCACGGCAGGGCCCGGCGAGGCGGTCGAAGGCTGCCGTCGCCGAGCCAGGGCCGATGCGAAGCGGTCAATGGTGTCGTATCCGTGGGTGCTCGAGGCGAGCCGGTCCGGAGTGCCAGGCTGTTATGCCCAGCTCGACCAGGTAGTCGAGCCAGTCGGCGAGGCGGTCGAGGCGGGGTCGGCGCTGGCGGTTGCCGGAGCCGGGTCGGCTGCGGAGTCCGGGGCCCGCGCAGCGGCGTGGTCGAGCGGTGCGCTGCTGAGTCGGTGGGGCGCCCGCTCGCCGGCGCTGGGACCGGTCCGCCTGTCTGCCCACCGGCCGGATCGGCGCCCGGCACGCAGCAGACGCCACCAGATGCTGTGCTCCACCCAGGTCGGAAGAGCTCCATCCGCTATTCCACTAATCTTACTAGTCATACGTTAGTGAGGTACTCACCAAAGGTAGACTGTCACCATGCCCCCCAGATCGGATCGCCGCCCGCGGCTGCGCATGGATCCCGATGAACGCCGTCGGCTCATTCTGGACGTCGCGCGGCGGGAGTTCGCGGCCCGCCCCTACGAGGAGGTGTCTCTGTCGGCGATCGCGCGCGCGGCCCGAGCCTCCGAGAAGCCCGTCCACGCATTTCACCGGCGCGGCTCTACGGCCAGATACTCTCCCTGGACGCCGCCGACCTGGCCGAGCGCACCCGACTCGCCGCCGAGACCTTGACCGACGACGCCACCGTCCGCGACCACGTGCGTACTTCGGTCGGCGTCTACCTCGACTTCATCGCCGAACGCGCCCCGGCTGGGCCGAGACCAGATGCTCGCCGGCACGAGCCGAGCGAGGCCGCCGAAGTCCGCAGAGCGCCCGCGAGGCGTCGGTCGAGGCGCTGCAGCTAGCCCTGCTCGCCCGGACTGGCGAGCCGACCGGGCACGGGGCCCGACGGTCGGCGGACGCGACGGTGTCGGCGGGCCGACGACCTGCGGACCCTTCGCCCTGTGGGGCTACTCTACCCTGGAGACCGTCTGCCCGCAGGGTCTCCCAGGCGTGCCCTCGCGAGCGCCAGACTGCGCTGACCGACGCCGCCGTCGGCCGCCCTGGAGGGGCTCGGCGCGAGGCGTGGGCAGCACGGGTTTCGGCGGCCCTGGCTGGCGGGGTGTCGCAACCGGTTCCGCCAACGCAGGGGCCTCAACCGCCGACGGCGGCCAGCGCCTCGTAGCGCGTGACGTCGACATCGGCAAAGGCGCAGATGACGATGCAGGCAGTTCGAGCCGCGTGCACGTCGAGCCACCGCCGACGACCGACAGGACGAGCGAGGCGGCTTCTCTTTGTAGCTGAAGACACCGTGACACCGAGCACAGGACGATCGAGTCCAGGCTCGCCCGCGGCGGCATCGAGCACGCAGCGATAGGAGCTCGCCAGGAGCTCCTGCTCGCGCTCTGCGTGACTCCGCCATCAACGACGGGGCCGACCGTGGAGGACATGCTCGGCCGGCAGGTGATACCCGTCGGTGAGCACGCGCGACCGGTCGGTTTTCGGCCGCTGGGCGTCCAGCGGGCGGCGCACTCGGCGCGCGCCCTGCGCCACCGCGTGATGACGTTTGTCGACGCAGTGTGGCCGGCACTCGGCAGCCGAGCATCCGGCGTTGGCGTGCGACGATCGCCCGGCGCGCAGCGTCGTCAGGTCACCTTCCACAGGGCGACTCGCCGCCTCACCGGCCCCGTCGACGTCGCGCGAGAGCAGGGCGATCGGATGCAGGCGCCGCCTCGAGGACGCACTGAGCGAGTTTCTGGCCGCGAGTGTCGCGGAGGCCCATGGAGCGCCGTGCGGGCAGGCGGCGCACTCGACGGGCGCGGCACGCCTGGCGAGCGCGGCAGGCGGCGTGATCGCGGCGATCGCCCGCCCGCCCGGCGTCTGCGCGCGGCAGCCAGGCGAGCGCACGTCGGCGCATGCAGCGCGGCATGGACCCAGACTATCGGGGCCGGGCGGCGCCCGCCGACCCCGGCGCGGGGCGCCGGCCAGCCCATGGTGCCGCCGCTCAGGTGATGTAGTTCTGAGCGGAGAGGAACCAGCCTGCTGCTCCAGCTGCTGCGTAGTCCTCGAGGATGCCGGAGGAGGACGGTCGTTTCGTCAACGGCATCGTGAATGTCAGCGCAGGGTCGGGTGACGGCGTTGATGGCGGCGACGATGTAGTCCACGGCATCAGAGTGATGACGCTGCCCTCCGGGGCCACGTGACGGACGTCGCCTCGGCGACGGTGGCCGGGCGGGCGTCAGTAGGCGTTGACGAGTGCGGCATGCGCTCGGCAAGCTCATCCGAACCTCGCGGGCGATGCTCGACGACCCATCTGGAGGTTGAGGTGGAGGTCGCGGGTTCGACCCACGAGGTTCCAGTGATCTGCTTGCCGACCAGGGCTCAGAGTGGTGATGTCGACCAGAGCGCTGGAGGTCAGAGCGCAGCTCGCCGAGGCGGTGAAAAGCAGGGCAACAGGAGGATTCTCTGACGTCTTAGCCCGCGGACGTTACTCACAATCATCGTGACCCGATGGCTAGACCCATCGTCCGTGTGGTGAAGACGACGGCGCTCAGGCTCAGCTGGCCTGCTCCTCGGCGCAGATCTGCTCTTTCAGCGCATCCATGTCCAGCTCGCGGACCCGGTCGATGAGGAATCCAGCGCCCTGGCCGGCAGTGCACCGCCCGCGGAGACATGACGTTGTCGCGGAAGACCATGAGCGTGGGGATCGAGGAGATGCCCACGCCCCGGCGAGGTCCTTCGGCGTCGGTGTCGACCTTTGGCGAAAGTGATGTCGGGTGGCCTCCCGAGGCCTTCGCGAGATCGGGCCGGAAGTTCTGCACGGACCGCACCAGGTGGCCCAGAAGTCGACGTAGTGATGCTGTCGCCGTGACGGTGTCCTCGAACCCGGACCGGTGATGTTGACGTGACATGCGGCTCCCTTCGACGTCGTACCGGCAGTGGCTTCAGGTGCCGGCAGGGGCAACAGGAGGTGGCCTGCAGTCGGACGCACCAACCGAATCCGCACCGCCGCTGGGCGCCATCGTTCCTCCAGCACGTCGCCATACTGACCGGCTACTGGGCCCTTGAGGCGACCAGTACGGCTGCGACCCGGTGAGGGCGCGGTCGCACCGGCGTCGACAACGCGATGCCACTGACCTTTCAATCTCCTTGTCACCCGTCATCTCTACGTCATACTTGCAGGGACACCTACCAGTGCAGGAGCCAGGATAGAGACCCCATGAGTCCTCAGCCATCCATCCTCGCTAACCTGCTGACCAACCGCGGCACTGCCTTCACCCATGAGCAGCGCTCGCGAGCTTCGGCCCTCATCGGCCGCTTCCTCCGTCGTCGAGACCCTTGACCAGCAAGCAGGCGGCGCGCACCTACCGCCAGCTGTGCGACTTCGGGTGGGACATGGACAAGTACGTCTTCCTCGACCAGCTCCACGATCGCAACGAGACCCTCTACTACCGGGTCCTGACTGCCACCTCGCCGAGCCGCTGCCCGTCGTCACGACCCCACCGGGCGAGGCCATCAAGCTCTGAGCCGGGAGTACCGCCGCTCGCGCGCCGTCTACCTGTCGGTGGACCGCATCGAGGATGTGCGTCCCTCCCTGGAGGGCCTGGGTCTGGGGCCCGATGACGTCGACCTGCTCGTGGTCTCCGACGCCGAGGAGATCCTGGGCAACTGGCATGCACGGGTGCGCGGTCAGCGCCACGACGCCCCGTCGAGGGTCACGGTCGGCGGTCGCCGAACTTCCCCGCGCGCCGCTCCACTTTCGAGGACTTCGGCCGTCCAACGCCCGCCGCATCCCTGCAGGCCAACCGGGAGAAGTACGGCACCCTTCAACGATCTCCAACGACGACATGCGGGCACCGGTATGGCTGACCAGATCCACGCCGGTATGGTCCGCGACGGCTGAGCCCGACGAGGCGCCTCCCGCATCTGGCTCACCGACCGGGCGGGCCTGGTCACCGACGACATGGAGGGCCCGCCCGACTACCACAGCGGGTTTGACGCGCGGCCGGCTCCGAGGTCAGGCACTGACGCGCGAGCGCGGAGCCGTCGGCTCGTTCGAGACGGTGCGCGGGCGCCCGACGATCCCCATCGGGACCTCCATGACCACGGCGCCTTTCACCCGCGGATCGTCGAGGCGAGCGAGGGCGTCATCGGCCCCATGCCGCCGCCGTCCAACCCGGATCGAGCGGATCGAGGCCATGCCGGCTGACGTCATCGCCTGGTCGAAGGGCCGAGCGCTGCGGCCACGGGCATCCTGATCGCCCTTCGACTACGACGGCACTGGTTCATCATCAGGCAGGGCACAACCGCCGCTGGTACCCGCCTGACCGGCGTCATCGTCTCCGGTGCGAGCCGGGTCACCGATGGATGTTGCTGCCGCGGCCTGAGCGACCGCGGATCAGGCGGACCTGACGAGCGCCGGCGCGGCCCCTGCCAGCCCCGGTGGAGAACCTCGGCGCCTCGGCGACGGTCGCCGTCGCGGTCGCCCGCCAGGCGCAGGCCGACGGCGGCGATGGCCGACCACGACAACCTCATCCAGGCGGCAGGACGCGCGTGAGCCTGCCTACCCCTGAGGTCGACGAGGCCTGAGTCCTCCCCGTGCGAGGAGACGCTCACCGCTCGGGGCGTCCAGGCAGGAGCATGAGAACCAGCATACCATCCGGCGGGTATCGACCACGTCGGGGCCACCGTGTCCAGCATCGAACAGGCACAGAGTCTTCGTCGCCCTCGCGCCCAGGGTCCTCTTACGACACCTTTCCCCGCGAGGACGGGTCCCGCGGCGAGGCAACGGATCAGCGGCTCGGCGTCCTCGGCGGCACCGACGAGATCGCCATCCGTATGCGCGGCTGCCCTGCGGCCCGCCTGCGTTTCGAGTTCACTGGGCCGCGTCAGCGGGACGCCGCGATCCCCGAGCGACATCGAGTGGCGCACGGCCGTCTACGCCGACGACCTCGACGCCGCCGCCGCGCAGGTCGTGGAGGCCGGAGGCCCTCCAGCCGAGCCACGGCCACTGCCCGGTGGTGAGGCCGGCGAGCGGCAAATCGCTTGTCTACGCGCGGCACGCCGTGGGGCAGCACGCTGGAGATCATCAGTTTACCCGGACGAGCAGCCCCACAACGCGGGACACGGAGCTGTGCTGCTGGCGGCCCCTGAGCCGTCTGGTAGGCGACCCGATGGATCCGGATGCTGATCTCAAGGTCAGGATGTCCTGATCTTCGGCGCGGCGGCGACGGACACGGCAACGGGTGACAACGCTGTGCGTCGGGACCCTGCACTCCGCCCGGACCGCTCGAGTGGTCACCATACGAAGAGCCTGACCATCCCGTCGCGAGAGCAGCGAGACGAGGACGCCCGAGAGCATCATCCGCCACGACGTTGCGCGCCACGACAGAGATTCCGCCCGTCCACCAGCGCCTTTGAAGCATCCGGACGACCATTCCCTGCAGTCGAGAAGTTATGCAGGAGTGAGGAAAGACCGAGAACGGCCTGTAGTGGTCATGAGCCCACCGATAGAGCCTCTGTAACCTGACCCATGCGACGACGAACTGCTCAGACGAGCTTGAGCCCCATGAGCTGGGACATCAGGCTGTGATGGCTCGAGCCCGAGGAGCCAGGCGAGCAGGAAGAGGGCCACCTGAGGATGTGCCTCGAGGCTGGAGCCCCGGGAGACGAGCGCGAGGAGTCGGTCGATGAGCGGCCAGTGCGACGAAGGCGATGACGTTGGCCAGGACGATGAGGATGACCCTGCGCACTCCAGCACCGAGTCACCCAGGAACGAGAAGAAGCGGGCCGCGCTCGAGCATCGGGACGCGCGCGACGAGCCGACGGCGCAGGAGAGCTCACCGGCGACGGCTCGCACGACCCGTGACCGCCGCCGTCCGCCCTCCGACGGTCACTGATCGTCCTCCTCGCTCACCGACGGGTAGAGGATGCCTGCCACCAGAGGGCGTTGATGCAGTTGAGCGATCGCGGTGAGGACGAACTCACCGGGAACGAGTTGACGTGGGCGCCCACGAGCGCCGCGACACGCAGCTTGGCGCCTCGCGATCGTGACGGTTGCGTTCCTCCGCGCACTGATCGCCTGGAGCTGGCCTTGAGATGGCGAGCGCCTCGCGACCCTGAGGAACATCATCTCGACCGCGAAGAACGACTCGAAGCGGGGGTTTGGTCACGGCGCTTCAGTCCGCGTCCGACCCACTTGATGATCCACGGCATGAGACCGATGTAGCTGAGAATGTCGACTGAAAGCGGCAATGATGAGGAGGATCGGGCAGCGCACTCGTCACGAAGTTGACAGGTCTCGGGATCCACCCCTGTTGCACCGACCCAGTTCCGTAGGCAGCTCACGCCCTGAAGGCTGCGTCGACGAGCCAGCGAATCTGCTGCGGCTTCACCTGCACTCCTACCGGCGGTGAAGCCGGTGAGGAGCCACGCGATGATGAGGCTGGTCATGACCATGAGCGACGGGGCGCCAGTGATCCGGTGCCGGTCGGATGGATAGAGCCAGGCGAGACTGATGAAGACGAGGATGCCGACGGCATCGATGACGACGTACATGGCGACGGACCTCCTGCGCGGGGGATGAGGGAGCGAGTGCAAACCGGGAGCGACCGGCGGCGGGCGAGCGGCCCGGACAGCGCACTGCCCTGGGTCCCTGCTCACCGACTGACCGACCTGTCATGAGCTGCTTCGCCCCCACTCACGCGGTGGCTCGCAGCGCACGAGCCACGCGCCATCACCGCTGCCGGGACCCCCAGCTCTGATGACTTCTGGTTGAGAACCCGACCGATGCCCCTGCGACGGTCTGAGGGCTGAGCGCCCACGGGTCGTCACTCGCGCACAGGTCGATCCCATGACGACGTGGTACCCCTGTCGAGGCGGTACGGCCGTGCCTCGCAGCAGAAGTTCGTCAGGGTGCCGGCGGATGATGACGGTGTCCGCCGCAAGGCCCTCAACCGGTAGTCGTCGAGGTCCGTCTGCCAGAACGCGTCGTAAGTGTTGGTACCGATGAGGACGTCTCGTCCCCCAGAGCTCCGGATGATCTCCAGTCCTCGGCGTCTCAGGAGGTTGCCCTTTCGGCGATCGGCTTTCGTCATTCTGAGGGCGTCGGTCGGAGAGGGTCGAGGAATCTGGGCCGACGGAAGACGACGGGGGATCCCGAGCGCCCCTTGCCGCGGTCGCCGCGCGCGAGGGTCGGCACCATCCGCTCATTCTGCGGCACCCACGGGGACTGGTTTGCTCACGAACCCGACCCGCATGTCGACGATGACGAGCGCGCTGGCCTCGGCGAGCACGTCGAAGGCGTCGACCTGATGAGCTGTGAAGTCGGTTGGCGGCGGCGAGCACTCGAGGCGCGTCCAGAGCTCGGCCCGTCCTCGATGAGGTCCCTCCGCGAGGTTGTTGACCTTGAGGTACCACTGAGCGTGGCGTCGTCCGTGCAGTGCATTCTGTCTCTTTCGTCCTGGAGGCATTGCTCGACGCGGGACACGGTGGTGACCCGGTGAGGATGAGGTCCTGCAGCGACCGGCTCAGGTCGTCGCCGCACAGGTGAGGCCTCGCGAGTCGCCGCAGCTCCGCGGTGTCCCTATCGCTCAGCGCGCGATGGTGATCGACTGCTTGACGACCGCGCGCGGGAAGGCGGGCACGTGTCGGGATCGGCGCTCAACGCCGCCGGCTCGATGGTGTAGGGTGCGGCAGGAGTCCGGCTGGTGGTCCTGGCACGACGGACGCCCGGCGGCCTCGCGGTCAGCCTCCGCGCCCTTGAGGACCTGGACGTGAGGTCGCGTTCAGTTGTCGTCACCCGCATGTCGTCGCCGCAGACGTTGACCACGGCGAGGACGTCCTGAGCGCGAGAACCGATGTAGTCATCCGAGCCGGCGTAGCTGGCTGGATGACCGGTCGCCGGTCTCGTCCTGATCGACGCTACATGAACAGGTTGATGACCCGTGACGGCGTAGCGGGATGCCGAACTGCGCTTTGCCTGATCTGATCTGCGGCAGTTCGTGTGCTGGCGCTGCCCGAAGAGCCTCCAGCAGGAGCGCAGAGCAGTATGGGACGAGGGTGTCCGTCTGACCTGTGTCGCGCAGGATCGCCGAGCATCGGGCGCTCCCACGGCGCCCGGGACCACCAGGTCCCTGGTCTCGCGGCTCTCTCCCGTGGAGGCCCGAGTCCGACCGAGTGCATGTTCTCGTGCCAGCTGTCCAGGGCGTGGACGTTGAAGTCCGCGCACTGCCCGCCCTCGATCTGCCGCTGCTCGACCCGCGTGAGTGAGCCGGCACGGATCATTTCGACTGGTCCTGCCCGTCCCGGGCTTGATGGTGTGCTCCTCCAGGACGCGGCGCTCGGACTGGGACGGCACCTCCCGACCGCCGGTGGTACGACGGGTGCTGCAGGGCGTCGCCCGCGATGGCGCGGGCGGCGAGCGCGCGTCCCGGACGCCAGGTCGTGCGGCCCGGACGTGCGCGCCGATGAGTGCGAGCTGCCGTTGCTGACGGAGATGCCGAAGGTGTTCGGCTGGTTGCTCCACTGCATGTGGTGGTCGTGTCGACATTGGGCGCGGTGTGCGCTTCAGGGCCCTGGTCCGGGTCGGCGCTGGCGCCTTCAGCTAAACCCGGCCGCTGGCAGCGTCGCGACCGCAGCCGCCCCGCCGCAGCCGCTGTCACGGCGGCGATGAGACCGTCCTCGAGGGCGAGCCGGGCGGCGAGCGCCCACGAGGAAGGCGTCGCCGGGCCCGCGGTGTCGATGACGCGCCTCGTCGGCGATGCACTGGACTGACGTCGCACCCATCGACGACGCTGACAGCGCTGTCGACCGAGCGTGATGACGACGGCGTGGTGCGCGTGGAGCGGTGGAGGCCGCGGCGCGTGCGCCGTCGTCCGGTCCGAGCCTGCACCGAGGCGACCACGAGCAGACATCGCCTCGCCCCGTTGGAGACGAGCGGGTCCGCGGCTGTGGATGGTCGTCCGCGACGTCGACCACGGGCGCGAGGTTGCGATGAAGCGCGTGTCGTGGTCGAGGTTTCCATCGTGCAGCCGCATCGACTGGCTGACGGGTGGAGCTGCCCTGGGCGAGGACCGCGTCGGCGCCTCGAGACGCGCGAAGGCGGTTGCTGGCGCATCCGCCTCGACGGTCGGTTGGCCCCGGCGATGACGACGATGGAGTTCTCCGTGACCGTCCACCGTGATGGGGCTGTGCCCCGACGGACGCCCTCCGCCACCGCCATACGGTCGTGTCGACGCCGGCGCGAGCCACGCAACGCGGCGCGTCTGGTCCTCGGCGTCGTCGTCACCGACGGCACCGACGAAGACGGTCCGGACGGCACCTCCAGCGGCCGCCAGCGCCTGGTTCGCGCCCTTGCCTGAGCCCCACGTGGCCGTCCACAGCGATCGTCGTCTCTGGCGCTGGTAGGTCGACGACCGCCACCCGGTCGAGGTTCAGCGAGCCGACCACCACCAGCATCGCTCCTGATCGGCACGTACATCACCCGATCTCGTGATCGCTCAGCGCCGAGGCCTCAGCGGTACATCGCCAGCGTATCGGTGAGCAGGTCGAAGAAAACCGTCGACGTCCATGACCGCGACGTCGCAGTGGGCTCGGCCCGCGATGATGCCCTCCTCGCCGTAGATCCTTGCCCTCGTGCCCGACGTAGCGGTAGTCGCAGACGGTCACGCCGCGGGTGAGGGTTCCTGTTCAGCTCGATCTGCACGTTCATCGGCTGCATAGTGAACAGCTCGCTTTGATGAAGATCGCCGCGGCGAAAGCGGGTCGGGATCGAGGCGCCCTCCAGCCCGCAAACCTTGTGGAGGACGAGCGGTAGAACTCGACCAGGTCGGCGACAGTGCGGGCGAAGGTGCTGATCGCGCGATCCCGTCGAGCCGCTCCACGGTGGCGGAGGCCATCTGGGTCACGTTGAGCCCGAACATCTGGAGCGAACGCCAGACTCGGAACACGACGTCAGCCGCCCGGGTCGACGTAGATGTTGAATCAGCGGGCGCCGTCGAGCCGTCAGGTCGCGGACCCGCCCATGAGCGAGATGCCCTTGATCCGCCCAGTGAGGGTCGGGTCCTGATCAGGCCGCCGCGATGTTCGGTCAACGGCCCGGTGGGGATGAGCCAGAGGTCGTCGTACTGTGGCTCGCCTCGATGATGAAGTCGACGGCGTGGAGCGGCGAGAGCGGCACCGTCGGGTCCGGGAGGTCGACGCCGTCGAGGCCGCTCTGCCCGTGGATCTCGCGCGCGTAGCGAGGAGGTTGACGAGCGGACGCGGAGGCCCTCGCGATGGGCAGGTCGGTGAGACCGGCGAGCTCGACCGCCTTACGGGCGTTGATGGTGGTCTTCGAGCGACTGGTTGCCGCTGACGGTCGTGAAGCCCACGACGTCGAGGTGCTTGGCCGCCAGGAAGATCGTCAGCATGTCGTCATGACCGGGGTCACCGTCGAGCAGGTAGTGCATGGCAAGAGCTCCTTTGTTCTCGTCGGCATTCGTATGCCGTAAGACGGCATTACCAGGTTCATCGGTTATGGTCAAGGGCGTGTCCGGAGTTCCGAGAGAGACCCACAGGGTGCGATGTCGCACGTCCGCCGGCGTGAACCAGGTATCCGTGTCCCGCGTGTTCGCGGGCAGGCAGCGAGCGCGTCTCCCCGAGGTCGAGCAGCGCATCCGCCAGGCAGCGGCCCAGCTGCGGTATGAGCCTCACGTCTCCGGCCAGTTCCCTGCGCTCAGCCGTTCATCCGTCCTCGGCTGGTCGTCACCGACTTCGAAAACCTGTTCGGGCCGTGAGCCGCGGCGCCCAGAGCGCCGCCGCCTCCCCACGGCACCCTGATGCTCGCGGGAGGCCGCTCTCACGAAGGACGCCTTTCATTCTTCCGCGCCCTGGACGCCGGGCTGGTCAGCGGGCCCTCTCTTCACTCGATCTCGCCCCCGCCCGACACGGCGACCGAGCCACGAGTCACCATCGAGTCCCGCCTTCCCGGCCTCGCTCGGCCGCCTTCAACGTGCGGCGAGCCTGAGACCTGGCATCGGCGCTGGCTGTCAAGCGCGGCGGGTCGCGCACGTCGACGCCGATCTGCAGCGGTGGGCCTTCCAGCACCGTCGTGAGCGAGCTCTTCGCGCGCGTTGGAGGAGAGCGCACCCACGGACCGAGGCAGGATCGAGGCACCCTGCGCATCGACGTCGCCGTCGCACCATCGCTGGCGCCCTGGGAGCGGTCCGGCTCCGACGTGATCGGTGCGCCGATGACGTGCTCACCGCTGGCGCCTACCACGCGCTGCGCCGCCGTCGGCCTGCGCCCGAGCACGACATCGACGTCTTCACCTTCGGTGGAACCGTGGTCGGTCACGCCTCGCTGCCGCAGCCCCTGGGGCGTACGGGCCTCTGGCGCCTCGCTCGGCTCGGCCGCCATCGAGCTCCATCCGATCAGAACCCCGCGACCACCGAGGTTGACGTCCTGACCCAGGCGGTCCCCGACGGTCCCTGCTGAGTTCCCGACTCGCCGACAGCTGGCGTGGGAGCCGAGACGCACGGAGCGCGTCGACCGACGCAGTTCGCGCGAAGGCTGCAGAGACGCGACGACGGCGGGCGTGAGCCAGGAACGGCCCGCCCCGCCGTCAGTCGTGGTCGAGGCGCGCCTCAGCGGGCGGCGACGATCTCCTTCGCGACGAGCTCGCCGAGCTGGTGGCCGCCGCCGAGATCCGGGGTGCCCCGCTGTGTGTCAAGGCTGCGGGTAGTGCTGACGGTTGTGGATCGTGAGGCCCCATCCCGGATCATGGCGTGCAGGGTCAGGATGTGGCGTGGGCCAGGGCGAGGACGGCCCGGTTGTGACGCTTTTGCCTGATCTCGTTTGCGCTGGTAGTACTGGCCGACGGGTCGGAGCGCAGGGAGGCGAAGGCGACAGGAACATGGCGCGCGTGAGCCGCTTGTTGCCGGCGTGGGTGACATGCTCGCCGGTGCGATCGATGAGCCTCGATCTCCTGGTCACCGGTCGGCCAGTGGTGAGACCAGTGGGGCGCTGGTGCCTGGAGGTTCGTGCCCAGGGTCTCGGCCAGGAAGACGGCGGCGGCCGGGACCCCAATCCCGGGCATGGAGGTCAGGACCTGGTAAAGATGGAGGTCAGGACCTGTGCAGAGGGTGGGCCTGCACCAGGGTCTCGACTGGCGGCGGACATCGGCCCGCAGGGAGTGCAGAGCGATGAGCTGCCTGGCCAGGTGAGGCAGCACCGTTGCGGCGGCGTCGGTGCCGGCGACCACCACGGTCTGGCGTTCCAGGGTCGAGACGATCTGGGCGGCCCAGATGGCGTGACGTCACACCCGTGCTCGTGAGCCTGGCGTCAACTTGTCTTACCCGCGCGCTTCAGCTCGGCTGCGGGCGGGCGATGACTCCGGTACGGCGTCGCTCCAACCACGGCTCCCACCACCGCCTCCAGGGCGGGTGGATCTGGGTGTACAGACCCCCGGATCCGGTTATGGTCTGGCAGCCTGGCGGGCCAGGTCCAGGTCGAAACCAGTCAGCATGTCTGCGCTGCGGCGTCCTGTCCGAGGTGCTGATGGCGCCAGGGTGTGAGGCGGTCCTGGCAGCGCTGGCGATGACGGCGGCGTCCTTCGCGTCGGTCTTGGCGCTGCCCGGTGTCAGGTCCGCGATGCGGCGCATCGACAGTCCCGGCAGGTAGCCCACGGTGATGCCCATGTCCTGGCCACCGCCACTGCCAGGGCCCCGATGGTGGCGGCTCGATCGACCACCACCAGCACCCGCCCTTGCCCGGTAGGCGTGGTAGACCCTCGCGCAGCCGGTCCTCGTCGTTGGGCAGTTTCGTCGAGGGCCTTCCGCCTGTCTCGAATCAGGGCTGGCCCAGGTCTCGCTCACCGACGTCAATGCCGATGAAGACCCCGATGTCCTCGATATCCATCCCTGTGCCGCTCCGCCTGGCGGGGTCAGCCAGCTGGTGGATCGACCGGCCCCGCACCCACGCCTGCGTTAGACCTCTGCCGCTGGCGGTCGTTCCCCTATCAGCGGTCACCAGCGCCTGGCTGCCGCAGACAACACGGATCACCTGCGGACAGGGCAAGACACGTGCCCACAGTAGCTGGCCCAGCCCCGGATCACCCGGCCACCAACAAGGTGGCGCGCGCTGACGCCCTCTCTCGCCTGCCGCCCCTCGGACACGAGGAGCCGCCTTCGTGGTTCTGCAGCCCCCAGACCCGGGTGATAATAGTCATCATCGATCCGAGCTCATTGAGCTGATAGAAGCGATGCGACCTGGGGCGCAGCGCGAGATCAACGAGATTCCACGGATACCGGGCGCGAGCTCCACGACGGAGCGTTGAGCGTTGAGCGTTGAGCGTTGACTGAGTTGACTGATGAGACGCTGGCACCAGCCGGAGACGCTTCGTCGCAGCAGTATTCACGTCAGTCGTCTGCCGCTGCGGGTGCGCAAGCCGAGCCGGGGGCGACGCTGGCGGCGACCCGTCGTGGCTCGGCCTCGGAAGGCGCGGCCGGCGCATCATTCCGCCGGCTCGGAGGCGCCCGCCCCCAGGCGGCGATCCAGGTGACGATCGACGGGACCAGTTATTCCGCTCGTCTTAACGGGACCCAGCCGCGGAGTCCCCAGCCGTTGCTGCCCTTGACCCTTTCCCTTCCGCGACTTCTCCGCCGGCTTCTGAGGAGAAGATCGCCGACCTGAACCAGCCTCTGGCCATGACCGAGATGCCCGCCGGCGATGACCCGGCGCCCGGGACATCGCCTACTGGTCTCCCGGCCAACGGATCGTCCTCTACTGGGGGAATGTCGCCCGTTACGACGGCATCCACGTCATCGGGTCCTTCGACTCGAGCAGCGCGTCGAGGCCATCCGGGCACTGACCCGAGCAGCAGTGTCACGATCTCAGCCAGCGGCGCCCGTCCAGTTAGAAGACGATCGACCGGCGCGCGCAGCCCGATCCCCCGACGAAGAAAAAGGGAACGATGAAACGACGCACCATCCTGACCGCAGGTTCACTCGCCGCCGCCGTCTCTCCGGGGGCCACGCAGTCCATGGGCACGCAGCAGACCTACACCGTCACCACTGAGCAGCTGGGCTTCGAGAGCGCTGGCAACCACACTACGGCGAGATCGGGCGCCCCTCAACACCCAGGGGCCCTGCGGTCGCCATCACGAGTCACGGTTTCGGCGGCAACCACGCCCAGAGTCCCATTCCCATATGCGGGACCCGCTGGCCCAGCACGGCGTCGTCGTCTACAGCTACGACTTCGCTGGCGGCGCGGCTGAGCCGGTCAGAGCGAGGGCAGCATGACCGACATGTCCGTCAGCAGACCGAGGTGCAGAATCTCCGTGATGCCCTCACCCTGGTCCAGGGCTCGACTACGTGGACGCCAACCGCACCTACCTCATCGGCGCCAGCCAGGGCGGCGTCGTCACCACCCTCGTGGCCGACGAGAACCCCACCGGTGTTCGGGGGATCGCACTGCTCTACCCGGCCCTCGCTTCTTGCGACGACGCCCGATGAGCGCTTCCCAACAGGGAGTGACATCACCGACACCACTGACCTCATGGGGCTGACCAGTGGACGCGAGTACTGGAGGACATCTACGACGTCAACATCTACGACCACATGCGTCATTCGGCGGTGAGGTTCTCATCTTCCACGGAACCGCCGATCGACATTGTCGCCCATCTCCTACTCGCAGCGCGTGTCAACCACCTTCGCCCACGCCGACCTGACCACTCGGGACGGTGAGGGCACACGGATTCACCGAGCCAGCTCAGGAGACCGTCGCCGATGGGATCCTGAGCATAATCGACGAGTAACACGTCCTTTCCCCAGTCCAGCCCGGCAGAGTATGCGATCCGGCCGCGCGCCGTCCGGACCGCCGCCCTGCTCCTGACTCGGGGCAGTCCACCCACGCCGCGGTGGCCACCGTCGAACGGCTCGACGAGCTCCTGGGCACCCGCTTCACGCCGCTGCCCGCCTGGTCCCAGGTCACGCCTCGCCGACGCGGACGGGCCCGTCCGCAGCGGTCAGGTCTATCCGCCCGGTGTCGGTGCATATGGGGGCGCGCGACCTCATCCAGCATCGTCTGAGCACCGCTGACCGCCTGACCTCGACGAGCTGGAGGACTGCTGGAGCAGGCGCGGGCCCGACCCGCCAGTCCGACCTGGCTCTTCGCCCTGGCGGCGGGCCTCGGCGCGAGCCCACGGCCTCATCGGGGCGCACCACCCGCCGTCGGTCGCCCCTCGTCTCGCCGCGGCGGGGCGGCGGGCGCGCGCTGGCGGGGCGGGCGACGGCGATCACCCAGACCTCGCCGCAGCCCTCATCGGCGGCCTGGTCGGCGCGCTCGCCGTCCGCCTCGGCTGACCGGCACGGCCAGGCTCGTGGCCGTGCCCGGGATGGTGCTCGTGCCCGCCCCCAGTGTCCTCAACGGCGCCATCGAGATCGCTGAGCGCCGCCACGACATGGGCCTGGCGCGGCTGGCGGACGCGGCGCTGACGATCCGGCCACCAGTGCGGGGCGTCGTCGGGGCCTGCTCATCGGTGGCACCGGCCTGCCGCTGACAGCGACGACCGACGCGATCCCACTGTGGCTCGACGTCCCAGCCGCCGCCGTCCCGGCTGGCGTGCTACCCGGTGTACTTCCATGCCGATCAGGACCTTCGGCTGGGCGTTCCGGCTGGCGGGCTTCGCGCACGCGGCGCACCGGGTCAGCCTGACGTGGCACTGGAACGCCCGCCGCCTCCTGCTGGCCTGCCTGGTGGCGGCGGCCTGCTCACACCGGTGTGCCGCTCGCGGCACATCCCCTCGCGCAGCGCGCTTTGCCGCGGCCGTGGCCCCTCGCCCGGCGTGTGCACTGTCCCGCACCGCCGCGGGGACGCTGAGCCTGCTGTCCGAGTGCGCACGCGGAGGCGGCATTGGCGGCGACGGCGAGCGACCTGGCCACCGCCGTAGCTCATCGTGCTGGCGATGGCGGCCGGCTGCGGTGCCCTACCGCGTGGGGCCCGCCTGCTCGATAGGGCGTTCCGCGCGTCGGGTCCCCGTGGCCTCCGGAGGGGACATCCTGCGCAGCCGGGTGCGAACCCGCCCGGCTGGAGACATCCTGCGTGTGGGTGCAGGACTCGGTTCCACGCGCGTGACTGCACCCGCCAGCGAGAAAAGTGTCCTGACGGCGTCGAACGCCCCGCCTGCATCTGACGTTTACCATCGAGGAACAGCTGCCACGAAAGGAGCCGGTTCAATGACGACACCTCGCCCCGCTCTTGCAGGTCTGGCTCGCCCCTAGAGGCAGCGGCTGATCATGTTCATCGCCCTCCACCTCGTCCCCAGCGACTACAACATCGTGCAGCACGCGGTGAGCGACTACGCGTCGGACCGACCCCATCGGCTGGCGACCGCCGTCACCTGACCCTCGGCGGTGTTCTGGGCCGTACTCGCAGGCGCGGTCGCTCTCGGGCCGCCGACGCCGGAGAAGAACGTGGCGCTGTGGCTGGCGGCCCTGGCCGTCATCTTCGCTGCGCTGCCCCTCCTGCCGACCGATGTCGAGGGGCAGCCGGCCACCCCTCATCGGCCGCCTTCACCTGCGGCCGCCATCGCCTCGATTCTCCGATCGCCTACTCGTGCGTGGGCAGCATCGTCCGGCTGCTGACCCCTGCTCGCGCCGGCGGGCTGGTCTCTGCCCTCGGGTGACTCGATGGGTGACCGCCGCCGCGCTCATCGCCCCTGGTGACCGCGCTGGTCATCCGCCGCCTAAGGCCCCTACGCGTTCGGGATCTCGGAGCGGATCTTCCTGCTGGCCGTCTACGTCTTCTACCTCGGCGCCGCGGTCGGACTCCTGCTGGCCTGAGCCACACTCATCCCGATCTCCTCGTACCGATAGGGACATTCCACGCCTCTGGACGCACTATCCGCCCGCCGGACGGCGTAGTCCACGGCGTACGGGAAGGGGAATCGGGTCCCCTGCGACACGCCCCCGGTGTAGAAATGTCCCCGCCGGTGAGGGAGTATGGCTCCGGCCCAAGCGCCGTCTACCATCGGGGCATGCCGACCGACGACGGGCTACGCGCGCGGCTGCGGACGGGAGCGAGCGACCGAGCGGGCGCTGACCGGGGCCGCGTCGTCTTTTCTGGCTCGCCTACGCCTGGGAGGTGCTCTGCCAACGCACAAGGCGGCCAAGGACGCGGCCAGAGTTGGTGATCGACGCCGTGTGGGTGTTGTTCGGCGTCGACTCATCTTGTCCGCCTGGCGCTGGCGTCGGAGTCGGAGCCGCTGGTTCCTCCACCACCTGCCGGACCTGGCGGTCACGCCCGCCGATCCTGCGGCCGCTGCGACTCCTGCGCCTGGTGACGCCCTGCAGGGCACTCGCGCAGCGCAGCGCTGGCACACTGACTGCGCGGGCGCATCACCCTGTACACGGCCGGCAGTGCCGCCCTGCTCATCTCCACCCTGCGCTGGCACGCTGATGCGGAGCGTCACGAACGGGCCTCGATCCGCTCTGCCAGGCCCTCGTGGTGGGCGCTGACGACCATCACCACCATCGGCTACGGCGACACCGTCCCGGTCTCCACACAGGGCGTTTCATCGCGGCGCTGCTCATCGATCGGCGGCGTGGCGCTCATCGGCGTGGTCACGGCGACCCCGGCGTCGTGGATCGTCCACTGGTCGAGGAGGAGAACGCCGAGCAGGAGGCCGCCCGCAGGCGCAGGCACACCCTGCAGCAGCGAGGTCAGTGAGCTGAGCGAGGCACCGACCGTCTTCGAGGAACGCGAATCGGGTCACTGACTGCGCACACTCGCCCCGGTTCGACGTCGGTCGCGCAAAACGCCGAGCCGGGCATGTGCGTGCAGAGCGACTGTTGCGGTGGGGCTATGCGAGAAATGCCCGGCTCGGCGGAGAAAGACCCTCAGCCCCGCAGCTCGGCGGCCACCAGCTCGGCGGGAGCTCGACGGCGTTGAGGCCGCGCCCTGCGCAGGTTGTCCTCACGGCGAAGAACTGCAGGCCGTCCCGGCGCGAAGGCCCGGTCGGCGCGAAGGCGCCCCACAGGTGCCGTCGCGGCCGGCGCCCTCGAGCGGCTGGGCACGTCCTGGTAGGTGACGCCGGGTGCCGCCTCCAGCAGCTCGCGGGCGCGCTCGACGCTGATCTCGCGGGCGAACTCGGCGTTGATGCTGAGCCCGTGGCCGGAGAAGACCGGGATGCGACGCAGGTGCCGGAGACGAGCAGGTCGGGGATCTGAAGCGATCTTGCGCGACCCGTTGCGCAGCTTCTGCTCCTCGTCGGTCTCGCCGGAGCCGTCGCCGGCGTCGCTGCCGGCCCAGGCGACGGCGTTGAAGGCGATGGTGTCGACGTAGACCTCCGGCGGGGGAACGTCACGGCCCGCCCGTCCAGGGCCAGCCCTCGATGTCCCGGGTCCGCCGTCACGCGCACCCGCCCGGCCAGCTGCAGTCACCCCGGCCCGCGAGCCGGAGACGGCCTGGTGGTGGAGACGATGAGGCGATGAGCCCGGCCCCTCGTGCAGCACCTGAGGGCGGGCATGCACGCCATGGTGGTGCAGTTGCGTTAGCGCGATGATGCCCTGGGGCGCTTTACGCAGAGCGTGTGCTGACCCGCTGACCACGAGCGACCTCGTCCCCCGCCAGGCGGAGGAGTTGTCGACGACGACGGCCCGCCGCGGCGTAGCGCGTGTCTGCGCGAGGCGGCGCCCTCGGCTGAGAAGATGGCGACGTCGATGCCCGAGAAGTCGGCGGAGGGCGACGTCCTCGACTCGACCTCGCCCCGCGGAACTCCACGACGCTGCCGCGCCGACCGGGCCGAGGAGAAGAAGCGCACCGAGCGGGCGGGAAGTCGCGCTCGGCCAGCATGGCACGCATGACGCGGCCGACTGGCCCGGGTCTCACCGACGGCGACGGACCGCTCGCTTTGGCCATCCGTGTAGGGTGTTCACAGGATTGCTCATCGTCCGGTCCCTCCGTAGACGACCGCCTCGGCGGCCTGGGCACGAGGCCGAGGCGGCGTGGACGGCGCGTACGGCCTCGTCGAGCACGGCAGCCGTCGACCACCACCGAGATGCGGATCTCGAGGTGAGATCATGTGGATGTTGACCCCGGCCTCTGCCAGCGCGCTGAAGAGCCTGCGACACGCCCGGGTGGAGCGCATGCCCGCGCCGACCAGGGAGAGCTTTGCCGATATCGAGGAAATGCAGACTCTCGAAACCGAGTTCATCCGCGCGCGGCCTCCAGGGCTCGCGGGCCCTGGCGTGAGTCGCCGTCGGGACAGGTGAAGGAGATATCGTCAGGCCCGTGTCCTCCGCGGAGACGTCCTGACGATCATGTCGATATTAGCGTCGCGTACTCGCCACGATCGCGAAGACGGGCGGCGGCGCCCGGCAGATCCGGGGACGCCGACGAGCGTGATCTTGTCCTGGCTGCGGTCGTGCGCGATGCCGGAGATGACGGGGGTCGACGATCTCCTTGGCGGAACGCGGGCCCGCCTCGGCGGTACGATGGCGTGCGAGTGGGCGGCTCCGACGGACGCGGAGGAGGGGCGGACGTGCCGGCGCGATCACGCGTCCGGTGACGGCGTCGACGACGGTTGAGCCGACTCCGGTGCCGAGGCGTAGCGCATCGGCACCGGAGTCGGCGCTGTCGGCGGAGGGGTGGCCCGGGGATGACGGGCCGGGACGAGCGCTGCGCGACGGCCGTCGTAGATCCACGTGCCGGTCTTGTCGGAGAAGGAGGAGCGCACGGGATCGGCACTGGAAGCGGCGGGCGTACTCCACGGCCCGCAGGTGGAGGATCTTGCACCGTGAGCGGCCATCTCCAGTGTTTCCTCGCTGAGAGGGCCTCGACACGCTGCCGTGGGCACGATGCGGGGTCGGCGGTAGAACAGGCCGTCGACGTCGTGTAGATCCGCATACGTCCGCGTTGAGGGCGGCGGCCAGCGCCACGGCGGTCGTGCTGCCCGCCGCGCCCGAGCGTGGTGACGTCCTCGACCTCGTTAACGCCCCGGAAGCCGGCGACAATGGCCACGGCGCCCATCTGACGGCGCGGGCGATGCGTCGCGTGACGCCAGACGATCGAGGCGCGCCCGTATTTGAGTCGGTGAGGACCCCGGCCCGAGCGCCGGTGTAGGCACGGGCCGGAACGCCGAGTTCTCCCACGGCTGGCGAGCAGCGCTACGGAGATGCGCTCGCCGGCGGACAGGAGGATGTCCATTTTCGCGGGCTGGTGCGTGCCGGTGAGGGCGCCGGCCATATCGAGCAGGTCGTCGGTCGTCGTCGCCCATGGCGGAGAGACGACCACGACGACGGTGTTGCCGGCCTGCGTGGCGACGACGCGCCTGGCGACGCGTCGCATCGCCTCGATGTCGCTGGACGGACGAGCCGCCGTACCTGGACGACCAGTGCCAGTGAGGTGCTCCTGCCGTTGTGGTCACCGCGACCACGACGGCGGGCGCGGCTCACGCGCCTCGGCGCGGCTCGGCCCCACGGCGGCGTGGCTGCGCACCCAGCGTACGTGGAGTATCAGGAAACGCGGGGACGGGAATGCGGCCCGCGGTCGAAGTCGGGCGCACGGGAGTACTCCCGTGCGCCCGCGCCCGATCCCACCCCGACCCGTGGCCCGCGCCCCGCGACATCTCTACTGCAGACGCGAGCATCGAGGTCACGGGGGTCACGCGCTCTTCGGCTCCACTCGTGCGGTCTGGCAGATGGACATGCCCGTCCCTGCGGGGACGGTCACGGACTCGGGGCCAACGGAGCGGGCAAGACGACCTCCTGCTCATGCTGGCCGCGCTCCTGGCGCCCGACGCGCGCTCAATCCGGGTGGAGGGCTGACCTCGTGACCCGGCCGCGCGAAGTGCACAGGGCCGTGGGGTGGATGCCGGACCCTTCGGCACCTGGGACCCGCTGACCTGCACCGAGATCCTGCTGACCTTCGCGGCCGCACAGGGCTGGACCGACCACCAGCGCCCAGCAGGCCGACGAGATGCTCTCCGCCGTCCACCTCGATGAGTTGGCCCGCACCCCCGCCCGTGATTCTCGCGAGGCAGAAGCAACGGCTGGGCCTGGCGCGGGCGCTCGTCCATCATCCACAGGTCCTGCTAGCTCGACGAGCCCGCAGCCGGCATGATCCGCGCTCGCGCGCCGACCTGCGGGTCCTGCTGCGCGACCTGGCTGCCTCCGGCGTCACTGCGTGCTCGTCTCCAGCCACATCCTGCCCGAGCTGGAGCAGATGGTCGACGGCGTCATCTTCATGGCCCGCGGTCAGGCGGTCGCCCCGCCGTCGCCCGGCCGGCCCGGCCCCGACGACCGCAGCTCCTGCGAAGGTCCGCACAACGCCGACGGAGGCAGCCCTCCCCGGCCACCGGCGGACCCGTGCGCCCCAGCCGATCCGACGCTGTGGCGGATGCAGGCCCTGACGCGCAGCGCCCTGGCGGACTGGGCCGCCTCGGCTCCGGTGCACGCCGCCGTCTCGACGACGATGCGCGCGCCTGGCCGTACCCGACGAGGCCACCGCCGCACACGTCCTACGCGAAGCGCTCGATGCCGGCGTCGATGTGGTCTCCTCGCTCCGGCGGGCGGGAGCCTGGAGGAGATCTACCTGTCGATGGAAGGAGAGAGGCGATGAGCTGGTCCGCCGTGCGTACCGTCGCGGTGCGTTGAATCTGCGTCAGCGCGAGATCCACGCGCTGGCAGGTCATGCTGATCGTGTGGGCGCCGTCCTGGTGCTCCGTGCGGGGGCATGGGCCTCGCTGGCGGGCACGACCGGGGCGACGGGCGACACCGCCCCTACCTCTACGACATGACGGTCCGCTTCGTTCTCGCTCATTCGTCGCCCTGACCCCTGTCGGCCTCCTCGTCAACGGCGACCGACCGACGCACCTGCGCTGCTGCAGGCCACGACGCTGCGCCCGGTCGAGATCGTCGTCGGCAAGCTCGTGGCGGCCTGGTCCCGCGCTGGCCTTCGCGGTCTCCCTGCCCTTCCTACTGGCCCTGACCGCCAGGGCTCGTCGTGGACGGCGCGTGGCCATCTGCTGATCCCGTCGCACCCCTGGGCGGTGTGCGCGATCGGCCCGGCTCTTCCGCGCGCGACGGCGCGGCCAGCGCCTCGGCCGTCTCGACCTACCTGGTCGTCGTGGCGCTCGTGGAACGTCTGGCCACGGCGATCGTCGACGGCGGTGCGCGGCGAGCAGCAGCGCATCATCTACCCACGGACCACGACGCCTCGACGAACAACAGGAGTCTCGCTCCGGAGCCGGAGGTGCAGACGACGGATGTCGAGCACGTCGAGCGGATCTGGTGGATGCTCATTCCCAACCCCTCGCGGCCCCTGAGCGACGTCGCGGTGCGGGGCCCCCGGGCCAGCGAGGATCTGTGGCGCCACCCCGGAGGAGCGATCCTCACCGGCACAGGCGACACCATCGACGCAGATGCGCAACCCGCAGCCGAGTGAGCTCGTCGTCAACTACTGCGAGACAACGACGACAACCGCCCGACTCGGATGACGGCAGCCTGCGTCCCACACGGCACTGTCTTCTGGCCCGCGACCAGCGGGTGATGCTGGGCCCGCGGCTGGTCGACGGCTTTTCGCGACCGCCGTCTACGCACGCCCGCGCGCACCCTCGCCCGCGGCACGCGCGCGTGGCCTGAGCCCGCCGCCCCGGCTTCCGCCGCGCGCACCGGAGACATCCTAGCGAGGATCGGCGAGGGGGCCCTCATAAGTCCTTCGCGCGCGGACTCGGAGACGGTGTACGCGCCGACAGAGTCCTCCCTCGGCAAGAGCGGACGCGTACCATCGAGTGGCGACATCTCGGCGCGACGACGAGTGGGCCGAGCCGCTCGACCCACTGGCCGGTGTCGTACCCCGGACGTAGTCGCTCGGACGTCGCCGTCGCTCAGGCCCCTGCTCCTGACGGTAGATGAACAGTTCACCGACGTCGAACCTCCACACGTCCCGATCGCCGATGATCTCCCCGACATGCCGCATGTCCGAGATGACCATCCGCAGCGCGCGCAGGTGTCGCCCGGTTCCACCTCACCGGATCGTCGCCCGCCGGCCGCCCCTCCGTCCGCAGGCCGCCGGGCCGCCGGGCCGCGACCAGGACCCGGGAAACAGGGCGGCCGCCCTGAGCGTGCTCCCCCACGACGACGTCGGTCCCATTTGTCATCGGTCTCCGTCTCGGTGAGGGCCCGGGCGGTCGGTGGCGTATGCCCGCGCGGGCGCGCACCGGCCCGATGCCGCCCCGCCCGTAGGCGAGAATAGCGTAGGAGGGCCTCTATCTGAAATCCGGGCGGCCGGACCGTCCGTCAGCCTCGACGATCCGCCTCGCCTCGAAGGCGCGGCCCAGCATCAGCCTGCGTACTCCAGGTCACTGCCCCACCGGCAGACCCGAGGCTAGACGCAGACCGGGACCCGAAGCGTTGTGAGCATGCGCGAGGTGGCGGCGGTGGCCTCCCCCACGACGTCGGGGTCGGTGGCGACGATGACCTCCTCGACGCCGTCGCTCACCCGGCGAAGAGCTCGCCGCGCATGCGGATCGTCGGGGCCGACGCCGTTGATCGGGTCGATGGCGCCGCCCAGCACGTGGTAGAGGCCCCGGTACTCCCGCGTGCGCTCGATGGCGACGACGTCTTTGGGCTCCTCCACCACGGCAGATGATCCCGCTGATCGCGGCGCGGGTCCCCGACAGGATGGCGCACTGCTCCGATTCGGAGATGCTGCCGCAGGTCCGGCAGAACCGCACCCGCGTCTGACGGCGCAAGCGCCCGATGACGACTCGACGCTGGCCGAATCGGCGACAGCGGATGTGGAAGGCCATCCGCTGGGCGGATTTGGGACCGATACGGGCAGCTCACCGAACTCGTCGATGAGATCCGGACGGCGCCCCCTCATAGACGGCGGGCATGTCAGCGTCCCTCCTGGGTCACGGTGGTACTCCTCCAGCACCGTGGCACAGCCGCTTTTCCGACCACCTCGAGACCGACGATGCCGGCCTCCTCGGCGTCCTCTGTCGTCCCGCTGGGGACGTCGTCCTGCGGGGAGAAGGCACCGGCCGCACGTACGCTCTGGGCGGAGGTCGCGCCGGCGGCCGCCCGGGCAAACGGCGCGACGCGGCGGAGAGCCGGTCGGACGGCGCCGGAGGGCGCCCAGAGTCCCTCGGATCGTCCGTCCTCCGGCGGCGGCTCTGAACGTGCCGGAGGCATGTGTCGGGCTGTCCCAGCTGACGGTCCAGGCCATGCCGGTCGGGCCGGTCGGGCAGCCCGGACCGGTCAGCGGATGCGGCCCTCGAGCGTCGCGGAAGACGACGAGGCCCCACCGCAGATCCCGGGCAGTGGCGCGGACGATGGACGGTGGCGAGGGGCTCGCCGCCGGGCCCGGGCCTGCAGACCGGCTCCGCGCCGTCGAGACCGGGCCCGCGGACGGCACCGGCGATGCGCTCGGGCTCGGAGCCGACGCGGCGGCGGAGGCCATCGGGCAGGCGCGGCGGCCGGTGACGGCACTGGTGGCGCCGCCGAACCCGCGGACGGCCCCGCGGCTGGTGCATCGGCCGAGTCCACTGAGCAGCCGCCGGCGCTGGCGCTGCGGAGTCCGCCGCGTCTCGCGGGCGGCGCGGGCCTGCGCCCGAACGGCGATCACGCCCCACCGTCGTCCTCGGACCCGGCGGCATGATCTCGTCCGCCGACGGGGCCCTGTTCGCGGACGCCTCAGACGCGGTTCTCCGCAGGAGCGCCGCCGCGAACGGACTCACCGGAACCGACCGCCGGAGGACTCCGGCGTCCTCCCCGCCCGCAACACCGTCCGGACTGCTAGCGTGATGGCCGTCCGATCCGGCGTCGTCGGGCCACCCGGACGGGACCCCCGTCCGCCGTGAGACCGCCCGCCACCGTCCCGGCGCCGCCGCCGACTGCCCAGAACGGCGTGCGCCTCGAGTCCAGCCCGAGCGCCTGATGAGCCCGAGAGGACCGCCGTGGCCGCTGTTCTCGAAGGCGTTGACCAGGCCCTCGCCCGGTGAAGATGACCTCGAGACGCCTGCGTGATACCGCGCGCTGGAGTTCGGGCCGACGAGCGCGCCAGGTGGCGCGCGCGAGAGGCGCTTGGCCGCCTCGGGAACCTCCTCTCCCAGCGGGTCGCGGATCATCTCCGCATCCGCCGCCGATCTGGTACCGAAGCCCGCGCGACGCTGCGGAGCACCGGCGGCTGTGCGGGGCTCGCTGTCGGCCTGGCGCGCTCTCCCGTGGAGCGGGAGACCCGCTGTCGGCGCCGAAGACGCCGACGGGGCCGGCGCGGCTCGCGCAGCGCATGCGCATCCGGCTCGAGGATGCGCCGTCCCGTTCCGCGGCTGCGGGCGGCTGGGGAGACGGCCGCAGCGGGCTGCGCCGAGCGCGCTGCGCGCGCGCCGTCGCACTCAGCGGCGGTCGTGAGGCATGATGCGCGCGATCTCGGCGCGCTGCCGCCGGGCCCGCGCAGCGCGGCGCCGCCGAGCCGCGGCCGGCTGACGCCGTGACGCGCTGGTCCGGCCACGAGGAGCCGGGCCATGAGCAGCTCGAGCTGCGCGGGAGGTCGCCCCGACCATCTGCGAGCAGGGCCTGCGCACGCGGTCACATCGGCCGCAAGGTGACAGACCCGCCGCGCCACCGGTGCGCGCGACTGGCCCCATGCGGGTCAGCTCGTCCGCGTGCAGCGAGCCGAGCGCGCCGGGCCGGCCTCCGAACCGGCCGAGGGCGTGGCCAGCAGGTCCTGCGACCGCTGAAGCAGATCTCGACGAACCGGCGCGGTCGTGGCCGGAGGAGACGATGCGGTCCACCACTCGAAAGACCCCGGCGTCACGGCGTCAGGCGCGGGGCGTCGACGCAGGAATCGAGCAGGGTGCGGTGTCCGGTGTAGCCAGGAGGAGACGCGACGGCGCGGCGATGATAGTCCACCTCGCCGTCGACCGCCCCGCCGATGAGCTGGTCCATCACCGACAGGGTGTCGCGCACCGACCCGCGCCGCCGGCGCGGGTCACCAGCGGAAGACGCCGGGCCGACCCACGCGCCCTCGCTCCCGTCAGGCGAGGCAGTGGTCCTCGAGCGCATCCGGGGCGACGAGGCGGAAGGGATGGTGAGTGCTGCGCGAGCGGATCGTGCCGATGACCTTCCGCATCGGTGGTGTGCGAAGACGAACTCACGTGCGCCGGCGGCTCCTCGACGAGTTTGAGCAGGGCGTCGAAGCCCTGCGTGACTCATGTGGGCCTCGTCGAGGATGAAGATCCTCTGAAGCGGTCGCGGCCGGGCGAAGGAGGCGCGCTCGCGCGCAGGTCTCGCATCGTCGACGCCGTTGTGAGGAGGCGGCGTCGATCTCGACGACATCGAGGCTGCCGAACCGCTGCGTGGCAGATCGCGGCTAACTTCAGGCACCGGCCGCAAGGGGTGTCGCAGAAGCGCTCAGCAGTTCAGGCAGCAGCGCCAGGAGAATGCGGGCGGAGGTGGTGGTCTTGCCGCGGCAGCCTCGCGGGCCGGAGAGAGAGGTGGGCGTGGGTGACGCGCGGTCGCCGCGCAACGCCGCCTGTGAGCAGCGGTCACGCGGTCCCGCCCGATGACGTCCTGGAACGTGTCGCGGTAGCGGCGGTATGGGGCGGTGGTGCATGGTCCGACTCTAAACGGGACCGACGCGCTCCGCACCGGGTTGCCGGGCGCGGTCGGCTCTCCTCGGAGCCGAGGGCGAAGATCCGTGCACCCGCCAGAGGCCCGGCCACCCTTGCTACCTCCGGTCCTGGGGATTCACTGTGGATGACGCCGCATGAGCCGGCCACGAGGTACCCGATGGCGGGCGGGCGCGGCGCCAGGCATGAGCGCGCTGGTGTCTCCAGGTGCGAGCACGCATGAGGATCACGCACCCGCCGCACCGGGTGTCCGAGGTCAGTTTGCACGCAGGCCGCCCGCGTGACCGACGCCTCACCAGAGCAGCTGCAGCCCGATGCATGCGGTGTCCGGTATATTCCGTATCCGTTGCGCGCGGTCGGCGCTCCACTGCCGTCACGTACGCGCTGCCTGGAGGATTCGCGTGGTGGCCTATGCGCGCGCACGCTTGGAAAGCGTGTTGGGTGCATAGCTCGGGGTTCCGAATCCCCATCCTCCGCCATCGCGTCCGTCGCCTCTCCGGCGCCGAACTCGCACCGACGGCGTGAGACGCGGACGAGCGGCGGGGAGAACCAGGCCGCACGGCACCACTGTCGCTGAGGGCATTTTGCGGGAGGCGCCCTGTCGGGTCGCCTCCCCATGGTGACGACAGGCTATGGCTTTCTGTGCATGCTCACCACGTTCACGTCGCCCGTTCGCGTGTTCGCCGCTGTCGCCTTCTTCTCGCGTTGGGTCTGGCCGCCTGTCGATCGAGATCCCCGTCGCCTCGACACTCCGGCGAGCAGTGCATGAGAGCACCGCGCCCGATTCCCAGCGCCTCCTCGAGTCCGAGCTTTGCACGGCGCCGACGCCAGCAGCCTCGTGCCTCAGGCGCGGAGGATCAAGGCCAACGAGTCTCAGGGTGGGCGAGCTGGCTTCCGGCAACGCACCGACCGGAACACGCCGACTCCGCTGCAACGTCGCCTGGGTCACCGATTGCTCGATCATACACCTACGAGGTCTGCAACATCTCCCAGATCAGCGGCAGCGCCTGGCCCTCCGATATATGGATCTGGAAAGTCAGCAAGGCCTGCTACATGACTCATTCGAGGACTACGATCGGCATCCAGCGTTGACGGGACCACGCGCACTACACGCCCTCAGCACCTGGGCTCTGTGGACCCTACGGCGATCGCATCATCTCCTGCGCGGTTGGGTGAGGTCAACGGAGGTCTGGACCGGTCTGGCTTCAGGGCACGGGCCCAGCGAAAGCGCGCCGAGGGACTCGAGCGGGCGCGCCCGGCTGATGCGCACCCGGATCTCAGTTCTCGCCGCCTCGACCCCACCTGAGGCGGCGAGACATCTGAGACTGCGCGTAGCGTCCGCCGGGCCCAGGCCGGCGACGAGCTCGCTGCCGAGTCCGGGGCCACCGGCGCGGTCCGTCTCCGCCGCCTGCACGGTCGCACCTCGGCGCCAGCCGGCAGGAGCCGAGCTCTCGGCGGCTGCTGCTCGGCCTGCTGCTCATGGGACCGCGTGCGGTGGAGGATCATGAGCTTGAGCCGGTTGGCTGGATTGACGCTGGCGCTCAGGTCGTAGTCGATGCGGCGTCGCGGCACTGCGGGCAGCGGCGGCGAGTCTCGCGCGGAACACATGCCGCTGCTGATGACGTGGTTGGGCGGGCGGCGAAGACGGCTGGCGGCACGACACGTGCGGCGCGCCGTCGACTGATGAGCTCGATCATCTCCGCGTCGGCAGCCACCCTCGCCCGCCTGTTTGCCCAGGGAGAGGATCTGCAGCAGAGTGCCTTTGTCCATGCATGTCGGCGCTGGAGGACGTCCGGACGTCGAAGGTCCCCCGCAGGGCGGCGAGCGCCGCGACGCCGGCGCGCCTGGACCTGCTCCAGGAACCAGACGGCGGCCTTGTCTCCTGGCCACGGATTCACTCCGATGCCGTAGGCGTGCGGCCTTCCACTGGGCGGTGACCGGACCGCTGAGGCAGAAGCAGCGGAACGACGCGGCCTCGCAGCCCTCGGCCTCGACGACCGACTGCACGGGATTTGTTGGCGTCGAGGCTGGAATTCTGACCAGAATCTCTCCCGACGGCGCGCCGACGCGCGGCTGACGGGGATATCGCGCGCCTGGGCCGTCGAACTCGCGGACCATCTCGCGCAGCGAACGCCGATAGTAGCGCAGCCGCCCACCACGCAGGTGGGGCGGCGTCCCCTGCGCCCGAAGAATTCGACGATCGCATTCCACCGTTCACGAGGCGGCTGGTAGCTCCCTGGGCCTCGTAGGCGGGGGCGCACGCAGCAGGTGTTGAGGGTGCTCGCCGATGACGATGCCCCTGGACGATCTTTGAGCGCGAGAGTCGCGCACCTTGAGACGCGGGTTCTCCTCGATGCGGCAGGAGACGCCAGGACGACCTGGGTGTGGCGCGTCGTGCAGGCCCTTGCGGAGCATGCCGGCGTAGTAGTTGGTGGCGGCATGGGCTACTGCCGGTCTGTGCAGATGGCACGGCGACGCGGCGAGTCGTCGTGGGACCCGTCCTCGAAAGCCCCGATGGGCTGGCTGACGACCACGCGATCGCGAGGAAGCAGGCATCGTTGTTTGACCGTAAGCGCAGGCCGACGTCAAGGTCCTCCCTACTGGCCTGTTCGAGCAGCTCTGACGCTGCAGCCCAGGCGTCGCATAAGCGGTGCGACGCGACCGAAATGAACCGGACTCATCTGCGGCGCTGGCAAAGGGATGGTGGCGCGCGCGCATCTCGGTGAACGCCGTGCTGGCGCCGGGCAGTCTGCGCGGCGCCTGCGATCCTGACGGGCCGTCCGCGCTCGCGGCGGGTCGGCCCGACGCTACTGCGTGCGGCGCCGGCGGGTGCGACGAACAGGCTCGCTGGCGGGCGGTACGGGCAGGCTCGTATCGATCTCGACGGCGTCGTTCTGCAGATCCGCCGGCGTCCGCCCTGCGCCGCCGGCTCGACGCTCTGAAAGCGCCGGCGCGTCACTGCGCCCGTCCGTCCCACGTCGACCGCTGCGGACCGCTCGTCGTTCCGCTGATGGCGCCCGGGCATCGCTGGCCGCGGCCAGGAGCGCAACGGATGGTGGCGGCGCCGGGTTGGAGACCTCGTCGATCTTAAGTGGTGTGCACACCTCCGGCGGACTCGAGATCTCCTGGACCTGGTCGGTGGTGACGGCGTCGACGCCGCAGCCGAGGAGTTGAGCTGGACAGTTCGAGTCGTCGGCGCGAGTGACGAAACTCGGCGGCCCGGTAGAGGCGGAGTGGTAGGCCCACTGGTCGTGCACGCGGGTGGTGCCGCCCGCCCTCGCTGCGACGCCGCCTCGGGCTGGGCAGACCCTCGGCGCGCACGTCGGACCAGTCGGCGGGGGCCTGCGGATCCTTCCGGCGTCGGCCCGGACCGCGACGGATGGAGGCGACGGCGGGACAGCGCCCCGCCCGCCACCGCGTGCTCCGCCCGTCGGGCTCGTCGACGCCGGCGGCCTGGGCTCGAGCAGGATGGAGCTCGGAGGACCGCCATGCCAGGGTGTTGATGACGTCAGGGACGCCGTGGTTGATCTCAGGGTCGATGTGGTAGGGGCGGCCGGCCAGCTGATGCCCTTGCGGCCCTTCTCAGCATCCACTCCGGGGGTGCGGCGCCTCTCGGCGCGCACGTCGGCCTGAAGGCGGCGCGTCTCGGCGAGCCGCGGCCACGGCCTGACGGGCCTCGGGCAGGGTCAGTCCCAGTCGGCGAAGACCTCCACGAGCCGCTCGGCCAGTTGGCGGGGTCGCCCAGGTTGAGGAAGGGGGACAGCATGCGCACGCCGCCGGGGCGGGCGTCGCCCCCGCCCCCATCGCCGTCGTCGCTGATCTGCTCGACGTTGGTGCGGATGACCTCAGGGGAGGTGGCCACGATCGGGCAGTTGAGTGCTCGTCGAGCCCCGGAGACGAGCTCGCGCTCGTGAAGACGCACGGGAACCAGATGGTCTTGACGCCCTTGTCGATGAGGGACTGGACGCCCGTGACGAGCTTGGCCGGGTAGCACACGTTCTCACTGGGATGGAATCCATACCACGACTCGAACAGCTCGTGGTTGGAACGCAGATGCTTGACCCGGAATCCGAGCCGGGTGAGGATCGTCGAACCACAACGGGTGGTTCGTACATGCCCAGCACCCGCGGACACCGATCTGCCGCGGGTGTCACAATGCTGCGGCGCGGGCGCCGGTGAGCGAGTGCGCCAGTACTTGTAGTCGTAGAGTTGGGCATGTCGGACTTGGTGGCGCCGCTCCTGGGTGCGCTGCGCTCATCAGTTGCCCGAAACGTGCCTCTGGCCGTCGGAGAGGTGGTGATAGTCAGCTGGCGGTGGTTCTGGGCAGCTTTGCACACGGATGTCTCGGTGGTCAGACTGAAGCGGAGAGCTCGGCGAGGCTCATGAGGAGTCCCGGGCGCGCCTGTCGTAGGTGAGTCGGGCCGTCAGAGCCGCGCCGAGGCAGCCCATGAGGCCGGCGACGTCGGGCGCACGACCTCGCGTCAGTGAGCAGCTCGAAGGCGCGCGGAGCAGCGTCGTTGAGAAGGTGCCGCCTGGACGAAACACGTGGTCCTGAGCTGGTCATCGCGCAGCGATGACCTTTGTACAGGGCGTTGCGCACCACCGAGTAGGACAGGCCCGCGCTGATCTCGCCGGCGGTGGCGTCCTCCTTCTGCGCCTGCTTGACCGAGGAGTTCTGCAACACGGTGCAGGATCCCAGATCCACGGGCGCTCGTCTCAGGCCGCTTCGGCGAACTCCTGGACGGTTTGCCCCATGGGACTGGGCAGAAGGTCTGCAGGAATGAGGCCGCAGCCGGCCGAGCAGGCCTCGTTGACGCTGATGGAGTCGATGGCGCCCCGCGGATGCTCGATACTACATCCTGCCCGCCGATGTCGATGACGGACGTGACCTCGGGGTTGAGCGGGCGGCGGCCCGGTAGTGGACCCATGGTCTCCGACTCTCGTCGATGTGCAGGGCCGCCTTGACCAGGGACTCCCCGTAACCGGTCAGCGCACGAGCGCACGATGCGCACATGGTCGGGCATGTGAAGGTGGATGCGCCGCCAGGATCTCGACGGCAGCCGTCACCGGGTCGCCCTCGTTGCCCGCGTAGTGCTCCCCAGCAGATGTTCCCGTCGGCGTCAGACGACGGCCTTGATGGTCGTCGACCCGGCGTCGATGCCCGGAAGCAGTCGGCCCGGGGACGCCGGGCCGTCGCCGAGGGCGTCGGGTCGTCAGCCGGCGGCGGCGGGCCAGCCGGTGCGCGGAACGGTGGCGCGGGCGTGGCGAGGCGGAAGGCCGTCAGTTCGTCGGCGTCGGTGACAGAGCGCATGCGGAGGTGGCCAGCGGGTTCAGGGGATGCGCGGGTGGCCGGACGCGTGGACAGTTCGGTGAGGCTGGTGGCTCGCCGGCGGCCATGAGGCGGCGCCGACGGCGACGGCAGAGCTGGGCGTCGTCGCAGGTGAAGGAGTCGACCTGGTCGGCCAGGGAGCGCTCGAAGGCGGTGCTGCAGCTCGGGCAGGAAGTGGAGGGGGCCGCCCAGGAACATGACGTTGCCGCGGATGGGGCGCCCGCAGGCCAGACCCGCGATGGTCTGAGTGACGACCGCCTGGAGGACCGAGGCGGCCAGGTCGGCGGGTTCGGCGCCCTGGTTGATCAGCGGCTGAAGGTCGGTTTGGCGAGACTCCGCAGCGCGAGGCTGATCGGGTAGAGCGTGGTGTGGAGGCTGCGAGGGTCGTTCAGGCCCGAGGCGTCGGTGTGGAGCAGCGGGCCATCTGGTCGATGAAAGGCGCCGGTACCTGCCGCCGCGCAGGTGCCGATTCATGCGCGCTGCTCGGGGTGCAGGGTGGAGGTGGGTGATCTTGGCGTCCTCGCCGCCGAGCTCGACGATGACGTCGGCCTCGGGATTCTTGACCTGGACGGTGCGGGTCTCGGCGATGACCTCCTGCACGAAGGGCAGGCCCATGAGAGTGGCCAGGTTCAATCCCGCGCTGCCGGTGACGGCGCCGCGCACGACGGCGTTCGGGAAGCGCTCGGCGGCCCCGCTCAGGAGCAGGTGACCTCGCCGCGCGCACGTCGGCGTTGTGACGGCGGTATTCAGCCATGAGCAGGGCGGGCGTCTCCTCGCCGGCGCGCTGCTCAGGCATGAGGACGAGCTTGACCGTTGTGGAGCCGACGTCGAGTCCCAGGGTCAGGCGGTCGTCAGCGCCTCGGTCATCGCCGGGCGGGCACGGCGCAGGCGTCGGCCGGGGCGGGCACGGCGCAGGCGTCGCCAGGGCGGGCACGGCGCAGGCGTCGGCAGGGCGGGCACGCGCAGGCGTCGGCGGCCCGACTGTTTGCGGGACTGCAGGGGATTGCGGTGATGCTGTCGGAGCTCATCATTCATCCTCTCGACGCGCGCGGACCTCGTCATCGGATCCGGTGGACGGTATCGATCACCGTCGGCGACGTTCAACAGCGTTGAAATAATCCGAGAGTGGGACTTGAGTCCCAGTCGTTTTCCGTTGGCACGGCGCCGCTGTCGCCGCGCCGCGGCCGATCGCGCTGACGACCCTCAACAATGTTGAATAGCGCACGTTCAATGCCATGACGAAAATGGGGCGACTGCGCCGCGGTTCGTCGTCGCAGTGAAGACACCCGGAAGATGGAGAATCGTTCTCGGCGAGGTCGAGACAGGTCGCGCTGCTCGACATAACCTGCACTGTGAGCAGCGTCACGGGGGTTGTGAGACCGGACCCCGCCGTCCCCCGTCGTCAGGGCGTCGTCGGCTGCGGGTTCTGAATCAACGCGTCAGGCGATTCTGGACGCGCCCGCGACTCGTCCTCGCCCGCGGGTTCGCCGCACCACGATCCGCGGTCGCCCGCACGCCGGCGTCGATCCGGCCCTCGTGTCTCTACTTCGGGCACGCAGGGGACCTCCAGCGCATCCATGAGATCTGCAGGTTCGGGCCAGCGAGGAGATCGCCAAGATCGTCTCCGGCGACATCCGCACCGCGGGCCTGCGGCTGGTCCGCCTGGCCGACCACCTGGGACGACCGAGGCGGCGCGACCTTCCATGCGCTCCTGAGGTGGATCGCCACCGACGACTCCGCGCCGAAGGCCGTGCAGACCTACGCCACCGAGCAGATCGCCGGTCCCATCGCGCAGGCCTCGCACGGGCCGGCGTATCCGTCCCCACGCTCGCGGCGCGCCACCTGGTCGGCTCCCCAGATCGTCGGCTGGCCATGATGCGCCACCTCCTGCGCCTCGATCCGCTGGCGGAGGCGAGCGTCGACCATCTTGTCGAGTCGTGGGCCCCACCGTCCAGCACACTCGACCGAGCCGCTCGTCCCGCCCCAGGCGAAGGCGCACGGGCCAGGCCCGCCCGAGCCGACGTCGTCGGGCTCAGTCCACGGGGCGGCGCGGCACAGGGGCGAGCCGCGAGCCGGGCCCGTCGTGACGCCCGACGACCGCCCGCACGTCGGGCGCCGACGCGGCCGCCAGCATGGAGGCGTGATCTTTCCAAGGCAGTCCGCGAGCGAGGCTCCTCACCCGGAGCACGAGCTCGGAGCAACGCGACTGGGCCGAGATCCCCGCGTCCAGTCCGCCTCGACCAGCTCACCACCACTCGGACCACGCTGGACCTGCAACCTCCTCGACGACGACTCGACCTTCTATGGCGATCTGTTCGCGCATGTCGTCCTCATGGCACGGCGACCTCTTCCTCGAGACAGGCCTGCACCGGGCCCCTCGCGCGCTGCCCTTCGAGGGCCGGACCGCGATCCACGCCCGAGTCCTGGAGGTCGACGACGCGGGGCGCCCGACCTCCTCCTCCGCCGCCGCGGCCCTGACTCGACCGCCCGTCCATTACCCTGGGGGCGTGAGCAGCTCTCAGACCCCGGCCGAGTACCATCGTCGGCTCAAGCACCGGCAGACCACCGTCATCGGCGGATGATCACGATCTGGCACTCTCGCGATCATCTCCTTCTTGGTGTGGTCCGAGTGCTCCCGGTCCCCTACGATCCCGGCTTCTCCTCCGCGAAGGATGACGCGACGCCGGTGGTCCAGCCGTGTCCGGCCTCGGACACGACGACGAGCGACGTGATCGCGATCCCCGTCAACGTCTACAACGGCTCGGATACGACGGGACTGGCCAGCGGAGTCGCCGATGTGCTGTCCGATGCCGGGATGACCGTGAACAACTCCACCGACTGGCCCAAGGGCCAGTGACGACGGGGAGATCGAGCTGACCACCTGCAGGCCGGACTGACCAACGCATACACCGTGGCCAAGATCTTCACCGGCGACATCATCGTCCAGATCGATGAGACCCAGGAGACCACCGATACCACCGTGAGCATCGTGCTCGGCAACGACTACAAGAACGAGAACGAGATGCTCACCGCGGCGGAGATCGCCCAGATCAAGGCGGGGGACTCCATCACCGCTCCGACCGCCTGCGCCACCGTGACCACGAACCCGACCGCCCCGACGGCGCGGCGTCAACAGCTGACGGGGCGTGGTGCCGTCAGCCGGATGGACTTTTCTGGCTGAGATCGACGATGGCGTCGTCGATCTCAGCCAGAAAAGTCCATCTCAGTCACACACTGCACATAATGACGCCATGAGCCAGCAGCAGCCCGTCGACATCGACCCGACGCGCATCGTTCCGGAGGGCTTCGTCTTCCGGGCACCGAGGTCCTCGACCCGCGCGAGATCTTCGCCGGTCCCGCTACCAGGCGCCGAGGCAGCGGACTGACCCGGTCGCCACCATCAGCCTTCATCCCGACCGTGCCTGCTCCAGTGCCCTTCCTGGGAGCACCGCCGCACTGAGCGGGTGGTGGGCGCTGCGTCGCCTGCGGGGGAGCTACGCCACGGGGCACGCCCAGGCGTGGCTGGGCGTCATCGTCGGCTCCGCGACGACCGTCGGGTGGCTGTGGATGTGGTGGATCACCTCGTATACGGCCTGATGTGCGCCGTGCACGGCCTGACGCACGACGCGGTGTCATGATGCACGCTCCGATGCAGGATCAGAGCGTGTCCCGAGGCTCGTGAGATGTTTCTGAGACATGACCGTCGAACCCCCTAAGCTGGCAGGATGAAGCCCCTTCATCATGGTGTCGACCCGCCCGGTTCGAGGCGGCGCAGAACGAGTATGAGTCCTTCTCATCCAGAGCGGCCTGCGACGAGAGGATCTCCACCACGTGCTCCTCGAAGAAGTCGACTTCCTGGATGCCTTCACCGCCGGGGACGTCTCCGGCGTACTCATCGGCGGCAGCCCTTACAACGTCTCCACGCCGCAGAGCGCCAAGACCCGCTCGCAGATGCGCGTTGAGGCTCAGGTCTGCGAACTGCTGGCGGTGGCGCTCAAGGAGGGGGTGCCGGTGCTCGCCACGGGCTTCGGACTGGAGGTCCTCGCCGGCTACCTCGGCGCCTCGACCTCCCGGGAGTTCGGCGAGGAGCTCGGCGCCACCGAGATCTTCGTGACCGCCGAGGGACGCGACGACCCGTTGCTGGAGGGTCTTCCCCAGACCTTCACCGCGCTGGTCAGCCACCACGAGGGGTCGGCGATGTCCCGGCCCCATGCGACCCTGCTGGCCTCCTCGCCCGACTGCCCCGTCCAGATGATCCGGGTGGGTGCGGCGGTGTACGGCAGCCAGTTCAATCCCGAACTCGACGCGGAGCGCTTCGCTCAACGGGTCGCGGTGTACTCCGACGCCGGCTGCGGCGAGCCCAGGGACGATCGAGGGTATCGTGTCCGAGGCCCGAAGCCAGTCCGAGCATGTGGCCGGACGGGTGATCCGCAACTTCGTGACTCACTTCTCGCGCGACTGATCGCGCGCTACCGGGTGCGGCCCGGCGCTCCCAGGATCTCGCGATCTCATCACCCCCGAGGGGTCGATTCGTCTAAGTCGAGCCTTAGTCTCCTCCCCATTCATGGCGCGCCATCCGTCCTGGGACTGGCCGTCACCGGGGCCGACGATGTAGACCGGATGCCATGAGTGAGCCGAGCAGCGCTGTGGACGCCGTCGTCCGACTCATGGCCGGGCGGCGTACGCTCGCGGTGACGGGGGCGGGGATTTCCACCGACGCCGGCATCCCCGATTACCGAGGCGTGGGGACGACGCCGGTCGACCCGGTGGACTACGACCAGTTCGTCTCCGACCCGGTGTGGTACCGGTGGGTGTGGGCCCGCAATCACGCCACGTGGCGGCTTCTCGAGCCGCTGTCCCGACACCAGGGGCACACCGCTCTGGCCCGTCTGGAGGAGGCGGGGCTGGTCACCGGCGTCGCCACCAGAAGTGGACCGACTCCACTCGCGGGCCGGTCAACGCACCGTCTGGGAGCTGCACGGCGCCTACGACCGGGTCGTATGTCTGCGGTGCGGCGCGTCACGCCCCGCGCCGAGCTGGACGAACGGTTGGCGGCGGCCAGCCGACTACCGCGCGAGAGCGACCGGCGCGCATCGCGATCACGCGGAGGCCGATCGGGCGTCCGCCGAGGCCTGCGACTTCAGCGGTGGTCTGCGAGGCGTGCGGCGGTGCTCCGGCCCGACATCGTCTTCTTCGGCGAGCCTGCCCGCGGCCATGGGCGAGGCGATGGAGGCCGCCGGGGCGTGCGACGTCGTCCTGGTGGCGGGCACGAGTCTGGCCGTACTCACCGGGCTGTGGATCGTGCGCCAGGGCGCTGGCGCACGGCGCCGAGCTCATCGTCATCAACCGGGGCCGACCGCTGTCGACGAGGTTGGCGGGGTGCACGTGCACGCGGGACGAGTCAGGCGCTGGCGCCGATCGCGCAGGCGTTCACCTGACCCGCCCCTCTCGCGCCTCCTCCTGGCGTCGAGATCGACATTCTCGTACGGGTCGACGACGCCGTCGTCAACCTCGGCCCGCAATGTCGATCTCGGCGGGGCCAGCGGCGAAGAGGGGAGGCGCCGGAGTAGGGCGAGCTCCCTCGCGAGGGCTCCACAAGCGTCCTCAGGCGCCCGGCCCATCCGCCCTGTGGAGCCCATGGGCGCGCAGAAGAACGTCAGCCCCATCATGAATCAGTGAATTCCGACGTCCTGACCCCGCGCCCTGCACGCGGCACCAGCGGTCGCGCCAACGGCCCGCCTGTCCTCCGAGTGCGCCGACCTCGGCTGGCGCGTCGAGCGCGACCCCACGTGGCACAGGGTCGCCCCGGCGTCTACGTCCCGCCGGCGATTGGCATCGAGACAGTGACGACAACCGTCACCTCGCGCTGGTCGACGCCGCCGTCCAGCAAAGCACGAGGCCTCGTCCTCGCCGGTGCCTCCGCCGCGCTTGCGCTCAGACTGCCGTCGTCGGCCGTCTGCCCGAGCGCGTCCAGTGCCTCGGGGACGCAACGAGCGCAGGCGCACCTCCCTTCTGAGACGACACGCCCGCCAGGGCTCCCTCACCGCCCTCGTCGGAACGCAGCCCGCCACCGACGCCGCCACGGCATGTGTCGATCTGGCTCGCTGGGGCGGCCTCGTCCAGGGCGTGTGCGCCATGGACCACGCCCTGCGCTATCGACTGTGCACACGCGAGAACTCACCGCCGCCCTCGATCGGCTCCCGCCGGCGCCCGCGAGTCTGCACGTCGCCCGCACCGCCGTGCCTGGCTGATCCCTCGTCCGAGTCGCCCGGGGTCGCTCTCGCGGGTGCGAGATAGCAGGCGTGCATTCTGCGCCCCGTCCTCCAGTATGAGGTCCGCACCGAGGTCAGTCTCGCACGAACCGACTACTTCTGGCCCAAGCATCGTCCAGCCGCACCCGGTCTCAGAGTTCGACGGCGAGGCTGAAGTATCACCAGGAGACTTACGGGCGTGCCACTGAGAGACGGTCCTCAAGGAGCATAGGCGCGAGCGGGCGCTGTGGCGTCTGGGCTACCCAGTGGCGCGAGTGGACGTGGCGCGATGCCTGGTACAACCACGGCGCCCGGATGCTCGCCGAACTCGCCGTCGTCGGCGTTCGGCCCAGCACCACCAGGTGGTAGCCTCGCCTCCTCTCCGTCGAGATCGACATTGTGGGCCGAGGTTGACGCAGCGTCGTCGACCTCGTACGAGAATATCGATCTCGGTGCCGGAAGGGCGGTCCCGACCGGCTCAGGACAGGTCGGCGAGGCTCGGCCGGGACGTCGGCGAGGGGCCTGCTCGATCAGGGGTGTCGCCGTCGCGGAAGGGATGACCCTGCCGATGGTCGCGGGCTCGGTGAGGGCCGCGGCGACCACCGCGGCGACGTTGGCCCGCGAGGTCGGCCCGGAGGCGCCGGCCTCCAGGCGTCCGACGTCGATGCGGCCCGTCGGCTCCTGAAGCGTCAGCGTGCCCGGCCCCGATGGTCAGTCCAGCCCCGTGGTCTGCAGGTGGCGATCGGCGGCCAGCAGCCTGTGCGTAGGCGTGCAACGGGTGGATCGGCGGCGGGGCTCGCCCCGTGGGGAGCCGATCCAGGAGATCATGATGTAGCAGGACGCCTCGGCGGCACGCGCGGCCTCCATGGAACGGATGGCGGCGCGACGGTCGACGGCGTCGGTGCGCGCGGGTCCTCCCTTGCCGCCGGCCCCGGCGGACCAGACGACGGCGTCAGCGCCCTTGAGGGCCGCGGCGAGCTCGATCTCAGTGGCCTCCTCGACGGACAGGCCCAGGGGCGTGGCGGTGGCGCTGACGTCAGCCGCCTGAGCGGGATCGCGGATGAGGGAGATGACCTCGTCCCCCGGGCGGCGAGCAGTTCGGCCAGGAGGAGCGCGACTTTGCCGTGGCCTCCGATGATGACGATGCGGGACATGACGATCCTTTCGACGACTAGGATCTTCGGATCTTCCCGGCGTCAACCAACCGTCGGGCCTGACAATTCCGCTGGCCGGATCCGGCCCGTCCGGCCGCTCACGGGCCATCGCGCCGGACGGTCGGCGGGCTCTCAGGAGCGGGCGTAGTGCTCGCGAAGTGCGCAGGACGGCCCAGGACTGACTGACGTCCTGGGCCGGGTCAAACCTGGACGGCCGGCAGCTCGTCCGGGTCGAAGTAGCCGTGGTCGGCGTAGAAGGCCTGCCGGTGGGCGAAGGCTTCGCCGTCGAGCTCGAGGTGGAACTGCGTGGCGTAGAGATGTTCTTGATCCGCAGCATTTGAGACCGGGCAGGGCTCGGAGGTGGCCAGTACGATGGCGGCGGGCGGGGTACGAGGATGGCGTCGTTGTGGGCGACGAAGGCTTGGAAAACCGGTGTCATGCCGGCGCACAGCGGTCGTGCGCTCCGGCCGGCGTCAGGGTGATCTCGGGGCGTCGACCTCTTCGGCGTAGAGTGCTGTCGATGACGGCGCCTGGTGCCGGGCGAGGGTGCCGATGCGCAGCAGAGCTCCGGAAGAAGTCGGCGGCGACGACGCGGTCGAGCAGGGTGTTGAACTCGGCTTCACGCGACGTTGAGTGGCGGTTCCGCTCCTCCGGGGGTAGTGGTGTTGAAGGGCGATCCGCCCACTACTGATGCCGAGAGGCGTCCAGGTCGAATTCGGGCATGGGTGTCGACTCGAGGCGGACGCGGCGCAGCTCGCGCTCGTCGAGGCCGGTGCGGGTGAGGCTTCGTACTCGGCATCCGCAGGGCCGTTGTCGTCTCGGGTGGCGAGCAGGATGAAAGGCTTCACGGGCGAACTAGCCAGAGCGCAAAGCGCGGGCGGGCGAGTCCGGCAGGCGGGCGCGCCGCCAGCTGCAGGGCCCGCGGACGGCGATCGGCGGTCGGTCCAGGACCCGCCCGGCTCAGCTCAGCGGACGGCGCAGCCGGTGTAGCGCGAGGGCTCAGCGGACGGCGCAGCCGGTGTAGCGCGAGGGCTCAGCGGACGGCTGTCAGGATGGTCTCGATCGCGGCACGCACGACGTCGGGCGCGGGACCCGGGTGAGGCCGGCACTGTGCGTGGCATGCTGTCCGCACCGCGGCGTCCGGCGGCGTGCCGTCCTCGGCGACGGCGTCGACGTGAGGCGAGGCGGCGCACGCGCACGCCGCGTGAGGCCAGAACCATGGCTTCGGCGACCGAGTCGGTGACGACCCCGTCGGCGCCCAGCGCCGCGAGCACGCCCGCCTCGGCCCGGGTGGGGCGCAGCGGCCCCGGGACCAGGGCGAGCACGCCGGGTTCGCGCACACCGTCGAGGCAGCCAGTCGCGCGGTGAGGGCTTCGTCCCGTGAGGCCTCAGCCGGCTCGTTGGCGGGGAAGGTGAGGCGCCGGTGAGGCTGAGGTGGTCGCCGACGGGGAGGAAGTCGCCGACGGCGCCGCCCAGGCCGAGTGGCGCGGGTGACGAGGGCGGGGCGGCGCGCGCAGGCGGCCGCCGGTGCGGGCGAGGACGTGGTGCGGCGAGCGGATCGGCCTCGTACAGGCTCGTGCGAGCCGCGGGCGATGAGGACGCTGAAGCCGTCGTAGCTCGTAGGTCTGGAGAGTCCTCCTGGTCAGGGGCGCCGGGGCGGCCACACCGAGGAGGACAGGCGCACGCTGAAGGAGGGCGGCCCCAGGCGTCGCCGAGCTCGTGAGGAAGAAGGTTCGGCGATGACGAGGAGGTCAGCGGTGCGGGCGGCCGGTGGCCAGGAGGATCGAGGCCCGTCAGGGGTCGTGCGTCCCGAGGGGCAGTTACTGGTTGCAGGTCACGTGTCCTCCTTCCCGCATGCGGTCCGGTGGGTAGCCCATGGTCTTCCGACGGCACCTCCGCTAGTGAGGAGGCGCGCGCTCGGCAGGGTTCTCGCTGCTCATCCACCTGCTGTCCCGGCGCGGCGGCCGGTCGCGGTGACGGACGATCCGCATCCGTTTCGGGCAGGGCCCTCACCGGCAGGTGCGCGCGAGCTCCGGGGGCGCTGCCCCGAGCACGCCTAGCCGCAGGACCCGTGGACGGCACCGGCTCTGCAGGGCACGGGCCGCGTCGGAGCTGATCAGCATGTTCCGCCGGGTCCGACGCACGTCCCGGACCTCGTTCTGCTGAGGCGCCGGGACGGCGCGCGTCAGCGCTGGGATTCGAACCAGGGTGGCTGAACCACACAGACTTTCGAGATCTGCACCTTCGGCCGCTCGGACACGCTACCTCTGCGGCGAGGTTACGGCGGGCGACGCCCGGCCCAATTCGCGGCGGGTGCGAGGTCGCTCACGACTGCAACCGCACACAGCACACGCCGCGAGGTCGGCATTCTCGTACGGATCGACGGCGGCGTCGTCGACCTCAGCCCAGAATGTCGACTTCGGGCGCGGGGCCGCCGCGCGGTTACCGTCGTCCGGGCGAAGAAGCGCCATCAGTTCCTCCGCCTCCCTCGGCGCGCACCCCGGCCACCACCTCGACGCGATGGTTGGCGCGCAGTCGCGCAGGACGTCGCGCACGCTGCCGCATGCTCCGGTCCTCGGCTCCCAGGCCGCGAAAACCACCCGCGCGAGGCGCGCAGCGCCGGATCGCGCCGGCGCACACGGTGCACGGCTCTGTGTGACCACCAGGGGTGCAGCCGTCAGGTGCGAGTCGCTGACGCCGCCCCGGCCGCGCGCAGGACGCGCGCGTCTCAGCATGGGCCGTCGGATCGTTCTCGGCCTCACGGGCGTTGGCGGCGCAAAGCCACGAGCCCGCCGCCGGGGTCGAGGAGGACGGCCCACTGGCACTCCCGCCCGGCCGCGGCGCGCCAGGGCGAGGCGCGATCCATGGCGGCGCCGCGGGTGCGCCCTCGGTAGCCGTCCTCGCACCGCCAGCCTGCCGCACGACGAATGACCGCCAAAATGGGGATCACATCACATCACTGCTCGAAACCGATCCCGTTATCATCACACTTATGAGAGACTCACACAGGGGACACGGGACGTGACGACAACTGGCCGGCCCTCAGCGCCTCTCCTGGGCATGGTGCTGCTGTACACGACACGACCATGATCAACGTGGCCCTCCGGCCCATATCCGCGGGGCCGCTCGACCCCGCGGCGGGCTCCGCGAGGCTCGCCGGCCTTGCGAGCACCTCGGGTCTGGGCGCGGACACCGGCCAGTTGGAGTGGATCGTCCTCCCACAACCTGGCGTTCCTGTCGGTTCTCCTGCCCGGCGGCGCTCGGGCGTATCGCCTCGCCACCGTCGTCTGCTGACCGGCGGCATCGCCCCTGTTCGCGGTCAGGGCCGTCCTGGCCGCCGCGGCACCGGCGGTCGGGGTTCTCGTCGTGGCGCGCGTGATGATGGGCCTGGCCGCTTCGGTGTTCACGCCCATGTCGCTGGCGCTGATCCCGCAGATCGTCACCCGGGGCCGACGCGCGGCCGCCACCGCGATCTGGACGGCCGCCGGCGCCGTTGGCGCCGCCTGGGACCGCTGGTCGGCGGGTCCATGATCGACCGGTGGGATGGCGGGCCATGTTCTGGTTCGACATCGCGCCGCTCTCCTCGTGCTGGCGCTGTGCCTGACGCTCCTCCCCCGCCCGGCCCGTCGACCGCGGACCGTTGTCGCTCCCGCTGGCGCAACTGGCGACCTCGGCGGCCGGCTTCGCCCTGATCACCTGGGGCCTGATCAACGCCGAGCACACCTGGGCCGCACCCGCCACGTGGGGGCCGCTGGCGACGGGTGCGGCGCTGCTGGTCAGCTTCGTGCTCATCGGACCCGCGCCCGCGATCGTCGACCGATCTGGGTCTGCTGACCCGTCGTCGCTTCCGCCTGCCGGCTCTGACGCTCGCCGTATCAACTTCGTGCTGTTCCGGGCTGCTGGTATCGCGACTACCGGCAGACGGTTCAGACACGACGCCGCGACGGCGGCCTCATGCTCATGCCCGTCGCCGGGACCCGCCGTGGTCGGGGCGCTGACCTCCGCCCCTGTCGAACGCGGCCGCCCGGTGCGCGTCCTCGCCCGCGGGCGATGGCGCTGACGGCCGCTGGCCTGCGGCTGTGCTCGACCACGTCGACGACCGGCGGCTACCGGCCGATGCCTGCGGGCCTGCTCGTCGCCGGCCTGGGCCTGGGGATCGGTCAGTCCTACGGCATTGAGTCCGCTATGAGGGCGGTGCCCGACGAACGCGCCGGCGCCGGCGCCGCCCTGCTCAACGCCCTCCGTCAGCTCGGCGCGGTCTGCGGCGTCGCCCTGCTCGGCTCCCTGACCGGTCACCGCTACGCCGACGGCGTCGCCGCGCTCCTCGGCGACCCGCCCGACGCCGTCAGCACCGCGGCGGCCCAGTCGGTGACCGCCGCGTTCACCGCCGCCGGCCGGCTTCCCGGTTCCACCGCCGAGGCCGTGCGCGGCGCGTCCGCCGCCTACGTGAACGCCATGGACGCGGTCCTGGCCGTCTGCGCCGTCGTCGCAGCGGTTGCGGCCGAGCTTCCTCGTCTCGCGGCGTCGCGGGCCTTCGCAATCGCGTTCGCTGACCAGCACCTCGGGCGGCCGGCGCGCCTGGAAAGCTCGCCACCGTCGAGCCATTCCGACGCACCGCCCTGGACCCTGTTCACCGCTCGCGGTTTCGACGCCGTCACCGTCGAGCAGATCACCGAAGCCGCCGACGTCTCGCCGATGACCTTCTACCGCCACTTCGGCACCAAGCGGGCCGTCGTTCTGGATATCGCCCCGACCGGGGCCACCATCCGCGCGCTCGACCGGGCTCTGACCCCCGCTCGGAGGGCGTCGGCGAACCGCTCGACATCGACGTCGCCCTCGACGCCCTGCTCGTCGACGCCGACCAGTGGCTGGACGACCTGGCCTGCAGGGTCCGGCTGGTGCGCGACAGCCCGGGCCCTCCAGGACGCCCTGTGGCAGCGCACCACCGCCTGGACGGGGTCCTCGAGCGCCACGCCTGCGGGGGGCCTGGCGGCCCCGCGCCCGCTCGGGCCATGATCGGCGTCGCCGTCGAGGCCGTCCTCGCCTGGGGGACCGCCGCGATCATCCGTCGGCGGCCTGCCTGCGCGAGTGCCTCGCCCGGCCCTGGCCGTCATCCGCGCGGATCCGGCCGGGCCGCCCGCCGGCGCCGGTACGCCGTGTAGGCTGACTTCATGCGTCTGCACGTTGCCGATCATCCGCTCATCGACCATAAGCTCTCCGTCCTGCGTGATCAGGGGACGCCGTCGGCCGTCTTCCGCCAGCTGGTCGACGAGCTCGTGACCCTCCTGGCCTACGAGGCCACGCGGGACGTGCGCACCGAGGAGGTCGAGATCACCACGCCGGTGGCGCTCGCCCACTGCCGTCGTCTCGCCGAGCCGCGGCCCATCGTCGTGCCGATTCTGCGGGCGGGTCTGGGCATGCTCGAGGATGACTCGCCTGCTTCCCACCGCCGAGGTCGGCTTCCTGGGCATGAGGCGCGATGATGACACTCTCGAGGTCGAGACCTACGCCAACCGCCTGCCGGACGATATTTCGGGCCGCCAGTGCTTCATCATCGATCCCATGCTCGCCACCGGTCACACCCTGGTCGCCGCCGTCGAGTACTTGCATGGGGGCGGGCGCGCGCGATGTCACCGCCATCTGCCTGATCGCCGCACCCGAGGGCATCAGGGCTCTGGAGGCGAGCGTCGGCCGGCGCGCCGACGTCACCGTCGTCACCGCCGCCCGGGACGATCGGCTCAACGAGCACGCCCATATCGTCCCGGGCCTGGGCGACGCCGGCGACCGCCTCTACGGCATCGTCGACTGACCCGGGCGCGAAGAATACATCCGTCGATCTACCATCGGGTTATGAGCCTGCCCGCACTCGCCCCCGATGTCCGCCCGCGAACCGGGTGGCGCACCATCGTCGCCGCTGGCATCGCCGGAGTGGTCACCCTGTGCGTCGTCATCGGCGGGGGCATCACCATCAACGGGGGGAGGAACTACAGGCAGGAGGTTCGTGACATCGCGCCCTACGCCTCCCCGTCGGACGCGTGGTCACGGGGAGCCGCGCAGCAGTGGGCGTCGACGATCGCCGCCGACGCCCAGGTCCTGACCACCTCCGACCATGTCCTGTCCCTGGAGGACTACGGCACGTCCGACACCACCGATGACCGCTTTACGCGGCGGATGACGACGGTCTGACGCGGGCGTGGACGGCGTCCCTCGATACGAGCGGGGACACCGATACGGTGCGAGCAAGGAGACGCCTCCGACTTTCCTGCTGTGGGAGAGAACACTCTTATCCACGGCACGACCCTTTACAACATCTCCACCGGCGCCACCGGGCGAGCGCCGTGGGCGGAGAACGAGTCGGTGGTCGTCGCCAGGGACACCGCCATCGCCTGCGACACCGGTGATGCCTGCAGCGCCTATTCCGAGGAGAGCGCCAAACCGAGGTGGTCGACGACTCTGACGGATGCGAGACGATGGCATCTCGCGCGCGGTGAGCCGTCAGCTGACCGTCTACCAGCGCGAGCGGGACGAATACGCCATCGTCGGCTTCCACGCGGCCGTCAATCTCACCACGGGCAAGGAGGTGAAGCTCAACGTGCCCATGGACGGCGTGGCGGGTGGGCGATCGCCTGCGCCAGCGACGGCTGGCTGATCCGCGCCACCGCGGACCGCGGGACCTATCGCATATTCACCTACAGCGCTTCGGGCGGGGACCCGACCGGTGAGATCAGCGAGACGCTGTCCTGGGAGGACGACCAGATGCCGGTCTACGCGCCCGCCCCGCGCAAACTCAGCCGGTACAAGGCCCTGTGGGAGAACTCCGACAAGTCGGATCTGCCGGCCGAGTACAGGACCGATTCCCAGGACTGCGTGGAGGAGGTGGATGTGCTCCCATCCCAGGCGACGATCACCGTCCCTGATCTCACGGGTGAGAGGTGGAGAACTCCTGCTTGAAGACGGTGAGGTCCTCCCCGTCGGGCCGCGCCGTGACGGTCGGCCCCGAGATGACGACCGATCTGGGCACTTTCAGTCTCATGTTCGACGGCACCACCGGCAAGCAGATTGACTTCGCGGGACTCGATCCCGACGACGGCGCCGTCTTCGATCAGGTGAGCGGGATGCCGTCATCGGCTACTCCCCGCCGACGGCACGCTCATCCGTTACACGCCGGCCTCCCGCTGAGGGCGCCGGCGCTGCAATCTCCGCGGGTTGTTCGCGGTGTGCGTCGGTGGGTGGTCGGGAGGTGGTGGTGCGCGTCGGTCGGTGAGGCTGCGGCGTTCGGCGCGGTGGCGGCGGATGAGCCAGCAGGGCGCCGATGAGGGCCCCGACGATTCCGATGATGGGGAAGCCGATCATGGTTGTTGTGCGGTGGGAGAGGAAGCTGGGCGGGCCAGGCCGATGTGGTGTAGGCGAGGATCGGCGCTGGTGAGAGCGCTGGCGAGGGTGAGGCAGGCTGTCGGCTCGGGTGCGGGGCAGTGTCAGGGCGCTGGCGAGGGAGGTGCCCGTCGGGACGAGGACGACCACGGTGAGGGAGGCGCTGACCTGGGCGAGGGTGAGGGTGGGGTTGGTAGGTTGGGGATCAGGGTGGTCAGGGCGCGCAGGGCCAGGAAGACGGCGATGCCGACTGCCCATGCGATTAGCAGGGTCACGGGCAGGGGGAAGTGCGTGGCGGGTGGTGTTAGTCATGAAGGACCTCGATCCCGGAGATGAAGGTGGTGCAGAAGTCCTCGGTGATGGTCAGGCCGCTCAGGCCGATGACGATGATCTCCGGTTCGCCGTCGTCCTGGGGCGACGAAGAGGTAATTCTTGTCCCTCGCTGGTATCCGCCGATCCGCCGATGGGAAGTAGTCGATGCGCCACCGGCTGGTCGGGGATGCTCGACCTGGGTAGAAGCAAAGCTCGGCATCTTCCTTCGAACAGTGAACCCACGCCGAGTTTCCGGGCGACGTCGGTGTCGTCGGTGGGTGGATTGTCGAATGCGGCGCTGCCCTGGGTGATGACGCCGATCCGGTAGGTGACGGACGTGTCGTCCAGGGTGGGTGCGTCTTGCGCGACCCAGTCCCAGACGCCGAGCGGGGCGTCGTCGGGCAGGGGCACTTGCTGGCAGTTCTCGGGCATGGTGAAGGCGGCGTGCCCGGCGGTGGCCCCGTGCCCACCGTCGGGCACCGGCGGCGTTGAGGATGCCGTCGTGGAGGATGTCGACGGGGACGAGCAGGCCGCCGCACCAGCGTCACGGCCCCGCCGGCGGTCCCCGCAGCGGCAAGAGCGGAAAAACGCCGGCGTCGCAGTCGTATGAGACTCATCCGTCGCATGGGGTTCATTCTTGGGTGATGGGGATGTTGGTGAGGCGGAAGGCGTAGGCGCTGTCGGCGCCTTTGGGTCTTTTTGGCGCCCTGGTGGTCGAGGGTGGCGGTGTCCTGTCCGGTGTCGGGCCAGACGACGCAGATGGTGGTGGTGGCGCCTTCGTTGAGAACGCTGTCTGCCAGGGTGCGTTCGGTCAATAGGCCGTGCATGTCCGAGCCGGCGGAGAGGTAGTCGGCGGGGAAAAGGCGCTGATTGTCGCTGGTCAGGAGGGTCAGCCCATCGGACAGTCCTTGGGTGGAGGCGCCTTCCTCCCCCCGCGGGTTGGACAGCACTTTGCTGGCCCTGTCGCGCAGCCAGGCGCGCAGGGTTGAGGTGTTGCCGGTGCCGCCGGGGCCGGTGGTCACGTTCAGGCAGCCGAGGAGGAGACCGCCGGTGCGGGTGAAGCGCTCAAGAGTCACGCTCACCTGTCCGCCGGGATCGTCGGGGCCGGTGACGGTCACGCCGTCGGGACCGTCACCGACCGGTCCGAGCGGGTCGGGCCACCGCGCCGATGATCCCGCACTGCTGCCAGCGGCGGGGCCAGCGGCTGGTGCCGGCGGTGGGGTCATCGTGACTACGACGCGTCTGTTAGCGGCTCTGGCCTCCTCACTGGTGCCCCTGACAGCTGGTTCGCTCTCCTCTGCCGGACGCGGTCACCGTCCAGGCCGACAGATCGGCCACCTGCTCCAACCGGGTCTGGATAGCCTGAGCACGACGCTCGGACAAGTCCCGTTATACGCCTCATCAGCAATATCATCGGTATGACCGACGATATCGCCCCCGCCACCGGGATACTCGGCCAACCGGTCCGCGATTGCGGACAGCTGACCATCAGCCTGATCAGTCAAAGCATCAGAATCCGGATCGAAGGTGACATCCGAGGCCAGGGTCACAGTCACGTCCTTGTTCCCGGTCAGGGTGCTGGTCGACTCGTCCACAGCCCGAGTGAACGACTCAACGGGCACCGGATCCGCTCTACCAGCATCGAGGCTAAGACGACCGATAGCCTCATCCATCGCCGCCAGATCAACCCCGGCGTCAGACGCACCCTCCCGATCGATCACCGCCACCGGAACGAACCCGGTCATGGGCACGAACACCGTCACCCGATCCGTATCATCAACCGGACCGAACGGCACATACGTCGTATCAGACTCACCCGCGGCTAGGATGACACGGCCTCTGTTGTTCCGGGTGGTGACCCGCACTGTGCCCGCAGCAGGATCAAGCAGTCTTATCCCGATAACACCGGGCGGTTTACCGATCGGCGGGCTCAAGTAAGCCATCACCCACAGCTTGTCGCCATTACTGCTGTTCCAGCTCCTCTCCGGACCACCCATGGGAGCATCATCACCGGCCCGCGTGAACTTCACGGCCAGGGCCGTCGTCGCCTCATCAACACGCACCAGCGGGGAAACACCCACCGTCACGATGCCCCAGCATATGACCGTCCAACTCTGAAACCCCACCGGAACAGCACCGCCGCCACCGGAACAGAAGCCGAAGACGACCCCGACGCACCCCCAGAACCCGCAGAATCCCCACCCCGACCCGGACCTGCCCCGACACACCACCACCCAGCAGAGGACAGAACCGCCAGAGCGAAAGAAAAGAACGACGCGACGACATCGACGACTACCAACCACGAAAACCGAGACGAAAAACCACTGAACCATTTACCAACCATGAATGAGCGCCCCTCACCACAACACGAATCCACTGACCCGATCACCATACCACCCCACCCCCGCAACCCCGATGACGACCACCACTACCCGTGCACCACCCACCACTACCCGTGGAGATGGGTCGTCGCGGCGTCACTGCGACGAAGCGCCCGCCGGCAATGGCGAGGGCGCTGGTCAGTGGTTGGGGGTGGGGACGTTGACGGTCTGGATTTCGGTGACGGGCAGCTCGGTGGTGGATGTGACTGTGACCGGATCGAGTGCGCCGGAGGGACCCGTCGGTGGCGGTGTAGGAGACGTCGTAGGTCGCCGATGTGCGCAGCGGCGTGGTCTGGCGCCCGGTGGGCGGAGGCGCGGCCGAATACGATGGTGCGGTCGCTGGACCCCTCCGCCATGCCGGGCTGCCATGGTGCCGAAACCCGAGCAGTGGGGTGTGGAGTCGAGAGCCGACAATGACAGTCCGGAGGCGGTGGCGGTCACTGTCGCCGTCACGGGGCCCGCTGTGGCGGTGGCGGTCACTGTTGCCGGTGTGTCGCCGTCGGCCCACACCCACGTGTCCAGGCCGACGACGGTGGCACCCCAGGTCCCCAGGGCCGGGTTCGTCCCGATCGACAGGGGTCGGAATGTCGACCGCGTCCCATGCCGCCTGCGCCAATGTCTCACCGTCGACCTCCGGGGCTGGAGGATCCCTCCCCGTCAGGGAACCCATACAGCCGGACGACTCTCAGCGTCGTCGCGGGCCTAATGTATTCTTCCTCGCGATGCACGATTCTCGCGACAATTAATATAATACCACTGCCGGGCTCATTCTCATGCTGTTCCCAGTCGGGATATTTCTCCTTCGGCACTTGCGCACCCGGATGGGTTGGTGGTTTCCGTATATCATGGGCCAGGTCAGCTCGGTCGCCGTCGACGAGTAGTCGCATAGTGGTGCGACGGTCCCCGTCGCGGTGGTCGAGTCGCCGCTCCGCCACCGCCCCGTTGGAGACGGAGGTATAGGATACACCGACGGAGATCGTCGAGGTGCCATCCGCCTTGTTGACGGACGAGATGCTGGAACCGCCATCTGCACGCACGGGCGAGAGTAATAATGATAGGCACATGAATGCAATCGTGAGCGAGGAGTTCCGGACTATGCGATGACCCTTCATTGTGCGTGCATAGCCTACCGGGCATCACTCCTAGTCAAAGATGTCACGGTCCATGTGCCGCCGCTTCGGACGAGGGTTATGCTGTAAAGTCGCTAGCACTTTCCAATCGTCCCTCGAGACATCGTTGCCGGAGCTGTCCACAATCCTGGATGATCGAAGTCCGAGCATGCGGTGATCGTTGCGATTGGACGAATATCCTCATCGTGCATGTCAACACGTAGGGACAGACTTGTTAAAACTTCCTTCGGCGTGCTGACCGGCCGACATGTATTCATCGTAAGACTTCTTGTAATACTCCAGCGCGTCCCCGCTCGTTGTGGCTTCTACGGCGCTCAGGTCCCCGTCCTCGGTTCTGTACCCCTCCATGTGGCGCGATCGTAGGCTATGTATGTTCGGAGTGCCTCTTGCTGGAGCTCGTCGAGGTCGTCGGGGATTGACAGAACCGTGTACTCCGTTGCCGGGTCGGACAGACCCTCCGCCGTCAGAGGTCCGTCCGTCGCCGACGTGCTGGAGGCTGACGCTTCTGCGAGTAGTAGTAGTCGTCCGCCGGTGCGCTTTCCGCCGGTGCTGTGCCCCCGCTGTTGTCGGCGCCCGGCGTATAGGCGGGAACCGACGGGTTCGTTTTCTCACCGCCGGAAGAGCATCCTACGAGCAATGCGGCTGACAGGAAAAGTATTGTTACGGCCGATCGATAAGTCTTCATGCACAACCTCCGTCTCAGGGTGCGCAGACGACACGGAGGACGATCTCCCCACGGGGACGGCCCGCCATGACGGCTGCCGTATATATCAGGACGATGACGACCCTATCAGTGGTCCGCTTGTTCTTCAACCCGTGAGACTGCGTCGCATCTGCTCTTTCCGTGCCGCCTGCGCGTACCGTCCGGGTCAGTCCTGCACGTCGGGGGCCGCAGCGGCCGGAACGGAGGAAGCCGGCAAGGTATCCGAGGGCATCCGGGCGGTGGTTGCGATGGGGGTGCGGGGATAATGGCGGACACCGTTTATCGTCGTCAACCGATGGGCGAGGCGGTGACGGTCCCGTTAGGCGGGTAGATCGCCTCCCTGTTCAGGCGGGCCGGAGGTGGCCGCATGGATAATGCCACAACAGCTTTCAGCATGGGAATGAGGACCGTATCGGTCGGGTCACCGGACCATTGAAGTCTATCTTCTCCGATCACGCGCACGGGAGAGCTCATAACCATTCATCGTCCCCCGTCACTTCATGCCCGCCCGCGCCGCCCGCGCACCGGCCGGCCGAAGACGGGAAGGACGTGGTGGCGCATCGGGTATGAGTTATCCATCACGGTGTGAGGGCGGGGTCGGTGGGGCACATGCTCCAGCGCTGCTGGTCCGTCGGCGGCCTGGGGGCGGCCGGCCCGATCAAGGTGAACAGGTCCTCCCAGGTCCGCGACGTCCTGCGTGAAAGAGACGGGGCTGTCTCCGGACGGATAGACTCTGCGGAGGGTGGCGACGATATCGGTGTCGGGGTAGGACCATACGAGAACTGAACCATTTACCAACCTGAATGAGCCCCCTACCACAACACGAATCCACTGACCCGATCACCATGCCCCACCCCACCCCGCAACCCCTGATGGGACAACCACACCACTACCCGTGACCACCCACCACTACCCGTGGAGATGGGTCGTCGCGGCGTCACTGCGACGAAGCGCCCGCCGGCAATGGCGAGGGGCGCTGGTCGGTGGTTGGGGGTGGGGACGTTGACAGTCTGGATTTCGGTGACGGGCAGCTCGGTGGTGGATGTGACTGTGACCGGATCGAGTGCGCCGGAGGACCCGTCGGTGGCGGTGTAGGAGACGTCGTAGGTCGCCGATGTGCGCAGCGGCGTGGTCTGGCTTGCCCGGTGGGCGGAGGCGCGGCCGAGACTACGATGGTGCAGTCGCTGGACCCCTCCGCCATGCCGGGCCGCCATGTGTGCCGAAACCCGAGCAGTGGGGTGTGGAGTCGGGGCCGACAATGACGGTCCGGAGGCGGTGGCGGTCACTGTCGCCGTGACGGGGCCCGCTGTGGCGGTGGCGGTCACTGTTGCCAGTGTGTCGCCGTCGGCCCACACCCGTGTCCAGGCCGACGACGGTGGCACCCAGAGTCCCCAGGGGCCGGGTTCGTCCCGATCGACGGGTCGATGTCGACCGCGTCCCATGCCGCCTGCGCCAATGTCTCACCGTCGACCTCCGGGGCTGGAAGATCCTCCCCATCGGGAACCCATACAGCCGGACGACTCTTAGCGTCGTCGCGAGCCTTAATGTATTCTTCCTCGCTTGATGCACGATCCTTATGACAATTAAGATGATACCATTGTCCGGGCTCATTCTCATGCTGTTCCCAGTCGGAGACATCTCCTTCGGCACTCGCGCGCCCGGATGGGTTGGTGGTCTCCGTATATCATGGGCCAGGCCGGTCCGGTCCCCGCCGACGAGTAGTCGCATAGTGGTGCGACGGCCCCCGTGGCGGTGGTCGAGGTCGCTGCTCCGCCCGCCCCGTTGGAGACGGAGGTATAGGATACGCTGACGGAGATCGTCGAGGCGCCATCCCGCCTTGCTGACGGATGAGGCACCGGCGATTCATCACTATCATCTGCACGCGCGGGCGAGAGTAATAATGATACACACATGAATGCAATCGTGAGTGAGGCATTCCGGGTATGCGTTGACGCTTCATCATTGTGTACAGTTTACTATCCGTGTCCCTAGACCAAAGTTGTTACGGTCCATGTACCGCCGATTCGGACCAGAGTTACGTCGTAAGTAGCTAGTACTTTCCAACCGTTCCTCGACACATCGTTGCCGGAGCTGTCCACGATCCTGGACGATCGGAAGTCCGAGCATGCGGTGACCGTTGCGATCGGACGAATATCATCGCCCCGCATGTCAACGCTTAGGACAGATTTGTTGAGCTTCCTTCGGCGTGCTGACCGTTCGACATGTATTCATCGTAAGACTTCTTGTAATGCTCCAGCGCGTCCCCGCTCGTTGTGGCTTCTACGGCGCTCAGGTCCCCGTCCTCGGTTCTGTTCCCCTCCCATGTGGCGCGATCGTAGGCTATGTATGCTCGGAGAGCCTCTTGCTGAAGCTCGTCGAGGTCGTCGGGGATTGACAGAACCGTGTACCCGTTGCCGGGTCGGACAGGCCCTCCGCCGTCAGAGGTCCGTCCGTCGCCGACGTGCTGGAGGCCGACGCTTCTGCGGAGGAGTAGTCATCCACAGACGCGCTTTCCGCCGCTGCTGTGCCCCTCGCTGTCGGCGTCCGATGTATAAGCGGGAACCGACGGGTTCGCTTTCTCACCGCCGGAAGAGCATCCTACGAGCAATGCGGCTGACAGGAAAAGTATTGTTACGGCCGATCGATAAGTCTTCATGCACAACCTCCGTCTCAGGGTGCGCAGACGACACGGAGGACGATCTCCCCACGGGGACGGCCCGCCATGACGGCTGCCGTATATATCAGGACGATGACAACCCTATCAGTGGCCCGCTTGTTCTTCAACCCGTGAGACTGCGTCGCATCTGCTCTTTCCGCGCCTTCCGCGCCGCCTGCACGCACCGTCCGGGTCGCGACCGTTCCGGTTGGGGCTTGGTTTTCTCCGTCGCTCTGCCTCGGACGCGGGCAGCGAGGGCGGTGGTTGCGATGGGGGTGCGGGGATAATGGCGGACACCGTTTATCGTCGTCAACCGATGGGCGAGGCGGTGACGGTCCCGTTAGGCGGGTAGATCGCCTCCTGTTCAGGCGGGCCGGAGGTGGCCGCATGGATAATGCCCGCAACAGCTTTCAGCATGGGAATGAGGACCGTATCGGTCGGGTCACCGGACCATTGAAGTCTATCTTCTCCGATCACGCGCACGGAGAGCTCATAACCATTCATCGTCCCCGTCACTTCATGCCCGCCCCGCCGCCCGCGCACCGGCCGGCCGAAGACGGGAAGGACGTGAGTGGCGCATCGGGTATGAGTTATCCATCATGGTGTGGGGGTAGGGTTGTGATCCCCGGTGGGGTACATACTCCAGTACTGCGTTGGTCCGTCGGCGGCCTGGGGGCGGCCGGCCCGATCAAGGTGAACAGGTCCTCCAGATCCGCGACGTCCTGCGTGAAAGAGACGGGGCTGTCTCCGGACGGATAGACTCTGCGGAGGGTGGCGACGGTATCGGTGTCAGGGTAGGACCATACGAGAATGGCATCGCCAGCGGTTGTCGGGATGACCGCCCCTACGCCGGCACCGAGTCGAGGGTGATCGGCAGCCTTCGGGCGGCGGCCACATCCTCGAAAGTCGAGCCCGTCGGGACGCTGTCGATGTTCCTGGGGTAGGTCGTGGTGACCCTCCAGTCGAAACGTCCGGTGTCGTTGCTGTCGGCCACGCCAATAGCGCACCACAGTGAGACGTGGTCCGGAGGGTCGGGTTGTTGTTGATGGCGAAGCTGGGGATCTGACGGCCGGTGGTCTGCTGGATCTGGTCCACCGTGGCCAGGCCGCATACGGACACCTCCCCATCCAGAGGGGTCGGGGACGGAGGGCTCCGCTCCGCCCGCGCTGCGCCAACCGGCCGAGACGGCCAGCACCGCACAGAGCCAGACACGCCACCACACGCCCACCCCGCGCCCGCCTCGCGCCGGCTAGCCGGCTGAAGACGGGAAGGACGCGGTGGCGCATCGGGTATGAGTTATCCATCATGGTGTGGGGGTAGGGTTGTGATCCCCGGTGGGGTACATACTCCAGTGCTGCGTTGGTCCGTCGGCGGCCTGGGGGGCGGCCGGCCCGATCAGGGTGAACAGGTCCTCCAGATCCGCGGCGTCCTGGAACAACCTGGGGCCCGCCGGCGGCCTGGAGTGGGTTCTTTTGAGGGTGGCGACGGTATCGGTGTCGGACAGGACCATACGAGAATGAGTACGGCCGTTGTCGTCAGGGATGACCGCCCCTGCCCCGACACCGAGTCGAGGGTGACCCGGCTCGGCATTCGAGCGGCGGCCATATCCTCGAAAGTCGAGCCCGCCGGCACGGTTCTGACGCCATCGGGAAAGGTCGTACTGACCTCCAGCTCGAAGACGCCGGTACCATCATCATCACTCACATTGATAACGCACATAAATGACAGATTACTCGGGGTCCTGGAGGCGTTGCTGATGCGAACTCCTCAATCTGACGGCCGACGGTCTGCTGGATCTGATCCACCGTGGCCAGACCGCATACGGACACCTCCCCATCCAAGGGGGGCGAAGACGCCCCCGTTCCCCCCGTGCTGCGGCAGCCGGCCGAGACGGCTAGCACCGCACAAGCCAGACACGCCAGCACACGCCCGCCTCGCGATGACGATTTACTCTAGCCCCGCCCATTGGTAATTCTTCGCATCTCTTTCACCATTAATATCTCCGCTTGAGTAGTTACCTGACAGATCTTTGGTGAGAGCATCGAGAGTGGTGTGATTGGAGGTGGAGGTCGGCGAAGTCTGCCTATCAGTCCAAGTCTTGACGTCCCGGTAGGTTTGTGCGTCCGCTCCATCAAGGTCGATCGTGTACCTGCCGGTGTCGGGATCCTGGGTGATCCAGTCGTAGTCCGAGTCCGCCTTGGCCAGGTCCGCCTGGTCGATCAGGTCGGTGTCTTTCGCACGAACATCGGCCCGTCCCGGCTCGAACACTAATCCTCCTCTCAGCCTATCATCGTCAGCCGGTGGGCGAGGCGGTGGCGGTCCCGTTAGGCGGGTAGATCGCTTCCTGTTCAGGCGGGCCGGAGGCAGCGGCATGGATAGTGCCCGCAACAGCCTTCAGCATGGGAATAAGGATCGTATCGGTCGGGTCATCGGACCATTGAAGTCTATTTCCCCCGATCATGCGCACGGAGAGCTCATAACCATCAGGATAGCGCCACTTCCAGGTAGTAGGAGGGTAAAGATAGGAGAGAAAGCCACTCCCTGGCCCTCCATGCCGTCGATACTGACCTCGCGCACGTTTCTGACACTGCCTATAGCGTTGACATCATCGATAAGAGGCCGCTCCCGCGGCGAACTCCCATAGCTTATGTCGAACTGATCGGCAGGGAAGTAGGCGTAGGGTGTCTTCGCAACGAGATCGATCAGGCATTCGAGCTCGACCCTGCCGTCATCGAGAGTGCTGCAGATGGAAACTGATCCGCTTGAGTTGTTGGCCCCGGAGGATAGCCTCCATGTCCCCGGCGCTCATAATGTCACAGACGTTGACATCGTCGGTCACGAAGTTCTTCAAATCCTCGTCCTCGGCGGCATCAGCCGCCGAAAGCGAGACGCCGCCGGACGCGGCGGACGCAGCGGCCGTGGCCCTGTCCTGGCGCCACTGCTGCACACGAGCACACCCCGACATCGACATGCACACCACCAGGACGACCGCCAGCACCACGGCAGCCAATCCCCGACCCACCCGCATACTCCTGAACTCACCCATCATCGTCCCCGCCACCGCTACTACTCCCCCACCACCGCTGCGAGGAACCGTACTCGACGAACCGGAAGCATAGCCCTGACCGGTCGCATTCTTAATGCTCTCGTTGATCGTGCTCGAGGCTGGCATCCGGCGGACGCTATCCTTGCGAGACTCATCGGTGACCTGGCTCACCCAGGTGGAGACACCTCATTTCCCCCTGCGGGAGTGCCGGACAGGTCGATGGTGTAACCGCCCTGTCCATCATCAACAATCCAATTATACCGATCCGCCGCAGTCGGAACGTCTGATTTGTCGGGATCGGTAGTGGGACCGACCTGGTAGAATCCTGGTTGATCAGCCCAGCCTGGGCGGCGTCCTGAACGGCGACCGCTCGCATGCCGTCGGTCAGAGTCAAGGACACCGGTGAGCTGGCCGCCTGCGGGTCATCGACCAGTGCATCGGCGGCGACCGGGGCTAGAGTGTGCCTCCCGTCGCCGTTGCCGCCGCCGCTCAGGGTCCCGGCCGGGGCGGCAGTGCCGATAGCCCGCCGGCCGCCGCCGTGGTGAACGCCGAAATCACCGTCTTCGCATTCCCGTTCAGTTCCTCCGTCTCGTCGATGTCCTTGATGGTCTTGTCCTTGGCGCGGAGTCAGCGATCCCCACCAGGTGAGATGCCGCCTGCGCCCCATCACGTGAGACGCCGCTGATCGAGCTGAGCTGCAGATCGGGACTGCCCTCGTTGAACGCGGGCCCGCTCGCGGAGCATCCGAGGCATGAGCGGCGATACCCGCAGCAATACTGCCCGTCGCGTTCGCACAGTCCGCCACCCGATAGAGCCAGCGTATCCAGGTCTCCGGTTGTGGCCGTCCCCAACTGGGTGCCGTCACGATCGATCAACGCATCCGGATTCTCCGCGTCGGTACCGTGGATATCCTGCCCCCAGGCAGCCGTGACCTCGTTGGGGCAGTTGGCCAGAAGGACTCCGATATGAGATTTGGTGTCGTCGGTGTGATCTTGGCGTCCGTGTTCTGGGCCAGGTCGTGGATGCCATGACCGGCCGGGACGTAGCCCGCGCGGCTTGGTCGTCGTCTCGCTGGCGCGCAAGGAGGATCCGGCTGCCAGGCGCAGTGAACCCGGATAGGCCCTCCCTGCATGATCGCGGGCCGACGGGTCATCAATACGACTAGTGTCGACTGAACGCGTCGCCGCCGGCTGCTCAGGTAACGAGCGGCGGCGCCGGGTTTTCGCCCATGGCATCCAGGACTCCGGTCATGGGATCGTGGGAGTGGCCGGGCAGGGTCAGATTCGTGTCGCTTGCCTTTGGTGAAGGTCTCATACTGAAACCATGACACGAGGTCGACCGGTATCGTGAAGGTGTCGGCTTGGGTGGCCGCCGTGGCGTCGATGTCGTCGAGTTTGTTGGCCAGGTCGACCAGGAACGTGTCGTTGAAGTTCGGTCCTTCTTACCGTCACCGTTGTCGTCATGACCGCCAAGAATCGCGTTCAACGCTGAGATCCTGGGATACTCTATTCTCCTCATCAACCGACCCGGAGATGGCGTCGGCGATCTCCCTGGGACTTCTCCTCATTCAGATGTTGACGCGCTAGCCAGCATCGTCCCCAGCTGGGAGGCGAGGTCCTCCGGCCTTCCGCCCTTTGACATCCGGATAATTGGAACTGAGCTGCCTGTGAGGCGTTGATCGGCAGGCTAGTCAGGTTCTCCGGGCCGATCTCGGTGATGACGGCGTTGGCGTGAACGGGATTGTCCTGGTTGTCCGTCGTCAGGAGCCATAATGTCATCGATGGTGCGGCCGTCGTCAGTTTTTCCATCGTTGGAGGTGGTGGCCTGGGTCAGAGCGTCGGCGTCGGCTCGGGCGGTGGCGGCGACCTCGAAAGTGTGAGTCTCGATGTTGTCAGCGGTGTCGGAGACCCGTCGAACGAGACAGTGAGTTCACTGTTCCGTCGGCATTGGTGGTGGTCAAATCCGTTGGAGTTGAGGTCGAGATCTGCTGACGCCGGTAGGACAGGTCGTCGATGACCGCGTAGAGGGTACTGATGGCCGATCCCAACTCGGGGACGTGGGTGTTATCTCCGGACAGGGTTCCGTGCTTCGCGGCGCCTATTGTAGAGCAGAGAGAGACACACGGGTGTGGGTGGCTTCTTCGACGCTGGGTACGGGATCGAGGCGCCCGCTGGATGAACAAATGTTATAGCGCTCCTCCTCAGCAGCCTCGACGTATGCGGTCGGGCTGCGAATGACACTAGCACGAGTTCGGGATTGAATGTGATGAAATACATACTCTTCCTGTCGGTCAGCGTGCTGTTTCAGTGGTCTGCGCCGCCCTCTCGAGACGGCCGAGATACTGACCTAGTACTGTCCCCAGTTGGCCTCGTCGCTGTGGGGCGGGACCTTCTCACCGGGGTCACGCTTCTGGGTGTTCTCGGCGCTGGTCACGACAGCGACGAGGGCATCGAGCACAGCGGCGATCGAGTCGATGGCGGAGTTGATCCGGTACTGATACTCCACAGCGGTGTCGGGTTCCACGTTCTCCTCGTCAGGGCAGTCCTGAAGCTGTCGGGGCCCGCGCCGCCGGCGACGTTGTCGGGTTGAGGCCGTCGGGGTCGGTGTTGCCGAGGAACCGCCTGGGTGGAGGTCGTCCAGTCTCGACTAGAGATCGTTCTGGACTTCTCGATTTGTTCGCTGACATCACGGTTGCTGAGTTTGAGATTGTCCACCCAGTCGGGGTGATCCTCAACCGTACCGTCAGCGGGGGCGTCGTCCTGCGTGCTGGTATCGGGGGCCTCTTCATCGGGTCCTGATGCGACTGCGTCGGTCATGGCGGGTTCTCCTTCAGGGGTTATGGTTAGCGTATTCGATGCGGTGGGGCGCGTTCAAAGTGTTGTGTTCATTTGTTTTGTTGGGGTGATGGTGTGCGGGGAGTTTGGATCCAGGTCCAGCCGGTGGGGGTGGTGAGGATGACGCGTCCGCGGGTGGGACGGGCGCCGATGGAGCTGGGAAGGCGGGCGCCGAGTGGTTGGCCGTCGGAGGGTCACAGGGGGCGAGAATGAGGCCGGTGCGGTTTTTACGTACGGAGGCTAACAGGCCTGAGGCCATGCCCATGGCCTCGTCGATGTTGCAGGTGATAATGACGCCGCCGGGGTGAGGTCAGCGACGGCACATGTGAGTTTTCTGCTTCTTTGGCCAGGGGTGTGTTTTGCCGAGGGTGTCGAGGTCGTCGATGATGAGGGGAGGGTGTTGTGGTTGTTGTTCAGGAGGGTGGTGAGGTCGTCGGCTGTGTTGGTGGTGTCGAGGGTGTCGGTGATGGCGGGTGGTGGGCGTAGTCGGTGAGGGGGTGCGGCGGGGTGATGAGGATGGTGGGTGTGTGGTGGGCGAGGGTGGTGTGGAGGATGAAGGTGAGGGCGGTGGAGCGTCCGGGAGCGGGGCCGGTGATGAGAATGCCGTTGCCGGCGTCTTCCATGGTGGTGGTGATGGATGTGGGTGTCGCCGCCGATGCCCAGGGGAGGTGGTCGGGTGGTGGTGTGGGGCCCAGGGCGAGAGCTTCGGGGGTGGTGATGGTCAGGGGAGGTCGTCGATGTGGGGTGGTTGGCGGTGTGGTGGTGGGGTGGGCCAGCAGGTGGTGGCGGTGCGGGCGTGGTGGTAGAAGGCGGTGGTTTGGGCGGTGCCGGTGTGGTGTCGAGGAGGGGTTTGGACTCTCTCGGGGATGGGATGGTCCGGTGCGGAAGGCGCGGCCGGGAGGCATGGTGGCGGGCGTCGCGGGCGCGTCATGCCGACCAAGGTCGAAGGAGGTCGGAGTGGGCATGCAGGAAGATGAGGCGGTCTTCGAGGAGCATGCCCATGTGGGAGCGGAAGGTGGTGCGGTCCCCGGTGATGGGCGACGCGCAGCCCATGGCGGCGCCTTCGCGTAGCAGGATGCGGATCTGTTCGAGATTTTTGCCGCCGTCGACGGTTTCGTAGACGGTGGTCAGGCCATCCAGCGGTCGATGAGGAGGATGAGGTAGGGCAGGCGGTCGTCGGGGTCGGCGGCGGCGCGTTGTTCGCCAGGGAGGTGTGGCCGGCGGCGGCGAGGTTGCTGGCGGGTGGTGATCTGGGTGGTGAGTTTGGTCAGGAGGCGGCGCAGGCGGTCCGGATTGGTCGCGGGTGATGATGGCGCCGGTATGGGGCAGGCTGATCAGGGCAGCAGGCCGCTGAGCCGGCGTCGATGCCGTAGATGTGGGCGTCGGCGGGGGAGGCGGTGGTGGCGATGCCGGTGGCCAGGGCGCGCAGGAAGGTGGTGCGAGCCGGTGCGGGGGCGCCGGCTATGCCCAGAGTGGCCGGTGCGCGTGTGTCCCCAGGTCATGGGCCGCTGGGCCTGTTCGGAGGATGTCCTCCAAACCGATGATCAGCGGCGGCAGGGAACCCGCCCCACCGCCGGCCTCGCCGCCGGTGGCGACCTCCGGCTCGCCGTCAGTGTCCGGTGGCCTCGGCCTCACCGTCAGTGTCGCCGCCGGCCTCAGCCCCGCCGTCGGTGGTGTTAGTGGTGAGGCGGTCAGGGTGATGGCGTCGGGCAGGGGCGGGAGCCAGGGCTGGTGTGGGGCCGTGAGTGTCGTGGTGGGCGGTGGTGGTGGCGGTGACGAGGTCGGCGAGATCGGTGGGGGCAGTGGTGGTGTCCCAGGGTGCTAGTGGGGGCGGCGGGCGCGGGACGGGTCAAAAGGGTCAGGTGCAGGGATGGACGCGGGGCGGGGCTGGTGGATTGTGTGCGGGCGGTGTCACTCCGATGCGGGAGGCTTGGAAGGCCAGTAGGCGGCCGTGTCGAGCGGGCGTAGGCCCGGCCGGCAGGGCAGGCAGGATGTGGGCGGCGTCGAGGGGCCTCGATCACGTCCTGGGGAATCGGATTCATCGGTTACGCGCAAAGCGATGCGCAGGTTGGTGTTGATCTGATATCGGCTGAGACGACGCCGGCCGGTCGTTGGGTGGCAAAACGAGATGAACGCCCAGATCGACCGCGTCGAGCAATATCGAGCAGGCGTGTGACGAAATCGGGCAGTTCGGTGATCAGAGCCGCGAATTCATCGATGATCAGCACGAGCCGGGGCATAGGATCGGTAGCGGCGTGGGCGGTAGCGGCGTAATCGTCGACGTCTTTGGCCCCGCGCGAGCCAGTTGGCGTTCGCGGCGGCGTAGTTCGGCTCTAGGGAGTCCAGAGCGCGGGAGGTCAGGTGCCCGTCGAGATCGGTGACCATGCCGACGGTGTGGGGCAGGTGGGCGCAGTCGCTGAAAAGCCGCTCCGCCTTTGTAGTCCACGAGGACGAGGTCATGGCCTCAGGGGTGTTGGCCGCGCATAGTCCCGCGATCAGAGTCTGGAGGAGCTCGGATTTGCCCGAGCCGGTCGTGCCCGCGACCAGAGCATGAGGACCATCAGCGCGCAGATCGATGCTGAACGCGCCCTCGGCGTCCTCGCCCACGGTCACGCGAGTCGAACGCCCACCACTGGACGCCCACCAGCCGACCACCAGCCGGGGATCGGGGCGCCCGTCCACGCCCATCATCAAAAGCCGCGAGCGCGGAATCGCGCCCTGGGCCCCCTGAGCGGAAGCGTCGCGCACCGGCGCCAGGCACCGGGCCATCCGCTCGGCCCATTCAAGCGACGGGGCATCGAGCCTGACCTGCTCGACCGGGTCAGCGCCAGCGACCCACACCTGGGCCAACGGGTTCTGAGCCGAGACCACGGCCCGGCACTCCTCGGGCAGACTCACCCGGTCGTGATCAACGCAAATGAAAACGATTCCGACCTGCGGACCCTGCCGCAGAGCCTGAACCATGCCGGGAAACCAACCGCAGGCCGGGCCCGTCAAGAACCACCACCATCGTCCGCCCTCAGGCGCGAGCCCGGACCACGGACCGCGGCCCGCTCCTCGATCACCGACAAAAATCCGATTCACCTCACGAGCCGCGAACGCTCATCAACACCCGCACGCACCCATGCCCCACCCGCCCGGTACGCACGTGAGGCAGCCACCGTACCAGTCCCATCGACGCCCCGCCCCGACCGCGTCGGCGGATCAGCCAGAACCATCAGGTCCAACTCAGCCGGGGAATGCGGGCCCGCGCACTGAGCGATGACCATCCACCGGGCCGTCATACGAGCCGCAGGCCCGCCACACCGACAACCCCCAACCCGCCCAGAGGCACACTGACGGGCGCATCGAGCCACCGCCCACCTCAACGGCTCCTCGACTGAGGCCCGCTCAGGCACACCCAACTCCACCCGACTGGGCACATCAGCCGTGACCCACACGCATATCGAGCCGGTCCTCATCGTCCCGCACGCCGCTCCGCAGCCCGGCCCGCGGACCGCTGGCCCGCAACAACACCTCAGCCGGATCAGGCTGCTCATCCCGACGATGACCCTGCTCACGAACCAACGCCTCAAAAGCAGCGCCTCCGCAGCCCGCTTAGCCGCTCACCAATCAGCCACCGCCCGCCGATGCGCCCGCCCTACGATTAGTCGCGCAGTACGCCGATTAGCCAGCATCATCACCGGAAGAACAAAACGAACAGCAACGACGCCACCCAGACAGTCACAACGAACATCACCACCCCCATCACCACCGGAGCCGCCAGCACCAACCACGAGAACGCCTGAGCACGTGACTCACGAGGCCGACGCGGCAATGAGAACGACCTCGCCCGCCCCGGACGAGCCAACCGAGGGGACGGTTAAAGTCCACACCCGCCCCATCCTCCGACGCACTCACCACCATCAACCACCGGCACGGCCCGACCGCCAACAAGCTCGCCCCGCACTCAACACCGTCCCCGGCTCCCACACCGCCCGCTCCACCAATCGACGACGATCGCTCAACCAACCCGCGCCGCTCATCAGGATCCTCTCCTCGTACGCCGGCAGCACCGTCCCCACCACGACCACGACGCGAACGCCGCCACCACCGACCACCGCTATCCCCGGCCTCATCACCATCACCGCACCGAGCAGAACAACAGCGGCCCGGGCAGGATGGCCCGCACCGGTCGAACAGGGCGCGTCCAACTCCTGCGACTCGCCCACCGGCTCCACCTCACCACCCCATCGACTTCCACAATCACACGCACCAAAGCCCTCTCAGCACCCGGCGGCGCAACATCCACCCATCACCCCGACAGCATACTCACCCAGACCCAGGCGACGAACCAATCCAGCCTCGCCACCGATCACCCGCACCTCAACCACCCACCCGGCTCCGCCCCGCCAACCACGGGCCGCCAATGCCCACGACAGGCCCGCCAATGCCCACGACATCATCACGCAGCACACCCTCATCCAACCGAGCCTCCGAATCCAGCAGCGTCTCACCGCGCCACACACCCGGAGCGCCCCCGCCCCGCAAACCAACAACAACGCCCGTAGCATCCCCGGCGGCGCTGGCACCGGCAGCGCTAGCACCATTCTCGACCGCGTCGGCGGCGGGACCCGATGCCCGGTTGGCCGGGCCAGATATTCATCCAGGCTCCGGGCCAAATCGGCGACCGTGGACTCCTCCGGCGCCGAGACCAGCACGTCCTCGCCCGACTCGGCGTCCTGCCCGAAACGAACCACGGTGAGCAGCAGATCCATCGCTATCTCCTAACCCTTCTTACGTCCTGAATTTCCTCGGGCTCCCGTCGGCCGTGCCTCAGGCAGGACGACGCCGCGACTCAGCCCGGCACAGGGGCCCAGATCCTCAACCAGGGCGGCAGTCGCAGGATCGACCTGGGCCAGATCATCAGCTCCCGCAGGCCTCGAGCAACGCCTCTGCACGAGCAGCGAGCCTGTCACGCCCGCACGCAGCGGCCAGACGCAGATCATCACGCCACAGCCGCTGGTCGGCTCAACCACCCGCAAACCAACCTCCACGGCACGCCCGGCCCCATCCGGATCATGATCGCCCAGCAGAACCGCCACGATGAGCCGCATCCGCCACCAGCACCTCGGATTCACGAGTCGCGCGCGCCGGGCCAACCACGCGTACCGACCGGGCTCAGCACCCTGATACACCGGACCGCGCACGAGCCTCAAGCCCTCCTGAAGCAAACGCAATTCCTCACGATCATCCCCGCGCTCGCGCTACGTCGCCTTGAGCGATCAAACCCACCGCACCGACCAATCCACAACGACATCCGAGGAGGCGCAACCGTCCCTCCTCATCTTCGCGCACGATCCGTCCCGCCTCATCACGACCCAGCCACGCGCGCAGCCGATCAACCGAGGACGTCACTACATCCCCCGTCGCGCCCAGCGGCGAGATCATGGACCCTCAGCACCGCGGATCAGACCCTCTTCGTGCAGAGAGCCAGACGTACCACCGCCTCCGTCAGCAATCCAGAGCCGCTCGAGGCTCAGCCGCCAGGTGCGGAAACAACAGCCGACGAGCACCCGCACCTGCACGGGCGCGCTCGCAATGCCGCCGCACTCGGCGGCGACGGCGCTCGAGGCGCCAGCGGGCGCCACTCGTATCAGCTGCGAACAATTCGCCCAACGACTCCACATCCGCCTCGGACGCTCGCGTCACCCGCGCCCGCCCAACGGCTCGACCCGCGCCGACCCCGTCGAATCCACCTCGATCCGCCACCGGCCTCCACCACCACCCGCACGAGGCGTCGCCCCGCCCCTGACCGGCGCCACCGGCAGCAGCCTCTTCCTGTCAGCGGCCAACACGACGCACATCACCTCAGCCACTCCGCCCCGTCAGCACACACCAACTCCACCGACCGAGCCGAAGGCGTCGGCCCGAACAAACCGGCTGACCGGCCTCCCCGAGTCAGGCCCGTCGGTCGAACCGGAACCGACGGCTGCAGCGACATCGGACGCGACCTCCAACCGCTCCCCGCACACCGCACTCAGCGCGGGCGGCAACCCGACGCCGACAGCCGCGCGCGCCGACCACGGATTCGTGCACAGCTCACAGCGAGCCGACACGACCTCCGCGGCCACCGACGGCGCCCGCTCACCTAACATCACCATCAACCACGCTCAAGTCAATAAGCACATCGGCTCCGCGCTCATCCGCCCCACGGTCACTAGTCCGCCCCTACACGAACAGGACCATCGGGGAACCTGAATATCCACCCCTCGCTCCACATTCACACCGCACCCTCATCCCGCACCCGCCACGGTGCCGGAGCCTGCGGAACCCGACGGGTCAAAAACAACGACACCGAATCATCATCAACTCCCACAGCATAAAACTCGGGAGGATCCTCCAAACCCGACAACCACCGCAGCACCGCATCCACACGCGCCGCCTGCGCCGGGGTCGGCCCCCACCCGCAGCGGCCTCTCCATTCACCGGCGCCAGCATCAGGCACCGCCCGACCCCGTAACGCCGCCACCGCGCCAGTACAGCCAGCACGGATGCCGCCGTCAACGCACCGAGTGCTGGCACATCGGCCGGGAGAATATCGCCCACGTCGTCAGAACGATCAGGCATCCGCCGACCGCCCTGCTCCTACTGCCGACCACTCGACTGATCGGCGGAACAGGACCAGGGCAGGAGCAGCCGGAGCAGTCGTTGTCACCACCCTCGACGCGCACATCAGTGGCCGACTCGGGCATAACCAAATACCACCCGGCTGAATCGAGCGAGCCAGCTCAGGGTCCGCCCGTCAGGCTGAAACCTCCCGCATTCAGATCATAGATCTGCTGATGGTCCACCCTCACCGAGCGACCTCTCAGCAATATCCACAAAGTGTCATGATAATGATCCTGCGGTGGCTGAACAACATAAACACGCCGCCCCCACCAGCTGCGCCCCCACCTGCATGGATCAATCACCGCCACCACCGAGCCTGTACGTCACATGACCGACCACCGTTCCATCCTGCTGATCCGCACCGCGTCCGCTGCACCCGCGCGCATCCGCCGCACCCCGTATCGACGGCAGCTCGCCGCCACCAGACACGACCTGCGCCGCCGCCGCGCTCAGGAGCAGGGAGCAGGCGCCGCCGCAGTCGCCGGGCAGCGACCGCGAGCCCGACGCCGAGAAGATCAGCAGCGCAGCGATAACCGAACGACGCACCACCACCTGCACCGCCGACACCGGCACGCGACCAGGCACACCCCGTCCGCACCGCCGAAAACCAGCTCAACCACCGTGCACGGTGAACTGGAACCACGCCAGCCACACCACCCACACGAGCACGCCTAGCACAACCTCAACCGACACCGCCCGGTAACCATGGACAAGACACGCTCTCAGGAATGAGAGCGGAACCCCCGCAAGCGTCAGCATCGCAGCCGCGCACCGACAACCACGGCAACAGCACCGCAACAGCGAGCAGCGAACGCCCCACCGTCGGCACGACCGACTCCGATGCTCAGAAACCGCTCAGGCCCGAACACAGCAGCTGACTCCGACTGGCGGGAGACCTCGAGTAGTCGTTCCTTCCTGATTGACCTAGATGATGCCGGACTCCGCCTGGGCGGAGCCGACCACAGTGATTGAACAGTGGATACGCCGACCAGCGAAAAGCATGAAGGTGGGAGCGTCCGTCAGCCGTCACGGTGACCGTGTTGCCCGCTGTCGTCGCGGTGGCCGAGGCCGCGTCGGCGTCCCCACCGCCCCAGGTACTCGCGGGCGGCCCGCTCGCCGCCGCGGGATCGGCACGACCTCGTTGGTCGGCGTATCCCGCCGATCTGGACCTCCCTGGGCGCCGGCCGGGCCGCCTGCTCCGCCTCATCGGTCGAGTCGTCCTGGCGTTGAGGGCCCTGCCCCCGTCGATGCACAGACCGCCAGAACGCGGGGACCGGACCGCACACCGCGAAACGGATGTCGACCCGACCTGTCGGGCGAATCGGGACCGCGGAAGAAACTGCGAAGGAAAGGAAGAGAACGGAGCCAGCCGCGGAGGCCGAAGCGGACGGCTGTGCGGCCGCAGGCGCCCGGGACGGCGTTGCAGAAGAGTCATCACGAGGTTCCCTCAGCGTGTCGACCGGTGCCGTGGCCCGTGCCGAGATAGTGGTCGCCCCCGGGAGAGACCAGCCCAGGTCGAACAGCCCCACCCGCGCGGACTACATCCACGCTTCCGCCACGGCCGAAGCTGGCGATTGGAAGTCGTGGCGCTGCAGTCGCCGAGGCGGTCTGAGCGGCGTCGAGCGCGTCGTCGGCGGCCGCGCGCGCGGTAGCCGCGGGCGCTCCATGGACGCGGCACGGGCCGCATCACGAGCGAGCGGCCTGGGTCATCCCCTCGGCCGACACGTATCTGCCGCCGGCGACGGCGATGAGGGACGACCATGAGTGGGACGGGGCGAGCACAACCATCTCCACCGACATCGACGCTCGGCTCCCCGCTTCCAGCCCGGCGGATGACGCGGACGACCCTGCGCGCAGAGGCGAGCGGGGTCGGTAAGCAACGGCCCTGATGCGCTTATGGATCTCACGTGTCCTCCCGGAACTGCTCGACCGGGCGAGGAGACCGTCGCGCTGATCCGCAGCGCCAGGCCCGCGACGATGTCCATCGCCTGACGAAACGGTCACGCTCACCTGGGTGCCGTCCGTCCGGGCGTCGATCTCGACATCTTTCAGGGCCTCGTCGAGACCGCGTAGTCGGCTCCCGACCGCTCCGCCGCGGCGAGGCGGCCGGATCTGAGCACCGGTGCGCAGATTCCGGACCGTCTGCCGGGCCGTGGTCATCGCCACCTCGTTGCCGTACCAGGACAGGGCGACCTGAACGGTCGACGAGGATGATCAGCATGAGCAGCGGGAAGAAGACCAGGAGTTCGAGCGAGGACGCCCCCTCCTCGCCCCGACGACGCCGCATCAGCATGACGCCCTCCGTTCTCACGTGTTTCCATCTAGCGACGGAACCTCGGGGTTGTCGCTCGCGTTCTGGACCAGACCGTAGATGGCCCGTCCCACCACAGCGGCGAGCACAATGGGAAACCGTGATAATGACCCACTCGACGGTCGAGGCTCCCTCCTCGCCGCACACACGATCGGTGATCCCGACCAGGCGGTTCCGGAGGCGGTCCGCAACGCGGCCCGCGATAATCCGAGCAGCGCACAACAATGACAACAGATTATCTCCTTTCAACACAGGATAAGAACGGGGGAAGAGCAGAGTCAGGGTCATCGCATGCGCGGTCGGTCAGGGGCCGGATGAGACGAGGAAGACGATGAATCCCATCGCGATGACGAGCTGGGCCTGAGCATGGACTCGGATTTCACTCACCTTCCCCTCGGCGTCGGCCAGTCCCGACGACGCATCGAGGGTACGCCCGGGCGCCGGGGACTGCGCGGATCTTGGCCCGTCCTCGGCCACAAGGGCCAGCGCCGCCGACGAGGTCGCGCAACTCGTCGATAGCGGCGCGTCTCACCCAGGCGGCCCATGGCCGCCCACGGCGTCTCCCGCGCGGGCGCGCCGTCGCCAACGCGTCGCGAATACGGACCATGGACGGATCGTCCGACGAGGCCCGAGGCCGCATCCAGCGCCTCGGGCACGCCTCATCGGCCGACAACGACATGGACACCAGATCCAGGAAGGATCCCACGACATGACGAAACTCGACGGGCCTGCTCCAGCCTGCGAACGCAGGCGCACCGTGAGCAGGGGAGCCAGCCCCGCCCCGCCACCACGCACGCGAGCGTCGACGGTGAGGAGCCCATCGGCTGACCCGCGACGGCGGACGGGCCCTAAGCACCAGCAGGGGCGGCGAAACCCGTCGCCCAGCGAGCGGCAGGGAGGCGACAGGTGCCTCCAAAGACCGGCCGACAACAGCAAGATCACTGGACAGCCCCGTCAGATCCACACCTGTTCGACGCGAAGAGCAGCAGCCCGATACCCCACGCCATCAAGCCATTCCGGCAGAGCCCGCTCGTGGGAGTTCAACCGCCGCGCGTCCGCGCGGCTTCAGACGCTCATCGCGCTGGGAGTCCGAGCTCGGCGAGCGCAGCCGCCGGCTCGAACCGCCAGGCGGAGCGATGACAAGATCCTGCAAGCACCAGCCCGCACCGCACGAGGCCCCGCCAGCAGAATCCACGTACTCATGAGCGGTCCTCCCCATGGCCTGGAACGACGCGCCGCGGTGCGATCAGAAACGAGCGCGGCAGAGTGACACCGGGCCAAACGCCGCATCCACATCAGACCCACTGCGAACAGGGCGACCACCACGAACAGCACCATCTGACCCTGCGCAGAACCGTAGGGCGCCACGAACGAACGGTTGAAGACCGCCATCCCCAGGATGATCAGGATCGAGAACACCACGACGATCTGAGCCGAACGCCGCGTACCGGCACGAGATGCCGACACGCGCTGACGCATATCGAGCTCAGCCCGAGCCGTCGCCGCCAGATTGCCCAGCAACTGACGCAGCCCGGCCCTCGCATCGAGAATTCATCCGCATAAGAGCGCAAATGATCAAGTCAGCCGTGGGATCATCAAGATCGTCAGCGCGAACTGACGTGGGGCCACAGGAAGCGGAACGCGCACGCGCATACAGATCGACCGCAATGTTAAATCACCACGAATAACAGGAGAGCCGCGTACACCGTCGCCGGAATAGCCTGCTCCAAGCCAACAGCGCCGGCAATGGTGTCGCGCAAGGACTCGGCCATGTAGCCAGTCCCTCAATACGAGCGGCAGCCACTCGCTCCTGACGCGAACCGCCGAACAGCATCGGCCACACCAGCACCAGGACGGCGGCGGCCGCGGTCAACCGACCCAACGGGTCAGCAACAGCACGGCCAGCCCGACCGCCGCCGCAACCACTGAACGCCTGGAGGTGATGCACTAAACGCGCACCGCCACCACTACCGGGCATATCCGCCCGCGACGTAAACCACCAGGAGGAACAGGCCGCCGCCGATCAAGGCGCCGGCGAGAGTGGGCGACCGATCCGTCGTCGACTGGCCGATCATGCACACGCCCCCGGCGGCGTAGGCGACGGCGGGGTCGTACCCCGCCTCCGCGAGCCTCATCGAGTGCAGGAGATCGGGCAGCCGGCTGAGCATGGCCGGAACCGTCGTCGGCGAAGACCTCCGACGACAGGATCCGTTCATCGTTACGTTGACCTCCCCGCACCGACGCCACGTAGCGACGCATCGACCCACCCTGGCGAAGCGATTCTCCGGCAGATGAAAATCGCGAAATCGATAGCGCCGGCGACTCAAGAGATTCTGTGGCTTCCTGGGGCAAACGCTCGTGCGACTGGATGGCGTAGGTGGCGATGCGGTTGAAGACCTCCGAGGAGGTTGGCGTGGATCGTCGACAAAGACCCGTCGTTGCCTGGCACATGGCGTTGAGCATGGTGACGATCTCGTCGCCCGAGCACCTCGCCTGCCGACGATGACGCGCGACGGGTTCATGCGCAGTGATCTACCACTGAGGTCCGCCATCGTGATGGCTCCGGCCCCCTCGGAGTTGGGCAATCGCTCCTCGAAAGCGACGACGTTGGGATGCAGCTCGCTGAATTCCCCAGACCGAGCTCCAGAGCCCGCTCAACGGTGATGAGCCGCTCTCTCGGGCGATCTCATTGGCCAGAGCCCGCAAGGTTGTCTTGCCGGCATTCGTTGCGCCGGCAATCCTGTGCAGGGCATGAACGTCGCGGGCAGAAGGCGGCAGCCAGGGGACTTTCGAGCGTGCCCAGCCCGACCAGCTCATCCAAACCCACCCTGTCAACGGGCTCGACGCAACGAGCGCCGGACGGGCGCACAGTCGCTGATCGCCGACAGGCGCGACCCGTCGGGCAGCCGCAGGTCAACTGGGGATTAGCGGAATCAGAGGACGCGAGACGGGTCAGGTACGAGGCCCAGGACCTGGACCAACTCGACGAAGCTCGTCGTCGGAGTCGGCCACGGGGGTGCGCGCTCCTCGCGTCATCTGCGTGGACGGACGATCTGTCGCAACCGTTGATATCGATGTCTCTCCTCGGATCTGCAACGGCTGAAGACGGCCGACCCCGAACAAGGGCGGCGTGGATCCCTGGGCGACCTCATCCTCATCCCCCGCCGATAACGGACTGCGCCCCACGGCGATTTCGCTCGGCGTGCTGGTCGAGCACCCGGCTGATAAAGGCGCGGGCGAACTGGCGCTCCATCCTCCGAACTCATGGGCGGGATGCCGTAGCGGCGTCGTCATGACGCTGCTGAGCGAGGAATCGGCGACCTCCTCACGCATCTGCCGCAGATTCTGATCAGCACTCATCGCGAAACCCCCAGAACGCGCATCGGCGGGACGACGAAACAGACGACACCACCTCCGCGCCGGTTGCACGCGCAGAAGACTTCGTCGCCGACAGAGTGCCGGACGACGTCCGGCCAATGAGTCAGCGGCATCACGATCAAAAGCAAGAGCGCCGACGCACCGGCGCGTCAACACCGCTGGACGCAGCAACCGTTGAAGATCACCGGCCTCGCGACGATGCCTCCACGGACGACGAGAGGGACCAGATCGGGCCGTTCCAGCGCGACGCGCGGTCTCCTCCGCCACCCAGCGCAAACGGTCCCGTAAAGTGAGCGTAGAGTACGCCGCACCTCGCACCAGCGGCAGCGCGCGTCGCGAGGACAGGGCGACGGGCGAGACTGGGGGAGCCGAGGGACGAGCCGACCGACATCTGACACCACATCGCGCGTTGTGCGCAGCGCGCGGCAACGCCGCGCCCCAGCTGGAAGGCCGCGGCGACGCCTGCTCGGGGCAGGGCATCTGGCAACGTCAGGGCCGCCGTCGACCAGCGTCGTGTGCTCCTCGACGGGGGCGTCAGGGTTGTTGCGCGTGGCGGCGGCCGGTGAGAGCAGGCCGCGCTCGGCATCCAGAGAGGAAGGCCGTTGTCGGCGCGACGGCGGTAAATGAGGTCTTGAGCCGGCAGGGTCGGCAGTGACCAGGAGGACGTGACGGGCCACCGCGGCGCTGGGACGTGGGCATGGTCGATCGTCGTGCCGGGGGCTCCCTTGGCGGAGGCGAGGAGAGAAGCATCAGTGATCGCCGATCGGTCGCCGGCGGCGGTGACGACGACGGCCGCATTGCCCAGGCTCCCAGCGCCGCCGCGCGCCGGATCCCTGAGCGGAGGGGACCAGGACGGATACGGTGGCGCCCGGGTCAGTGCCGTCCGCTTCCCCGAGGTGAAGACGGCGTCGAGGCACCCTGAGCGCCCGAGATCGAGTCGAGCCGTCTGGCGGAGACGTTCCCCGATGCTGACGACGTCTCCCGCTGAGAGCCCGGCCGCGAGGAAGCGCGCGCGCCTCCAGCGAGCCGACGACGCTCCACGCCCCGTCCTGGGTGGGGAGGGTCGGTGATCTGGTGGTCTGGACGAGCTCGCCCTTGTCGAGGGCGACCTTCGCGGTCTGTCCCACGGTGCTCGTGGCGCGGCGCTGGCGAGGATGAGTACTGCTGCTGGCGGCACACGGGCATCGAGGCGAGGTCCTCGAGGGGCGATGACGCGAGCCGGCCTCGATCGGCTTGACCACGATCAGCATCTCCTCGCGCTGGTCGATCGCGCGCGCCAGCAGGCTCCGGCCAGCAGGGCTCCGCCGCGATGAGGATCACGGCAGCGGCGAGCAGCGGCCGCGCATCGCGCGAGAGACCGACGGGAGGCGCCCGCGGGGACTTCTTCTCCTCCTGGGCGCGGGTGGAGCCGGTGGCTCCTGGCATCGCGATCACGACGTATTGCGGGACGACGGATATCGGTTGGAGAGGTCATCTCGGTCCGGTAGGGGTGGACGGCAGGGTCGTCTTCTAACATACCGAACTGATCTCGGGCGCGCGCTTCGCCCGATCCGTCCGCTGATCGGGCGATTTCGGCTGACAGATTTTGCTTGCGGATCGCGTCATGACGTGCAAGCCTGGATCGGCGGCCGCACTGCGGCATCCTTGCGGTGCGGTCCGGCGTCGACCGGACGCCATCCCCTGCGAGACGAGGAGCACCTATGCCGCTTTCATCAGATCTGGCCACTCTACAGACCCTGCAGCAGCGCATGTCGGGGATCGTCGAGCCCAGCCTCGATCGTCTCGGCAGCGCCAGCCTCACACGCATCCGCGGTGTGAGGCCCGAACGCCGACTCTTTCCGGTCGGCCTGGGACGGTTCCGTCCGAAGCGCTGAGTCCAGTTCGAGGCGGGTCCTGGCCAGCGCCGCCTGCGATGTGGCGAACAACCACAACAACATCGCGGAAGGGCTAACGGCGTAACCGACCAGCCCGAGACTGCCGCAGGTTCGAATCCTACGACGCCTGAGCGTCTGTCAGATCTGTCGGTGTGGCCGGGGTCGAGTATCAACTCCCGCGGCTCTCGGCTTTCCTGTTACGATCTCGAAAGGGATCCGGAGTGGGGCAGACGGGCGGGAGACTCGGGAGCGGGCCGCCAGAGAGCGGCAGCCCGTGGAAGCCGGTGAGACGTCGACGGTTCGCTCGATGCGCGCATCGTCCAAAAGAGCACCCGGCGCAGCGACCGCGTAATGTATCAGGCATGCTCACGCATGGTCCCGTTTGATCACCGCCATGCTCGATCGTTCCACATCAACCCGGCGGAGAGTAGCGACGACGCACGACCGACCGTCACACATCGACGCGACGTCTCGATGTTTCAAGATGGTTCTTAACCGAATATCTACACTGGGTACGTAGATTGACTCTCACTTCGAGGGAATCGAGAAGGTACGGAGATGCCGGAACATCACTGAAACGTATGAGTGATAAGCGGATCGACGAAATAAGGTAAGAGCCTACTCAGCGTCATTTTCAGTGCAACGATTCAACTCGCGGGATGCGGCGGAATCCCTCGACCACTACACTCCCCGACCGGCGACGGTGCGCCGCGCAGATGGCGATGAAGGTTGTGCCGACGTTTTGATGGCGTCCGGGGGTGGCGCGAAGGCGTCTTGCTAGTGTGTTCCTATGCCGCGATACCCTGCGTTTCCGTGCGCCTCCCGCCAGTGGCCGGAGGTCATCGGCTCATGTCCGACCGCCTGCACTGCCCGTGCGGGCGGTTGCCAATTGTCGATCGGTGCCCGGTTCGTCGCCGCGCGCTGGCGATGGCGGCGCCGATGAGCTCGGCCTCCAAGCTCGGAGCGCACGACGGCGTCCGCCGTGCGAAGGCCACGGTCAGGTGAGTGGGACTGTTCGATCGTGCCTGCGAGGGCTACTGTCCGAACCAGGATGAATCGGCGATGAACGATTGAGATCGCGCGGGATCGATGCGGCGGAGGACAGTGCTGCGGGTCCTGCGCAGCCGGCCGAGGACGGAGGAACCGCAGACGACGATGTTCGTCGAGAGAGACGTGCGCGAGCCTCGGCCGTCAGGGCTCCGGTGACCGGGTTCAGGTACGGCTGGGTCAGGTGCAGTCGGGTTCGGTCGCGACCGGTCCTGCGATGAGCAGAGCCTTTCGAGGCTGACGGTCGTGGTTGACGGCGGCGGGCCTTCAGCGCCATAAACGTCCTTGGCGTATGCAGGGTCCGGCGGGTGGGGAGGCTCCGGCTCATCGCGCGCGACTCCAGCGGATGGAAGAGGGCGCAGGATACCGCGCCGTAACCGGTTGCGAACCGCGCTGACGACCTCGCCAGCGGTGCCAGGCCGGACTGGATCAGATCGACCGGGCTATCCGCCACTGCCGCTATCACCGCTCATGCGCGTCGGCGCTCCACCGCTGAGACGGCTTGGCCAGCCTCGCAGCCGATGTTGAACTGCTCGTCTCTTGGTCTCTGGAAATCCAAAAGTGCCGTCCGGCGCGGTGGTAGAGTAGCACCAACCTGGTCGAGACCGCGCTTGACGTCTTTATCTCCCGATCTCCGGATGGATCCATACCTACCGTCAGAGGTTCCATCGTCGACCACCCGATCCGTCTGACGGTCTTTCCCGCTGTCGCGGACGGCTCCCAGCAGATCATCCGAATCGTCAGACCCGCTGTTGTTGAGAAGGGAGGCGGTGAGACTGCTCATGGTCTGCACGCACGACATTTTCGCCATGCCGTTGGCCCGCAGTCGCACTGGACTCCTGATCCTCATTGAACGGCTGTGACGTCGTTCTACAGGAAATTGACATCCTGCAGCGCCGGCGAAGAAGCCGTTGGTCCTGCACTGAGCGGCAACCGCCTCGCCACGGCTATAAAGTCTCGCTCGCTCCTTGCGGCGTGGCGATCGGCGTCGTCGGGCACCTTCTGATTGTGAGACGGTCTGCGGTTCTCTGAGGCGACTGGACGCGGTCTCGTGCAGGAGATCTGACCAGCGAGATTCGACAGGGCCCGGTCGGTGAAGAGGCGGCCTGTAGTCGATCGTACGTCGTCATCCCATCATCCGCTTCCATTTCCCCGGAGCTTACGGGGCTCACCGGATTCGCCTGTTCCGTGGATTCGACGACGCTGTCCGGGTGGTTTGCGAGCGTTTGGGACACGAGTTCCTCACCATCGGGCAGGGTCACGGGCTTCTCGCTGCTCCCAATGCCGCTGAGAATCCCTGACTGGCTGTCGCCGAGGCGTAATCCTGGTAGGACCTCCTCCTGACTCATCACCGCCGGGTCCGATGAAACCCAGCCCTGGTCGATCTCATAGGCCATCGTCGTGATCGGTGGCCCATCCTTTCTCCTTCAGGAGCCCCCAGCCGACCAGATCCTGCACGCGTCGAACGGTCTCCTCTCGTTTGCCTTAGCGGCGGGATCCGCGCCCCTGCCCGTCGGGGCGGGCGACCAGCGTTTCTGCGCCGCCTGAGTGACTGCCGGTCATAGCATGGACGACGCCCGCGAGCGGATTACCCGGGTAAAGGTTCTCCGGGAGGAAGAGTCATTCGGAGGTTGCTCAGGCGGTTCAACCAATCCTCGGGCTGGTGTTGTCCCACTTCTGCGGCGAGTGGTTCTCCATGCGCTGGGGCCAGGGTGGCCAGCATCCGAGTCACTGTAATCCAGGCCCACAGACTCCAGCCGTCCTGTCTCGGTTGCCGCTCCGCGAAGCCATCAGCATGCCGTTGAGAGCCTTGAGGCGTTCGGACTTGCCCTTCTCCTCGGTGGTATCCGCGAGCTTGTTGGCGTAGTCGGCCGCCTGAGTGTCCGGCCAGGTGTACGATGCGGTCGCCAGATTATGGCCGAGCGCGCTGGTCAGATCCTGGGCGGCCTCAGGCGCAAAGACCAGTCCGTCTGGTCCTTCGCATCCCTGAGCCGTCATCTTATTCTGAATGTCGCGGGCAGACTCGAGAAAGTCGTTCCGGGTCGATATCGGCCAGCAGAGCATTGGCGTAGGCCGGATCGTCCTGACCGAGCCTCACCCGGGCCAGAAGAGCATCCCAATCGTCAGGAGCGCAACCGCCCTTCGCGCATAATCGGAGAGCAGAAGCGGCATCCTCCCAAGCCTGGCTGTCGGTATCAACATTGTTGGACACCGTCGCATTCTCCGCGCCAGCCTCTCTGCCGTCCCAAACGATATAGGAAATGGATCCGTTCGCGCCGGTGGTGGTTAGCCCGCCTCAACAGCCGCATCCAGCCGCCTTCGCGGACTCGTCCTCGTCCTCCAGGTCAACGAAGGACGACCGACAATGCTCGAAAAGATCCGCTGAGGACGTTGATGATTCTTCATAATCACTGACATCGACGACATCATCCTCATTGTCGACCAGCAGTGTCTCGTAGCCTTTAAGGCCGTCGATCAGCGTCTGCAGCGCGTCAGGACTACGCAGACCGTCGGGATCAAAAACACGTACGTCACCATGCACTCCACTTGGTCCTCGAGTCGATGACCTCAACGTACGTCGGCTACGACTCACTCATCCTCGACCGCGGTGGCAGCGTCGGCTGACCCGATGGAACCGCTCCTGTGCGGGGACACGTCAGTCTCACACACCCTACTACCCGGACCCTCGTCAATCAACCTCCCTCGGGCATCGCACCCCACGCGCGGCATGGTGAGAGCCGCACGCGCCCCGAGCGCCGCGCCGTCGTTCGGTCGGTGAGACGCAGGCCGCCCGAGCACGTCGAGCGGCGGCTGGTGCGAGTCGGGGCAGGGCAGGGCCGGCAGCGACACCCTCCACATCTACACCACCACCCCAACAAAACAAAATGAACAACCATTGCACGCAACAGACGCCGCGACCGACGCACATACAATCCAGATGAAGAAGACCAGCGGCATCTCTCACGGACCCCATTCTCCACCACCGGGACACGACAATCCGGACCACCATCCACGGTGGACCCACGGTGTCGAACGTGATAAACTAGTAAGTGTGAAGCAGGCTACTGACCTTGGGTATCTCGTGCCCTAACCTAAAACACAATGCTACCGGGACAGCCTGGTCGCACACCAGACAACCGCGAACGAGTACTACATGGACATGTGCAGGGACGATGGAGGATGTCAACCTGCTCCAGCACGACCAGACCATCAGCGATGGGGCGTGGGTCTCACCGTCCGCGGACAAATGGTGCACCGTATGGAGACACTGGGTCAAATACATCAAAGACTCCTCGATCTGTACTCGTCGATGTCTCCGGACGCCGTGGCAGCGGAGCGGCAGGCACATGATGTCGATACTGATACTGACAACACGTGGAAAGTAGATTGGGTTGACCCCGCCACCTGGTGACCGGTCTGGTGAGCCTACGGCTAGCATCCGACGAGAACTAGCGAAAGGACCGTCGTGACGAAATCAAAGCGAATCTGGACGATCTCCCGTGCGACCGCCGCCAGTCTAAAGGAGCCACGGCGACGTCCGTGGAGCAGATACAACGACCTGTACTCAACAGCGAAGACGCTGGATTTACCCAGAACACGTCTTCTGGGTCTGCCGGGTTACGTCGAGAGTCTGCGTGATGAGGCCTCGTTCCTGAGCGCCAAGGCCGACTGGCTGGAGATCGTCAACGCTGGCGACGACGACCGCTCCCACCGGGACCGTCACCTACGAGATCCTTCCGGCCTCAAAGATCCGACGAATCTGGCAAGCATGGAGCGCACTGGCTGGGCAGGGCCATCGCTGATACCGCCGAGGACCTGACTCTCCTGACTACAAGGAACGATCTCGCACGAAGCCCTCATCGTCAGATGGAGCGATGGAGACGACGAGAACGTCATGTCCTCGATGTACACCGACCTGGGCCCTGAGGGAGTCCTCGCCCTCACCCGGGCCGTCGGTGTGCATGCGACCAATCAGGCAAGCGAAGAAGAGTCGGAAACAGCGAAGACGCTACTCACAGACATCAAGGAGGGTTGGCCGCGGCAACCAGCAGCTAGCCCTCTTCCCAGGCCCGAGAGTTCGGTCGGCGACTCGTAAACTCCGCTAGAGAGCCGACCAGAACGAAGACTCTGATATTTTTCGGATCAACCTCTCAAACAGACGCGCTCAACTGGCTACATTTACAGCAACACCGACGCCACAATGCCTTCATTCTCGGCGTCGCCGAGAAAATGGACGAGATCCAGCAGCAGGACAACGCTCAAGGAATCAGTGATGGTTGGTCCTGCGAACCACTCAGTTTCCTTTCCTCCGTGGTCGACGAGGCAGACAGGATCTGGATGTTCGACACCCCCTCGGTCGTCCTTCACGCCCTAGGTGACCATGGGCAGGCCGTCACCAATTCTTCAATGAAACGAGTGTCGGTTGACTTACTGCAGCCCGCTGAGCACGACTACGCAGAGGAGTTACTCAGGTAGCTGCAGCCGCGCTGGACGCAGCCTCCACTACCCCGGCCGTCGCGAGCAATGATCCGGCAGAGCAGCACACTGTGTCCTCCTACGGAGTCAACGGTCTCATGGGCCGCGACGACATCGGACCATACCTGGACAAAAGATCCCAGCGGTCATTTCAAATTTTCTGGCGTACAAGGTACAGAAACTACGTCATCCATGGAACATATCCTTGAAAATTATTTGTTTTTCCGTTGGAAATTCATACGCAAATAATGGAGGAGATAGAAGGCCCTAAATCTGATGATGATGACAGATGGCGTACCCGACCAACTCTACACAATCTACGGACCTGCTGGAGGCGATGCCAAGCGCTCCATGGTTCGGCATCGATGCTCTCAACAAAAGCTCTCGGTCTCATCGGCCGTGACCCGCAATCCATGCTCCAATATGCGTACGAGCGTGTCCAATGCGAGACACAGAAGTCCTCAGAGATGAACGATGAAAGTCTTAAAAGCACGATAATGTACTGGGCTGGGGTTGAGGGCGCCTTATCGAATGCCATTGGGACAGGCGCCATCGATGATGCCGAGGCCAGAGACGAGTGCGCTCAGGCCTGGATCGAGCTCGGATCAACCGGCGCTGATCAGCTGACTGACATGGCACAAGGTAAGGCTAATGTGGCGGGCTGGCTGCTGACGAGTTCATTGATTTACTCGCCAACAAGGCGAAGGATAGCTGGGCGAGTAACACGTCAGACGAAACAAAACGGCAGACCGAGCTGGCTGACCGAGCCTTGTTCGACTACCGGCTGAGGATGCTGTTCGCTTGCGATCAGGCCGGTATGAACGGTTACCAGGAGCGCGACGCGGACGGCAATCTGACACGCCCCTTAGAAGAGGCCGCGGGAGCCGCCGCCGTCGAGCAATCAGACGGCAGTTATCGACTCATTACGGCGGATGAGTTCAACGCCCTGCCCGAGGATGAACGCTCCACGGTGGCGCAGACGCTCAACAGCCTGGCGAACAGCCCGAAGGGCCTGGGTGCTCATATGCTGACCAGCAATATCGAGGACACTTTCAACACCGAGTTTCTGGAGAAGTTCTGATGCGTTCGCGATGGTGGCGAGTGGTCGTGAGTTGTTCTCGTGGTGGCCGTGGCCGTGGGCATGTACGAGTACAAGGCGAGCACGCGAAAGAACGAGACGGAGAAGGACACCTCCCCCCTGCGTTCGCTGATGCTGACCCGTCAGGACATCCCCGACGCCACCGACATCACCTGGTATGACACCGGCAGATGCAGAGTAACTGCCCCCGAGGCGGATAGCATCGTCAACCTCGCTATCTCCGGGTGCCGGACCCACTTGACTGTCGAGGCGCATCGAGCCGCAGCGCCTCGCGTCACCGAAGCTCGTGTTCAGCGTCATCGAGGTCTTCGCCGGGCGATCGGGTCCGATGGCTGCGCGACGCCGTCGCTGAGTGCGAAGGCACCGCCGATACTGTGTATCCATGGCTCGACCAGCCACACCGCCCCGGGCCAGGACACGATCGTGACCATCACGTCCCTGGCCCGGCCGGTCTGTCCCGGCAGCGCTTTCGGCTTCCACCAGACCGCCACCGCACAGGTCGAAAACCGGACCCGCAACAGCGGCCATCGACAGGGTGTACACGCCCCGTGATGCGACGACCAACGGGGCATCATCATGGTGCGCACTGCCGCCCGGCGACGGCAGCACCCCGCCCCCGACATCACCGACCTGCTCACCACCGCCTCCACCGCGCGACGCCACCCTCGACCTCACCCAACTCACACGACCATCGGCTAACCACCAGCCCAGATACCGCGATCGGCAAAGACACATCCGTGAGAAGAAGCGAGAAGGAGACGTTCTAATGCGTTCGCGATGGTGGCGAGTGGTCGTGGTTGTTCTCGTAGTGGCCGTGGCCGTGGGCGTGTACGCGCACAAGGCGAGCACGCGAAAGAACGAGACGGAGAAGGACACCTCCCCCCTGCGTTCGCTGATGCTGACCCGTCAAGACATCCCCGACGCCACCGACATCACCTGGCCCACGGGGACGAAGCAGATGAGCATCTGTCGCCGACTCCATGCTCGACGTCACGTCTCCCGGACGCCGAGACCTCCTCAACCATCGAGCACATCGAAACCGGCGGCGCCTCCGTCACCGAAGCCCTCGTGCTCAACATCAACGAACCCTCGCCGGGCAACCAGGCCCGATGGCTGCGCGACGCCGTCACCGACTGCGACGGGATCACGTCAGCACAACCCTACTTATGGCCCAGCTCGCCCACGCCCTCGTCAGGCCAGGACGTGTCCGCGACCATCACGCTCCTGGACCCGGCCGGCCTGCCCGACGGCGCTTTCGGCTTCCACAAACCGCCACCGCGACCGTGCCACCACCGTCAACTGCGACATCCTGCTTCGCCCCGTGATGCACGAGACCAACGAGCATCATCATGGTGCGACCGCCGTCGCGACGGCACCCTGCCCGAGCATCACCGACCTGCCACCACCGCCTCCACCGCGCCGACGCCACCCTCGACGCTCAACTCACACCCCGGCACCATCTCCGACCACCAGCCCGGACGCCAGCGAAGAATCCGGGCATCCCGCCGACGGCCCCGCTGACACGACCGCCGCCACCAACCTGCCGGCAACCGCCTCAACCAGCGCCCTGCCCGGCCGGGCGCCACCATCGCCCCGGATCCATCCGCCAAAAAGGTGGCCCGAAGACACGGCGCGCGTCTGCTCTGACGCTACTAGATGAGAGGAGGGCCACTCGTGGCCACGACCGACGATGAGACCGCTGAGCTTCTGAACCAACTCAAAGCGCGCCTCCGGCGTCAACGACGAATGGTTGGCGCGCTGGGATTCGGCGTGGCGGCAGTGGGGGCCGAGCGATGCAGCAGACCCCCGACGGCCCTGCCCGGGCGCCCCGGACTGGATGCAGTCGTTCATACCCCACTGGCATGACGTGGACTTTTTCTGCCCCCTGCCCTGCGTGGGCCGCGTCGCCTACTCCGAGGCGAACTGGCCCGCCCTGGCCGTCGAGCACGACGACCTGACCCTGTCCGCCGAGCTCATGGGCGATACGGCGCCCGATGTCAACGCGGTCAGCCGGGCCTGGGCCGTAGCCAGGCGCAACGGCGGACGGCCGGCGCTGACCGTGAGCCTCCTGCCGGCCGCGCCCTGGGGCCGCGCGGTCACCGGGGCGATTGAAGCCCTGTACGTGACGGACGTCGACGCGAGGACCAGGCCGGACTCATCACCGCGATCCTGGACCGCCGACCGGCCGCGCCCCTGCTCGTACCACCCGACGGCTGGGCCACCGGCCCCGTGCACGCGTGGGAGTGGTTCATCACCTGATTCGACGCGCCCGTCCTCCAACGGTTCCGCCTGATCGCGCCGTCGTCCCCGCCCCACTCGACCGGACGGGAACGACGGCGCACGTGATGTTCGTCCCTTCATGTGCTGAGGGTTGCCCTGTCCCATCGGCACCGCATAGCGTGTCCCCGACCATCTAGAGCAACTGAGAGACCTGGCTCGCGGACGTTGCAGCAACCCCCGCTTGCGGTGCGGGTGCTTCCGCCAGGACCGATGGAGGACTACGTGAGCGACGAAGAACCCTTGACGGGCGGGACCCTCGAAGGGTCGGCCGACACCCCGGGCCGAGTCGAGGACTCGGCCCGGGCCGACGCCGACAATGCCGCCGAGTCGACCAACTCCGCCGATGACTCCGGCCCCGCCGAGGGACACACCACGATGAAATAGCACGCGGCGTCCACAGGTCACCGCCTGCGCGACGGCTCGCGAGGTCCACGCCCCTGGACAGGCTGACCCTCGACGTCCCCGCGGGCTCCATCCACGGCGTCGTCGGCACCTCCGGCGCCGGCAAGTCACCGCTCGTGCGCTGCCTGACCGCCCTCGAACAGCCCTACCAGCGGCGAGGTGCGCGTCGCCGGTCAGGACCTGACGTCGCTGAGCGCCCGCGGACTGCGTGAGGCCCGCCGCGCCATCGGCATGGTCTTCCAGCACGCCAACCTCCTCGACTCGCGCACGACCGCCCAGAACATCGCCTACCCCTGGCACTGGCGGCGTGAGCGCGGGCGGGCGCCAGCAAGCCGTCGAACGGATGCTCCAGCTCAGTGGTCTAGCCGGCCGCGGATCCTCCTACCCCGCCCAGCTCTCCGGCGGCTGAGCAGCAGGTCGGCATCGCCCGCGCCCTGGCCGACCAGCCCGCAGTCCTCCTGTGCGACGAGCCCACCAGCGCATTGGACCCGGACACCACCCGCTCCATCCTCAATCTCATCCGCGACGTGCGCGACAGCCTGGGCGTCACCGTCGTCATCATCACCCACGAGATGAGCGTGGTCCGCCAGATCTGCGACTCCGTCAGCCTCCTGGAGGCCGGGCGGGTCGTCGAGTCCGGGCCCCATCGAGAACGCCGTGCCCACGTCGACTCCCGGCTGTCCGCGAACTCGTTCCGCCCCGGACGTGCCCGACGCCGTACGCGCAGCCGACGACACCGTCATCGACGTGGCCTGACCGCCCGGCCCGGCAGGCCGCCGCCCAGGTCCTCGCCTCGCCGCGGATCAGGGGCCGACGTCGCCGGGGGCGTCTTCGGACGCTCGGCACCGCCCAGGTCGGGCGGCTCGCCCACACGATTCCGCCGATCGCTGCGCCACCGCAACCGGGGTGCTGCGCGAGGCAGGCGTCTCCGGAGGGTCCGCGCATGAGTACCCTGCTGACGGTCCTGCCCGATATGCAGTCGCCGCCGGCCATATCGAGCCTCGCATCCGCCCCTGCCCGCCGCCGGCGGGCGCTGGATGGAGAACCGGGACCTGACCGAGAGCTGTGGCGGCCACCTGGAGACCTTCGCCATGACCGTATCAGGAACTCTGACCATCGCCTCTCGGCGCTGCCCCTGAGACGCACATCACAGGGCCCGCGTCAGCACTGCAACCGGATCGTCTACGAGATCGTCTGCAGATCTGATAAACATCGAACCAATGCCCTTCATCATCCTCATGGTCGCCATCATGTCGCTCACGCGCTTCCTCGCGTGGCGCATCCATCGGCTGGCAGGCGGCGCGTGCCGCTGACCATCGGGGCCATCGCCTTCACGCCCGTCTGGTCGAGACGGCGATCAGCTGACGTCGACCAGGCAAGGTAGAAGCCCGACCATGATGGGCGCCTCCGCCCAGATCACATGGGGAGTCCTCGTGCGCGAGCGCTGCCGACACCTCATCGAGTCAGCCACCGTCACAATCATCACCCCTCATCGGCTACTCGGCGCATGGCGGAACCGTCGGCGGCGGCGGGCTCCAGCGACATGAGCCGTCCAATACGCGCAAGGGCAACGAGGCGACGTCGTGATCGTCACCGTCGTGCTCATCGTCATCGTCGTCGGCATCATCCAAGTCTGCGGCGACTGCCCAGCCGGCTGGTCGACCGCTGAGCCTCGGACCGAGAAGTGGCGCCCGCCGACGCGGCACCCTCCCGCTCAGGTGCTGGGTCTTCCGGCCCGTCACGCCGGACCCGCCCTACCACCCGCTTCTTCTCGCGAACAGGAACATCATGACCACCAGCATCTCGCCGTGCAGTCCTCGCCGGAGCTCGTCTCGCCGCCGCCTGACTCTGGCCGCCTGCGGCAAGACAGCCAGCGGCGCGAGTCAGTGACAACATCACGATCAGGACAGCGTCGCCACCCATCTCCATCGGCGCCACCCCGCAGCCCCACGTCGTCATCCTCGGTGGATCCAGGACAATCCTGGCGCCGACGCCGGCCTCAACGCGGACATCGCGAGGCATCGACGACTACCAGGTGCCGAATGCGTGCGAACGACGGCTCCCTGCCGCGAACTACTTCCAAACGCCCAATTTCCTCAAGCAACAGATCGACGACAAGAACTACGACCTGGTCTCCATCGCCAACGTGCACGTCGAGCCGCTGGGCATCTACACCTCCAAGGGGTACACCTCCGTGGACCAGGCGGCGGACGGGGGCAAGTTCTGCTCAGCAACGACCCGGCCAATATGACGCGGTTACCGGCTACCTCGGAAACCGCGGGCCTCATCACCCCTCGACACTCCAGCTCCGAAAGCGACCGACACCGACGTCGCGGGCAAACCCCGAGAACCTGCAGTTCTACCCCCTGGACGCGGGACAGATCCCCGCCTCGATGCCCGACGCGGAACTCGCGATCATCAACGGCAACTACGCTCTCGGCGCCGGACTCAAGCCGAGCGAGGACGCACTCGTCCTCGAGCAGGGCAGAGCTGACTCGCCGTACGCCAGCAGGCTCGTCGTGCGCACCGGGACAAGGACAACGAGTACCCGTCAAACTCGCCGAACTCGCGAACTGCGACGATCTTAAGAACTACATCGAAACGGGACCTGGATCGACGGCTCCGTGGTCCCGCGTTCTGACCGTCAACCCCATCGGCCTCGCGCCGCCCGCCGCCGACGCATGCGAAGATGCCCCGTGACGCGGCACTCCCTGCAGAGACACCCTCGCCGATCGTGACGCCCGGCCCCGACGCCGCCCCCTCCTCACCACCGACATACCTGCCGTGGGTGGCCCGGGATCGCCGTCACCCGACGAGGCCGCCGCACCCGGCGCCGACCACGCATTCTGGTCCACCAGCGCGGGCGGTACCACCTGCGGACAGGGCCCGCGCCCGAGCGGGCCGTGCTCTATCCACGGCCGCAATGACTTCTTCTTCCAAACCCACCTGGCCGACGCTCCTCCTCACCGCCGGCTACGGGTTCTGCCCTGGACCTGCGCGCGCCTGCGGGCGAGCGGCGTCGACCACCCCTCCCGCGACGTGCACGGCCTGCCGCGTCCATGACGAGGAGATCACCGCGCGCTGCGGATCATCCACACCGAGCGCCCACAGCGGCGACGTCGTTCTCAACAGCCTACCACGGGCGGGCTGGCGGCCATCGGGCAGGCCGACCACCCGGAAGCGTGTCGGCGCTCGTCTCACTCGCCGTGGCTGCAGCTGAACTCCTCCGGGCTCGCACGCTCTTACGGGTCAGGCCTTACGTCGACCTCGATTTCCGCGGCGCGACCTGAGAAGATCGATCCGGCGCAGCGCGACGGGCTGCCCTGGCGGGCGCGTCGCAGCCGACGCCGCGACCGCCGTCCCGGTGGACGCTCCGACGCGACCGATCGGCGAGGATCTGTACGCGCAGTCCCTCGCACCGGCACTGGGCGGGGAGTGGAGTTAGGACCTGCGTAGCAAGCCATCAGCCTGCGTCATCTCGGTGCGGGCGGCTTCCTCGCGGGCAATCCGCGAGGCTCCAACGGGAGGTGCGCCACGGGCTGGGGCTGAGGACTCCAGCGCTCCGTGTGCTGCTCGACGACGACGGGGCGGTCCGGAACCGACGCGGGAGGAGGCGCGCCGCAGCGACGCGTCGTGCCGTCGGTCGAGCAGATCGTCGAGGCGCGCCAGCTGCTCGGTCGGATGTCACGACCGCCATGGTCCTGCAACGAGTGCACGACCTGGCTCTTTCGCCCCCCCCACACACCCTGACCGAATGGCACCAGCCTGATACCAACCGACACCAACAACCAACCCCCCCACACCCCCCCCCCCCCACCGCGCGCCGTCCAGCGCGGCGCAGGGCGAGGGCGTCACCCAGTTCCCGACAACCTGAAGCGTCGACGGGGTCACCTCCACCGTCCCGCACCAGGGCCGTGGCGTCGATCCAGGTCAAGAAGGCGGTCGCCGGCAGCGACTGCGCGGCGGGCCTCGCGCGCCGCCGGGTCGAACTCGCGGACATGCGGATGCGATCAGCGCGCCGAGGCGCTCGGCGCGGCGCACCAGCGCGCCGCGATGAGCGCGGTCATGGCTGGCACGCTGGTCGGCGCCCGCGGTTCGGCGTCACCGATCCGGTGGGCGGCGTGGCCGACGACGGCGCGTCCATTTGGCAGCGCGCGGCGGCGTCGGACCCACTGCGCCATCCGCGCTCGGCCAGCAGTGGCGGCGGCGCGTCGATAAGCTGCGTGCTCCGCATCCGGAGACGGCCGAGGTGTCGACGACGCCGCTGCCCGCCCCGAGGTCGGAGGTGCGCCGGCCGCTGCGACGGTCGGATGAGAACGACTCCTCGCCATGGCCGAGCGGCGGATGTTCCCGGTGCAGACCACGGAGACCGTGTACGGGCCGTCAGGGTCGCGAGGAGCACGGCAGGACGGAAGGCGTGAGGCATTGCGGCACGCGGGTCAGGCTCTCGCGCTCGGGCGGCCCGTGGCGACCGAAGCAGTCTCGACAGCGCACCGGGCGAGCGGGCGGCGAGCTGGTGAGCCGATGGGCGCAGCGGCGATCGAGCGCGACGCCCGCCGCACGTCGACGCAGAAAACGTGCGCATGCCGACGGCCTCGACCGCCCTGACCGTGACGTATCGCCGTCGTCGCCACGTCGGCGGCCCTGGCCGCGCCCGCCTAACGGCGGCCCTGCGCCTGGTCACGGCCTGCCCTCGACGAACCGGATGCGCGCTGAGCACGCGCCGCGCGTCCGGACGCCCGCGCGACCTCTGGACCGGCGCGCCGACGTCGTCCTCTATCCTGACCAGCCAGCCGGCACCGGTGGCGCGCGCGCCGGAGCCCTCGCGGACACGGTGACGGCTCTGGTCGCGATCCTGGTGCGCGCCTGCGCGTCGACGCCGTGTGCCATCGCCTGCCAGCCCGACTGCCACACTGGGCAGCCGCCATGGCTGGCATCGCCACTCCACCTTGCGCCTGTTGTGGACCTGGCCAGTTCGTGCGCGTCCACCGGAGCGGGCGACGTGGCTCCGCCGGGCGCGCGCGACTCATCGCGCTCCGGAATCGGCGCCGTCACGCTGACCATGCGGACCTGCCAGAACCGCCTCGGATTCGGCGACGTCAGCCTCGCTGCGCTCCGCATGGCTCGGCAACTCGCGTGGGCATATCCTGGCCCATCACCCTGCTGGATTACTCCGCGGAGGGCTGGCCGGCGTCCGTCCTCCTAGCTGCTACGCCGGGCGACTGGAAGTGCAAAGCACACGCCTTCGGCTACGCGAGCCGGCGCCTGGCTGGCGTGGATGCTCACGTCTCGCCTGAGTGCGGCCGCGCGTCACTCGCCAGGGGTGCTCGACGTCGACGGTGCGGCCGTGCCTCAGGCGGCGCTGAGATCCCTGGCTGATGCGCCCTGGCGCGTCATGCCGAGGATATCGCTGATCTGGCTGCCACGAGCGACGCACAGGCTGCGCGGGCGCGGGATAGACCGTCTTCCTGTCGAGTTTGCGGCTTCCGCCATGCGCGAGCCGGGAGCTGCGCCAGTGTGATCGCCATGAGGCTCCGGGTGCGTCCGTGGAGGCCAGCGGCGCGCGCTGTCGGACTCGATCTCCCGGAGCATGTCAGCCGCTCGCATCTCATCGCCTCCCTGAGGTGGTATTTCGGCCGTGCCTTCATCGCGTGGGAAAACCCGACCGGCTCACGTTAACCGCGACCTGCGAGCAGGGTCCCTTCAGGCAGCTGCGCGCCCGATCCACTCATGACGTAACCTCGTAGGGTGATCACAATCGGATTGGACAGGGTACAGGTCGATATCACTCTGGCCGACACCGTGTTTGAAGGCGCCCGGCTCAAGAAGCCCGTGTGGTAATTGTGGTTGTCATACTGGCATGGTGAGCGCACCACCGCACGTGCAGGCCCGCCGGTCGCCTCCAGAGCAGCAGAGGCTGCGGCCGCGCGTCACTCCTGCCAGAAGCGTCTCGACGTCGACGGTGCCAGCTGGCCTCGAAATCGGTCTGCACTGCCCGGCGAGACCGGCCGTCGTGCGCCAGTCCAGGGGCGACGGCCGCGCCACGCGCGCGCCGTCCACGCCCGCCCGCGTCTCCGGTGGCGCGGCCGCCCGCTCCATCTGCGCGTGCGGCCGCGCCGGTGACGATCGGTGACCTTGACGAGGCGGGTGAATGCCCGGCAGACGCTGAGAGACGCTGCCGAGCCGGTGCCCGCCGCGATCGTCTCGGACACGACGCCGTGCCGGCAGCGGGTCCCGCCGCGCTCACGCTGAAACGACCCAGGACCGCCCGAGAGCCCGCTGGAGCGCACCGGCATCTCGCTGCTGGTGTGGGGCGGGGTGATGCTCTCAGACCGGTAAAGCTGGTCATGAGCGCGGCTCAGCGCAGGACATCCTCGACTGCGCCCGACCAGATCGCCCTTGAGGGTCTCGCGGTGCTGCAGCGTCATCGAAGTATGTCTAGCTTCCGCTGCGCTCGGGAACGACGCGACCCGTCCGCCGTCGACGACGACGGCGTGGGCCGGTCCACGCGACCTGCTGTCTGCAGCAGGCCGATGACTGCAGAGGCACCACGTGGCGGCGTCCAGGGCGTCGCGCGCGCATGAAGGGCTGGGAGTAAGGCGGTGCGCGTGTCGCCGGTGAGGCAACGGCGTGATGTGCGGCGCACGTAGCCGAGCCGTGGCCCGGTCCACCAGGTCGTAGGCGTAGGAGTGGGTCTGGATAGCGGCGTCGACACCGTCGAGGCATGCCGCGTGTCGGGAGAGGATCTCATGGCGGTGCTCGGACCACTCGGCGGGGGTGGTCTCGAAGGACGACGCGACCGGGCAGGGCCGCGGATCGCGCCGGGCGAGCTCGACGAGGCGAGGAAGGTGCGCACGGGAGTTGGCGCACATGACGTTGTGCCCGCAGGCGTGGCCGATGCCGCGGGGCGTCGTAGCTCGCGGGGATGGCGATGACGGAATGGGATCCGATGAGGGCGCGGCTGGCGCAGGAGTCGGCGCACGGCGACGCGGGCAGCGGTAATCGCAGACCGGGGCGGGAGACCACCGGCGCGTCGGCCCGCGTCGTCGGGCCGACCACAGCTTCCTGCAGAGCGGGTGTCCATGCCGCATGACGCCGGCGGTCGGCTCCACGCCGTGGAAGCGCGCCAGGGAGCCTGGCGACGGCGGCTCACCGCATGGTGCCTCGGCACAGCCGACCCCGGGGTGGGAGTGGAAGATATCACGGAAAGGTCGGCGATCTCACCGCCGGGGCTCCATCGACCGTCCCGGCCAGGGCGTGGCCTCGCAGGAGAGGCGGAGCGCCATCTCCGGACAGGGCAGCGGCGACCGCAGCGGCGCACGCGGGCGGCGGTTTCAGCGGCCATGCGGTCCTGGACCGCGCAGCAGGGCTCAGTGGGAATTGACCAGATCACGCCATGGCTCCATCATGCCCGACGCGCGCGCGACGGGCAACCGCACCGCCACGGTCAGGCGGATCCCGTAGCTTTTCACCGTTCCGTGATAATCACGATGGCGAACACCTCCCTCCGCGCCAGCACCCACGCCACTTCTGGCATGGCTCCCGGATCGTCACGGCGTCCCGTCTGCGCTCGCGAAATACCTCTGCGCCCGTCGCGCTCTGCGCACCTCCTCGTGGGCGCACTGGTGCTTCTCTGGTCGGCGCCGTCGCCCGGCCAGCGAAGCTGCTCTGGCCCGAGCACCCCGGCCCTTCGACATCGTCCCGGCATGTAGAGAACGGAACGGGCGCAGCAGGCCTTCCTGCGCTTGCTGCAGACATCACCTACCGCAGCAGCGTGCCGGGATCATCGCCGCCCGGCTGCCCCAGCCGAGCGAGACCGATACCTGCAGGAGCGGAGAATGGGGTCCAGTCCTCGACCGTCGGGCGCCGGGTCACTCGCGAGACCGCATCTCGCTCTGGCGGTCGTCGCCCTGACCTCGGCGGATGGGCCGCCGCAGCCTCCGTGCGCCGATGGAGCACGGCTCGTCAAGCACCACCGGTAGTGTGACGGAGATCCTCCTCGTCGTCTCCTCGTGCCGATCGCTCTGGCTCTGGCAGCGACCACCGCCACTGCTCAGCGTTCTAAGCGCCCGGTCTCGAGCACGAGCCCCTGATCCTCGGTGCAGGCGCGGAACGACCCGTATGGTGCAGCCGTCCCTCACCCGATCGCGTCCGCTGGCGGGACCGTCGCCGATAAGGGCAGGAGTACTCGGGACCGAACGACGTCCTCACAGCGCTCGAAGGCTCCGGCCCCAGGACCAGCCGGTCGTTCCGACCAGCTTCGCCTCGACCCGGCTTCTGGACGCTGGACGTCTCGCATCCAGGACATCGTGGCCGGGCGCAGCGGCGTCATCCCTCTCCGGCTGACGGCGTCCAGGGCCTTCGACGACGACGGCTCGGTGTCCTGAGTTCCGCACGTAAGTCGATCCGGCAGTGCGACGACTGCGGCACGAGTACGAGAGCCGAACCCGCCGTCAGCAGTCTCCACCCTTGTCTCATCCACGAGCTGAGCGGGCGGGTACGTGGCCGTGCACCGCCTGCGGGACCCGCTCGATCGCCTCCCCGAGCAGAGGACCGTCGTCCTGGACACCACCATCTGCGGTCAGGCTGCGTTCTGGACCGTCTGAATGACGAGGGTGAGTCCCTGCACCAAATGGCTCCAGCTCACCGACAGTGCCGTCCTGGACGGGCATGCCGACGTCTCACAGCCCGGAGGACGCCTCGCGACTGTGGTCATCACTGCAGGGCATGTTCTCGTCTCATTGACCACTCGGGCGCACGGTCCATTCCTCCGCTTCGATTCTGCGCTTCGGCCTACAGGTCCCTCGGCTCAAGCGGGCAGGAGGAGGCGCCGCCAGCCGTAAACGGCAGCGGCTCCATACTGGCCCCCGCAGTCGGACCCGTCGGCGACGCGAACAATCGTGAACAGTCCTGACGCCCCCAGTTCTGGAGGTGGGACTATCGACCTCCGGCTGGGCCGCCGTCCTCGGCGACGGCGGAGCGAGCCGTCGCGTCGACGCGCTCGCCGGAGTCGACGACGCGGATACCACTCGCACGGACCTGGGCGCCACGCGGTGGCCCCTGGGTCAGGCAGGCGGGCCCGGCGTCGCCTCCTCGTCACCCGTCGCCTCCGGAGGACACCCAGTGCAGCAGCGGAAGGACGCGCACCAGTCCGACGTCCCGTGAGTATGGTCGCCGCGGGTCTTCGACCCGAAGCGACGGGCGACGTCACAGACGTCGCGGCACACAGTCACGCTATGCCGCGAGTCAGCATCATGACCCATGCGACGGGCGACGCCGTCGAGAATCGTCTGACCACATCGTTCCGAGGACGGCGGTGCGGGCGTGTCGTATCCGGTGGACGCTGCGACGGATTCACTCCGCTCCGACTCCGACGCTCAAACTCCCAGCGCTATACGACCTCGAGCAGGACACGCCTGTTCTCACTCCCACTCCGCCAGTCGGGCATCACCGCCTAGAGCACTCCGGGAGCGGCACTGGTCGTCCAGATGGTCGACTCATCGACTTCATCGAACCGCGTCTCGAACCGCGTCTCGAACCGCGTCCGACTCTTCGCCTTCCCGGAAGACGCATCCGAGACCTCCTGAAACCCGCATCGGCCGCGGCTTCCACTCACACCTGTGGGTGCCGTCGGCGCCGCCGCGACGGCGCTTTCTGCGCCACACCCGCAGCGTGTGGCCGCCTGCCCAGGACCGATCGGGCCCAGACCGCCCAATGAGATCGTCTCCACCAGCACGGGGCACACCGCAGGCCGGTCGGGAAACAGACTCGCAGCCGCGCGTGACGACGAGTGGTGAGGTCGTAGCACGCAGCCCCTCACGCGGGTCCCCCGCCACAGCGATGATGTCGGCCTCGAGACCCTCAGCAGCACCACGGTGATTCCCGGCGGCCGATGTCGCCGCCGCCCGCGACGTCGCGCGAGATGACCTCGGTACGAGAAGACCGACCCCACTCCAGCGCCTCAACGCCGACGTGACGCGCTGCGACTTTCCGGGAATCCGGCGTCGTGCCTGGCGACGATCATCTGCCGTGCTCCCACAGCTCGGCGAGCGGGCGGGAGCGTAGGAGTCATCGCGCGTGAGCATCCGCGGCATGTCAGGGTGATGGTGCAATCGACGATGCACACCGGCGCGCGCCATCTCGTCGGCCAGGGCCCGTCGAACTCGCTGCGACCATGCGCGGTGACGAGGAGGCGTGGGCGACGTAGTCGACGCCGGCGCGCACGGCCCGCTCACTCCCTGGGCGCCGTGGGCGTGCGCGGCCGTCCACTGCCCAGACGGTGCGCCTCGGCGAAGAGCACTCGGTTCGCGCCCCGCGCTGAACTGGGCGAACCAGGGGCGGAGCCGCGCCTGTCATGCAAAGCGCCGGTGGCCATGACCTTAATGGTGTCGACCCCATCTTGTGGTGGTGGCGCACCGCAGTGAATCTCGTCGAGGAGGTCGACCTCGCGCTGCGTGAGTGGGTGCCCGCCGGTGGTGGTGATCTGGGGACCTGAGGCACATGACGCGCGGCCCCGCACCGTCCCCGTTGTCGATGTCGCGCACGCAACGTCGATGGTAGTGCGCGCCCCAGGCTCTGGGACGCCATGTTTGTACGACCAGCAGCTCGCGGGCAGCTGCGTCGGCGTTGAGTGAGACGGTGACCTCGTGCGGACCCGTAGTCGGGGTATTCGACGTCGGTGCCCCGAGGTCGGCAGGTGATCGTGGGTCGCTGAGGCCGGGCATGAGCGTGGAGCCGGGCAGGTCAGGCGTCTCGACGTCGGTGGCGACCAGGTCGGTCCCGGGAGGCCAGGCGGGCCTCGGCCTCGGCCGCAGTGCCCAGCGAACAGGATGCGCTTGCGCTGCAGCAGCACCGCTCCCCCGCGGCCGGCGCGCCGGGCGTCGGCGTCGGCGGGCCCCTCGCCGTCAGGGCCGGCGGCGGCACGTCGCCAGGAACCTCTAAAGGGTGCCCGGGCGTCGCCGCGGCGCCCCTGTGATGGACGGTCGGCGGTCACCAGGACGTGGAGCGACCGTCAGACGCTCCCGCCATCAGTGGGAGGGGTGATCCACCGGTGATCTACCGGGTGGGGGAGGCCAGGGAAGGTGGGGTGATTGTCGGTCATGACGCCAGGATCGCGGGTTTCCGGTGGGCCTGGCCTCTCAGTCGCCTCGGCAACAGGACGCGCGCGGACCCGCCCCGCGAGCGGGCAACCGTCACCAGCGACCGGCGGGAAGCGCCGTCGCCCGCCCTCGGCGCGGTCAGCCCGCGGGGCATGATGAAGGGCTGCGAGGGCGAAGGGAACCCGGTTTTGAGCACGGCGTCGGCGACCGGCTGGCCATGTCGATGAGGCCCTCGACCTCGAAGCCCGGTTCGCCGTCGGGTTCGGGAGTGGTGAACAGTCTGCAGCAGGGGGCACGTCGAGGTCCAGCAGGGACATGCCGTCGGCGTGGTGGCGTTCTCCCACCGGCCGGTCTCCATGTCGAGCAGAGTGCCCGGTGGAAGTACGCGTGACCTGGGTCGGCGTCGACCTGCTGGGTGCGCCCAGCGTGGTGGCCTGATCTGCGCGGGAGCGCAGGGTGAACAGGAGGATGGCGCCATCACGGGCCGCGCGCAGCATGAGCTCGGGCCAGGTGGACGTGAAGCCGGTGATGTCGAAGTCGGAGGAGCTGGAGCCCCATAGCCTCCTCGACGGTCAGTGCAGGGCGTTAGGACGGCGGCGCCGCGGCGCGGGTCGCTGAAGCGCGCCGCCCGGTGGGAGCCTCGGCGCGCAGGCGCAGGATCGGGCCGGACTCGCCGGTGGCGGCGGAGTCGGCGGAGCGTCGGCGCCAGTGCCAGCAGGGTGCCGGTCTCCACGACCTCGACCCACCCTCGAGGGCGGGTGAGGGCCCGGGTTCGGTCTGACCACGCCCTGCCGAGTACGGTGGCGAAGTCGGTGCCGTCGGTGGCGCGGTGCCAGGTGATGTCGGTGCCGTCGCGCCAGATGGGGACGACGCCGTTGAAGGGTACTCCGAAGCGAACGTGCTGGGGGCGGCGTGCCCGGGCTGAGCGGGCGTGGCGGCGTGCCGGCCGCGGACGGGGTGTGGCGGCGTGCTTCGGCGTCCGGTAGGCGGATCACGCGGGCTGGTGTCGTCGCGCTTCCCCAGGAGGTACTCGTCATGGTCGCAGCCTCGCAGGGCAGTGCGCCCAGCACCCGTCCGGGCATCGGTCAGTCGCCTCGAGGATCACCGTCTCGCGGGAGGAGCACGCCTCGTGGCTCTGGCCGCCGTTCTCACCGGCCACGGCCTGCCGCGTGAGACGAGGGTCGTGGCGTCCGCGGGCAGGTGGTAGGGGCTTTCGCCGTCCTTCGGCGGGAGTGATGAGGCGTACCACCCGTCGACGTGGTCGGCGCCGTAGTCGTCGGAGTTGATCGCCTTGATGCCCGCCCTGTTCGAAGTCGTCGCCGAGGTCGGACGACGCTGAGGGCTCCGATGATTCTGATCGCCGTCATCAACGAGGGCTCAGGGCGTGGTCGGTCTCTGCGCAGTCGAGAGGTCGCGTAGCCCAGCGTGCAGTGCGTGAGGCCAGCCCGTCTCGTCCTTGACGTCGCGCAGCAGCAGGTTGAGGCGTCGAAGTCCGGGATGACCTGATCGCACGATCGGTCAGGCCGATGGCCTGATCCGACACGGTGACGGGCCCGATGGCGTGGGCGCCGGCAAGCCGATCTGGTTCACCCGCGAGGCGCGGGGCGACAGGGTCGACGCCGGTCGGCCGTCCTGGGTGCGGCGCTCCCGCATCCCTGCGGCGCAGCGGCCTGCTCCGACAGGCGGACATGCCGACGGCGCAGGCCGCGACGGCGTGCGGTGAGAATCCGGTGGGGAGCGCATGAGGATCTCCGGTTCCTGCGGGACTCGTAATGGTCTAGTGTCTCACCAGATCGCCCTGACGGCGATGGGAAGGCGTCTGCGGGAGCTCGAGCAACCGTCGCGTGACAACCGGGCGAAAGCCTCCCTCCTCGACGTGAACGGTCAGGATGCCGCCTCCCGGTCCGGCGTGGAGGCGCCCGCCTGCCGTCGTACAGGCGTCCGGCATCGAGAACGCGCGCGGGAGCGGGCGGGCGGCGCCGCGCCAAGCGGCATCACCGTTCAGCCGAAGGTCAACGGCTCCAAACCTCTGACTCCCGGTTCCACGCGTACACGCTGCCGGAAGCTGGCTCGACACCGTCGGGCAGATTCTCGCGGGACGTCGTGATGAACAGCAGATCCAGCCTCCCGCCGAAGGTGCAGGCCGTCACCTTGCTCAGCGGCAACCTCGACGACCCTGCTGAGCCGTCCGTCGGCGTCGTAGCGCCTGACCGCCGAGCCACGGTGCAGCGCCACCCACACCCCGCGCCCTCGGCGTCGACGCACAGCCCGTCGGGTTGCCTAGCCCCCTCGTCGATGTCGAGACGAAGGGCCGCGGGTCCGCCAGGCGGGCCCGCGCGTCGTAGTCGAGGACGGTGACCGTCCGCGTCGAGGGTGTCCACCCAGTAGCCGAGCTCCCCATCGGGGCTGAAGCCGAGCGTTGGCGGTCGCCTCTGCCCAGGCGAGCACGGGCGCCGTCGGCCCGTCCCAGCGGTAGACGCCGGCCGCACTGACGACTTTGTCGTAGGACATAGTCCCGACCCAGAAGCGTCCGTCGGGGTCGCAGCCGCCCCTCATTCGTGCGCGGATCGTCGGGTCGTCGGTGAGGCTCATGACTCCCTTCCAGGTCGCTCAGATCCTCCTCCCGCCCCAGGGCGATGCCGCGCTCAGTGGCGACGAGCGCACTGCTCGCCCGCGCGCGGGCGGATCACCGACGCCACGCGCAGGGGACGGGCAGACGCGGTGGCCGCCCTCGCCCTGCTCGTCGAGCTCGACGACGACGCCGGCCAGCATGTCCACGAACCGCAACCGACCGTGGCCGGCCACCAGCAGGCCCTCACCGTGGCGGAGATCGAATCGGTGATGCGCTGCGCCTCTGGGCATGGACCCCACCCTGACGACTAAGAGTCGCCGGGAGAATGGGTCCAGGGGCCGCCAGGAGAACGACGACCCCGGCCCGGGAACTTTGCACAGCCGGTCCGGCTGACGCTGGCTCAGAACTCTAGTCTCGTCCTGGGTGCAGCCCCGGCTGTACCCATGACATAGGAGGAGCTGGAACCGGAGAAGAAATCGTGATTGCTCATCCGCGTTCGGAGACAGGGAGGCGAGGATCGCCGGATTGACTGCGACGGCGTCGGCCGGGAAGAGGCCTCGTAGCCGGATTCATCAGGCCTTTGCTGGCGTTGTACCCGCAGGAATTTCTGACATCCTCGGTCAGGCCCAGCTCATCGAGGTCCTCGGTGACTGCCCCTCGTTCTCATAGAGCTCCAGGAGCAGGGTCGAAGGTCGTAGTCCTTTGGAGCTCGGCCTGACGTTCCGAGGACTCGCGCCCGCTAGTGGTACTTGAGCCAGATGCTAATATCCGTGAACGCCCCGTCTCGGATAATGAGGCGGATGAGGTCGGCCGTGTTCGTCAGCTTGGCGTGGCTGGACCAGTACATGGGGGCGTAGAAACCAGAGTAGAAGAGGAAGGACTCCAGCATGGTGGAGGCGACCTTACGCTTCTCCGCGTCGTCGCCGCGGTAGTAGTCAGCAGATGATCCGGGCCTTGCGCTGAGGTTCTCGCCCCTCTCACTCCAGCGGAAGGCCCTCATCGATCCCGGCGGTGAGATGAGGTGAGAAGATCGAGGAGTAGGAGCGGCGTGCACTGATTCCATGAAGGCGATGTGGTGTAGACCGCCTCCTCGTGGGGGTCCGCGCATCCGGGATGAGGGAGACGGCCCCCACGGTCCCCTGGATGGTGTCGAGCAGGGTCAGACCGGTGAACACGCGAGTCGTCATGTTCTTCTCGGCGGGGTTGAGGGTGGCCCAGGACTGCACGTCTATTGGACAGCGGCACCTTCTCGGGCAGCCAGGTTGCCGGTGAGGCGATCCAGACCCTCGAGGTCCTTGTCGTCGACGAGGCGGTTCCAGCGATGGCCTGGACGCGGTCGATGAGCGTGATGGGCTCGCATGGGTTCTCCTCGAGCGGGTCGTGCTGACTGGCCGGCTGGCCCGCGCTCCGTCATGCTACCGTCCGGAGAACCCGAGTCGGTGACGGAAGCCTGCGTGATCTGCGGAAATCCCGCTGTTCCAGCTCTGCCAATTCTCCGCGCCCGCGCGCCGCCTCACGCCCGGGGAGCAGAAGGGAGAACCGACGCTGCAGAGTCAGCGTCGGCTCGACGAGAGCCAGACTCGAGGCGGTGATGAGCACCGACAGCAGGGGCGGCGCGCCGTCGGGTCGGAGGCCGCCCAGCGCCGGATCCGTCGGCCGCCATCAGCGAGGCCACGAACCCGCCTCCCCATCGGCATGGGCAGTCCTCCCACGGCCGAGCCCTGCCGCACTCGCCCTCGTCCTGTCTCCGCCCGAATCCGCTGGCCGCCCCTCCGCCGAGGGCGACCACCCATACTCGGATCATGGTCTCTCTCACCTGCAGTAGACCGCACAGGCGCTGCTAGCCGACCCGCTGACCGCCCGCGCGCTCCTCGGCTACCGTCCCGGCGCGTCTCGTCATCGGACCTGCCGCCGCCGGGGTCGGGCAAAGTCCTGGCGGCCTCTGTCTCGAAACCATTCTGATGATCAGGGCCTACTGGCCGGGAGCGTGCCGATGGACGGCTTCCACATGTCCAACGCCGCGCCCGACGAGCTGGGCAGGCGCGGCCGCAAGCGCGGACACGTTCGACGTCGAGGTCCTCGCGACGCCCGACGGGTGCCTCGCACTGGGCCCCGACGGCGAGTCCCGCGAGGCTCGCGGTCTGCGGCGCGACCTGCACGAACCGGTCGCGGCCTCACGCGGGTGATGGCGTGCCGTCATCACCGAGGGCAAACTATCTGGCGCTGGACCGGCTGGGATGGAAGGGCGCGCGCGAGCAGGGTCGACCTGCTCATCATGCTGGAGGTCGACAGGCCGAACTGGTGCGCCGTCTGCGGCGCGCACGAGTCCTTCGGCCGGACCAGCCGGCGCCGCCCACTGGGTGTACCGTCGACGTGCCCAACGCCCGACCCTCGTGACGGCGTCGGCGGCGCGATGCGACGAGGTGGCGGGTGCACGACTAGGGGCGGGAAGGCTCCGGGAGCGTCAGCGCTTCCGGCGCTGATCCGTGCGGCGGACGGCAGGGCGTCCTCGTGGGCATCGCATGAGGTGTGTTCACGGTGGTGGACTACCACGGTCGGGGGCTGGTGCGACGGGCCGGTGGTGGTAGATGACAGTGCGGCGGCGCGGTTCCCTGGCGGACGGGTTGTGGTTGTCCCCCTCGTCCTCGCCCGGCGGGCTCGTGCCCGTGTCAGTACACCGTAGACCCTGAAGACCCCGTACGAGCCGCGACTTCTCCAAGTCCCTGCGGTCTGTCCGACGGGGTACCCACCACCACGTCTCATGAGCCTGCCCAGGCGGAGGAGAGCCCTATGGAAGCACTGATCGAAACACGAGGACTGCACAAGCGGTTCGGTGATGTTCACGCCGTCCGCGGTACTAGACCTCACCGATCAAACGCGGAACCATTTATGGTCTGATCGGCTTCAACGGCGCCGGCAAGTCCACGACGCTGCGCATGCTCGTCGACATCATCCGCCCCACCAACGGCACATCACCGTTCTCGCGCGCACCGCAGAAGCGAGCTGCGCTGGCGCATCGGGTATCTCCCGGGAGAGATCATGTTGACGGAACGGAGCAGCGGGGAGTCGGTGCTGGATCATTTCAAGAGCATCAGCGGCACCGTCGCGCCCGGCGCGGTGGAATCGCTCGCCGAGCGCCTGGATCTCGACCTCCACAGGCCCGTACGCGATTTGTCGAAGGGAAATCGTCAGAAACTCGGACTGATCCAGGCCTTTCAGTGCACCAACCTGAGCTGCTGATTCTCGATGAGCCCACCAGCGGCCTCGATCCATTGATGCAGCGTGAGTTCCTCAACCTCATCCGCGAAGCGCAGAACAATGGTCAGACCGTGCCCCAGCTCCCATATTCTCGGTGAGATTCAACGACGGCAGACGCCGCAGCAGTTCTTGCGCACGGCACGACCGTGGCGGGAGGGGGACACCGCCTCGTCCGCATCACCGGCGCCTCACGCCTGCGCACGGTGGTCACCGGCACCGACGCGCGGTCCTTCTGCTCCCCAGCTCGAGAAGCACCCTGGAGCTGACCGAGCTGGAGGTCCCGCATCGGACTGGCCAGTCCATGGTCCAGGTGTCGGGCCCGGTGCGCGACAGACCGGACTCTGATCAAAACCCTCCCACTACACGATTCACGATCTCACCTCAGGAGCGCTGGACCCTGGAGGAATCCGTCCTGGAACTCTACGAAAGCACTGGTGACCCCTCATGACGACCTCGACCTGCACGAACCGCCGACGACCGCTCGGCTGCATTCCCCGATCCTGCGCTGGCAGCTGCGCAGCGGCATCCGCGGACCGATCGGCTGGTCCTCGGTCTTGCCGTGGTGCTCCTCCTCTCACCTGCCCGTCTATCCGAACGTCCAGACGCCCCAGGTCAGCGACATGATCGATTCGCTGCCCCAGCAGATGTCCGGAGCTCTAGGACTCGACAGGATCGCTACGGGCGCCGGCTACACAGGCGACCTACTTCGGCCTGCTCGGCTTCTGATCGCCGCCATGGCCTCGCATCGTCTGGGGCTCTGCAATCATCGCTCGCGGAGAGTCCGGGCGGCTGGGAGCTGACGATGTCACACGCCGTGGGGCGGGGCCAGTACGCCCTGGAGAGCCCGGGTCACCCTCGTGGCTCGGGCGCTGGTCCCAGTCGCCACCACCATCGTGGGCCTCCTGGTGCTCAACGGCCCGTCAAAGCCTCTCGCTCTCGGTCGGGCAACGCCCTCACCGCCACGATCGCCTGGGGCGCGCTCTGCCTCGCGTGCGGCGTCACCGCGCGCTGACCGTGGGGGCCATGAGCGGTCGGCAGAACTTGGGCCATCGGCGCGGGCGCAGCCGTCTGCGTGGCCGCCTACGTCTTCGACGCGGTCGCTAAGAGCACCTCCCTGGAGTGGCTGTCGAAGCTCTCGCCTTATCACTGGGCGTTCGGCGACGACCCGCTGACCACCGGGCACGGCTGGGGCGGCATCGCTCTGCTCTGCGGGTTCTCCGTCGTGCTCTTCGTCATCGGGTACCTGTTTCTTCACCCGCCGAGACCTCCCACGACTGATCGTCGAGGATGCGAGCGACGTACCCTGCCGCCGAGCCGCGGGCTGGCGCTGATGTGCGAGCGAACCGACGACGCCTGGTTCACGAACTGGCGCAACGCCGCCGACCAGGTCGGGCAGATCACCCTCGTGTGCCTGCCCACGCCGGTGCCAGACTCCGTCTACGCCCGCTGGGCCCCTACTGCTCCCCGTGGATTGAGCTGTCAGAATCACCCTGCCTGGGCGCGAGTCCCGGATCAGCGAGTCCCCGCTGACATCCATGGACGAGGTGATCAGCCGCCTGGGGCCAGCCGTGCGGCTCGTGCGGGAGCCGTTCGCCCTCTTCGGCACAGCCTGCGCACTCATCGGCTACGACTGGCCTGCTGGCTGGGCACAGTGCAGCCAGCCCGACCCGAGTCCTCTTTGTCTCGGGACGAGCCGCACCACCGCCTGGTCAGCGCTCCGCATCCACGAACTCGACGACGGCTGCTCCTCACCGCCCCTGCACGAGCGGTGCGGCGGGATCCCGGGAGGCTCTCCTGGGGCAACCTCCGAACTGCGAGAAGTCTTCCTCCCCGCACTACGCGGTGACATGTCGATCCTCCGAACGCTACCGGTTCGGGCGTCGCTTCCGCAGGAACGGATCTGCTCGTTCTGCAGCATCGGACCCGACCACCACCGCCTCCGAGCTGCACGCCCTGGGCAGAGTTGGCCAGGGGAGCAGGTACATGTCACGATCCTGCCGGACGGCGGACACTTCTATACGCAAACTCGCCCCCGACAGGTCACCGAGGTGATCGTCGACGAGCTCGTCACCCGCGACCCCCTGGTGAAGCCCCGTCGGCATCACCGCCTCCGTCGCGTAGTACCCCAGCCCACCGGCGGGAGCGAGTCGCGCTCGCACGAGGCCCGGCTCCTCGCCAGCATCGCCGACCGCAGCAAGGACCTCATCCAGCTTCGGGAGACCCTCGAGCACTGTGGTGAACGGCAGGCCGAAGTCGAGGAGGCGCCACCTCACTCCGATCGTCCTTCACCCTCTCGATCATCGAGATGCATCGTTCCGGTGCCGAGCAACGCCCGGTTCTCGAACATGTCTCGAAGACGTTGTCCACGAGCAACTGCCGCTCCCGCGTCGCTGATGGACTTCGACTCACCGTGCGAGACGGCATCTCCCGCCCCCGCGCTGGCGAGGAAGGAGGGCAGGTACCCAGCTAGTGGACCCGAACCAGCTCGCGCACGATCTCATCGTCCGAGCCGACGAAGTGTGCAGACCGGGCGTGACCACACCCGCCTCGGGATCGTGACCAGCGCCCTCCGGGCGCGGTAGAGCCTGGATGCTGTGCTCCAGGCGATCCCAGATATCGAGCAGCGGAGAACATTCAGACCCGCTCCCCGCGGTGACACGTGTCTCCGGATTGGTGCTATGGACCATCACAACGGCATCTCGGCTGGAGCGGACGCGGGAATGCTCCGCACTGTCGGTTCCTCGCTTCCCTGCGGCCCGGGCGAGGCATCTTCACTTCCAGAGACCGCAGCGTCTTGACCTGGTTAAAGGTGTATTCCCTCCGGTCCTGGTAGTGCTCCCGGGGTAGGAGGCAGTCGCCCTTGTGTCATCGGTGGCCAGAGCACACGCCGGCGCGGCCGCCGGAGAGCTGGTCGACCAAAGCCCAGTCCTCGACCACGCGCGCGCGCGGGGTGAGTAGTGCGGCAGGACGATGCCCTGCCCGCAGCGCGATGCGACGGGTCACGCCCGGCTCAGAGCCGGCGCTGAGGACGGCAGATTCCGGGTAACTTCCCCAAATTCCTGGAAATGTCGTTCCGGCGTCCACAATGCGTGGATAACGCGCGTGATCCGCATCGCTCGAGCAACAGTGAAAGAAACTCCATGACGCTCCCTCGCTGGGAATGTCGTCATCGGTTGAAGAAATAGATCGACAACTATCGCAGTGCTGCTTGCATATTGAGCGATAGGACGGGAAAGGATGTGATCATCGACGACTCAGAGACCAGAAACTCTTCACCGCGCGCGGCGACCTCGGAAATGTGCTGTTGATCGCATATGGTGGTGATCGGCGTCCACCTCAGTCGATGGTCAAGGTCTCCACCCGCGTGAGGGCAGGAAACCGTTGGACGGATCCTCATCGCGAGACGCCCGACGCACGGGCATCTGATTGAGGATTGTCGGTCGGAAGCCTGTCCTGGGACGCGCCGAAGCATGAGTCAGGTACATCTGCGCCCAGTGCACGCGGAAGAATAGTTCTCGAGCGCGGCGTTGTTCACCGTGGTGACCCGGTGATTTGGCCTTCACAGGCTCCTCGAGTCTCCTCCAGGTGCGCTCCTTCGTGGCACCAGCCCGAAGGTGGCGGGGAGACCGTCTCGATCCTGGCCGCGGCTCCAGAAGCTCGCGCCCGATGAAGCTGCTCGTGAGAGCTGCTCACGCATCCGACGTTCACCGAGGGCGTTCGCGATCGGTACAGAGCCACCGGGTCGAAGTCGCGCCCTCAATGTTCTCCGTCTCGATAGCGCACGCGCCACGCAGAGTGTTCGCGCATGATCGGATCGATCAGTGCCAGGGAGCTACCTCGGCCCCGAGTGCTCAATGAGCTGCCGGGCGCACTCGAAAGAGCGAGACGCCGCCCATCAGTACTTACCCGCCGATCAGGTAGAGGACCGATGGCGGTCCACCAGCCATCCGCCGAAATCCTAATGACGTGCTGTGCAGGTACTCCAACGAGTCGAAGGTCCGGACGCGCGCCAGCCAGGTGGAGACTATACTCGAGACCGGTAACGAGTGCTCGCCCCCAGATTCCGGGAGAGGTGCGGCGCGGCGGCCCGAGCATCACCGAGCAGGCTGTGGCGCAAGCTCGGCTTCCGGTCTCCCGTGCGGGTTGACGAGAACCGCGCTGACCGGCGCGGCGATGCAAAAGAATGCACGGCGATCTGCGCGGCGCGGGCTCTCACGCGGCGGTGGTACCACCAGCCGCTCAAGGAGCCCTCAGAACCGCGAGACCGTCGCACTGATCGCGCATCGACCGACGATCAAGCCATGCGGCCAGGGGCGGTCATGCAGGGGCTCTCGCTCCAGCGCCGCTCGCTCACCGCGCAGAGCGACGGACTCCAGGATCCCCATGCCGCAGCGGCTCGTGGCGGCGAACAGCGGACGATGTCGTTCCACTGTTCCTCGACGGGACGGTCGGAGGCGGGAACTGAGGTCTGCTCGCCAGCCAG